>Ga0114931_10000859_pt1 | contig 38113 bp, 33 predicted proteins | sample 2SBtaG_FD_89579 | JGI IMG/M metagenome (GOLD analysis project Ga0114931, IMG submission 89579) | Deep subsurface microbial communities from Kolumbo volcano to uncover new lineages of life (NeLLi) - 2SBTROV14_V59a metaG | ecosystem: Environmental > Aquatic > Marine > Volcanic | place: Kolumbo... | reverse complement strand
TATATTTTCGGGCGTCGAGAGCGTCCGCTTGATTTGGTTTTGGATAAACATGCCCCATAGCATGCACTACGTGAGGTACTTTGTCCAGTTGTCAACTAGGGGTAAATGGCAGGGCTAGGAGCCGGGCATCCGGCCGTTGCGGGTTCAGGCGCCGCGAAAGCGGGGTGTGCGCTTGCCGGCGAAGGCCGCCTCGGCTTCGCGATGATCGTCTGAAAGCCACAGCCCGGCGAACAACTCGTCGCTGAGCCGGCGCGCGACCGCCCGCTCACGGGTGGCGGTGGCGTGGAGGCTGCGTTTGATCGCCGCCAGCGACAGCGGCGCGCCCTCCGCGAGGCGCGCGGCGAGCGCCATCGCGGCCTCCATTACCGGCATTTCATCGACCACTTCGCTGACCAGGCCGAGGTCGCGCGCCACGCCCGCGTCGAGCGTCGCGCCGGTCATCAACAGGTGCATCGCATTGCCATAGCCGCACAGCCGCAACAGACGTTCGCCGCCATGCCAGCCGGGCATCAGGCCGAGACGCACGTAGGGGAAGCCGATCCGCGCACCCGGCGCCGCGATCCGGATGTCGCAGGCCAGGGCCAACTCGGCGCCACCGCCGAGCGCGTATCCGTTGATTGCCGCGATCACCGGCAACGGCAGCGCTTCGATGCGGTCCATGAGTCGCCGGGGACCCGCGAAGGCCGTGTCGAGATCCGCGCGCTCGCGGAGTTCGCGGTATTGCTTGATGTCGCCGCCGGCGCTGAAAAATCGTTCGCCGGCCCCGGTGATGATCACCGCGCGCAATTTCGGATCCTCCGCGGCGCCATCGATCGCGCGCTCCAGGGCCGCGGTTACCGCGCCGCTGATCGCGTTTCCCGCGTGCTCGCGGTCGATGGTCAGGCCCAGCACCGAAGCGGCGCGACGGATCTTGAGCACCGCGTCACTCACGGGCTTGCCGGAATCTCTGTGCCATGACGCGAGCCACTCATGCGACGCAATATAGCGGGATGCGTGGCGCGCATACAATCCGTGAACCCGTCTTTCCGCGGACCTGATTTCCGGCATAATGTGCGCCCATTTCCAACTTGCGCGCGATCAAAGCCATGGACTCATTCGCCACCTTGACCGCCTTTCTTGCCACGCTGGGACTGCACTCGTGGGTGGTGCAGGTATTCCTGGTGGTGCTGTTCACCTTGCTGGTCAATTTTTTTCAGCGGCGTATCCTGCTGCGGTTGCAGGTGCGTCTGGAGCGCACCAGTACGGTCTGGGACGACGCCGTGCTGGATGCCCTGCGCCGCCCGATCACGACCCTGGTGTGGGTCGTCGGCGTGGCCTTTGCCGCCGAAATCATCCAGCAGGAGACCAAGGCCACGATTTTCGCCGCGGTAACGCCGTTGCGGGATGTCGCGGTGGTCGGTTGCATCGCCTGGTTCCTGGTGCGGTTGATCAAGCGCGCCGAGATCAACATTGCCGCGGAGCGCGAGGCGCGAGGCCAGCCTTATGACCGCGCCACCCTGGCGGCGATCGCCAAGCTGCTGCGCCTCTCGGTGCTCATCACCGCCGTGCTGGTGGCCCTGCAGACCCTCGGCTTCAGCGTCTCGGGCGTGCTCGCCTTCGGCGGCGTCGGAGGTGTCGCGGTCGGTTTTGCGGCCAAGGATCTGCTCGCCAATTTCTTCGGCGGCCTGATGATCTACATGGATCGGCCGTTCGCCGTGGGCGACTGGATCCGCTCCTCGGATCGAGAGCTGGAGGGCACGGTCGAGGAGATCGGCTGGCGACTCACGCGCATTCGGACCTTCGATAGCCGGCCGCTTTACGTGCCCAATTCCACGTTCACCAGCATCGCGGTGGAAAACCCCTCGCGGATGGAGAATCGACGTATCTACGAAACCATCGGTATTCGGTACGATGACGCGGCCAAGATGGCCGACATCGTGCGCGAGGTGCGGGCCATGATCGAAGGGCATCCGGAGATCGACGCCCAGCGTACGCTGATGGTGAATTTCAATGCCTTCGCCCCGTCGTCGCTCGATTTTTTCGTCTATTGCTTCACCAAGACCACGGTGTGGAGCGAATACCACCGAGTGAAGCAGGACGTGCTGTTGAAGATTCTGGGGATCGTCGAAGCACACGGCGCGGAGATGGCGTTCCCGACCTCGACGGTGCACATCCCGGACGGGATCGCGCCGGCTGCGGCGCAATGATCCGCGCCCCGAGAGGCGGCTAGGCGTGAGTCGGCGGTAGCGGCGCGTCGTAAGGCTCCATGAAGTAGCATAGACAATCCTGGCGGATGATGCGCGCGTCACGCGTGAGCATCGAGGGGATCACCGCCCGGGCGGTGACCAGGCAACCGTCGCGTAGCGCGATATAATCCGCGCCACGATCGTTGCCTTCGCTATCCCGCACATCGAGATACCGCGGCTGATCGGTGATCACCCGCGCCAGGATTGTGCCCGCGGGCAGGGTCTTGAAATTGAGATTGTCCAGATTGTCTTGGAGACGCAGATCGAGCGCCTCGCCGTCGTCGCCGATGCGGATCTCGTCGTGTACCCGGACCCGCACCGCGGTGTGGTACACATCGATGTCGGTGCTCGGGACCACCCGATCCGGGAAGGTGTCGAGAGCGAGACAGGTCTCGATCAGCCTCACGGCCTGCGCGATGCCATCCGCATCGCCGGGCAGGCCGCATTCGATGGTTATCGACGGGCTGAAGGACGAAAACGCCAGCGCCAGTACGGTGTTCGGCTCGGTGAAATAAACCACCTGCCGGTTGAACATCGTTGCCAACTCCAGGGCCTCCGGATCCAGGGTGTTGACGCAGGCATAGTGTGGGTTGCTACCTGAGTTGTTGTGGATGTCGATGCTCGCGAAGGGACCGCGGGCACGCATGGCGTCGATGACGCGCACCGCCATCGCGTGTTCCGGGAGTTTTCCTCCGCGCCACACGCGGTTGAAATCCGGTTGATCGTCGAGCCGCCGACAACCGTAGCGGGCCGCGTTGACGTTGCCGATGAACAGCGACAGCGCGCGCGGTAGGAGGCGTTTCCGGTGGCGTCCGAGTACCGTGCGCAGCGCCTCCCAACCGCTAATCTCGTTACCGTGCAGGAGCACCGAGCAGAACAGCGGCTCGGGACGAACGCCAGGCAGATGAATCAGCGTCGGCCGGCCGAGCAAGTCGGCAAGCTCGTGAGCCTCGTGCTCGAGCAGCCCGCGCGGAAGGTGATCGAAGATTTGCAGCATGATCCCGAGGTTGCCTGCCAGCCGCGCGAGGGCTGCCCAAAGGATAGTGATTATCCGCGATTTCGCATTGCCGTCCAGGATCGTGAGCGCCGCCGCGCCGGGCGCGGGTGTGAAGCGCTCGGTCGCCGCCCGCGCCCGGCTCGGCTATGCTGTAGGAGCGGGCGGTTTCAGGGCCCGCCGATGATATGGAGTTGACGTCGATGAGTGCTCTTTCGCTGCACAGTCCGGAGGCCGATCAGGGGCGCGAAGGCGGCGCGCTGCTGGCGGCGGCGGCCGCCCGGACCGCGCGCGTCATTCTCAGCAAGGAGCGCCCGATTCGGCTCGCGTTGGCGTGTCTCGCGGCGCGGGGTCATCTGCTGATCGAGGATATTCCGGGGGTCGGGAAAACCACGCTTGCGCATGCGTTGGCGCGCATCCTGGGCCTCAGTCACCAGCGCATCCAATTCACCAGCGATCTGTTGCCCGCCGACATTCTCGGCACCTCGATCTACGATCGCGCGAGCGGCAGTTTCGAGTTTCTTCCCGGTCCGGTTTTCGCCCAGGTGGTGCTGGCCGACGAGATCAACCGCGCCACTCCCAAGACGCAGAGCGCGCTGCTCGAGGCGATGGAGGAGCATCAAGTCACTCAGGACGGTGAGACACGACCGCTGCCGGAACCGTTCTTCGTTATCGCGACCCAGAATCCGATCCGCCAGATCGGCACCTTTCCGCTACCCGAGTCGCAACTGGATCGCTTCCTGATGCGTATCGAGCTGGGTTACCCGAGTCCCGAAGCCGAGCGCGAGCTGTTGCGCGGCAGCGATCGACGCGAGCTGCTCGATCACATCACCCCGATCGGCGACGCGAACGGATTGCTCGAATTGCAACGCGCGGTACCGCGGGTGCACGCCAGCAACGCGCTGGTCGACTATGTGCAAGCGATCATCGCGTACACGCGCGGAGCGACCCAGTACGAGTTGGGCCTGTCGCCGCGCGCCGGGCTTGGTTTGCTGCGCGTGGCGCGCGCTTGGGCGCTGATCGAAGGTCGCGACCACGTGGTGCCGGAGGACCTGCAGGCGGTGCTGCCCGGCGTGGTCGGCCACCGTCTGACCCGGACCGGTGAGCAAGGCGGGGCGGACAGCGCCGATGAACTGGCGGCGAAACTGATGCGCGAGGTACCGATCCCCTGAACCGCGCGTAGTGCGGTTGAGGCGCGGCCCGCGGGAGTCGGTGATATGAGTGAGAAACGCGTCCGCTTTCGCGCCGGTGGATAATCCCCGGGCAACGGCAGCGGCTGCCGGCGTGCGCCTGGCCAGGCGACGGATTTACATACTCCCGACGCGTCAGGGCCTGTTTTTCGGTGTGCTGCTTGTCGTGCTGCTGTTGGGTTCGGCGAACTACAACAGCGGTCTCGGCTACGCGCTGACCTTCCTGATCGCGAGTCTGGCGCTGGTTTCGATGCTCCATGCCTACCGTGATTTGGTTGGCCTGGGGGTGCTGTGCGCGGATGCGGCGCCGGTTTACGCTGGTGCGAGTGCCCGTTTCCCGGTGGTCATCGACAATCGCGGCGGGCGCGAACGCTATGCGCTCGAGATCTCCCTGTCGGGCCGGGGGGGCGACACGGATCCCGACCGTGTTCACCTCGCGGCCGATCTTCTGGCGCGCCACACGCTGGCGGTGGACGCGTCGCGGCGGGGTCGCTTGACGGTGCCCGGCGTAACCCTGGCAACGCGCTATCCGCTCGGCTTGTTTCGCGCCTGGAGTACGGTCGGGTGGGAGTCGCACGGTATCGTATACCCGCGCCCTACCGGATCCCGTCCCCTGCCTCCCGGAAGCGTGCGGGATGGTTGCGAGGTGGGCGCCGGGGGCGGGGGATGTGAGGATTTCGCCGGTTTGCGCGAGTATCGCCTCGGCGACTCGCCGCACCAGATCCACTGGAAGGCGGTGGCGCGCGAGCGTGGCGTGCCGGTCAAGTTGTTCAGCGGCGCGGCGCCCGCGGATCTGACCTTGCACTGGGCGTCGACCACCGGGCTCGCGACCGAGGCACGGCTGTCGCAACTGTGTCGCTGGGCGCTGGAGGCGAATGCGACCGGTCTGCGCTTCGGGCTGTTGCTGCCCGGGGTCCGGATCGCCCCGGCCAGTGGCGCACGCCATCTGCGGGCGTGTCTCACGGCACTCGCTTTGTACGGTACTTCATGATGGCGCGCCGGCTGGCACCGGATTTCGCCTGGACCCTGGACGCGGCCCGGCTGCGCTGGTTGGTCGTGACGCTGGTGCTGGTGCTTGCGCCGCATGCGCTACGCCTGCCGGTGTGGGTAAGTGCGGCCTTCGTGCTGCTGGTGGTGTGGCGGTGGGCGTTGGTCGACGGCCGCATTTCCAGGCCGTCACGGTGGTTGTTGAGCGCGGTCGGTGTGGCGCTCGCGATCGGTGTCGCCATCAGTTACCGCTCCGTATTCGGGCGCGGCCCCGGCATCGCGCTGCTCACCGTGCTCGCGGGAATGAAACTGCTGGAGAGTCGCGATCGGCGCGACGCCTACGTGATCGGTGGGCTGGCCTATTTCCTGGTGATCACCAATTTTTTGTATTCCGAGTCGATCGCCACCGGCGTCTATATGTTCGGGGTGGTCACCGTGGTCACCGCGACGCTGATCAGCTTCACCGTGCAAGGGCACGAACTCGCGCCCGTTGCGCGGTTGCGTCTGGCACTCACCTTGTTGCTGCAGGCGCTACCGTTGATGCTCGTGTTATTCGTGTTGTTCCCACGTATTTCGGGGTCCTTGTGGGGGCTTCCCAAAGATGCGCGTGCGGCACGCAGCGGGCTCAGCGACACCATGAGTCCGGGTAACATCACGCGCCTGAGCCTGTCCGACGCGATCGCATTCCGGGTGCGTTTCGACGGGGCCGTGCCGTCGCGCAGTGAACTCTATTGGCGTGGTCCGGTATTATGGAACACCGACGGTCGGACCTGGACGGCGGGCAAGCCGCGTCTCAACCGGCGTGCGGTGCCGTTGATCAAGCGCGGCGGCGCGACCGATTATGAGGTGACCCTCGAGCCGCACCAGCGGCGCTGGCTGTTTGCCCTGGATTTACCGGGCAGCATACCGCGCGGCGCCGGGATGACCGACGACTACCGGCTGCTGGCGGCCGAACCGGTGCACGACCGGATTCGCTACCGGGTGCGCTCGTGGACCCGGGCGACCACCGCGCCGGTGGTCGCCGAGCGTCCCGCGCTGAGGCTGCCGCCGGGGGCCCATCCACGGGCTCGCGCACTGGGTGCGCGCTGGCGCGCCGAATCGGGTAGCGCGGCGGCAATGGTGGCGCGCGCGCTCGCCTACTTCCGCAACCAACCGTTTCACTACACGCTCACGCCACCCGCTATCAGCGGCGATACGGTGGACGGCTTCCTGTTCGAATCGCGGCGTGGTTTTTGCGAGTACTACGCCGCCAGCTTCGCGGTGCTGATGCGCGCGGCGGGGATCCCGACGCGGATCGTGACCGGATACCAGGGAGGTGAATACAATCCTCTGGATGGCTATCTGGTGGTTCGCCAGCGTGACGCGCACGCTTGGGACGAGGTCTGGCTCGGGTCCCGCGGTTGGGTGCGCGTGGACCCGACCGCCGCGGTCGCCCCGGCGCGTATCACCGGCGGCATGGAGGCCGCGATCCCGCCCGAGATCGGTGCAGGCGTACTCCAGGTGCGGCCCAACGCGACCCTGTTGCGTGCCTGGCGGCGCCTGCGTCAGGGTTGGGACGCGGTCAACAACACGTGGAATCAATGGGTGCTCGGCTATGGACCCGCTCGCCAGCGTTCGCTGCTCGCGCGCTTCGGTCTCGAAGCGCACGACTACGGGCGCGTTGCCCTGATTCTGGCGCTGCTGATTGCGTCGCTGCTGGCGGTCGTGTCATTGTGGTTGGCGCGACGACCGCCGCATGCCGATCCGGCGGTGCGCGCTTATCGTCGCTTCTGCCGCAAGCTCGCGCGCGCCGGGACGGCACGCCGTGCTTGGGAGGGGCCGCGCGATTTCGCGGTGCGGGTGCAACGGCGTTACCCGAGGGTCGCGCCCGAGGTCGCCGCGATTACCAACGCCTACGTCAGCCTGCGTTACGCGGACACGGCCGGCGACGTTGCGGTGCTGCGCCGCGCGGTAGCACGGTTTCGCGTTCGTTGACGCGCCGCCGGGACGGTGTACGTTGGCGCGGCTGATGGTCGGGGATTGGTGGAGCCTCTTGCAAAACTCGTGAGCGGCGATTGGCTGCCCCGTTTCGGCCCCTTTCCGAGCTGGAATTCGCTCCATGGAACAACCATGCAGCTCATCCCAGCTCGAAAATGGACTCGAACTGAGATTGCCACTCATCCACCCAGAGTATTGCAAGTGGTTTGCGAATTGAGCGGAGGGTAACATCTCGGCAACCGTCCAGACGGGGTCGTGCGGTGCAAGACACGCGGTGAATACCTCCCCGCACGCTCGATAGGGCCGCCTGCGGAGCGGCGCATTCCTGTGCCGCCTGGATGTCGCCCCTGTTGCCTACGGTCGATGTAACGCACGACCCCGCCCTCCCGAGCCGGTAGCCTGGCCCGGACTTTTTGATGTGTTACAGCGGAGGCTGGAAATGCGTTCGATCCTGGTACTGAATGCCAAGGGTGGCACCGGCAAGACTACCCTGGCGACCAACCTCGCGGTGCACTTCGCTTTGCGCGGCGAAGCGGTGGCGCTGATCGATTGCGATCCGCAGGGCTCGGCGCTCGATTGGCTCGCGCTGCGCCCCGCAGCGCGGGTGCCGATCCGCGGTGTCGACGCCAGTGAGCCCGGCGCGCGCGTGCCGCGTGGCACCGACTACGCGATTTTCGACGGGCCGGCTTCCTGTCATGGGCGGAGACTGTCGCGACTCCTGCAACGCGCCGATACGGCGTTGATGCCGGTGGTGCCGTCGCCACTCGATCTGGCGGCAGCGACCCGCTTCCTCGGGGAATTGGTGGAGGTCGGACGGGTGCTGAAGCGCAAGGTCCGCATCGGGACCGTCGCCAATCGGGTCCGGGAACACTCACCGGGTCGCTGGGAGGTCGAGGAATTTCTGCGCTCGGTGCGCCTGCCCGACGGGCGTCGGGTGCCTTTCATCGCCTTGTTGCGCAACGCCCAGAGTTACGTTCACGCGGCGCAACGGGGCCTGGCGATCTGGGAAATTGCGCCCTCGCGGGCCGCGCGCGACCGCGAGCTGTGGGTGCCGTTATTGAGCTGGCTCGATAGCAAGCGCAGCCTGCCGAGTAGATAATTCCACGAATCGGTGGCGGCGCCTGAAGGCGATCGCCGGCGCAAAAGCACCCGCCACGCCAGGCGCGCCGTGCGGCCGGCACGGCATTCGGGCGTGGCCGGTGGATCGTTGCTGTTGCGGCCCGAAGGCCGGGATCGGCGCTTTTCTTCGGACTCTCGAGCGGCTACAGTCCGCGCCTCGCGGCAACCGTCTCTGAAAACCGTGTTCAAGCAAATTGGTTGACGATTGAATGACTGACTCGATTCATGCAACGGCGCACCTGCCAGGATGAACTGCCGCGTCCATTTGCGACCGAGCGGCCACGAATTCGAGGTCGTCGCGGGTGAGAGCATACTCGAAGCCGCGCTGCGCCAGGGCGTCACCCTGCCCTACGGGTGCCAGAGCGGAGCCTGCCGTTCGTGCCGTGCGCGCCTGATCGAGGGGGCCGTGCATTACCCGGGCGGTCCACCCGCGGCGCTCGAGGCAAGCGATGAGGCCAACGGTTTCGTCTTGTTGTGCGCGGCGCATCCGGCGGCCGGGCCGCTCGCCCTCGAGGTGGAGGAATTGAGCCCTGATCTCGGCATCAAGGTGCACACCTTTCCGGCGCGGGTTGCGGTCAAGCGGCAACTCGCGCACGACGTGATCGGATTGACCCTGCAACTGCCTGCCGCGCAACGCTTGCGTTTTCTGGCCGGGCAGTACGTGGACGTGCTGTTGCGCGACGGACGGCGGCGCGCCTTTTCACTGGCCAGCGCGCCGCAGCAGGATCAGCGGCTGGAGTTTCAGATCCGGCGAGTGCCCGGCGGCGCCTTTTCGGAGTACGTGTTCAGCCATCTCAAGGAGCGTGCGCTGTTGCGGTTGCGCGGGCCGCTGGGGAGCTTCTACCTGCGCAAGCAACGTGGATTGCCGGTGATTCTGGTCGCCGGGGGCACCGGATCCGCACCGATCAAGAGCCTCGTCGAGGACGCCCTTGCGGAGGGCTTCGATCAGGCGATGCACATTTACTGGGGAGTGCGCGCGCGCCGCGACCTGTATCTGGACGATCTGGCGCGCGAATGGGCCGCGCGCCACCCGCGGGTGAGTTATACGCCGGTGTTGTCCGAACCGCGCCCGGAAGATCAGTGGACCGGGCGTACCGGCTTCGTACATGAGGCGGTGCTGGCCGATTTCCCCGATCTCGCGGGCTACGTGGTCTACATGAGCGGCCCGCCGGCGATGGTGGCGGCGGGGCGCGAAAGCTTCACCGCGCACAATCTTCGACCCGCCGACATTCACGCCGATGCCTTTGAACTCGCCCACCAGACCGGGCACGACGGTTGAGCGTCATCGCTCCCGGTGGCCGGCGTCGGGTGTCGCGCGCGGCGTAGAGCCGTTATTCTGAACAGTTATGGTTCGCTTTCGATTTTTTCCTCGAGAATTTCGCCCCCATGGATGATCGCTATTACCCGGATAAAGTAGAGGCGGAGGCGCGGGGCTACTGGGACGCTACCCACGCCTTCGAAGTCGTCGAAGACACGGAGAAGGAAAAGTTCTACTGCCTGTCGATGTTCCCGTATCCCAGCGGGCGCCTGCACATGGGTCATGTGCGCAACTACACGATCGGTGACGTGATCTCACGCTATCAGCGGATGCGCGGGCGCAACGTGTTGCAGCCGATGGGCTGGGACGCCTTCGGGCTGCCGGCGGAAAACGCGGCGATCAAGCACCGGGTGCCGGCGGCGCGCTGGACCTACGAGAACATCGACTACATGCGTGCCCAGCTCAAGCGCCTGGGTTTTGCCTACGACTGGACCCGTGAACTCGCCACCTGCGATCCAGGGTATTACCGCTGGGAGCAGTGGCTGCTCACCCGCCTGTTCGCCAAGGGCCTGATGTACAAGAAGAACGCCGAGGTGAACTGGGATCCGGTGGAGCAGACGGTACTGGCCAACGAACAGGTCATCGACGGACGCGGCTGGCGCTCCGGCGCCTTGGTCGAACGGCGCGAGATCCCGCACTGGTTTCTGAAAATCAGCGCTTACGCCGAAGAGTTGCTCACCGACATCGTACGCCTCGACGGCTGGCCGGACGCGGTACGCAAGATGCAGCACGATTGGATCGGGCGTTCCGAGGGCACCGAGATCGAATTTGCGCTGGCCGATGGCGGCGCGCCGCTGCGTGTCTACACGACCCGCGCGGATACCCTGTTCGGGGTCACCTACATGGCGGTGGCGGCCGGTCACCCGCTCGCCCGGGCGGCCGCGGAGCATGACCCGGATGTCGCCGCGTTCATCGAGGAATGCCGCGCCGGTCAGACCTCCGAGGCCGCCCTGGAGACCATGGGGAAGCGCGGTCGCCCGCTGGGATGCAACGCCGTGCACCCGATCACCGGCGCCGAGATCCCGGTGTGGGTGGCGAACTTCGTGCTCATGAGTTACGGCACCGGGGCGGTGATGGCGGTGCCGGGTCACGACAGCCGTGACCACGCCTTCGCGCACGCCTACGGACTGCCGATCAAGCAGGTGATCGCCGCGGCCGACGCCGTCGCCGACGATAGGGCGCTCGACATCCAGGCCGAGGCCTATCTCGAGGACGGCGTGCTGGTCGACTCGGGTGAATTCAGCGGACTCGACTCGGCGGCCGGACGCGAGGCGATAACCGCGTGGCTGGCGGCGCGCGGCAATGGTCGCAAACGCGTCCATTTTCGGCTCCGTGACTGGGGTATCTCGCGCCAGCGCTACTGGGGTTGTCCGCTGCCGTTCATCCATTGCGAACGATGCGGCGAGGTGGCGGTGCCGGACGAGGATCTCCCGGTGCGGCTGCCCGAGGACGTGGCCCACGTGGGCACCGGGTCACCATTGGCACGGATGCCCGAATTCTACGCCGTCGATTGCCCGCAATGCGGGCGCCCCGCGCGGCGCGAGACCGATACCCTCGACACCTTCGTCGAATCATCGTGGTATTACGCGCGTTTCGTGTGTCCCGGCGACGATTCGGTGATGTTGAACGACGCGGCGCGCTACTGGCTGCCGGTGGACCAATACGTCGGAGGCATCGAACACGCGGTCCTGCACTTGCTCTACGCGCGCTTCTTCCACCGACTGTTACGCGATCAAGGTCTGGTGGAAGGTGACGAGCCGTTCACCAATCTGTTGACCCAGGGCATGGTGACGGCCCAGACCTACCAGCGCCGCGGCGCAAGCGGCCATACCGAGTACTTTGCCCCGGCTCAGGTCGAGACCGAACTCGACTCGCGCGGTCAGGTCACCGGGGCGCGCCTCAAGAGTGATGGCCGGCCGGTGGAACTCGGCGGCGTTGAGAAGATGTCGAAATCCAAGAATAACGGGATCGATCCACAACAGATGATCGATCGCTACGGGGCCGACACGGTGCGGTTGTACATGATGTTCACCTCGCCGCCCGACCAGTCGTTGGAATGGTCGGATTCCGCGGTCGAGGGGGCGGCGCGATTTTTGCGCCGGCTGTGGAAGCTGGTTGCCCGGCATGTCGCGGCGGGCGCCGTACCGGAGAGGAGCGATGCGGCGGCGCTGGACGCGACGCAGGCGGCGCTGCGCCGCCAGACGCACCGCACCATCGCCAAGGTCAGCGACGATATCGGGCGGCGCTACACCTTCAATACCGCGATTGCGGCGATCATGGAGTTGGTCAACGCGGTCACGCGTTTCAGCGATTCGTCCGCCGAAGGGCGAGCGGTGGTGGGTGAAGCACTGGACACGATCGTGGTGTTGTTGGCCCCGATAGTGCCGCACGTCACCCACGTGTTGTGGCGCGAGTTGGGGCATCCGGACGCGGTCATCGATGCGCCATGGCCGCGCGCCGATCCGGCGGTCCTGGAGCGTGAGGAGGTCGAACTCGTGGTGCAAGTCAACGGCAAGCTGCGTGGTCATGTGTCGGTCGCCGCGGACGCCGATCGTGAATCGATCGAGCAGGCGGCCCTCGATGACGAGAATGTGGCACGTTTCATGGCGGGTCGAGTGCCGAAAAAAATCGTCGTGGTGCCAGGCAGGTTGGTGAATTTGGTGGTCTGAGCGTGGTTCTCGGGCGCGGGTCGCGGTAGGCGATCGGGTTCAGGTATTGCGAGCGAAACAGTCGCACCCTTGCTACACTTGACCGCGTTTCGAACCCGAGCCGATGGAGACGCTGGTGCCACGGGGGGTGGAGACGAGCGGCCACGGGTTTTGCGCGTCGCGCGCCGGGTCGAGCGCCCGCCGCGTCAGGCTCATCCCGGCCGAACCGGCGCGTGAGAGGCTTTTCGATATGATCAAACGCTTATTCTGTGCGCTTCTCCTGGTATCAACGGCTTCCTGCGGATTTCATCTGCGCGGTCAGGGCGGCGGTGCGGACACGGGCGCGGCACGGCTCGGCAAGCTCTACGTCAACGCCACCCCGACGCTGACCGACGACGTCGGCGCGCTGGTCGGCGCCGAGACCCTGGTCGCGCGGCGCGACAAGGCCGACACGTGGCTCGATCTTTCGTCCGAACGCTTCAATCGCAGGGTACTGTCGGTCGATCCGAAAACCGGCAAGGAGCGCGAGTTCGAGCTGACCTACACGCTGAACTTCAGCGCCCGACGCGGTGATGGCAAGACCCTGCTGGGCGGCGAATCGGTGCGCCTGACCCGCGATTTCATTTTCGACCGCGACGCGGTGGTCGGTTCCAGCCGTGAACAGGCGGTATTGCGCGGCGAGATGCGTCGCAACGCGGTTCGGCAGGTCCTGCGCCGGGTGGCGGCCGCGCGCGCCAAATAGATCGTGCGGCTGCGCCCGGAACAACTCCCGGAACACCTGCGCGGCGCGCTCGCGCCAATCTACCTGATTGCAGGCGACGAACCGTTGCAGGTCGAGGAGGCACTCGACGCGGTGCGCGCCGCGGCGCGTGCGGCCGGCTACGACGAGCGGGTGGTCTTGCACGCCGAATCGGGTTTTGACTGGAGCACGCTCGCCGGCTACGCCCGGAGCCTCTCGTTGTTCTCGGAAAAACGGGTCATCGACCTGCGCATCCCCGGCGGGCGCCCGGGCGACGACGGCGCGCGCGCCCTGCGTGCCTACGCCGAGCGGCCGGCCCCCGATACCCTCTTGTTGGTGGGGCTCGGCAAGTTCGAGACGCCGATCGCGCGCGCCAAGTGGTACCAGGTGCTGGCCGCTGCCGGAGTCGAGGTGCAGGCGTGGCCAATCGACGCGACACGTCTACCGGACTGGGCGAGCCGACGGGCGTCAGGCGCCGGGCTGCGGCTCTCGCGCGAGGCGGCGCGCTTTCTGGCCGAACGCAGCGAGGGCAATTTGCTCGCCTTGGTCCAGGAGATCGAGAAACTCGCGCTGCTCCATCCGGGTGCCGAGTTGGGGGTGGAGGAGTTGCTCGACGCGGTGGCCGACAGCGCACGCTTCAGCGCCTTTGATCTGGTCGACAGCGCGCTCGAAGGCCAAGCCGCGCGCGCGTTGCGTATTCTCGGGGTTTTGCGCGAAGAAGGCGCGCCGCCGCTTCAGGTGCTGGGCGCGCTCGCCTGGGCGCTGCGTGGCGTCGCACGGATCGCGCCGCATGCCACGGATCCCCGGGGCCTCGACGCGGTGCTGGCGAAGCCCGCAAACTTCACCTGGCGGCGGCGCAAGGCACTTCTTGCCAAGGCTTTGCGGCGTCATCGTCCCAGCGCCTGGTACGCTTTGTAGGCGGCGGCGGCCGTGGTCGACCGCTTGGCAAAGGGCCAGCCCGCGCGCCCCGGCGACCCCGCGCCGCGCGGCAGCGGTGCGGCGTGGGCCGCGCTGGAGCGCTTGGTGTGCGCGGTTGCCGGGGTACGCGTGATACGCCGCGCCGCTTTATAATTTTCAGCTTCGGAGTTCGGGAGTTCGTGATCTACGTATCCTGGCGGACATCTGAACCGGATTCGAGTGACAACTTGAGGGGTAAAGGCTATCGCTGACACCGCTATTTTGAATACGCATTCCGCGGCGGGTACCGACGTGCCCGCCTACATGCGCAAGTTGGGCGTTGAGGCGCGCGCCGCCGCGCGCGAACTGGCGCGCGCGACCACCGCGGCAAAGAATGACGCCCTGCGCGGGATCGCCGACGCGCTGGACGCCGCGCACGATGAATTGCGGGCGGCCAACGTCGACGATCTGGCGCGCGCTCGAAGCGCGGGTCTCGCCAGCGCGCTGGTCGACCGGCTCGAACTGACGCCGGCGCGGATCGCGGCGATGGCGGCGGGACTGCGTCAGGTCGCGACCCTCGCCGATCCGGTAGGCGCGGTGAGCGAGCTCGTGGCCCGTCCGAGCGGTATCCAGGTCGGGCGTATGCGGGTGCCGCTCGGGGTCGTCGGGATCATCTACGAGTCACGCCCCAACGTCACCGCCGACGCCGCCGGTCTGTGTCTCAAGGCGGGTAACGCCAGTATCCTGCGCGGCGGCTCCGAGGCCTTGCGTTCCAATCAGGCGATCGCCGCGTGCATCGCCGCGGGTCTGGAAACGGCCGGCTTGCCGCGTGCCGCGGTCCAGGTGGTTGCCACTCGCGACCGTGCGGCGGTGGGCGAACTGTTGCGCATGGACCGTTACGTCGACGTGATCGTGCCGCGCGGTGGCAAGGGCCTGATCGAGCGAGTCAGCCGTGAGGCGACGGTGCCGGTGATCAAACATCTGGACGGTATCTGTCACGTTTATATCGATTCGGCCGCCGATCCCGCGATGGCGGTGGACATCGCCTACAATGCGAAATGCCAGCGTTACGGCACCTGCAACACCATGGAAACCCTGTTGGTGGCGCGCGAGATCGCGCCGCGGGTGTTGCCGGGGCTCGCCGCGCGCTACCGCGAGGCCGGGGTTGAGTTGCGTGGCTGTCCGGCGACCCGCGCATTGATCTCCGACGCGGTCGCGGCGTGCGAGGCCGATTGGGACACCGAGCACCTGGCGGCGATACTCTCGATTCGGATCGTCGAGGGCCTCGACGAGGCGCTCGATCACATCGATCGCCACGGCTCGCAACATACCGACGCGATCGTCACCGAGAATTGGACCCGGGCGCGACGCTTTCTCGCCGAGGTCGATTCCAGCTCGGTGATGGTCAATGCCTCGACGCGGTTCGCCGATGGATTCGAGTACGGGCTCGGCGCCGAGATCGGGATCAGCACCGGCAAGCTGCACGCGCGCGGTCCGGTCGGTCTCGAAGGGCTCACTTCGCAGAAATACATCGTTCTGGGCGACGGTCAAGTGCGCAAGTGAGTGGCGCGGCGGCGCGGTCGCGCGATACGGCGGCTATCGGCATCCTTGGCGGCACCTTTGATCCAGTACACTGCGGGCACTTGCGTTTGGCGCTGGAAGTGCGCGCCGGCCTGGGGCTCGCCGAGGTGCGCCTGATGCCGGCACCCAATCCGCGCCTGCGTGCGCCACCCGTGGCCGGCGCCGATCTGCGTGTGGTGATGCTCGAGCGAGCGGTCGCCGACTGCCCGGATTTGCGGGTCGACGCGCGCGAGCTGTCGCGACCCGGTCCCACCAGCACCGTGGAAACGCTGGAGTCACTGCGCGCCGAATTTCCGGACCGTGGCCTGTGCCTGATCCTCGGTATGGATGTCTTCGGGCGGATCGATGCCTGGCGTCGCTGGCCTGAACTGTTCGACCTTGCGCACCTGGTGGTCGCGCGCCGGCCGGGGCACCCGGACCCCGCCGGCGGTTTGCCGGCGGAGTTGCTCGCCGCGCGACGGTGCCGAGACTTTGAGCGCCTCCACGTGGAGCGCGCCGGCCATATCGTGGTAATCGACGTGCCGGGGTTGGACATCTCCGCTTCGCGGATTCGGGAGTTGGTCGCGCGTCACGCCGAGATCCGCTTTCTGGTACCCGACGCCGTCGCGGCCCTGATCAAAGAACGAGGCCTGTATGCCGAATCATAGCGAAACCCTGGTTCAATTCGCGCTCGCCGCGATCGAAGAACTCAAGGCCGAGGACATTCAGGTGCTCGATGTGCGCACCCTGACCGACATGACGGACTTCATGATCATCGCCAGCGGACGTTCGACCCGCCAGGTGGCGGCGATCGCCGAACATCTGGTCGAACAGGCCAAGAAGGCCGGCTATCAGCCGCTCGGGGTGGAAGGCTTGCCGGCGGGCGACTGGGTGCTGGTCGATCTGGCCGACGTGGTGGTGCACGTGATGGAGCCGGAGACCCGCCTTTTCTACCAACTCGAAAAGCTCTGGGACAGCGGCGCAAAGGCCGGCGGCGCGGCGGACATTCCGCCCTGACATGCGTATCCGGATGCTCGCCGTGGGCACTCGGCGACCGCGTTGGGAAGAAGAAGGATTTCACCAATACGCGCGCCGGCTGGGCGCGGGCTGGACCCTCGAGTTGAGGGAAATCGCGGTGGCCCGGCGCAGCCGCTCGGTTCCCGTCGAGCGGGCCCGGGCGCGCGAGGGTGAGCGGTTGCTGGCCGGTGTGCCGCGCGGTGCGCGCATCATCGCGCTCGACGTGCGCGGTCAGTCGTGGAGTAGCGAGGAACTGGCGCGCCGGTTCGGCGGCTGGCTCGGTGACGGCCGCGACGTCGCGTTGCTGATCGGCGGCCCCGACGGGCTCGCCCCCGAGTGTCTGGCGAGCGCCGAGCAGCGCTGGTCGCTGTCGGCCCTGACCCTGCCCCATGGCCTCGCGCGGATCGTCGTCGCCGAACAGATCTACCGCGCCTGGAGCCTGCTCAACCGTCACCCGTACCATAGAGCCTGAAAGGCCCGAGCCGATGGCGGTGCGATCTCGACCCGGAGTCTACCTGGCCTCGGCCTCGCCGCGGCGCAAGGAATTGCTCGACCAACTCGGGATCGCACACCGGGTCATCCGCGTATCGGTGGACGAAAGCCCGCGTCCCGGCGAAGCGCCCGCCGCGCTCGCTTGTCGCTTGGCGGTTGCCAAGGCGGAGCGGGGGCTCGCGGAGCTTGGCGCGGGCGCCGCGGGGGTGGTGCTGGGCGCGGACACCATCGTCGTCAGCGATGTCGCGATGCTCGGCAAGCCCCGCGACGCGGCGGCCGCCGAGGAAATGCTCGCGCGGCTCTCGGGGCGCACCCATGAGGTGCTGAGCGCGGTGGCGCTCGCCGCGCCAAGCGTCGCGACGGCGGTTCGACTGAGTACCAGCCGGGTCCGTTTGCGTGCCATCGGCGCCGCCGAGCGACGCGCCTATTGCGCCACCCGCGAGCCGCTCGACAAGGCCGGCGGCTACGCCATCCAGGGCCGCGCCGCGGCCTTTGTCGAGCACCTCGAAGGGAGCTATTCCGGAGTGATGGGCTTGCCGTTGTCCGAAACCGCGGCACTGCTCTCCGCGGCCGGGGTCGAGGTTTTCGTGGCGGAAAGGCCGGGCGATGCCTGAGCGCTCGCCGGCGAGGGTGACGGAGAGTTCTCGACGAGGTAGGTACCGGGCGCCGCATGCGCCAATGCCTCGCCCATGCACAGCGCTCGCCCGGGGTGGAGATCGTCCTCCCAGTCCAGACCCTTTCCCAACAACATGATCACCGTTGAGCCCATGCTGAAGCGGCCCATTTCCTCGCCGCGCTCGAGTTGTATCGTCGGGTCGGTGTCGCCGTAGGACCAATGGCGGATGGCCGCACCGCGTGGCGGGGTGATGCGGCCGGCCCACACCTGCTCGATGCCGCCGACCATGACCGCGCCTACCAATATCATGGCGAGCGGCCCGTGCGCGGTGTCGAAGATCGAGATGACCCGTTCATTGCGTGCGAACAGGCTATCGACGCGGGTCAGCACCCGCGGGCGCACGCTGAACAGCATCCCCGGCACGTAGATCATTTCCCGTAGTCGGCCGCTGAGCGGCATGTGCACGCGGTGGTAGTCGCGCGGTGACAGGTAGAGGGTGGCGAAGCTTCCGGCGCGAAATACAGCGGCCTGCTGCGGGTCGCCGCCGAGCAGCGCGGCCAGCGAGTAACGCCGGCCCTTGGCCTGCAACAACACCCCGCCTTGGATCGCCCCGTATTCGCCGAGCGCGCCGTCGACCGGGCACAGGATGCTGGTGGGATCGGGATCCAATGGCCGCGCGTCGGGGCGCAGTGCGCGGGTGAAAAAGGCGTTGAAATCCGGATAGGCATCCGGATCGGGATCGAGCGCCAGCGTCATGTCCACCTGATAGTGGCCGACGAACCAGCGGATCAGCCGATCCTTCCACGGCCTCCAGCGAATGCGGGTCGCGCGCAGGGCCGCCGCGGAGAGGAACTGCCGCCAGCCACGCCGAGGCGCCGCGCTTGACGCTACCGGCATTGAGGATTCAATCCGCGGGGAGCGCCGCGTTCGCCGCTCATGCGGCGCCCTCCGGCAGTTCGGACTCGCGGCGGGCGATGAAATCACTCAGGGCCTCGCCAATCGCGGGATCCAGGGCCGGGGCCGTGTAGCGGTCGAGCATCGCGCGGGCCTTTTCCAGGGCGCGGGTCGCGGCATCCTTCGAGCCTTCGGCCTGCCATTGCTCGAAGCTGTTGTTATCGAGGAGTTCAGGCATGAAGAAGGCCTGCTCGAAAACCCGCCGGGTATGCGCGGTGCCGAGGAAATGTCCGCCGGGTCCGACCTCGCGTACGGTCGCCATGACTTCGTCGAGATCGCCCACCGAAACGCCCTGCGCAAAGCGGTAATACATTTCCATCTGCTCGGCGTCGAGGGTGAATTTGGCGACGCTGGCGGTGAGCCCGCCTTCCAGCCAGCCGGCCGCGTGAAACACGAAATTCGCGCCCGAGAGCAGCACCGATTGCATGGTCATGCTCGCTTCGTAGGCGGCCTGTGCGTCGACCATTTTGGAGCCGCTGGTCATGCCGCTCGATCGCCACGGCAGTTTATAGCGCCGCGCGAGCTGGCCGATCATGAAATTCATCAGCGAAATCTCGGGGGTGCCCGCCATCGGCGCCCCGGAGCGCATCGAGACCGGCGCCAGGAACTGTCCGTAGATCATCGGCGCGCCGGGGCGCACCAGTTGCGCGAAGGCGATGCCCGAAAGCGCCTCGGCGTTGAGTTGCGCGACCGCGCCCACGGTGCTGGCCGGGGTGCTGGCCCCGGCCAGCACGAAGGGCGACAAAAGCACGGTTTGATTGTGGCGGGCATAGACCTTGACGGCGTCGAGCATGGTTTGATCCCACACCAGCGGCGAATTGCAGTTGCATACCGAGACCATCACCGTATGGTTTTCGACAAAGATCTCGCCAAATACGATTTGGGCCATCCTGACGCTGTCTTCCGCGCGTTCGCGCGAAGTGGTCGCGCCCATGAACGGTTTGTCGGAGTGGCGCAGAAGGCTGTCGGCGATGTGCAGGTGACGGGTGGGGACCGGGATGTCGACCGGTTCGCAGGTGATCCCTCCGGCCAGGTGCAGGCTCGGCGCCATCTGTGCGAGCTTGTGAAAAACCTGCAAGTCTTCCAAGGTGCTGTAGCGTCGTTCGCCGTCGAAACCGCGTACGAAGGGCGAGCCGTAGTTGGGGGCGAATACCATGTTGCGCCCACCGATCCTGACACTGCGCGCCGGGTTGCGACCGTGCAGTTCCACGACTTCCGGATTCTTGGCAACCAGTTGCAACAGCAACTGCGGTGGGATGCGGACCCGCTGCCCGGCGACTTCGGCGCCCGCATCCCGCCACATAGCCAGCGCCTCCGGGTCGCGGAAGTCGATGCCGAATTCCTCCAGCAGATCCAGCGATGCCTGGTGTATGAGTTCCACCCCTTCGGTGTCGAGTATCTCGTAGACCGGGATGTTGCGGGTCAGGGTCGGCAGCATGACCACCGGCGCATTGAGGCGGGCCGTACGGCGCACCGCGCGACTACGACGTTGCGGAGCTTGCTTGCTCATCGCTGCAATCCCCCTGCTCGCTGGTGTCGCCGGTGGGCGCCGCGTCGGTCTACCCGGCGCTCTACCGATCGTCGACCAAGGCACCGTGCGCGACGGCGGCGCGGGCGCCGGTGGTGCCCTAGGAGCCTGTCGGACTTCGGATGTGCTACTGCGAATCATCGGATTTCGGTCCGATTGGCCGGTCTTCCTCGTCAAATAGCTACGGCTATTCTCCTCGAACGACCGGCCAATCCGCCGCGAACCCGATGCTTCTCGCTACCCACCCCTAAGCCCGACAGGCCCCTGGGCGCGGCGATGATTGCACCAAATCCGTGAATAGACAACCGTGCGCGACACCCGCTTGCGGACAAGGTCGTCGCGCGGAGGGCGACACTGATCGTCAACGGGGCGTCGTGAGCCATTCCTCCGGCCGATTGGCGCGCCTATCCGGGATGACCGGAGCAGGAGGAAATACGATGGCGATAGAGGACATCCGGACGGCTCCGGATTTCAGTCTGGCGGGCGCTGAAGGGTGAGGCCGCGATGCGTGCCTATTCGGACGACGGTTTCGGGGCCGCTTCGAGTAGCTTGATGTAGGTGATCCGACCTGCGCGTCCGGGGCCTTCATCGTGGATCCTGATCTGTACATAGCGTCCCGGCGAGAGCGCCGCCGGCCGCAATGATCGCCGATCGCGGGCGTCGCGTAGGCGTGCGTTGGGGTCCAGCCGATAGTTCGAGTCGTTGATGATGAGTTGGCGCTTGTCGGGGCTGATCGAGTTGATGATCCCGACACGCATCACGCCCTTTCCGACTTCCGCCGGGGCTGCGCCGCCCCACACCAGGCCGGTGAGCGCTATCAGGGTGAACAGGTATCGCTTTAGCATGAGTGTCGTCCTCCGTGCCGTTCCGGACGGCTTGGCTGTTCGCGGCGTCATTGCAGTTGCCGCCAGGACTGGCGTCCGATTTCGCCCGGCCCCGGATTCTCGGTGGTCGTTTCGATGCTGCCCGTCGAGCCGCTGGTGTATTTGTACTCGCTGCCCACGCTCGACAAGATCGCGGGTTGCGGGATGATCCCGACCTTGGACTTCTTGCCGCTGGTCGGGACCTTGTCCTTGCTGTCAATCTGACCGTCACCATTGACGTCGAAGGTGGCGACGACTTCGTCGAGCGTCCCGAAATTTTTGTCGCCGTTGAGGTCGAAAACCGAGGAATCGAGGCGTGCACCGCTCGCCGTATCGAGTTCCATCAGCCATCCGCTGCCACCGAATTCGCAGGGGTTGGTCGACGGCAGCAGGGTCGTGAAGATCACTCGCCCGTTGCGGATCTGGACGTTGCTCACGTTGCGCTCGCCGGCGTTGTCGGTATTGGTGCCGAGCTCGGTGTCGAGCAGGTCGATGCGCCAGCCGAGGTGAGTGGTGATCGGGTTGCCGGTCGGTAACCCGCTTCCGGTGTGCCAGTAGATCGGGTTGTTGCTGGTAATCCTCAGATCAACGACGTATCGGGCGTTCCGTTGCCGTCGGTGTCGAAGGACTGGTTGATCTCCTGTTCGATGCGCTGTTCGAGGAGGTGACTGCGGTCGAACTGGGTCAGCGTTGCTTCGTCTTTGTCCCAGATCCCGTAGAAGGTCTGGGTCGGTTCACCGCTGGTGGCGTTGTCGCCGGTCTCGATGTATTTGCCGGTCCCGAAATAGACCATGAACCCTTTTTCGCCGGCCGGGTGGCGGGTGATTTCCGGGCGCACCGTGATCGGCTGGCGATTGCTGCTGGTACAGGGACTCGCGGTGCAGGCCGTGAACAGCGGTAGCGGTGTTCCGCCGGTCTGGTAGGCGACGCCCCAGGCGGCGGTATTGGTGCCGCGCAGGTCGAACTTCCAGAGGTTTCCCTGCAAGTCGCCCGCGTAGACGAAATCGACCACGGAGTCACCGTTGATATCGACCGGCGCGGGGGTCGCGAGACCGTTGGGAGTGGCCGTGCTGCCCACCCCGGTGTCAATTTTGATGTAGTCGCTGGTCGGCGTCCAGGTGCCGTCCACGCCTTGCTCGATGAACAGGATGAACAGCGCGGCGTGGCCGGTGCTGCTCGCGTTGCCGTCGGCCTCGCTGTTGTTGTAACCGTTGCCGAAGATCGCCGCCCATTGGCCGTTGGCCATGCGCACGATCGAGATTTGGCCGTAGACGTAGCCGATGTCCGGGTCGTTGCTGTCGTCGAACTCCCAGAGAACGAGATTGTCGGCGTTGGTTTCGTTGAAGTTCGCCGGGTCGCTCACGTCCAGGGCGTAGACGCCTTGTCCGCCGCCGCGCAAACCGCCGACCAGGACCGATTTCCATCCGCCGTTGACCACCGCGTCGCCCACCGTAGGCGCACCGTCGACGTAGAAACGATGGGTATAGCCGGGATCGGTGAGGCGGCTGAGATTGGCGTAGACAAGACGCGGGACGTAGGCCAGCTTCTCGGCGCCGGTGTTTGCGTCGAAGCCATGCAGCATTCCATCGTTGGCGCCGACATAGACCATGTGCTCACGGTTTTTGAGTGAGGCGCGGAACGCCGAATAGGGTGCGGTCTCGAGGCTGTCCGGGTACGGAAAGGCCGGCGCGCCGACGAAAAACGGTGAGGAGTGAACCAGGTCGCCGAGCTTGCTGCTGCGCGTGCGATAGCCGTTGCCGCCGCTCACGTTGCTGGTATCGCCGCGCAGATAATCGAGTCGTGCCGCACCTTCGCCGTCATTGTCGACCAGGCCGGTGGTGGGGTCGTCATCGAGCGCTGCCTGTGCGCCGGCGTCGATGGCATTCCAGCGGAACGCCGCGCCCTGATTGGTGGTGGAGTTATAGGTCACGATGGTGCGACCGGTGTCCCAATCCTGGGTATTGAGCACGCTGCCGGCGTCCCACGCGAGCGCCGCGATGCTGCCGTCGCTGTTGATTGGAAAGGCGAGTAATTGACCGCTCCAGTCGGAGGTGTCGAAACGCGCCTGGTAGAGCGTCGTCTCGGTATTTAGCGAGGCCGAGTTGAGCGCCACCGAGGCCGCCGAACCCACCCGATCGCCGATGTCGGCCAAGGCGTTGTTGAGGGCGTCGATCAGGCCCTGGGGATCTTGTGCGCTGAGAAACTTGCCGCGCCCGTTGTAGGCCGCGTGGCGCAGGTCGTCGATGCGGGCGGCGTTCTGTTGCGCGGTGCTGCCCGAGAACGGATCCGGCCACGCGAAGGCGGTGTCGGGATCGGCGGGCATGGCGCTGAGATTGCCGACCACACCGAGGGCAACGCCGTAGGTCACCATGTGTTGGTGACTGGCCTCGTCCACCCCCGGAATGGTCGGAACGCTGTCGGTGAGCCCCGGCTGGATATCTGTTTCGTAGAAATGCATGGCGATGTCACCCAGCGTGGCGCTACGGGTATCGGCGTAGGCGCCGCCGTCGAAGCTGGTGTTGTTGTCGCCGTCGTCGTTGACCACCGACGGATACCACGCGCCCAGCCAGTACCAGCCGGGGAACCAGGTGCTGTAGTAGGGGCCGTTGTAGAAGCCGTCGGTCATCAGGACCGCGAAGTTCTGCTGGCACATCCCGCCGTCCTCGGCGCTGAGCGCGGGAGACGAGGCGAACAAGCCGTTGGACTGGCTCGACAGATAGCGTCCGGCGGCGTCCAGATTGGCGCGCAACGGGGTACCGCCACTCGACTGAATAGAGTAAAGATTGTCCAGCAGCGTGCGTTTATTGCCGCTTGCCGGATCGGCGTTCATGTCCGCGATCGCGGTGTTGACGCCGTTGTTGTTGTGAATGGTCACCAGTCCCATGCGCACGTTGTTGGCCTGGGCGATGAGTTGCCCGTAAGCGGCCTTGGCGACGTACTCGCGGTTGCGGTAGTAGCTGAACCAGTTGGCGAAGTTCTGTTGGACGCTGGGCGGGGCATTCTTGATTTGAACCTCGGTTTGCTCGCCGTCGTCGAAATTCCCGTTGCCGTTGAGATCGCTCCAGGTGTAGTAGCGAAAGCCGTCGGGTTGTCCGTCGCCATCCCGATCGCTGGTGGTGCGATTGTTGAAACCGCCGATCCAGTTGCTGTTGTCGCGGGTGAGGTCGATGCGCCGCTGCTGGGCGGCCGGTAGATAGGGGTTGTCGGGCGCGTCGGTGATGTCGATGTTGCCGAACGGCTGGCCATCGGCGTTGCGTCCGGACCAGGGCTGGTAGTTGATGTTCGGGTTGAAGTACATGGGGTTGAAATCGCTGTTGCGGAAGCGCCAAGCCTCGTCGTCGGCGGTGTTGCAGTCGTTGCTGTCGTCGGTGTAGGTGTTGGAAGCGAATTCAACGCCATAGCTATAGCCGAAGAAAGTGCCGCTGGCGAATCCGCAATTGGCGGAGCCGCTCTCGTTGCTGTCACGCTGTTTGACGCTTCCGGCGCCGCCCGGATTCGATCCGTTCGGCTGAGTCGCGGTGAACAATCCGCCGTTGGCGTAATCCGAGGTCATGACCTCCCAGTCCATGCTTCCGGAGTCGTCGATGACGAACAGGATGTTGGGTTTGGAACTGGTGCCGAGGAACAGCGGCAGGTTGTCGAGGCTCAACGCGGCCGCGTGCAGCGCGCCCGGCACGGCGCAGCTTGCGCCGAGCAGCAATATCCGTAACAGGGCGACGGCAGGAACACGGCGATGCGGTTGGATTGACTTGGTGGTCACGGATTCAGTACCTCCGCGCATAGTGGGTTTGCAGGACTACCCGGGCCGCGTCGCTGCCCCCGGTGCCACGGGCGGTGGTGAGGTAGTAATAATGGCCGGGCGGCACGCCGAGTCCGAGGGTTAGCGTATCCGGGACGAACTTTTGCTCCTCGATCACGTAGTACGGTTGGGTGGCAACGCCGGCGATGGTGTCGGTGGCCGGATGGGCGTTGGTTTGCCACCACAGCGTGGTTTTGACGGTCGCGTCGGGAAAATCGCCAAGCACGTTGGGCGCCCAAACGTCACACGGAATGGTGCACGTCGAGCCGGCGGCTTCCGGCACCGGGCGGCTGGTGCGTGACGCGAGCCACGCTTCACCGTCACGCAACGCGGCCTCGCTGGCTTGAAACGCCTGATCCTGATCGCCCATGCTGCCCGCCATCCGGATCTCGAGTCCCGAGGTCATCGCGGCGTTGACCGCGAACAGCGACAACACGACCAGGAAGATCAGCGTCGTGATCAATGCGATCCCGGTTTCCCGGCGGCGCCGGTGAATCACGCCCGTGCGGCTCGCGCGCCGCGTCGGGATGAGGGCGGTAGGCGTTGGATCGGCCATCACAATGTCCGGTCGCGCAAGTTGACGGTGGTGGTGAACACCCTGCGCATCCGCTTGTCGGTTGCGGTGCTCGAGACGCCATTGAACAGGTAGGTCTGGGCGGTGGGGGTGACAAAGTCGCTGGTGCTGCGCACCAGCATGCCAAGCCGCACACTGAGTACCTTGCCCATATCGAGGCCGGGCGTGTCGGCCGTGACATAGCGATCGACGGCGAGATCGTCGTTGTCATCCGTGCCATACAGGATCTGCAGATCCTGCACGCCTTCGACGAGTTCCAGTGCGGCGCCGTCTTGCAGTTGCCACAACGACGGTTCACCGTTGGCCGCCGGCGCGACGTAGAAACTCGTTGACTGCAGCTTGGATATCTGCGCGTCGGTGCCGTAGGCCTTGCTCAGGCGACCGCTGGAATTGGTTGCCGTGCCGTGGCCGAGAAAAAAGTTGCCTCCGTTGGTGATCGTGCCGGACACCTTGAATATATCCGCGCTCACGCAATCGCTGACGATGACGACGTCCTGCGCGGCGAAACCACAGGTATTGGCCAAGGGCACCGAAACCGATGAGGTATCGGTGGCCATGGGATTGGTCAGGCCGACGCTGCAGTTGGCAGCCCGCTGCACGCTGATTACGTCCGTCCCGGTCGTGGCCGCGGCCAGGGACGCCGGGAGCGCGGGACTCCAGGCGCCGGCGCTCGCTTCGTAACCGCGCACGAAATTGCTCAGATCAAAGGGCACGGTCGGGGCTGGAAGGGCGACGTTTTTCGGTGTGAGACGGCGTAGATTCGGGCACCCCATGAATCCCGCCATACGCAACTCGAAACCGAGAAACTGGGAGCCGAACCGTCCGGTTTCCTGCATCCGTGCCTGGGCATCCTCGGCACGGTAAATTTCCTTGCCTGAAACCAGTATCTGGATCGCGCCAAGCGACAAGATCAGCGTGATCGTCATGGCCACCATGAATTCGGGGATCGAAAAGCCACGCCGCCCGAGCGGCGCGCGGGCTATGGAAACCGCGATGCGATCGTTCGCTACGGGCGAGGGCTGATGTAGGTTGTTGCAAATCATTGTTCGGGGCATTTCCGGGGCGCCTGTTCTCCGCGGTCAGGGTTTGATCGTGGTCGAGAAACTCTGTGTGCCGGTCGCGCCGTGGTCACGGCTCGTCCAGTTCACCGCGATGGTGAAACGGCCGTTGCCGGCGGCAGTTACGGATCCCGCGCCGCTCGGGAGCGTATTCGCGTTTGCCGTGTTCCATGCGTAGGCGTCGTACTGGGCCATCGTGGCCGGGGTGCAGCCGGAACCCAGGCAGCCCGGGTCACTAGGGATGCTGGCGATGTTGTCGTAACTGCCGTTTTGTACGCCTTGCAGATTGGCGCGCATCCGATCCGCCATGTCATAGGCCTGAAGCGTCGCTTGAGTTCGCAGAAAAGCTTCCTGGTTGTAGCGCACCATGCTCACCTGGAGCTTGGCGATGCCGAGCAGTCCGATGGAGAGGATCGCGAGCGCCACGAGGACTTCGACCAGGGTGAAGCCACGCGTTGCCCCTTGAGGAGGGATGGTTTTCACGGACATGTCAGATCGTTCCCGTTCTGGTCGTCGTAAATACCGTTTCCATCGTTGTCCCGGGCGAAGCTCGAGCGTCCGGTCGCGCTTACCACGATCGCACGTGCCTTGCTCGCGCCACGCGAGTCGCACACCGTGAAGGTGCCCGCGACATTGGTGAATGCCGACGGCTGGTAACCGATGCCGTTGCCGAAAGCGGCGCTGCGGATCGTGATCGACGGGTCCGCCGCGGTGGTCGCGCGGAGAATGGTTTCGCCCGGGTCCACGACCTGATCTCCATTGATATTCACGAATACGATGTAGCCGGATTCCCATTGATTGCCGCCGTTGCAGGTCGCTTGGTCGTTGCTGGTGCAGAGCGCGACGCTGAATCCACGCTTGATCGCCTCGCCGCGCGCGAACTTCAAGTGGGCCATGAGTTGATATAGCGAGGTCTGGACGCGGCTATTCATGACCAGGGATTTGTAGCTGGGTAGCGCTGTCGAGGCCACGACCGCGGCGATCGCGAGCACCGTGATCAGCTCGACGAGAGTGAATCCGTCGCTACGGTTGCTCATTGTGGCGTGCATTTCACCTCTCCATTCACGATCGGTGTCGCGGGCGGTCCGGCGGCCGTGCGCTATTTCCGTAAAAGCCTTATCGGAAAGTTTGGCCAGAACTTTAGTGCCGGCCGCGGGGCGCGGGATGAACGGTGCAGGGCGCTCGATAGCCGGTGAGAAAACGGGTGAAATCGCCTCTAAGTAACTGGTAAACGGGTAAAATTTGTGACGCAATAGACACCGGATTGAGGCCTGCGGAAGGCCGTCGCGACGACTGTCGAAGGCGCTGTCGGGGCTTCGTGGCGCGGCCTGCCGAGGGGTTCAAGCGGTGACGAAAATGCTATCCTAATCGCTTTCGCAAGGACCTGGGCGAGACTGGAGGATGGGCAAACCAAGAGATGCTTCGCGCAGCTTAGCGAGTGCCGGGGCGCATGGGGCGACGGAGGAGCGCGACCGGCTATTCGCCGAGACGGATGCCGGGGCCAGTGATTTCCGTTTCGGCACTCGAACCGCGGCGGTTTTCGACGACATGGTCGGGCGTTCGGTTCCGTATTACGACGAATTCCAGCGCATGAGTTGTGAGCTGGCGGCCGACTTCGCGGCGCCCGGAACGACCCTCTATGACTTGGGCTGCGCGACCGGAACCACGCTGCAGGCGCTCGACCGGGTCGTCCCGGCTGACGTGCGCTTCGTCGGCGTCGACAATTCGGAGGAAATGCTCGCCAAGGCGTGCGGCAAGCTGGTGTCGCTCAAAGACGGACGATCGCTGGAGTTGATCAACGCCGACTTGAATTCCGGACCGGTGATCGAGGACGGCAGCGTCGCGATCCTGTTGCTGACCCTGCAGTTCGTGCGACCGCTGTTTCGCGAGCGGGTGATGCGCAGGATCTGCGCCGGGCTCAAGCCGAACGGCTGCTTGATCCTGGTCGAGAAGATCCTCAGCCGGCACAGCCTCTTGAACCGCCAGTTCATCAAGTATTACTACGAGCTCAAACGGCGTCGCGGTTACTCCGAGGTCGAAATCGCGCAAAAGCGCGAGGCGTTGGAGAACGTCCTGGTGCCCTACCGCCACGAAGAGAACGTTGAAATGCTGGAGCGGGTCGGTTTTTCCCAGGTCGAAGAGTTCTTCCGCTGGTACAACTTCTGCGGCGTTGTCGCGGTCAAGTAAGTGGTGTCGATGGACGTTGAGACGGCTCGCGCAAGCGGGTTGGTTCGCTACGGCGAGCTGATGTTTCGTTATCGCAACTACGTTTTTCCGCTGCTGATGCTGGGGTTGTTCGCGGCGTTCCGACCGGCCTACATCGATGCGCCCGGCACCGCGAGTCTGTGGCTGGACGCGCTTGGCATCGGCGTCTGCGTACTCGGACAACTGATTCGGGCGGCGGTGGTCGGTTTGGCCTACATCAAGCGCGGCGGGGTGGATAAGAAGGTCTACGCCGAGTCCCTGGTGACCCGCGGGATCTTCGCCCACTGTCGCAACCCGCTCTACGTCGGCAACGCACTGATCCTTCTGGGGCTGTTCGTGATCCATGGCAATCCGTGGGCAATCGCGCTCGGCGGCGCCTTTTTCACCCTTTCCTATATCGCGATCGTGGCCGCCGAAGAGCGTTATCTGGCGACTAAATTCGGTTCCGAGTTCGACGCCTATTGCGCCCGGGTGCCGCGTTGGCGGCTGCGCTTGGGTGGTCTCCGGGCGACCATGGCGAGCATGCGTTTCAATTGGCGACGCCTGGTAATCAAGGAGTACGCGAGTGCCGCTACCTGGGTTCTTACCGCGAGCGCGTTGGTTGCCTACAAGGACTGGCTGCGGCCCGCGGCCGCCGGCCCCGGCCTTGCATCGGCGGCGGCGCTGGTCGCGGTGTCGGCCGGCGTGTTCGCGGTCAGCGTGCGGGTACTGAAGAAAAGCGGACGATTGCGCGAGCGGCCCGGTTGAGCGCGGGCCACCGCAAGCTGCTGCCGGCGTTCTGGCGTACCCACCTGGCCGGGCGGCTCGCGTGGGCCAGCGGCCGTTTGCCCTACCCGGTGCAGATCGTCCTCGGCGGGCTGATCGGCCGGTTCCTCTACCTCAGCATGGGCGAGCGCCGCGAGGTGGCGTGGGCCAACTTGTCGGTGTGTTTTCCGGAACTGTCGCGCGCGCAGCGGGCGCAACTGCTGCGGCGCCATTTCGGCGCCTTGGGCATCGCGGTCATGGAAGTCGGTGCGGCGTGGTGGGGGAGCGACGAGGCCCTGGCGCGGCGCGCGCGGATCCGTGGCATGGAGCATCTCGACGCGGCGTTGGCCGCCGGGCACGGGGTCATCCTGCTCGGCGCCCACTTCACCACGCTCGAAATCGGCCTGCGGGTGCTCACCGCCCGGCGACCCTGCCACGTGGTCTATCGGCCGCTCGGTGACCAGGGCTTGGAGCAACAAATTCGGGCCTGGCGTGCCCGCCATCGCGTGACCATGGTGCCGCGCGAAGACGTGCGCGGGATGATCCGCGCACTGCGCGAAAATCAACCGCTCTGGATGGCGCCGGATCAGAATACCGCAAGCAGGCACGCGGTATTCGTACCATTTTTCGGAGAGCCGGCCGCAACCGTGCCGACCCTTTCCAAGCTTTGCCGGCGCAGCCATGCCCGGGTGGTGCCCTTCGTCCAGCATCGCTTGCCGGGGTTGGCCGGCTATGAGTTGGTGCTCGGGCCGGCGCTGGAGGATTTTCCGAGCGGCGATTCGGTTGCCGACACGGCGCGCATCAACCAGGTGATTGAGGTCGCGGTGCGTCGCAGCCCGGAACAGTATCTGTGGACCCATCGGCGCTTCAAGACCCGTCCGCCGGGCCGCCCACCGCTGTATCCACCCTGATCGTCGGGCCCTAGATACCGGCGGTCCGGGCCGGATTCAGCGATCCGCCTCGCGTCGCGAAGCGGCGTCGACCTGCGCGGCCAAGGCCCGGATCGACTCCGAGATCTCGACCTCGAATGCCGCGCCCGGATCGAGTTCGCGCAGCGCGTGCGGGAGGCAGGCCAGGGACTCCGCGGCGCGCGCGCGTGCCACCGATAACGCCGGTGACGGCTGAATACGGCGACCGTCCTCCATGACCTTCTCGATCAGCGGTCGCCCGGCCGGTCGATCGCTTTCAAGCCCGATCGTGTCGCTTTCCATCCGCCCGTCGGCACGGTAACGGCGAAACACCTGTTTGCGCCCCGGCCAAGTGGATTTTCCGGCCGAGCGTTTGCGTTTCGGTTGACCGGCGTATTCCTGAAGTTTGTAGACGCAATCGAGAAACGGCGCGTCGGCGGATACGTCGAGATTGGTGCCGACGCCGAAGCCCCCGACCGGAACGCCGTTTGCGATAAGAGCCTTGATCCGGATCTCGTCGAGGCTGCCGCTCAGGAACACCTCGACTTCGTCGAGTCCCGCGGCGTCCAACAGTGCTCGAACCCGGCGCGCGTCGCGATCGAGGTCGCCACTGTCGATCCGCACCGCCTTGACCGAAATGCCGTCGTGGGCCAGGCGCCGGGCCGCGTCAATCGCATGGCGGGCACCGGATTCGGTATCGAAGGTATCGATCAATAGCGTCACGTCATCAGGCCGCGCGTGTCCGAATCGCTCGAAGGCTTCGGTCTCGCCGGCGTGAGCCTGCACGAATGAATGCGCCATGGTGCCGAAGATCGGGATCCCGTAGCGCATCCCCGCGAGCACCGTCGCGGTGCCTTCGAAGTCCGCCAGATAGCCGGCACGCGCGGCGTAGAGACCGGCCTCCGCACCGTGTGCGCGGCGCAATCCGAAGTCGACCAGCGCCGTGTTCCGCGCCGCCAGCCTGAAGCGCGCCGCCTTTGAGGCGATGACGGTTTGCAGGTGGAGGATGTTCATCAAGCGACTTTCGACGATTTGTGCTTCCGGCAGCGGTGCGGTAACGCGCAGCATCGGTTCATTGGCGAAAAATACCGTGCCTTCCGGCAAGGCGTGTACTTCACCGCTGAAGCGGAAGTGAGCCAGGTAGTTCAGAAAGTCATCGCTGAAGCGTCCGGTTTCCGCCAGCCAGTCCAACTCGCGCCCGCCGAAGCGCAGGTGTTCGATATAGTCGAGCGCCTGCTCGAGTCCCGCCGCGACCAGAAAGCCGCGCTGTGCGGGCAGGCGGCGCATGAACATCTCGAACACCGCCGTGTCGTGCATGCCCTGCTGGTGGTAGACATCGAGCATCGCCAGTTCATAGAGGTCCGTCAGCAGCGGGCTGCTCTCGTCCAGCGGTGCCGCGTGCGGATCGAGTGGTACCCCGATCTGCGGTCGCGCCGGCGGCGGTTTGCGGGCGGCCTTGTTGAGCGAGCGGCTCATCGCGGGCCGTGCCGGGACGGTTTGCGGGCGGTCGAGGGAATAACGCGGCGCGGCGTCCGGCCAGGTCGCAAATTCGGGTCGGCCAAGGTGACGGCTCCTCAGCGCGCGGCATAGCGTAAGCATGCCTCGCGATGTGCGGTGTAGAGAGACTATCCCGAGACTGTCGGGTCGCTGGCGAAACGCGGCGCGCTCTGCAGGCTCATTTTCTGGGATTCGCCCGCAAAACGCCAGTGCCGCGCCGCGAGCGCGGCCGCGCGTCGGCCCCGGCCCGGCCTTGGATCGGCGCCTAACAGGTGGCGAACAGCTCGTTCCAGCGCTGCTTGTCGGTGTTCGGCCAATCGTGCAGTTCGACGCCGACCCGGTAGCCGTTTTCACCTTTCACGCGACCGCTCCAGACCACCGTGCCGTGGACCAGAAACTTGTCGTTGTGGGCCGGCATGTCGACCCACAGGCCAAGCGGAAAATCGATCGGCAGGGGGAAGTTCAAGCTGATCTGCGCCCCGTCGGCCGAAAGATCGATGCCGGTACCGAAGATCGGCTGGCTGAGGGATCCCGGATCCTTGCAATCCCAGTTGATCCGGAACACCACTTTTTCGGTCGGCGAGACCCGCGAGTGTTTGCGGCGTTCGTTCACGGCGGGTAGTTTCTCCGCCACGGACCCCGATCGGTTCGCTGAGGTTTGTATCGACATGGCCGGACTCGCGCTGAATGGTGAGTTTGATGGAGACCGTTAGCGGCGCCACGCACGCGATCTTTAGGCGTGTGACGGAAATACGGTGCCCCTCTTGCGGGTCTTGCGCTGTGCACAAAGGTTGACATGCAACGGGTGCGCGCTTTTGCGGAGGCCTGAAGACGAAGCGCAATCCGGCCCAATCCGCACGACGCATTTGCGCTAGACTCGTTGCTCTCGCGTCCGCGGCGCGGGTGACGGAGCAGCAAGATGAAAGTTTACGACGACATACTCGGCTTGGTCGGGCACACGCCCCTGGTGCGGCTCAACCGCCTTCCCGGCAACGGCGCGGCTACCGTCTACGCCAAGCTGGAACAACTCAACCCCGGTGGATCGGTCAAGGACCGCATGGCGGTCAATATGGTGCGTCGCGCCGAGCACGCGGGGCTCATCGGGCCCGGCGCGACACTGGTGGAGAGTACCTCCGGTAACACCGGCTTGGGCTTGGCGATGGCCGCGGCGGTGCGCGGCTACCATTGCGTGTGCACCATGCCGGACAAGATGAGCAAGGAAAAGATCGACATGCTCAAGGCATTTGGCGCCAGGGTGGTGGTGACCCGGACTGACCTGCCCCATGAGCATCCGGATAATTATGTCCAGGTGGCCAAGCGAATCGCGCGCGACACCCCCGGCGCGTTTTATACCGACCAGTACTACAACCCGGCCAATCCGGAGGCCCACTACCTGACCACCGGCCCCGAAATCTGGGAGGACACCGACGGCGTGATCGATTGCCTGGTCGGAGGAATCGGCACCGGCGGCACGATTTCCGGCGCTGCCAAGTACCTCAAGGAGCGTGCCGCCGAGGTCGGGCGTGAGTTACGGGTGGTCTGCCCCGATCCGGTCGGCAGCATCTACCGGGACATGTATTACGAGGGCAAGGCGCCGCAGCCGGGGATCTACCGGGTGGAGGGGATCGGACACGATTTCATGGTCGGCACGCTGGATTTTTCGGTGATCGACGAGGTGCGTACGGTGAGCGATCGCGATTCCTTTCTCGCGGCGCGGCGCTTGGCACGCGCCGAAGGGATCTTCGCCGGCGGCTCTTCGGGAACCGCGCTGCACACCGCGATCGAGGTGGCGCGAGAACTCGGTACCGGCAAGACCCTGGTGGTCATCATCTGCGATTCCGGCGATCGTTATCTGAGCAAGTATTTCGACGATGACTGGATGAAGGACCTGGGCTTTCTCGGCCCTGACGAGCGCTACGGCACGGTGCGCGATCTGCTACGCGCGCATGGCACCCGGATCGAGTTCGCCGACGCCGATGAGACGCTCGAGCACGTCGCGCGGCGGATGGCCGGTCTGGGCATTTCACAGATGCCGGTCGAGATCAACGGCGAGCTGCGGATGATCCACGAGTCGGACATCTTACAAGGGCTGGTAAGCGGCGCCTGCGTTACCGGCGACCCGGTGAGCGGCGTGGCGACCGCGCTCGAGGGCCGGGTGAGCCTCGATGACCCGCTCAGCCGCGTGCAGAAGGTGTTTGACGAAAATAATGTCGCGGTTGCGGTGGATCAACAACAGGTGGTGGGGATCGTGAGTAAGATCGACGTGGTGACCTATCTCGCCTAGCGCGGCTGACGCGCGTTTCCGCGGCTGGGCCGATCGGGGTCGAGGACTATAGGGCTATAATGCCGCACCCAGAAAGGAAGCTTCAAATGAACCCACACGACAAGGAAGCGGAGGTCGTGCCGGCACGCACGCCACTCTACGATCTGCATATCGAGCTCGGCGCCAAGATGGTCCCGTTCGCCGGTTACGAAATGCCGGTGCAGTATCCCCGGGGGATTATTCGCGAGCATCTCCACACCCGTAGCGCGGTCGGTCTGTTCGACGTTTCGCACATGGGCCAGGTGCGGCTACACGGCGCACGCGCGGCGCAAGGAATGGAAACGCTGGTACCGGTCGATGTGGTCGATCTGGCGCCCGGCCACCAGCGCTACGCGATGTTCACCACCGACAGCGGCGGGATCTATGACGATCTGATGGTGGTCAACGCCGGTGATTATCTGTTCGTGGTGGTCAACGCGGCGTGCAAGGAAGCGGATATCGCGCGCATGCGCGAGTCGCTGGGTGACTATTGCGAAATCGAGGTGCTGGCGGAGCGTGGCCTGCTCGCCCTGCAGGGTCCCGCGGCCGCGACCGCGCTGGCACCGCTAGCGCCGCGCGCGGGCGAACTACGCTTCATGCAGGCGGCGGCGATGCCGGTCGCCGGGATCGACTGTTTCGTTACCCGCTCGGGTTACACCGGCGAAGACGGTTTCGAGATTTCGGTACCGGTGGAGGCGACTGAAGACCTCGCGCGGCGCTTGCTCGCGCAGGATGGGGTCGAGGCAATCGGCCTGGGGGCGCGCGATTCGTTGCGGCTCGAGGCCGGATTGTGTCTCTACGGGCACGATATCGATACCGAGACCACGCCGGTCGAGGCGAATCTGCGCTGGGCATTGTCCAAGGCCCGTCGCGCGGACGGCGCGCGGCCCGGCGGATACCCGGGCGCCGAGGTGATCATCGGGCAATTGGCCACGGGCGTGGAACGGCGCTTGGTCGGGATCCACCCCGAGGGGCGCGCCCCGGTCCGTGACGGTACCGAGTTGGTGGGGCCGGACGGCGCCGGCGTCGGACGCGTCACCAGCGGCGGCTACGGCCCGAGCATCGGCGGGCCGGTGGCGATGGGCTACGTTGCTACCGCAAAGGCCACCGCGGGCACCGAGTTGAGCGCCATGGTGCGCGGGCGGCCGTTGCCGGTGCGAGTAACGCGTCTGCCGTTCATCGCCCACAACTATTGTCGTGGGTAGCGCGCCCGATCGGCTACAACTGCGCTGATTAGAGGACGATGCCTGGGAGGGCTGAAACAATGAGCGAAATGAAATACACCGAAACGCATGAGTGGGTGCGTCTCGAAGACGGCGGGGTTGCCGCCTGCGGGATCACCGACTACGCCCAGGATCAACTCGGCGAACTGGTCTATGTAGAGCTTCCGGAGGTGGATCAGGAAGTCGCGCAGGGTGACGATATCGCGGTGATCGAGTCGGTCAAGGCCGCGGGCGAACTCAAGGCGCCGGTGAGCGGTACGGTGACGGAACGCAATGAGGCGCTGATCGAGGAGCCGGGCGCGGTGAATACGGACCCGACCGGCGCCGGCTGGTTCGTCAAGCTCCGACTCGGTGACGCCGGTCAACTTGACGCACTGATGGATCAGGCGGCTTACGATAGCTATACCGCCGGTCTGGACTGATAGCCACGACCGTGCCGCGCTCGCGCGGCGCCGGTTTGGTGTCGCGTTCGAACCATCCGGCGCTTCACCGGGTTGATCTCCCGGACGCGGGTCGCGCCATCTTTTCGATTTTTCCTAGTGGATGCCGATTCCTTGGGCGCGAAGGGATCTTTTGAGCTATGTGCAATCGGGCGTGCCGCAGTGGGAACCGCTGCTCGCCGATAAGGAGTGAGCAAGATGCCTGAAGTCAGACCGAGTTTGGATGCTCTCGAGATGCGCGACGATTTCATGCGCCGCCACCTGGGTCCCGGCGACGAGCAGATCCGGGAGATGCTCGCGGTTCTCGGTGTCGACAGTGTCGACGCGCTGATGGAGCAAACGGTACCGGCGAGTATTCGTTCCGAGCGCCCGCTGGAAATGCCACACCCCATGACCGAACGCGAAACCTTGTCGCGCCTGCGGCGCATGGCCGAGCGAAACCAGGTCTACATCTCGATGATCGGGATGGGGTATTACGGGACCGTGATGCCGGGCGTGATTCGCCGTCGGGTGCTGGAGAGCCCCGGCTGGTACACGTCGTACACGCCGTATCAGGCCGAGATCAGTCAGGGCCGACTCGAGGCGCTGCTCAACTTCCAGCAGGTGATTACCGATCTCACCGGCACGGAAATCTCCAACTGCTCGCTACTCGACGAGGCAACCTCGGCGGCCGAAGCGATGACCATGGCGCGGCGCATTTCGCGCGCCAAGACGCCGCGCTTCGTGGTGGATGCGGATTGTCATCCGCAGACTATCGCGGTGGTGCGGACGCGCGCGCGGGAACTCGATATCGAGGTGGTGGTTGGTGATCCGCTGGCGGAGCTGGAAAGCACCGAGGCCTACGCGGTGCTCACTCAGTATCCGGGTAGCGGGGGCGCGATAGGCGATCTCGGCGGGCTGGTCGAAAAGGCTCACGCCCAAGGGGCGCTGGTGGTGGTGGCAACCGATCTGTTGGCCCTGACCCTGCTCAAGCCGCCCGGGGAACTCGGCGCCGACATCGTGGTCGGCAGCAGCCAGCGATTCGGCTTACCCATGGGCTACGGTGGTCCCCACGCCGGCTATCTTGCCACCCGCGATGCCTACAAACGCACCATGCCGGGGCGCATCATCGGGGTGTCGATCGACGCCGAGGGAGCTCCCGGCCTGCGCATGGCCTTGCAGACTCGCGAGCAACACATCCGCCGCGACAAGGCGACATCGAACATCTGCACCGCGCAGGCGTTGCCGGCGATCATATCCGGCATGTATGCCGTCTACCACGGCCCGCGGGGCTTGCTCGCCATCGCCCGGCGGGTGCACCGGCTGGCGGCAATCATGGCCGAGGGGTTGCGGCAGCTCGGTTTCGAGGTGGTCAACGAGACCTTTTTCGATACCGTGACGGTACGGGTCCCGGCGCTGGCCGCGCGAATTGCGGCGCGCGCGCGCGAGAGTCGCATCAACCTGCGGGTAATCGACGCGGACCATCTGGGGATCTCGCTCGACGAAACCACGCGGCGCTCGAATCTGGAAACGTTGTGGGCGGTTTTTTCGACCCATGCCCCGCAAACGGTCACCATCGATGGCCTCGATGCCGTGGTCGAAAGTCCGATGCCGGAGTCGTTGCGGCGCACCAGCGCGTATCTCACCCATCCGGTATTCGATCTCTATCACTCGGAAACCGAAATGCTGCGCTACCTGCGCTGGCTGGAGGCCAAGGATCTGGCGCTCGATCGCACCATGATTCCGCTCGGGTCCTGCACAATGAAACTCAACGCCACCACTGAGATGGAGCCGATCACCTGGCGCAGTTTCAGCGCCATGCATCCGTTCGCGCCACTCGAGCAGGCGCAAGGCTATATGCAGCTTTTCGAGGAACTCGAAGAGATGTTATGCGAACTGACCGGGTTTGACGCGGTAACCTTGCAGCCCAACGCCGGCTCGCAGGGGGAATACACCGGGCTGCTGACCATTCGCCGCTACCATGAAAGCCGTGGTGAGGGGCAGCGCGACGTGTGCCTGATTCCGGCCTCGGCGCACGGCACCAACCCCGCCAGCGCGGCGGTCGCCGGGCTCAAGGTTATCGTCGTCGCCTGTGACGATCGGGGTAACGTCGATGTCGCCAACGTAAAGGCCAAGGCCGGTGAGTACGCCGAGCGACTCGCCGCGCTCATGATCACCTATCCTTCGACGCACGGCGTGTTCGAGGAGGCGATCGGCGATATCTGCCGCATCATTCATGATCACGGCGGACAGGTCTATT
>Ga0114931_10000858_pt1 | contig 38136 bp, 31 predicted proteins | sample 2SBtaG_FD_89579 | JGI IMG/M metagenome (GOLD analysis project Ga0114931, IMG submission 89579) | Deep subsurface microbial communities from Kolumbo volcano to uncover new lineages of life (NeLLi) - 2SBTROV14_V59a metaG | ecosystem: Environmental > Aquatic > Marine > Volcanic | place: Kolumbo... | reverse complement strand
GAAATGCACTGCCCCCCATTGGTGCTGATTCGGAAACGCGAGAAATATTTCTGAAGTATGCCCAATATAGCTGCCTGAGGGCATCCGAAACGGCACCAGACCCGGCTGCCCATGATAGGATAAAACCCAACCCCTACCACACCCGAGAAGATAGTCCCTATCACAAAACCATAGCCTTTTTTAAAGGCAAATGAGGTACTTTCATTAAAGAGATTAAAACTGTGGTCAAGCAGCAGAAGAGCTGTAATAGCAGTGATTAGAATCAAGACGAGATAAATGAGCTTCCTTTCTATCTGCCAGGCATTCAGTGATTTGTCGGATAGATGCCTGAAGGGGTCGCCTGCAGTTTCGGCCAGCCCGCCACAACCACACACCCATGAGCAATACCATCGCTTGCCGAAATAATAAGTAAGCACGGGAACGGCAAGAAAAGAGAGGGCAAGTGTCCACCAGAAAAAGAAATGCGTAAGACTACCTCCGCTCATAAGCGTGTCGATGCTGGATGGAAAAAGCACGTCATAATCGAGAGGCCAGAAATAGTGGAAATAGAGCTCCTGCTGATTGAGCGCAGCGAGGATATTGGGTATAAAAAATGCAAAAACCACCTGGAAGAATATTACGGATGAGGTGCGCAAGAGTTGATATCGGTTGTGCCGATACTTGAACATAAAACGGCTGCCCATCAATAAAATAGCGATGGTATAGAGGAAGCCGTAGAGGAACCAGGGATTGTAATGCCCCCCATTGTTTTGGGGCAGGCCACTCTTACCAAAGAGCGCCTTGTAAATTGGGTCGACTGCCAGGATTAGGCCGTGGATTTCTTCGGGAAACCAGTAAAGCATGATATAGAAACCTGTAATCACCACTGCAAGTACCCATGCCAGCGCTCCGTTTTTTCGGGTAAGAGCTGAGAATGCAATACCATCATTTCGAATGCCTGCTTCACCCTTTCGGAAACGAAAGAAGATATAAATAGCAGCACCGAAAACAAAAAAACCGAATGTAAAGATGGAAATATAAAGAGATGAAATCGAAGAAGGACGCGAAATAAGAAAGAGGAAGGAGATAAGCCCGAGAAAAATGAGAAGCAAGCTGCTCATAGACCAGCGGTTTTCCTTCCGACTATAGACAACGCCTCCAGCTACTGTAAAGAAGATGCCGGAAAGAAAAGGCATGGCCGGACTGGCAAAAGTGAGAAATGAGAGCAGAAAAGCAAGAATGCCCAGCGCCATCAGCGTCAATCCTGCCCGCTCTTTTATTCCCATGCTACTGTGTGGAGTCAAAGAAATATTTTCATATAATGAGCTCATAATAATTCATTTCAATTTTCAAAAATCAGATTTTTTACCTTTTTAAATTCAAGGGCTTTAATTTCCTCTTTGCCATATTCTGCATTGAATTTTTTGAGTATTTCCCGAATGGGGTTACGGTAAAACTCAGGATCAAAATAAAGGGCATTGAAATGCTCAAGGACCCTGGATACCGGCCACTGCTCGCGCAGAAACTTATCGGCCACATTATGCCGCAAGCGCATGCCCAGCACAATTATTCCGAGCAATTCCCTGCTTTTTCTGTCGAATACGAGGCGCAGGCTTCTTTCTCTTTTAGCATCTTCCCAGTAATAGGATGCTTCGTTTTCGGCAGCCTTACCACTGGGTGGAACCGAACCGTAGACTTGATATTCTACATCGAAGAATTTTGCCGAATTGTACCAGATCCCAGGCCGGTAGAGGGTCTTCTCCTTGCAGATTGTGCGCGCAACGGTCTTGCCCATCAACTTACCGGTATACCATACTGCTTCTATAGCCTTGCGTCCGGGGCTGGGATTACGAAGCTCGGCACAATCGCCAATGGCATAAATCCCGGGTATATTGCTCTCAAGAAATTCATTTACCAAAATGCCCCTTCTGCATTCAATGGGGCTGCCTTCGGTTACCTTGATATTGGGGTGTACTCCAGGAGTAAGTCCCACAAATCCGCATTCAATGGTCTCCTCTTTATTTGTTTCTACCGCAACTACACGCTCTTCTTCATTGCCTAGAATTTGCTTCAGTTCGGTCTCCAGTTTCAGTTCGATGGGGTGTTTGCGTATGTGATTAGTGATCATGCGGGCTTCTTCTTCGGGTAGCACATTGTCCCAATAGTATTTCTCTCGTACCAACATGGTTACTTCAATGCCCCTGGAAAGAAACATTTCGGCTATTTCTATACCGATCAGTCCACCACCAACGATTACAGCTTTTTTCAGTTCACGGCTGTAGATCTCCATGTTTTCCAAATCCTGCAGACTATAAAGACCCTGTACTCCACGCAGATCCTGGCCGGGCCATCCAAATTTATTGCTTACAGAGCCGGTGGCTATGATCAAACGGTCATAGGGCAACTCATTGCCCGTACTTAGGTTCACGGTCCTTTTCTCGGTATTTATCTTTTCTACATAGGCTTGAAGCAAATCGATGCGATTCTTTTCCCAAAACCAGTCTTCGTAGGGCTTGATATCTGCAAAGCGCATATGGCCCATATAAACATACATCAGGGCTGTTCGTGAGAAGAAATGCTTTGATTCGGCTGAAATTACCGTAATGGCATGGTTGCTTCTCTTTCGAATATACCGGGCTGCTGTGATGCCGGCCACTCCATTGCCGATGATTAATATGTGCATTGCTATTAATTTAATGACAAATTAATGGAGCTTGCAGCCAAGCGCATGTCAAGATATTGACAAATTGCTGACTTAAGACTCCATGTGGATTGAATTTAGTTTTTGATTCTGCATTTTTGTATGCATGAGCTTTTACAAAATACTGCTTCTTGCTATTTTTTTTATAAGCGCCAATTCGAACTCTATAGCACAGCCACTCTTTTTTGATCATGCCGATCAACTGCTCCAGGCATATGTAGAGGATGGTAAAGTGCTATATGAAATTTTGGCCCAAGACAAGAGCCTGATAAATGAACTAAGCCGGGAAATAGGAGACTTATCACTACAAGGTCGCTCGCCCAATGAAGAAAAAGCTTTTTATATCAACGCGTACAACCTCTTGGTAATTAAAGAAGTAACGGAGCACTATCCGGTCAGCTCGCCATTAGACATACAGGGAATTTTTGAAGGAAAGAAGCACCGGGTAGCAGGAAAGATGCTAACACTGAACGAGTTGGAGAAGGAGGTCCTAATGAAAAAGTTTTTTGATCCGCGCCTCCATTTTGTATTGGTCTGCGGAGCCAATGGATGTCCACCCATTCCTGCACGTGCCTTTCGCCCCGAAAATGTGGAAGTGATGATTCAAAATGCGGCAAGTGCTGCGCTAAATGATGATGATTATATTCGGGTGGATAGAAAAAGGAAAATCGTGGAATTGCCCATGATATTCAAGTGGTACCGTGATGATTTTGTGAGGGATTCGACAAACATGATTGCCTTTCTCAACTTGTACCGTAAGGAGCGGATTCCGGAAAATTTTGAGATTACTTATTATCCCTATGACTGGAGTTTAAATATTAAAAAAAAAAGTGAAGTAAGCTGGTATCCATCCGCATCGGATACGCAAAATGAAGCGAAAGAGATTAACTATTATCTTTTACCTTCCAGTTTGCTGCGGAAAGGACATATGGAGTGGCGTTTCTTCAGCAATCTTTATTCACAGACCCATTCATTTGATGCCATGGGTCGTAAAATAAATCTCACTTCACGGGCGAGCTATTTTACCGAGATCGCTCAGTGGAGCTACGGCATCAGTTCGAGATTTAATATTGGGATGGATATGCTCTACAAGGCGGTGAGCCTGGATCCACCAGCTAGTACTCCACTTGCAATTTTTCATTCCGGCAAGAATGAAAGGGCTCAGTCGGGGCTGACTGGCATGGGGCCGAAAATCCGGTGGATTCCTTTCCGAAGTTTGCCTCGCCTCAGCATTCAATCCACGCTTTATTTCCCTGTAAAAAAAGATATGGAAGGCGGACTCTCCGGTAAGCCCTTTCTTGAATATGATCGATTGTTTCTATGGACACAGATTAATATGGACCGTATGCTGCATCGCCAATGGCAGCTCTACGGAGGACTCGATGTATGGCTTCGCAGTGATTTCTCCTTTGATCCTGAGCGTTTTCTGATCGCAACCCCGCTCAAGATGATTCTAAGTTGGTTCCCCGGAGAAAAAAGCGCATTTTACTATTTAACGGAATGGGCGCCTACATTCGGAGAACCCTTTATTTCATCTTATTATCTCCAAAGCGGACTGGGTTTTAAATATTTTATTCTGGAACAACTCGAAGCAGAATTGCTTTTTACCGATTTTCTTCTCGGAAAGAACAGCGGAGCGGGTAAAACCTATAACATCGGTCTGCGTTACATTCTGCAACGTTAAATAGAGAAGTGCTAAGCTTTTTTTAGTGTAAATCCAAAAGTAGATCCTACTCCGGGGGTACTGCGAACATTGATTGTCTGTCCGTGGGCCTCAATGATGTGTTTTACAATGGCCAGACCCAGTCCGGTGCCCCCTTCGTGGCGCGAACGGCTCTTATCCACCCGGTAGAAGCGCTCAAAAAGACGCGGTAGGTGCTTCTGATCAATGCCTATACCGTTGTCGGAAACCTCTATGAGCACATATTCGTCCATGTCGTAAAATCCAAGCTGGCAGTATCCATTTTCCCGGCTGTATTTCAGGGCATTGTTGATGAGGTTGGTCAGTACCTGCCGAATGCGCTGTTTATCACCGATCACCAGAGCGCTCTTATTGCTGTCTTTCTTGAATCCTAGGGTCACTTCGTTGCTTTCGGCTTGCAGTTCGAGTGACTCCATTACCTCTTTGGCAAGGCTGTGGATGTCAAACTTTTCCATTTGCATGGAGAGGTGCCCTGACTCCAGCAGTGAAATTACTTCCAGGTCTTTCACGATCTGATCGAGACGATCGAGGTTGTTGGCAGCTTTATAGAGGTAATCAAGGTTGATTTTTTCATCATTCAGCCCTCCATCTATGAGCGTGTGTAGATAGCCCTGAATATTGAAGATGGGTGTTTTAAGTTCATGAGATACATTGCCGATAAATTCTCTCCTGTATTTTTCCCTTTCCTGCAGTTCTTTAATCTCTCTTGCTTTGTCATCGGCCCAGTCCATTACTTCCTGCTCTACTTCATCGAGTATGTTGTCGTGCAGTGTCAGCTTTTGCTTCAACTTGGGATCACGTTTGCGCTCATGAATATTTTTGTAGATCAGTTTTACCTTCCGGTAAATGAATTTGTTAAGAAGGTAGCGGTTGAGGGCATAGGTAAAAGGAATAATAAAAAGGGAAACCAGAAAGGCTTCCAGGATATTAAACCGGCCTGTAAGAAGCTGAGTGGCAAGGATGAGGACAAAAATCACGATGGCCGTAAAGAGGGCACTGTAAAGTGCTATCTGACGGGGTGTGGGATTTTTCATCAGAGGTCCAGTTTATATCCGATGCCTTTGACGGTTTTGATAATTGTGTCTCCCAGTTTTTCACGGAGCTTCCGGATATGAACATCTATTGTACGGTCGCCCACGATCACTTCCTTTCCCCAGATTTTATTAAGTATTTCTTCCCGCTTAAACACTTTACCGGCTTTGCTTGCCAGTAGAAAGAGGAGCTCAAATTCTTTGCGGGGAAGGACGAGTTCTCTATCATCAATGCTCACAATGAATCGCTCACGGTCAATTTTGAGTCCTCCTATTTCGATGAGATTGGTCTGATTTTCTTCCGCATGTCTTCTGAGCAAAGCCTTCACCCTGCTGAGCAATAGCCGGGGTTTGATGGGCTTGTTGATATAATCATCGGCTCCCACATCAAAAGCGGCAATTTGGGTAAAATCTTCATTGCGCGCAGTTAGAAAGGCAATGAGAGTGTCTTTGTATCCGAGCAATGACCGCAACTGCCGGCAGGTCTCAATACCATCCATCTCGGGCATCATGATGTCAAGCAAGACCAGATTGGGTTTGATCTCTTCTGCTTTCTTCAGCGCCTCCAGGCCATTCTCGGCCAGTACCACGTGAAAGTCTTCTTTTTCAAGGTTATATTTAATAAACTCGAGTATATCGGGTTCGTCATCTACAACAAGAATACTGAGATTGGAATTTGACATGAACTTGATTATCGGTTATTGCGAAATTACGACAAGCAGATTAAGAAGTGCTTATCTCAACTTTAATGCAATGTTAATGAAAGTAATTCTGCAGCAATTGCGAAGAAGGAAACCCGGTCCTTGATAAAAGTCATTTTAATTGACCTTAGATGTATCCATATTTACTGAAATATTTTAATCATGAAAGACATCAAAAAGGTATTGATAGCGCTGGATCGCAGCGAAATGGACAATATGTTGCTTAGCTACGGGCTCTTTTTGGCCGAAGTGCTCGAAGCGGAAAGTGTAGACCTGCTTCATGTGGTTCAGGAAGAAGTTCACGAACTCGATGTATTGGAAGAACTGGATGCCAGCTTCGAATCAGATGAGGAGTTCAAAAATGAGATAATGCACAAAGCCTATGAATTGAGGCCGGATACACCGCTTAATCTGAGCGCTCATCTATTCAGAGGGAACCCCTTCAACGAGATTCTGAGCTTTACAAAAATGAATGACATTGATTTGATATTTGTAGGCAAAAAAGACGAACGCCAGGGTACTGGCATTGTAGCCCATCGGCTCAGCCGAAAGGCCCCCTGTTCGGTCATTTTTGTCCCGCCACGTCCCGAGTTGCAGATGGATGCCATACTTATGCCTACGGATTTTTCGGATTACTCGGCCATGGCTTTTCGCGAGGCCATGTTCTTTCGTGATAAATTTCCCAATATCCACCTTCTAGCTCTCCATGTCTATCATGTACCCATTGGCTATTATTCCACAGGGAAGAGTTATGAGGAATTTGCCGAGATTATGAAGAGAAATGCAGAAAATGAGTTCAAGCAATTTGTTAAAAAAAATAAGCTTGAGAAATTGAAATTGGAAAGCATTTTTATTCTGGGCGAAGAGTATAATCCGGCTGATAAAATACACGATCTGGCTATCCGGGAGAACTGTAACCTCATCCTGATTGGAGCCCGCGGACATACCATGGTTTCGAGCATTGTTTTGGGAAGCACAACCGAAAAACTGCTGCGCATTACAAAAAAGATTCCGGTCTTTGTGATGAAACGAAAAGGAGAAACACTTAAATTACTTGATATTTTAATGAATATTTAAGCTCGGGCCATGAAACATATCCTCTTAGCTTTTGACGGATCCTACTTTTCGGAAGCGGCTCTTCGCTATGCCATTCAATTGGCCAAAACGGAAGGGGCGATGATCGAAGGTGTTTTTCTGGAGGATATAAGCGCCTATCATCAGTTCAGCCCGATATTTGAAGCACCGGATGTGATTGGCATTGCGGATGAGGTGATTGAGGAACTGAAAAGCAGCACAAGGCAATCGATAGAGGAGAATGTCGCCCGGTTTGAAGAAAGTTGTGCTGCCAATGCTGTGCATTGTAAAGCCGAGCATGAAATCGGAGTGCCCGGTGTGGAGCTCATTGACCGTTCAATGTTTACGGATGTTTTGATTATCGGGACGGTAACCTATTTCTCAAATCTTGGCATGCAGGGGGATATGCGCCTGGTTTCCGAACTTCTGAGTCATGCTCATTGTCCCGTCATTGTAGTACCCGAACAGTTTCATGAGGTAAATTTGATTAATTTTGCATTTGACGGCTCTTCTTCCTCCTCATTCGCTATTCGCCAGTTTTTATATTTATTTCCGAATTTGATAGCTTCGGCAAAAGCCAACCTGATCACAATAGTACGGAGAGAAGAGGTAACGGTACCATATGAGGAGGAAATGCTAATATACCTGAGATATTACAAGAAGAATCTGTATCGAGAAATGCTTCAGGGCAAGGCCAGGGAAGAATTGCTGCGATATGTGAAAATGTCACCGGAATCCATTGTGGTCATGGGAGCATTTGGACGCAATGCCTTTTCGCAAATGTTTAAGCCCAGTGTCGGGAAAAAGTTGATCCGGTCCAATTTGGTACCTATATTTATTGCTCATGAGTAAAACCGAAAAAAAGAAAAGGAAAAAATTTGAAGACAAGGTACATGGCCGTAACGGCTTTGGGGGTCTGCGTGAGTATTTGGCAGAATTTGTCTATGGAGGCATGGACGGCAGTGTGACCACCTTTGCTGTAGTGGCAGGAGCTGTAGGTGCCGAGTTGGGTGTTGGAGTGGTGCTTATCCTCGGATTTGCCAACCTCTTTGCTGACGGACTATCGATGTCCATCGGAAACTACCTATCGGTTAAGTCGGAAATTGATGAATATAAGCGACAGGAAAAAGTGGAGTATTGGGAGGTCGACAATTTGCCGCACAAAGAAAGGGATGAAATAAGAGAAATTTATGAGGCCAAGGGATTTGAAGGCGATTTACTGGAAAAGGTAGTGGATGTAATCACGGCCGACCGTGATCGCTGGGTGGATGTGATGATGAAGGAAGAGTTGAATTTGCAATATCCGGCTGCTTCTCCATTTAAAACGGCCCTGGCTACCTTTTCTGCTTTTGTCGTGGTTGGGTTTATTCCCCTGATGAGTTATGTGGTCTCTTATTTTTATTTGATACCACCTGCCCGTCTCTTTGTCCTTTCTTCGGTGTTTACGGGTCTGGCATTTGTATTTATCGGTTTTCTGAAAAGCTATGTGACCCACGCTCCCCGTCTTCGAAGCATTATTGAAACACTCATGCTAGGTGCAATTGCCGCATTTGTATCATACTATGTGGGCGATTTTCTACGATCAATCATTGGTGCAGTATAAAAATTGCTGATTATGATCCGACACATACTTCTTGCTACGGATTTTTCTGAAAATGCTCACAACGCCCTGCGTTATGCCATTCAACTGGCTACGGATATAAACGCTCAGATGACAATGCTACACATTACCGAGCCGGAAGCCTTTCTGGCCCAGACACCTGGCGATCTGATGGACGAGATATGGAAAGAAGTGGAGGCCGAGGTGATGAAGGAGATGGAGAAAGCCCTTCAGAGAATAAGGGAAGAATTGCCCAACAGGGATATACCAAAGGTCCGAAAAGAGATATGGTCGGGCCTTGTGGCCGATGCCATTCTCATGGCTGCTGATGATCTGCAAGTCGATCTCATCGTGACAGGTAGCCATGGATATGGTGGCATCAAAGACCTATTCTTTGGAAATCATACAGCTTCTCTGGTTACCAAATCCGAACGGCCTCTTCTTGTGGTGCCGAGGTCTTATGAATATCATGGTATTCATAATATCGCTTATGCCGTTGATTTTCACTCAATGGACGATTCGTCCCTGCAAACGCTGATAGATATCAAAGAAGAAATGGGAGCCACACTTGAAATAGTACATGTGGATGTGGAAGAAGGAAAGGCTGCTCCCGATGAAATTGAGAATTTTACAAAACTGGTACAACGCCTCTTCGGTCAGGAACACATTCACTATGAATTTCTGGAAGGGGAAAGTACCGTGGCTGCTCTAGTTGGATATATGGAAAGGAGTAATGCCGACCTGCTGGCTATGAAACACCATCATCGCAATTTTCTCGGCTCAATCCTCGGACGCAGTATCTCGAAAGACTTACTAAAGGTGGCCAGTTTACCTATTTTGGTTTTTGAAAATTGACCCGTCTAGTCCAAAATATAGCTTAGACCCACATTGAATGTGCGCCCGATCTGGTACGACTCTGTGATATATTCCCGCCCTTTGAACTGCTGACTCTTTAAATAGGGGGCATTCAATAAATTTTGAGCTTCCACCTTGAACTCAAAACGGGTGTTTACTTTTTTCGATATTTTGAAGTTTAACATTTGGCGGGGGCGCTCGTAGATATCGGGCACCCCTTCACGACCTATCTCACTCAGGCGAGGGCCGAAAACATTATAACTCAGCATGGCGTGAATGCCTGCCGAATCGGCATCATACGAAAGCATCGCATTCATGATATAGGGCGACTGGCCCTGAAACGGCCGATAGGGCTTCAACTCGGGGTTGATAGTGCTGAGTATTTCATATTCCTGTGCTTCCATGTCCACCCGCGAAACGATATAGGTAAAGTTGCTGCCCAGTTTGAAGTTTTTCAACCTGGGATGAATGAAGTCCAGTTTTTTTCTGAAATCAAGCTCCAGCCCGTATACAAAAGCAGTGGAGGTATTCTGATATATAATCTCCGGATTGTATGCTTCCGAATTATAAAATTTGCTGATCGGGTCGTTGAATTTTTTGTAGAAAGCGCTGACAGCCATCACTTCGCCAGGACGTATAAACCATTCCCAACGCAAGTCATAATTGTTGATGAGGGTTCGTTTCAGGTTCGGATTCCCGATGTAAATAAAACCACCGATATAGTCAAAGGAAGAGAAAGGAGCCAGTTCTCTCATGCTCGGTCGGGCAATGGTACGGCTAACCGAAGCCCGGAAGTTCATCTTTCCCGTCAAGGGGTAAATGAGGTTGATGCCGGGTAGAAGATCATTTTCATCTATTTGCCCCGCTTGCAGGATACTGTCTTCACTCTGTACATTTATCTCGGTTCTTTCGAGGCGAGCACCTCCGGCTATTTTCAGTTTATTAAAGAGTTCATACGTGAACATGGCATAGCCGGCATAGATTTGTTGATTGCCTTGATAATTATTGGAGGCGCGGGTATTATTGACCAGGTAGAGCCCTGAGATATAGCGGTGTCGTAAAGAATCATAGCCGATGATGCCGAGATTATCGGATGCAAAATAATCTTCGGGGTTGCCGTTGTAGAGGGCTCCATTGGCATTGTTTACATCAAAGCGATATTCGCTGAAAACACGATTTTTTTCGTTGGCCAGCACACCGAATTTGAATTTATTGAAGGAATTATTGGAGGATAGGGGCAACTCCAGGTCAAGCTTAAACTCTTTGCTTTCATCCCTTAGATTTCTGAAGAAATGTGCCGGCAGCGAATATTCCGAAACACGGATCAGATAGAGTGAGTCGCGGATCTCGTTGGCAAGGAAGCGAAGGTCGGGTTCATTCTGATAAGAATGGGTCATACCTCCGATCCATTCCATTTTTAGCTTTCCTAAAGCCGGGAAAAAGTGCTTACCTCGCAGCTGAAAACTACTCAGTCCGCGTTCCATAAATTGTAGGGTGCGGGTTTCGAATATGGCATCTGAGGCTGAGAGAAAGCCGGGAGCTGGACCGCGCTGATAACGACCGGAGATTTGAGCATCGTGATTGTAAAGTAGATTAATGCCTAGTTCATGATGATCACTCATTTTATAACTCAAGGTGGCGAGCCCATTGATGCGTGGATTTGCGACACTTCGCATATCATTCAGCTGAAAAAAGGGAAAAAGTGATTGAGCTTCGAGGCCGGTAATATCCCATGCCGCCTGACTTCCATTGACATAGTGGGTAAGGGTGCGTTCGGCATTTCCTCCGATGAGAATGCCCAGGTCGTGATCAAAAAGTTTGAAACTATTGCCATAGGAGATACTGAAATTGTAATTTGCTCCTGAATTTTTCGGAATAGCAGCCATTTGACTGCTTACGCTTTTAATACTTTGGTCGATGATATTCGCATAGCTTTCGTTGCGCCTGGCTTTGATATACAAATCCTTGCTTAATTCGTTTCTCACACTTTTGTCAGCAAGTAATGTAGGCAGCGAAAGACTGCCGTCATTATATCCTGCAAACGCATAGCGTCCGGCATTGAATGAAAGAAATTCAGGATTAAAACTGGATTGCGTATTGTAACTACTGCCTACACTTACACGGAATGACCTCCTTTCAGGAAATGATTTGGTCGTCAGATTCACATTGCCTCCCGTGAAATTGCCCGGCATGTCAGGGGTGAAGGTTTTACTGGCAATTACTTTCTCGAGCATATTGGCCGGGATCAGGTCAAGCGATGCACTGTTGCTGTATGGGTCTGTACTGTTTAGGGTTACTCCGTTGAGCTGTGCTCCGGAGTAGCGGTCGCCCAACCCCCTCACATTGATATGTTTCCCGTCTACAATGCTTACACCGGTAATTTTTTTGACCGATTGCGCGGCATTGCTTACCCCGAATCGGTTCATCTCCTGGCTCGATATCCCGTCCTGAACCGAAAGAGATCTCTTTTGCATGGCAAGAATGGCATTCTCGGTGTTGTCAATTTTACGCGCCTTGATCACCACTTCATCCAGACCCATTGATTCGGGAACCATACGAACATTTAGTACCAATTCTTTACCGGGAAGTACTTCCACCCCCTCTATTGTCTGGGGGGCATAGGATACATAGGAAAATTGAATATCGTATTTGCCGGGCGCTATGTGGCTGATTTCATAGTGTCCGTTCAAGTCGGTATTGGATCCCATAAAGGGATTTTGGATGATCACATTTACTCCAATGAGTGTTTCGCCACTTTCGGCATCCGTCACCGTTCCCTTTATAGTGCCGGGCTGGGCAAGAAGCGTGCCTGTCATTAAAATCAGAAAAAAACCGAATAATGCCTTGATTTTCATTTGCAAATGATTTTGTGCAAAATTAGATGGCGACCCCGGGGCTCCGGCTTCACAAATGTTGTATTTATTTAAGTTAAAGGTTAAGTAATAGTTAAGTGTGGGCATAAAAAAAGCAGGATACATTCATATCCTGCTTTTTTTTACATTCAAATCTAAATCAGAAAAGGAATACTTTTCGGCTGATCTGGTATGCATCACTGCTTACACGAATGAAATAAATACCTGCTGGAAATGCATGCATGTCGAGTTCGATGGGCTGCTTTGTGCCGGGGTTGAGTTTCACGCTGCGCTGCATCATCACGCGGCCGGAGCCATTGAGTACCTCAATATCAGCACTATTATTTTCTGCAGATTGGAGGGTGAAATAAACAGACCCTAGAGTCGGATTGGGGCTGATCTCACTCATGCTATAGTCAGTCGGCTTATTCCTTTCAATTCCGGTATATTTTTTCAGGTATCCGTAAGAGGAAAGGGCGGTCCATCCATCAGCCCAGGTGCCATTGCTAGCAGGATCGAAAGCTCCTTTATAAGTAACCGGGGTAAAGAAGGGATCGGAGGGATATGTGGCAAGCGATTGAGTGGCGGGGCCGCTTGCGGAAGGTCTCGGGTCGAGCCCGCCATCAGGCACTCGGCTGATTCCTCCGATTTGTGGATCGGCAATAACGTTGTTATTATTGTTGAGGTGGTCGATCAAAAACTGACAAGTGGTGTCTTCCGCCCCGGAAGTATATTGAATGTATCCGGTATTAAGGTCGGCACTCAAGGTGGTGTAATTACCAAATCCGTAAAAGATATTGTTGGCCAGGATGAGCTCTCCGTCTTCCATGCGCTTCCGGCTATCTACACCCGAACCGGCCGGTAAGTCTTCCACCTGAATCATTTTATTTGAAAAGTCCGTAATGATGGAATTGTAGTATTTGCCAGCCGTGGCATCTCTGAAAAGCAGAGCCGTACCTCCCGCCTGTTGATTGTTTTTGCCTGTACCGAAATAAGTGGCATTATAAACCGTGGGATTTGAGTAGATGGCATTTCCATCGGGTTTGGCACCGTCCATCTCAGCCGCATGATCACCATCTTCAAGTGCCTGAATACAGAACCAGAACTGTCCCGATCCCCGGTAACCCAGATCCCAGTCGAATCCGTCATCTCCGCAGAAGGCCATTATCGCCCATTTGAGATTGGGGCTTCCACCAAAAAATTCGACACCATCATCCAGATTTGCAAAAACTTCAATATGCTCAAGCACGGTGCCGCTACCCACACCGCCCAGAGAAAGTCCGTTGATTTCATCACCCGGTGATAGCTCAGCTCCTCCGTGGCGGATGGAAACGTAGGTCATCGATCCGGAGTTATCATTGCTGTTGTTTCCACCAAATTTGATACGGCTCTCCGTAGAGGGAATGCCTTCTATGGTGGCAATAGGACTTGAGTTACCCAGTGGGGCGCTGCCCAGTAGGATTACTCCGCCCCAGAGCCCACGATCGTTCTCGTCTAAATCAAAGAAATCATTTAAATCATCAATTTCAGCTGTAAAAATGATGGGTTCATCTGCTGTTCCGTTTGCATAAATCTTTGCCGTGGAAACCACAATAAGTGCAGAGGCAGGATCACCCGTAGTGATATGGTTACTTGCCAAACCTTTGATAACGGTGCCCTTTTCTATGGTCAGTGTAGCTCCCGAGTCCACATATACATACCCGTCAAGCAGATACACATTGTCTTTGGTCCAGGTCACCTGATCATTGGGCCCGATGTCGGCATCTTTTACCGTTACAGTATTTTGTGAACGAAGGCCGGAGGAAAAAATTAGGAGAAGAAAACTTACTAAAATTGCTCTCATTGCATTGTTGTTTTTAATGGTTATAAACTGTCTAAATGGAATGATGCAAAATTTGAGATATACTCTTACCGGGATATTACTCTCAAATTATCTTTAAGTTAAGGGAATCAAATTCCGCTTGGAACCAAGGAAGAGATATGATGGAAGGAGGCAGAAAGGGGCCTAGCCGGCTAATGGGCTTCCGGCATCAGATGAAACTCTTTTCCGTACTGGCTTTTATACCAGAAACTTTTGCTCTTCAGCCGGAGAATCGTCAGAGTGTCAACATCCGTGATGAAAGGTTTGTTATAGTTAAGTACAAGTTGATCTTTTTTATTGATAAAAACCCATGTTCCGCTTGCCTGAGTTTGAAAAGAACCAGCCAGGAGCTGGCGGATTTCCATCGTGCCGTCAGAATTAAAGAGGTAACTGATATCCTGATATTGGTCGCTAATGTCATTGCCTTTTTCATCGTATACCTTTTCGGGTACCCAGTTGTTTACCAGCCGGGATTCGGGCTTTTTAAACGAAACGAGAGGCCCATCGCTATAGCTTTTACAAGCAGAGGCAAATATGAGGAGGCCGGCAAGAGATAAATAGATCAGTTTTTTCATATTCGAAAATTGATTGAGGATTAAAATTAGTGATTAAGGGGCATAATTGCTGTTTTTATCCTGCCTGTGGAGGCTTTATCTTTGCAGTCATGGCGTCAACACAACAACAGGATGCATTGAAACCCATCGTTTCGCATGCCAAGGAATATGGCTATATCTTCTCTTCGAGTGAAATATATGACGGCCTTAGTGCTGTATATGATTACGGGCCCTACGGAGTAGAGCTTAAAAACAATATTCGCAGCTATTGGTGGAAATCTATGGTGCAGATGCATGAAAAAGTAGTGGGCCTCGATGCAGCCATATTTATGCATCCCGAAATCTGGAAAGCCAGCGGCCATGTAGATGCTTTCAACGATCCGTTGATTGATAACAAGGATTCAAAAAAACGATACCGGGCTGACCAACTCATAGAAGATTATCTCGAAAAGTATCATAAAAAAATAGCCAAAGAGACGGAGAAAGCCCGCAAGCGTTTCGGGGCGGAATTTGATGAAGCACAGTTTCTGGCTACCAATCCGAATGTCTTGCGCAACAAGGCCAAAATCGAGGAAATCAACTTTCGAATGAATGAGGCTTTGAAAAAGGAAGACTTTGCCGCTCTCAAAGGACTGATTGAAGATCTGGGCATTGCCGACCCCGAAACCGGATCGAAGAACTGGACGGATGTGCGTATGTTCAACCTGATGTTCAGCACACAATTGGGTACCATTGCCGGTGAGGCGGGGAAGCTATACCTCCGCCCTGAAACGGCCCAGGGCATATTTGTGAATTTTCTCAACGTGCTCAAAAGTACCCGTCAAAAGATTCCTTTCGGCATAGCTCAAAGTGGCAAGGCCTTTCGCAATGAAATTGTAGCCCGGCAGTTTATTTTCCGTATGCGTGAATTCGAACAGATGGAAATGCAATTCTTTGTCAGGCCGGGGGAAGAGGAAAAATGGTACAGCTACTGGAAAGAGCAGCGCATGAAGTGGCACGAGACGCTGTATGCAAATGAGACTAATTTCAAGAATCAGATAGCACCTTCTTATGGTCATATTCTGCGATTCCACAATCACGAAAAACTGGCACACTATGCCCGCGCTGCCGTGGATATTGAATTTCGTTTTCCATTCGGTTTCCGTGAGTTGGAGGGCATCCATTCGCGGGGGGATTTCGACCTCGGGCGGCATCAGGAATTCAGTGGAAAGAAACTACAATATTTCGATCCGGAGTTGGGATCAAGCTATGTGCCCTCGGTGGTAGAAACATCCATCGGCCTCGATCGTATGTTCCTGGCCGTGTTCAGCCATGCCCTGGATGAAGAGACCCTCGAAGACGGTAGTCAGCGTACCGTTCTCCGCCTGCCGGCAGAATTGGCACCCGTGAAAGTGGCGGTCTTGCCGCTGCTCAAAAAAGACGGACTTCCCGAGGAAGCGCGCCAGATTTTTGACTACTTAAAACTGGAGTTTATGTGCCAGTATGACGAAAAGGATGCCATCGGCAAACGATACCGCAGGCAGGATGCCATCGGTACCCCTTATTGCCTGACAATCGACCATCAGACGATGGAGGACCGCACCCTCACCATCCGTGAACGGGACAGCATGAAGCAGGAGCGCATACCCATCGAAAAAGTGGGGGAAGTGGTAAAGGAACGGGTACAGATGGAAAATCTTTTGCGACAGTTATAGCAGACCGCTGGCGAGGAGATGCAGCGTAAAAAATAGTATCTTGACTACAAGACCCAATATCTCATGCGCCTGATAGTCCTTGTCTTTTCGGCTTTTTTTCTCTTTTCATGCAACAAGGAGATTCCTGTGGAGACACCTACAAACACAAGCAATCTGTCAAGGTTGCGAACAGTTAAGGTGACGGTAATTCACATATACCAATTGGATGCCCCGAGAAGGGACAGCCTTGTACCAGGTGTAGAGGTAAAGCTATTTCTGAGCGAAGAAGACCGAATGGCGGATATCGGCTGGGACGGTATTCAGACCACCGATCAAAACGGGGTGGCTACATTCCCGGCTCGCGATGACGATTATTATTATGTACGGGCATCGCACCCGGTTCTCGGTGTTCGCGAAGCGGAACTAAAAACCCCGCCCGGAACCGTTAATTTTCTTGAAATAAGATATTACTAAAAGGCCTCGTGTCAGTGTATGATGAGATGCTTTGTTTTCTCAAAGCGCCCGTTGCTCATCTTTATAAGATAATTTCCCGCTGTATAACCTTGCAGTGAGATCGAATGGGTATATGTGCCGGGGCTCAGCTGGCCGAAGTCAAAGCCCTTAATCATCTTTCCACTGTTGTCATATATGTAGAGAAAAGGATGGATCTCTTTGAAAACATGAAAGCGGATGCTTGTTTCGTTTTCCGTGGGATTAGGAAAGATTTCGAAATGAAGGAAAGCCGAATCATGAATATGCTGCCATACAAGACCAGTGCCGGGATCAACGGCTATGGATACTTCAAAAATTCGATTGCTTGCAAAACTAAGATTGCTGCTATTGCTTAAGAAAGAATTGGGCACGGTACTTTGAATGCCTCCATATATATAACCCACCACCCGGCTATTGCTTTTTAGTACATTGAGATCGAGAATTTCGCCATCAATGTAAGGTGCTTCGGGGGCTTCGAAAAACGCTGCACCGGCTCCGAGATATCCGGGCATGGCATCAGGCAGTACCGATTCCGCCATACTGTCATTTGCATATCGAGTCATGCGGCTTATGGTTTTTACGAAGGGCACATTCTCATCATTAAGCAACTCACCACTGGACGTATCATAAGAATACTGAGCAATTCCACCGAAAAAAAGGGTATGCATGATATTGGCATTTCGGTCATATATGGGCAAGAATGCTGTATGATATTGATTTAGGAGTTTGGAATAATCATTACGGACGATATAGCCTGTATCACTGATATCAACCGAATTGAGCCATGGAAGATTGGCATCATAGCGGAAGACACCTGTAAAGGCCGTAAATCCCTCTTTCCCATTGGCAAAAATTTGGGGTACCATGTTGTAATCTCTCCTATGAAGATTAATCGAGTCAATCACTTCATTGTAATGCCTTACAGTAATCTGATTTCCGTCAAAAGACAACTTGAATCGCTTGATGGCATTGCTGTATTCCTGTATGAAGCCGGGACCATGTCCGGGGCCCATGGGGTTGTAACGTCCTAAGAATTTTTGTCCGCCCACCAAATAGTAGAGCCCATTGAGGTAGCCAGCATAGCCACCGGTTACCTGAAAGCGGGGATCTTCCTGCTGATGAATATAAGGAGCTATCGGGCTTCCCTGTACAATAGCATCACTGAGGGAGTTTACCTCTATGGCACAAATATTCGGATAGATAATATGATCACCGGCCTGTACACTATATCCATATCCCCCGAAGAGGTAAAGTGTGTCATCACGCTGTACATGCTCCATATTGGTAGATTGCAATTGCTCTTTTACAGAAAGGCTGAGCGTATTTAACGGTGCTGACCAGACCTCTTTCTGTACTACATCAATGACATAAATGTTCTTATTGTTATCGGCATCAAGGAAGGCTTCAAAAGGTCTGCGTTTGTGCAGACCATCTGTTCTTCCACCGATTATTACCCATCGACCCTTATGATCAATGGCAGAGGCAAAGGAATATATAGGAGGCAAGCCGTTGAAAGCAATTTCCTTCAGCTCGAGAGAAAATTCACCGGAATTTTGTGAAAGGGCTCCGAAAGCTGAAGCTAAAAGAAGTAGAAAGAGAATAAATGCACGCGTTTGCCAAAATTAAGTCACACAATAATTAAAGTGCTTTGGAACAAAGCACTTTTCATCCAATAACGAATACTTAACTTTGATTCCTCAAGAAAAAGGGACTATGACAAAGGTAAAAGCGGCCATACCTAAGGGAATGCGTGACTTCGGCCCGGCAGAAATGGCACGGAGAAATTATATTATTGCCCGCCTCCGTCAGATTTTCGAACGATTCGGATATCTACCCCTAGAAACTCCCGCTATGGAGAAACTCGAAACCCTTACGGGCAAATACGGAGAGGAAGGGGATAAGCTCATTTTTAAAGTGCTCAACAGTGGCGATTTTTTAAAGAAAGCCGACCTTGAAGCCCTTGAAACAGGAAATCTGACAAGGCTGACCCGTTCCATTGCTGAAAAAGGTTTGCGCTACGACCTGACCATCCCCTTTGCCCGATACGTTGCCATGAACCAGGGACGTATAACTTTTCCCTTCAGACGATACCAGATACAAGCTGTCTGGCGGGCCGATCGTCCTCAGAAGGGCCGCTATCGGGAGTTCGTTCAATGCGATGTGGATGTGATCGGAAGTGCCGGCCTTATCTCCGAAGCCGAACTGATTCAGATATATCAAATGGCCTTCGCCTCCCTGAATATGGGCATTCGTATCCGTGTTAATAATCGGAAGATATTAGAGGGACTGGCCGCATACCTTGGAGTTGAAGATCAATTCTCCGCCCTTGCGGTGGCCCTCGATAAACTTGATAAGATGGGGATGGCAGGCATTCGCCCTGAACTAGCCGCCAGAGGCCTCGTCCCCAAAGCCATAGAAGAACTGGAAAGATTAATTGAAAAAAGAAGTTGGTCACTCGATCAGTTGGCAGAATTGCTCGATAATGAGTGCGGACAGGAAGGCATCCGTGAATTGCGAAAGATTTTTTCTTTCCTGCCCGAAGCTGATAGAAACAATGTTGAGTTTGACCTGACGCTTGCCCGGGGTCTGGATTATTATACAGGGACTATTTTTGAAGTGACAGCCGAGGGAGTGGAAATAGGATCGGTAGGTGGAGGAGGGCGATATGATAACCTCACGGGAGTCTTCGGACTGCCCGGTATGAGTGGAGTGGGCATCTCTTTCGGCCTCGACCGCATTTATGACGTGATGGAAGAGTTGGAACTCTTTCCGAAAAACATTGAAGTAGCCAGCCAAGTACTCTTTATCAATTTTGGCGCTGAAGCGGAAGTCAAAAGCTTCGAAATGCTAAGCCGTTTTCGCCTGCTGGGTCTTCGCTGCGAGATTTATCCGGATGCTGTCAAAATAAAAAAGCAGATGAAATATGCCAACGCCAGAGGCATACCTTTCGTCATTATGCTGGGTGAAGAGGAGATACAATCAGCCATGGTACAGCTAAAAGATATGCAGAGCGGATCGCAAGATCTCATGACAGAGGCCGATGCCTTGGAGAAAATTCAGGTCTCATTGAAAACACGTTGAAATACAGGATATGAAGCAAGCGGAAATTGGCAATGAATATCTGACACTCGGAGCAATCAGCGAATGGTTGAGAGAGGAACATGAACTGGTCCTTTCGCAGGAAGCAAAACAGCAAGTGGAGCGATGTCATGAGTATCTGCAAGAAAAGCTGGCACACAGCGACCAGCTTTTTTACGGGGTGAATACCGGTTTTGGTGCTCTGTGCAATGTGTCGATTTCGGGTGACCAGATTGAAGAACTACAGGTCAATCTAGTGCGCTCGCATGCCTGCGGTGCGGGGCAAAAAGTGCCTCCATCCCTGGTGCGGCTCATGCTGCTTTTCAAGGTGTTGAACCTCAGCAAGGGCTATTCCGGCATTTCTGGAGCTGTGCTTGAGCGCCTTCTTACCTTTTATAACCGCAGGCTTTTGCCGGTAGTTTATAAGTCGGGCTCGCTGGGGGCTTCGGGTGATCTGGCTCCCCTGGCTCATTTGTCCCTGCCCCTCATCGGGGAAGGTGAGATTTACTTTGAAGGAAAGGTACACCCTGCTTCGGACATCTTGCCGGGGCTGGGCCTCGAAGCATTGACATTGGGCCCCAAAGAGGGCCTTGCCCTGCTCAATGGCACCCAGTTTATGAGTGCCTACGCATTCCATGCCTGGCAAAAATCTACGCATCTCATGGATTGGGCCAATTTCATTGCTGCTCTAAGCATGGATGCTTTTGATACCAAAAGTGAATTTTTAAACCCTTTGATCCATTCGTTGCGCCAACCCCATAGCCAGGGCTATGTGGCAAATACCCTCCGTTTCCTTCTCGAAGGAAGCGAAATATCTGCGCGCGAAAAGAAGCAGGTACAAGACCCTTATTCCTTTCGTTGTGTCCCGCAGGTGCATGCAGCGGTTTTTGCTGCATTTGACCATGTGGGCGATGTGCTGGAACAGGAGATAAACGGAGTGAGCGACAACCCCAACATCTTTGTGGATGCAGATCGCATCCTCTCGGGTGGCAATTTTCACGGTGAGCCGCTTGCATTGATACTGGACTATGCGGCCATCTCCATTTCTGAGATCGGAAGTATTTCGGAAAGAAGAACTTATCAGCTGATTTCCGGACAAAGAGGCCTTCCCCTTTTCCTGACGGCTCAGGGCGGATTGCAATCGGGCATGATGATTCCGCAGTACACCGCTGCCTCACTGGTGAGTAAAAACAAGCAATTATGCACACCGTCTTCGGTAGACTCCATTCCCTCATCCAACGGCCAGGAAGACCATGTAAGCATGGGAGCCAATGCGGCTGTCAAACTTTATGACGTGGTGGAAAATGTCCATGACATTCTGGCCATTGAACTGATGTGCGCGGCCAATGCCATAGAGTACAGGCGCCCGGCCCGCTCATCGCAAATAATTGAAAATATGTTGTCATCCCTCAGGGAGGAACTGCCTTTCAATGAAAAGGATCATGTGCTCTACAAGGATATGAGGATGTGCAGAGATTTTATTATGAAGCATAATCCACTGGATTTTGCCTGATCTCAAGTTAACGGTTGATGACTAAGCAGCGCAGATTTCTATCCAACCTGGCCTTTTTGCTCCTTGCAAATCTGCTGGTAAAACCTTTCTGGATATTGGGCATCGACCGGACGGTACAGAACCAGGTAGGCCCCGAAGAGTACGGTCCATACTTTGCTCTGCTTAATTTTTCCTTTCTCTTCAATATTTTCCTCGATTTTGGACTAAATAATTTCAACAACCGCGCCATTGCCCGCCACGATTCATTGCTCGAGCGCCTCTTGCCTAATATCATTTCTCTGAAAATCCTCCTCGGGGCGGGCTACTTTCTGATTTCTTTTTTTGCAGCTATGGCCAGTGGTTTTCGTGGCGACCAGCTCTTCATACTTTCATTCCTTCTTTTTAATCAGATACTGGTTTCTTTCATACTCTATTTTCGAAGCAATGTAGCTGCTCTGCATCATTTTCGTCTTGATGCCATTTTGAGTATTACCGACCGATTGCTGATGATCCTGCTTATCGGGTTTATGCTTTGGGGCGATGTGCTGCCCGGAAGAATTAGCATACGGCATTTTGTGTACGGACAAACATTGGCCTATTTCCTCACGGCTGTTTTCGCCTTTGCTGCACTCAAATCTTTGAGAAAGGAACTTCGCCTCTCATGGCGTCTAGGCCTATTCCGTAAGATCTTGAAATTATCTCTGCCCTTTGCATTACTCGGACTGCTCATGAGTATCTACCACCGCATGGATGCCGTGATGATTGAGCGTATGCTACCTAAGGGCGGAGCGCTAGAAGCAGGTATTTATGCTGCCTCCTATCGCCTTCTCGATGCTTTTAATATGATGGGATTTGCATTTGCCAGCATACTGCTGCCGATGTTTGCCCGCATGCAAAAAAAGAAGGAAGATATCCGACCTCTATTGGCGCAGGGATTTAAAGCCATGCTTTTTCTGGCCATTGTGGTGATGTCCATCTCGTGGTTTTATAGGCATGAAATTATGCAATTGCTTTATACGGCTTATACCCCCTATTGGGGAGAGTTATTCGGCTTGCTTATTCTGAGCTTTGCCGGTGTGGCTTCCATGTATATTTACGGTAGCTTATTAACAGGCGGGGGATACCTGAAGGCTCTGAATATCATTGGTATCTCTGGGGTGATGGTCAACCTGATCCTGAATCTTCTTCTGATCCCTCGCTTCAAGGCCGAAGGGGCAGCGCTGGCAACGGTTGTGACACAGACTGGCGTGGCCGTGGCTCATTTGATTGCTGCTGCTTATGTCTTTCGTCTGCGGCCCGCCCAGGTGCTGCCACCGGTCATTCCGCTCTTTTTTATCCTGGCCGTGGCCGAAGGTTATCTCTCTACCGTGCTCCCTTTTTCATGGATTTTTCAGGCCCTGACAGCTGGCCTTGCCATGTTGCTCACCGGATTTTTGCTTCGTATGGTGAATATCGTCAATGAGCTGAAGGCAACCAATTGATGCATTGATTCATCTTAATCAGGTAAAGCAAAGAGGGCTTGAACGAAAACATTACTTTTGCAAAAAATGAGAGGAAGATCATGGGATCAAACGGAAATCTGCTTGGCGTGATAAAGAAAATTTTACGGTGGTGGAAGTTTATAATGATAATCAGCGGGCTGGCAGCTGCTCTGAGTATTGCCGTTTCGCTGTTTCTGCCCGATGAGTACAAATCAAGCACCGTATTTTATCCTAAGAATCTAAATATTTATGATAGCGAATATCTTTTCGGTACCGGGGCCAAAGACAAAATTCAAAGCATTTTCGGTGGAAACCAGGATTTGCATCGCGTTATTTCTCTTGCGGGGTCTAACGAGTTGAAAGACGGGCTAATTAATGAATTCAAACTCTGGGACCACTACGATATTGACACCAGCCGTAGGTACTGGCATTTCAAATTGATGAAAAAACTTGACAGCCGGACCGAGGTGATGAAGAGTGAACACGATAACATTGAGCTATCGGTCTGGGATGAAAATCCGAAATTTGCTGCTGCCCTGGCCAACCGCTTTGCAGACAAACTGGAGGAAGCCTATGAGGACGTGGTAAAGCAGCGCAACCAAAGCAATCTGGAAATTGCCAGAAAGCGACTGGGGGAGATTGAACACTCCTTGACGGTATTGGTCGATACACTTCAGGGCTTTCGTGATACGACTAGTATCAGTTACAAGGTGGTACGCAGCAAATATAATTCGGTGCAGAAAGATTATCTCCACTGGTCGGCACTGGTCAATCAATACAAGGCGGCCAATGAATACGATTTTAACGGCTTTTATTATGTGGAGCGAGCCTTGCCATCGGAAAAGAAAGACAAACCGGTACGCTGGCTTATTGTAGTTAGCAGCGTGCTGGCTGCCTTTTTCCTCAGCATGCTTGCTGTGCTGATCATCGAGCAGATTCGTTCTATTAAAGAGGAACTAAAAAATGAGGCATAGCGGGCCCGACAAGATTTCGTTTCGGCTCTTCCTGCTTTTTGCTTTTTTCTTGCTGACAGGGGTGCTGCTCTTCGCGTGGTATGGGCAGCCTGTTTTCCTTGCCATTCCGGCCTTGCTACTTTTTGCGGGTCTTGCAGTGGCCGACTACCGCCTTCTCTATTTTCTGCTCTTTGCTTTTATTCCTTTGTCTGTAGAAATAGCCGTGGGGGGTGAGTTTACGCTAAAAGTTCCGACCGAGCCGATGATGGCTGGTTTTCTTTTAATTTTCTTATTGATTGGGCTCTACCGAAAGAATATTTTAACAAAAGAGTACCTCTTCCATCCCATTACGGGACTTTTGATGGCCCATTTCCTTTGGATGATCATTGGTCTCATTTATACCGTCAATCTCGAGGTTTCCGTCAAGTATGTCATTTTAAAGAGCTGGTATATGGCCACTTTCTTTTTTATGGCATTGGTTGTAATAAGGAACTTAGATGATTTCAAGCGCCTGGTGCTTTTTCTGAGCATTCCGCTGACCCTTGTTACTCTTGTGGTACTTCTTCGTCATGCCTTGCTGGGCTTTAGCTTTGAGTCGGTCAACAGCACGGTCGTACCTTTCTTTCGCAATCATGTGAACTATGCTGCGCTGCTTTCGGTAGCCTTTCCTTATTTGTTTTTTATGCGTTTAAATTACGAACGCGGTACATGGCAAAGACGTTTTATGAGCTTGGCCCTGCCGGTTCTGCTGGTGGGCGTGTATTACTCTTACACCCGGGCTGCATGGGTGGCCATGCTGGCTGCTGGCATTGCCTACTTTATGGTGCGTCATCGCTTGAGCAAGTATGCGGTGCTGACGGCTGCCACTACAGTCTTGCTCCTGATCGCTTTCCTCGCCAAAGACAATAAATATCTTGACTTTGCGCCCAACTATTCACAGACCATTTATCATCCCGACCTTGAAGAGCACTTGCAGGCTACCGTAAATTTTACCGACCTCTCCACGGCCGAGCGTATATATCGATGGGTGGCCGCTGCTCATATGCCGGCCGACCGTCCCTGGGCTGGCGTAGGCCCCGGCAACTTCTATCCGGTATATAAGCGCTATACCGTGCCCAGTTTTCGCACCTATGTGAGTGACAATCCCGAGCAGAGTACCGTGCATAATTACTATCTCCTAATGCTGGTCGAAGGAGGAGTGATCGGGGCTTCCCTCTTTTTGCTCCTGGTATTTACCGTACTTTTTGTCGGTGAGCGAGCCTATTCAAGAATGAAACGCAGGGAAGACAGAAATTGGGTCATGGCCGCCCTGCTATCTTTTATACTTATTCTTGTACATATTCTAGTGAGTGACCTTATAGAAACCGATAAAATCGGCTCCCTCTTTTTTCTCAATATGGCCGTAATCCTGATGCTTGACCGTAAATCGGGGAATGAGACGGAAGCTAAGGGCAGTTGATCACTTGAAACGGCAACTCAAAATGCTGACATCGTCAATGAACTCACGATTGCCCTTGAAGTCGATGATCTTCTTTAAAAAGAGATTATTGAATACAGCCATGGAATATTCTTGATTGTCTTTGATGAATTCCATTACTTTTTCAATTGAAAATGTGTTGCCTTCCTCGTTTTCAAGGTCCGTCAGGCCATCGGTATAATTGATGAGGATACAGCCATGCTCGATATCAACCTTACCGTATTCAATAGAAGGCATTTCCTCAAACATCCCCAGGATTGTGCAACCGGTTTCAAGAAGGTGAAAGCCGTTCTGGTCAAGTAAGATCGGAGGGTTGTGTCCCGCATTGATGTAATAGAGTTCCCTCGTTTCGGGATTGTATTCGCCTACAAAGAGGGTAATGAATTTTTCTCCATGTGTAATTTCGGTCACGGTATCATTGAGGGCCAGTACGAAGTCGGTAAGCTTGTTCTTCACCTTCGCAAGGGTGCGTAGGATGGCCTGGAAGTTGGCCATGAGGATAGCGGCTGCAATCCCTTTTCCCGAGATGTCGGCAATGCAAAAGAGGACCTTGCCATTGGGCAGATTGATGCAATCGTAATAGTCGCCTCCGATATTTCGGTGTGGCAGATATACGGCTGACATCTCCAGTTGATCATTGTTTGGCAGGCTGCGGGGAATCAGCATAGACTGTACATCCGCTGCAAGTTCCATCTCGCGCTTTAGCTTTTCCTGTTCCAGTTGCTTTCTGAAGAGCCGCTTGTTTTCTACAGCCACTACAATGATATTAGTAATGGTGCGTATAAACTTTATTTTATCATCCAGTGTCTCATAGGCACTAATCTGCACATCGCCCAAAAGAGCAAAAGCCAAGGGCTTGTCTTTGTGATAGACCGGAATGATGATATCAAAATCATCCAGCTCACGATGGGGCTCGTCTTCAAAAAAAGTAAGACGATTGTATTTTACGATTTCGTCTATGACACCATCCGGGTCAAAGCCTTCGGGGAGACCATACTGACAGATGCAATGAATACCTTCATCCTGCAGGAAAACCGCCAGACGTTTTACCGAGATCTGGGCACGGAGTATAAATTCATAAATGCGGAATAGCTTGTCGGAGGAAAGATTGTTGTTGATCGCCTGTGTAACTTCAAGCAGGGCGCTCACCTGCAATTGTTTCACCTGCAATTGTCTTTCAAGCTGTGCCGAAATACTTTCTTGTGTGGGGTAAGAAGATTTCATAAGCTAAATTAATTACGTGGGTAACAGATAAAGATAGGGAAAAATCATTTTTTGATTTCACGTACGTCAAATGCATCGCGCAATCCACTGCCAATGAGGAAGAATGACAAGACAAAGAGAGAAATTGCAAGGCCTGGTAGAATGGCAAGATGGGGGAGCCCGGCAATGAGGAAGTTGCGGTTGTCGCTCAGCATAGCCCCCCATGACGGGGTTGGGCGGTCAACTCCAAGCCCTAGAAAACTCAGGCCGGCCTCTAGCAGTATGGCGGCCGCAAAATTAGAAGCTACTACGACTATTACCGGCCCCGTCACGTTGGGCAGCATATGTCGGAAGATGGTGCGGAAACTTTTGAATCCAAGGCTTCGTGCAGCTTCGATATATTCCATCTCGCGGAGGCTGATGAACTGGCCCCGTACCAAGCGTGCTACTTCTACCCACATGGTGAGACCTATGGCCATATAGACCTGCGAAAGACCCCGGCTAAAAACAAGCGACAGCGACAATGCCAGCAGCAGGGTAGGGATAGACCAAAAAATATTGATAAAATACATGATCATTTCATCGGGCCATGAACGGTAAAAACCAGCAATGGAACCCAAAATAAGGCCAATGAACAATGAAATTAGTACGGCCATAAATCCGACTGTCAGCGAAACACGGGCTCCGAGAATGAGACGTGAGAGATAATCGCGACCGAGGGCATCGGTACCCAGCAAAAAGCGCTTATGCCTTATCTGTGCTTCCACGGCTTGCATCACTTCTTCGTGGTTGAGTACCTTCTCACGGCCATCTTTCAGGAGGAGTTTCAGACCACCCCCGGCCGTGACCGTTCCTTTAGCTCCCGGATAAAGCAAAGTGGCCAGCGGGATGCTTTCTGCGATGCCGCTGCTGTCGTTGCCCGTATAGTGTGTGTAATTGAGTTGTCCGTTTTCTATTTGGTAGTTGAGTATGGGGATGTAACGCCCTCTAACCGGAATGCCGCTGCGCAGCTTTTTTAATAGTGAGACGGATTGCTCTCTTGCAGCCGGAATTTTCAGAAGCTGAATCTCAAAACCCGGCTTTTTGAGTTTCAATTCTACAATCTGTGTGTTGGCATTGCTACTCGGGTCGGGAATGATGAGATAGGCAAAAATGGCAAGCAAAATCCCCATTGCAATAACCAAAGTGCCGACAAGTGCAGCTCTATTGCGCACAAATCGCCTGAATGCCATTTGACCGGGACTTCTGCTCATTCTTTTATTGGTTATGCGCCAAAAGGCCTTCTTTACTGGCCAGGTAATGATAAAGGTGCAGCTCCTGTGTATCAGGAATGTCCATAATTAGGAAATCTCCGGCACTCGGACTGAATTGCATTTGCCGCAGATATTTCTTCTTCAGCAGGGCGCGCAGGCCTTCATCCAGAATCTCCCGGTCAAGTTCTGTTTCGCGTAGGAGACCGGGGTAGCCGATCAAAAAATATGAGGCATCCAGGATGACGAATTCTACTTCATTCATAATAGGCTGCGTCCTTTCCATTTATCGCTCGTAAAAATACCTAAAAATGCTGCGCTGAAAAGATAAAGAGGATAGAGCAGGGCCACGAAAGGGAATGAAATAAGAAAGTTTTTTACAGCGCCTGCATTTTTCAGAGGAGCGTAAATCACCTGGGCTTCAAGCCCCATTTTGGCCAGAATAAGAAGTAGGGGGACACCCCATGGAAGAGAAGTAAAAAGAGGCAGAAGAATAAATAGCAACTGGAAAAGCTGGCTAAGGCCTCCGGCAATGATTAATAAGAGAATAAAGGGATGGCGTATGCGCAGGGCCGTTCCTGCCCAGCGTTTGCGTTGTTGTAAAAAGGACCGGACGCATCTATGGGCCTCTGTTCGGACGATGGCATCGGGGTCGGTGATAAAATACGGGGAACGCAGCTTCTGTCGCACAGACTCCAGTATTTCGATGTCTGACCCGGCCTCTCTTTTTCGGACATTCAATAATGTGGAAGCAAGGAGTTGACGGGGCAGGGCCATGAAGGCTCCGCTGGAAAGAGCCGGCCCACCCGAGGCATAAGACGCTGCAGTAATAGCTATGAGCGCGGCCTGATCGTAGCTTTCGAAGCGCGCTAAAAAACCACCCTTATCCATGACTGCCACCTGCCCGCCTATCCAGTCGTGGCCGCTTGCGAAAGCATCGGATGTGCAGCGCAGAAAAGCAGGTCCCGGCAGACAGTCGGCATCGCTGAAAACGCAATAGGCATGGCGGGCTGCCGCAATGCCCGTGGCAAGCGCATTCTTTTTCCCTTCTCCGGTTGAAGGAATCAGGCGCAAGTTCAGGGGCCCACAATAGTTGCGTAGCCATTGCGGACCTTCGTCTTCGGAATGGTCGTCTACAAAGATAATTTCCGACATTTCATTGGGAAATACTTGTGCTTCCAGTGCTTCCAGCAGCCGGGGAAGATGACGGGCTTCATTCCGGAAGGCAATGATGAGCGAGAGGGGTAGTTGGGAATCCCTGTTTTTTTGATTCGCTCGTGACGGCCAGCGCAATCGTAAATAAATCAGGAGAAGGAAATAGATGAACAAAGGCAGAATGAAAATATTCCAGCTCATGGTTTAAAGATAGGGCTTCAGGTAGGGGATCAAAACCGGGTCGATAAGCTTATGTCCTTTGGGAACTATGTCCAATGTACAATGCCCTGTGTTTTTTTGAAACTCAATGCCAATAGAGGGGCGAATAACTTCATCCGTCTTGCCGAAAAAGAGGTGGCATTCTATCAGCTCTTTCTTGATGAGTTCTTGCAATGCAGGAATATCGGGCTGAAAGTGTTTGAGCGTCATCCATGTATTGTAAATGCGTTCACGTTTTTCACGCGTATTCATATGATTGGATGTGAACTCATACATAAAACGTGAAATGCGACCGTGTTTATAGGCGATGCGCAGGAGGAAGAAAAAGAGACCCGGATTTTTTGAAATGAGACGAAAGAGGTAGCGACCCCAGGCCGGGTATACAGCCACATTGAAGGCTTTTTGGGTATGGATACCATCGGGGGCCGCCAGAAAGATTTTATCCGTTTGACTATATAGTTGAGGCAGTATTGTTAGAACCACTCGTCCGCCCATGCTAAAGCCAAATAATGAGAAATGATCAAAACCCTCTTTAGCTTCCAGCATATCAATTATTGCCACCATATCTTCCGGGCCAAATTCATCCTTCCCAGGCCACTCCGTTTTACCGTGAAAAGGAAAATCAATGGCAAAAACACGATACTTTGAGCTCAGTGCTGGAGCCAGTTCAAGAAAAGAGCGGGCATCCTCACTAAATCCGTGAAAGGCAATCATGGTTTTGGGCCCGGTGCCAAAGCGGAGGTAATGAATGCGGCCCTGCCGGTATTGCAGAAATCCTTCGTAAACACTGCCTTCCTTTTCATTCATGACGGAGCAAAGTTAAATCATCGAAGGGAGTAGAAAAGTAGAGCGAAAGGGATATCTCTTCACATGCGGGGCAATAGGGCATTGCTGCTTAACTTTGCAGCCAAATCAGGAGAAAATGACACGCGAAGCGAAACGCTATACCATTACGGCCGCCCTGCCGTATGCCAACGGACCTATTCACATCGGCCAGTTGGCAGGGGCCTATTTGCCATCCGATATTTATGCGCGTTATCGCAAGATGCGAGGGGATGATACCGTCTTTATTTGCGGATCGGATGAGCATGGTGTGGCCATCACCCTGCGGGCCATGAAGGAAGGTAAGACCCCTCAGGAAGTAGTGGATTATTATCACAAGCTGAACAAGGAGAGTTTTGAGCGCTTCGGCATTGACTTTGACATTTTTCACCGTACCTCTGACCCGCTCCATCACGAGTTGGCACAGGAATTTTTTCTGCGTCTTTACGAAGAGGGGAAATTTATAGAAAAGAGCAGCGAACAGTTCTATGATGAGGAGTACGGTATTTTTCTGGCTGATCGATATATCATCGGCACTTGTCCTCGCTGCGGATATGATCGTGCCTATGGTGATCAGTGCGAAAAGTGCGGCAGCAGCCTGAGCCCTGAAGAGCTTATTAATCCCATATCGGCCCTTAGTGGAAAGGCACCACGCTTGAAAAAAACCACTCATTGGTATCTGCCCATGAACGAGTATGAGGGCTGGCTGCGAAAGTGGATTTTGGAAGAACACAAAGACGACTGGAAGAAAAATGTACTCGGTCAGGTGAAAAGCTGGCTTGATCAGGGGCTGCAGCCGCGTGCTATGACCCGCGATCTCGATTGGGGTGTGAAGGTACCCTTGCCGGAGGCAGAGGGCAAGGTCTTGTATGTATGGCTCGATGCACCCATTGGATATATCTCTGCTACCAAGGCGTGGGCTATAGAGAATGGAAAAGACTGGCGGCCCTACTGGCAGGATGAGAATACGCGCCTTATCCACTTTATTGGAAAGGACAATATCGTCTTTCACTGCATCATCTTTCCCATTATCCTCAAAGCTCATGGCGGATATATACTGCCCGATAATGTGCCGGCCAATGAGTTTATGAATATGGAAGGGGAAAAGATCAGCACCTCGCGCAACTGGGCGGTTTGGTTGCACGAATACCTCGATGAATTTCCCGGCAAGGAAGATGTGCTGCGCTATGTGCTCACCGCCAACATGCCGGAAAACAAAGACAGTGAATTTACCTGGAAAGATTTTCAGGAGAAAAACAACTCCATGCTGGTAGGGATACTGGGCAATTTCGTCAACAGGGTGTTGGTGCTGCATCAAAAATATTTTAACGGCCTCGTTCAGCCGTTTAATCCCGAGCTGCGCATGGAAGGGCAGCGAATCCGTGGCCTTGATCTGGAGTGGGGAGCAGAGGGTTTTGCCAATGCAATTTCTTCGCAATTGGAATCTTTCAAATTTCGTGAGGCCCTGGCATCGGTGATGGATGTGGCACGAGCCGGCAATAAATTTCTGACGGACGAAGAGCCGTGGAAGAAAATAAAAGAGCATCCGGAGGAAGTAGGGGAGGTATTGCATATTGCCCTTCAGGTGATTGCCAACCTGGCGATAGCCATGGCACCTGTGATGCCATTCAGTGCCAAAAAATTGGCTTCCATGATTAATTTGCCCGAAGACGAACTCCGTTGGGAAAACCTCGGCCGCTATGATTTGCTTCCGGCATTTCATCGCCTGGGCAAGCCCGAGTTGCTTTTTGATAAAATTGAAGATGCCATAGTGGAAACGCAGATTGCCAAACTTATGGCCACCAAAGAAGACGGAGCAGCCGATAAATCGCCTTTCCCACCTGTGAGGGATGAAATTACTTATGAGGAATTTATGAAGCCGGATATTCGGGTAGGTACGATATTGCAGGCCGAGAAGATGAAGAATGCGGACAAACTGCTAAAATTAACGGTGGATATCGGGCTGGAAACCCGGACGATTGTTAGCGGTATTGCGGAGTACTTTGATCCGGCTGAGCTACCGGGCCGGCAGGTAGCTATAGTGGCCAATCTGGCTCCTCGGAAGTTGCGTGGAAAAGTCAGCCGGGGCATGATTCTGATGGCTGAAGACGAAGAAGGGCGACTAAGTTTTGTGGCGCCAACGGAAAATTTTCCCAACGGAGCCGTTATTCGTTAGGCAGCGCAGGGTTTTTTAAATTTGCCGGCAAGGAAAAAACAGGTCCCGTAGTTCAAGGGATAGAATAGGAGTTTCCTAAACTCTAGATCCAGGTTCGAGTCCTGGCGGGACCACATTTCATCTCATCTTCAATACATGGGAAAGCCCGGATCCACTTCCGCCTTCCAGGCCAGTAAGCCACCGCTCAGATGGTAAATTTTTCGCTCGGGGAAGACCTCCTTAAGCAAGGATACTGATGCTGCCGATCTGGAGCCGCTGCGGCAAAGCAACACCAATGGATTCTTGCCTTCTATGTCGGCCAAGCCTGCTTCAAGACGTGAAGCGGGAATGTTGATGCCTCCGATAGAAGTGAAATGGTATTCTCCGGGTTCACGTACATCGATAAGGGTAAATTCCAGCTTATTATCCATCCATTTTTTGAGCTGCCGGGGCTCCAATTCTTCCTCGCTCATAAGGATCGGGGACTTCTTAATGCCACAAAAGGCTTCATAGTCGATGAGCTCTGTCAACAGCGGAGGATGACCTCGCAATGGATTTTCAGGATGCGGGGAAAAGTGGAGCGTTCGGCTCTTGAAGTGCAGGGTATCGAATAGATAAAGCCGGGAATGCATCACATCACCGGTTTCTGAGAGAATTTTAATGGCTTCGGCAGCCATCAGGGTGCCTATGATGCCGGGCAAGACACCCAATACGCCCCCTTCGCTGCAGTCGCTGATTTGTCCGGGAGGCGGGGCTGTCGGGAAGAGATCGCGATAATTGGGTGAACGGCTGCCGTCAGTCAGGAGCAGGTTGAATACCGAGAGCTGACCTTCGTACTGGAAAAGGGAGCCGTAAATCATTGGGAGCTTCTTCAGGAAGCAGGCATCGTTGATGAGGTAGCGGCTTACGAGGTTGTCCGTGCAATCTATCACCAAGTCAAAGCCATCGAGCAGATACAGCGCATTTTTCGAGCTAATGCGTATGGGCCATCCCTCCACTTCTACAAGAGGGTTGAGGGCCTGCAATTTGCGTTTGGCTACTGTAGCCTTCGTTGAACCGATGTCCTCCAAGTTATAGAGTACCTGGCGTTGCAGATTGTGCAATTCGATCGTATCGTCATCGGCTATCGCTAGCCGGCCTACACCGGCAGCACAGAGGTATTGCAATACGGGCACACCAAGCCCTCCTGCACCGATTACCAAAACCTTGGATTTTGCCAATTTCTGCTGGGCTTTAGTGCCGAATCCCGGAAGGATGAGCTGCCGGCTGTATCGCTGTATGAATTCTTCGTTCACTGCTTTTAGTGCATTGATTGTTCTGTAAATCTAAAGGGAAGAAAAATTATCCTAGTTTAAAAATACGCTCGAGTGCATCTTGTACAACGATCTTCTCTTCGCAACAACGGCCACCGCTGTGCAGACGCCAGCTTTTGATATCTGTTATTTTTCGTTTTTGGAAGGAAATCAAAATGATACTCTGCCCGGGCAATGCCTTGAGTAGGTGTCGGGTGGAGGGAACTGCACAGTGCCCATTGATGGCATGAAATGTGCCTAAAAAATCGATATTTTCTTCTTCTGCATAACGGTTGGCCTGCCAGATGCCGGCAGGTGTGATTTCTTCTCCTGATTCCCATTGTCCCGATTCGACAATGCGGGTAATACCCCGTGGACGACCTTCTCTACCAAAGAGAAAACCGCAGCAAGAGTACGGATAGCCGTTCAGAATCTTCCGGGTAAGGATTTTTTGGGCTTCATATGAGATGCTGATTTCCATTCTTTCTGCACCTTTCTAAGGCGGCCTCTGCAAGTTAAAGAAAATCAGATATATAGATATGGATAAAAAGAGACGTGCTACTTATTGCAACAATCCACGGGCGGTCTTGAAAACGTCCAACCATGGCTCCCATGTAAGCCTGCCAGTATTGGTGTTTTGCCTGCTTGGATGATACGAGCAGATGAGTGTGGCTTTGTCTTTCATGGTATAGGTATAAAGGTGCCCGAATGCCAGGCCGTGCAATTTCTCTATCCGGCAGTACTGTTCGAATGCCATGCGCCCCAGACAGATAACCACCTTTAGCTGTTTTCGCATAATACGCAGTTCTTCTTCTAGGTAGATGGAGCAATTTCTACGTTCTTCGGCAGTCGGCTTGTTTTGCGGAGGGGCACAGCGCACAATGGCCGAAATATAGGCATCGTAGAGTTGCATGCCGTCATCGCGGCTTACGCTTTCGGGCTGATTTGCAAATCCTGTTTCGTAGAGGGCTTTAAAGAGCCAATTTCCCGAGTCGTCTCCGGTAAACATCCTTCCAGTGCGGTTGGCTCCGTGAGCACCGGGGGCCAGCCCGATGATGAGTAGGCGGGCCTTGTGATCGCCAAAGCCGGGAACGGGTTTCCCCCAGTAGGTCTGATCACGGTAGCGCCTTACCTTTTTCTCCGCTACTTCATGGATGTATGTTATCAAGCGGCTGCACTTCATACACTTAGGTATGGCTGCTTCAATTTCAGAAAGGCTGTTAAATTTCATTTCGCATCCTTTTTTTATCTTCAACTGTCTGGTGAAATTATGAATATCCTCCATCAATATCTTGATCCGGTTTTGAATGACCGGAAGTCAGGGTCTTCTGAAATCCTTAAAAAACTTCAGGAGGCACTGATAGCGATGAGCGGCAACCCGGCAGTAACCCATAAGCAGGGATGGCAACGAAAGGTATTGGGATTGATACTGCAAAGGCTCGGGCATTTTGCTTTGATACTGCATTTCGTAAATGCCCTCTGTGCCTCAAATAGCGTTGAATCGGATGAAGCGGAATGGATTCAATTTATCCGAAATTATCAAAAGCGCTGGGCTACTAAAGGGGAAGGACACCTGCAATCATTGCAAAAAGTGGAAGACCTGGATACCGTACGTACAATATTGCTGCACAGCAGAAGCGGGGCATTGATTGATCTTTTCGGGGCTTTGCCCTATTCCCTGCACAAATCGTGGATTATTTATCAATCTATCAGCCATCCCGCCAAGGAGGGGCTTGCCCAGGGAAATAGATTAAAGGACAAGGACTGGAATGTGATAATGATTGAAGATGCCGTGATGGGGAAAATGCTCACCAATTGCGACATGTCACTTTTTGGCTGCGATGTGCTGACGGAGACCACCTTCGTAAATAAAGTCGGAAGCATGCCTTTGGCGGCAGCAGCCCGGCTGCTAAAAGTGCCGCTGTACGTGTTGGCTGATGAGCGGAAACTGATCAATGTTCGAATGACAGATGAGCGATTACTGGATGATATACTTACGGAATATCCCCATGATGATTCCGAACTGCAAGTGGCTCCTCTGAGTGGAATTAATTACTATTTTGAACACGTTCCCTGCGACTGGATTCCTTACTTCATTTTTCCCGAAAAAGCTTACATGCCATCGGAACTGAATGAGCTCCTGTCATCAGTAGCCTTTCACCCCCTTTTCATGGAAATATGGAATGAAGGAGGGGAATAACTTACATCATTATTGAGGGGCATGGCAAGCTTATCACTATTTGCAACGGCATGATTTTTTTACGCTTCGTTCTTTTACCTTTATATTTATACGTTAAATAGAATATGTATGTCTGATTCTTCAAATACACATTGTGTTCTTCTGATAGATGATAATGAAGTGGATAATATGATCAACAACCGGCTTATTGAAAAACAAGGTTTGAGCCGTCATGTATATACATTCACTTCAGGGAAAGGGGGGCTGGAGTTTCTGAGAAATATTGATAAGATGGATGATTTTCCTGCGGAATTTACGCCCGACATAGTCTTCCTTGATATCAACATGCCCATTATGAACGGATTTAGTTTTATCAAGTCGCTCGATAAGCTGTCGGACCGCGTGACAGAAGGTATGCGCATAGTGTTACTTACTCAATCCGATAGTGCTCAGGATATAAAAGAAGCCCGTAAATTTGAGAAAGTGATTGATTATGTAGTCAAACCGCTCAATGCAGAGAAACTCAAGGCGTTGAATTTTTAAAATCGGATCATCTTTCTAATTATCTCTTCATTGACCTCAAGCCCGTCAAGCAGACGATAGGGCCCTGTGTTGAGCCGATTGTAGTCTTCTGCCAAATGAAGGGCTTTTTTGATACGATCGCGCGATGGGGTTCGCAGGGTGCTTTGAATAATTTTTCGTAACACCTTCAGGTTCTCATAGTCTGAATAATCAATACTCTTCAATTTCCGGTTGATACTTTTTAGCAATGAATTGCTCATTTCCAGCTCGCCCACGATGCTGTAGTTAATGGCAAGAAAAAGCCTCAGTTCCATATCTGCATGGGGGTAGTTCTTAAGACTTACATCATTGCGTATATCATTGAGGTGGTCATGAGTTTCTTCAAAGCGGCCCTGATAAAAACAGCTTAAGGCAAGATGCATTTTAAAGAGGAAATAATTTACAATATCTTCTGGATCAATGTCATATTTTCTTTGCAATAACCGATTACTAAGTTCCAATGCACCCATTTCTTCGCTTCGAAGGGCCCGTGTAAGGAGGCCACCCAAAAAACGGGTAGGAATGGCATAAAAGCTGTAGCCGTTTAGAAACTTGACCTGCTCTTCCCGCACCTTTTTATAATACTCTTCCGCCTTCTTGCGAATGCCATATTTGGAATAGTAACGATAATTCAAATAATTGAAGAGGAGCATGAGGTTGCCAAAGAAATGATCCTTTTTCTTGCTTTTTAGGATGTTCATGGCCTTTTTGATAATATCTTCAACTGACTCCAGATTTACTTCCTGCTCATCTTCCTCGACATAAAGCTGATAATGTGATGCCACGATGGCATAGAGTATGTATATCCGCAATGAATCTGGGTATTGTTGAGAGAGTTCACTTACTTGTTCGGCTATCAGGTGGAGGCGATCGATAATTTCCGGATCCCTGCTCAATAGGTGAGTCCCCATGGCACGGATGAAATCGCCAAGCAATTGCTGGGCTTTCTCATAGTCGATAAGAAGGGTGAGGTTGGCATTGTAAAGTTGTGAATAGTGGTAGTACTGTACGCTTCCTTTGGAGAGGCGCATTAGGCCGTTATATACCTTCAAAAGATATTCGGGATGGTCGTATTTTTTTAGCTCGCTTTCAAATTTTTGTAATATGGTGAAGGCTTGGGTCCTGGGGTAATTAAAGATGATATGGTCAATGTTGTTGACCTTCTCCAGAATGTCCATGTGGGGGCCATCTATTTTCTGCACTATGAAGTCTTGCAATTTATCATAGAGACGGGAGCGAAGGGTGTAATAGGCTGTGGAGTTGATGGAGAGGGTCTCTAAAATCATTTTATCACTCTGTCCATCCTGTTGAAGCAGTTTGAAGAGAGTGGCGGTTTTTTCGGCTTTGCTTTCAACCAATAAGCTGCCGAATTCTTGCGCTTCTTCTTCACTGAGTTGGGCAATGACCTCCTTAATATCCAGCATAAAGCATTTTTAATTAAAAAAGACAAAATATTACATCTCCCTTAGGACGTAAAAAGTAATTAAAAAAAAGGATAAATGGAACACGCTAAAAAGTAGGCTACGTATGGGAATACTTATTGTTGCAATTTATACTGCTTTTCCTGGAAAAGGAATCCCGGGAGCAGGGCATATGGGTACATTTTCCTGCTAATTTTATTAAAAAGCGTCAGGGGAGTCTAATGTAATTTTTCGGGGAAAAATGAAGTCTATCCGTCCTGAAGGTCATTTTTGCCCGAAGAACCCGTCTTTTTTTCATGCTCCTTCAGGGCGCTGTCGATGAT
>Ga0114931_10000857_pt1 | contig 38140 bp, 32 predicted proteins | sample 2SBtaG_FD_89579 | JGI IMG/M metagenome (GOLD analysis project Ga0114931, IMG submission 89579) | Deep subsurface microbial communities from Kolumbo volcano to uncover new lineages of life (NeLLi) - 2SBTROV14_V59a metaG | ecosystem: Environmental > Aquatic > Marine > Volcanic | place: Kolumbo... | reverse complement strand
TTGCCCACGTTGACCGGGTTGCGCAGCACGCGGACGTTGTCGAACTCACGTGCGCCTTTGCACGCCCAGTCATAGCTGTCGTCGGTGGAGCAATCGTCGACGACCGTGATCTGTAGTTTTTCCTTTGGGTAGTCGAGCTTTGCCAGACTGACGATGGTGTCGTAGATTGACGGGCCCTCGTTGTAGAGCGGCACCACCACCGTGATGGTCGGCTCGTAGCCGTATACCTTTTGGTCGAACTTGTTCCCCTTCACCAGCCGCAGGTAGAGGCCGAAGACATAGCGGTTGAGGAAGACGATGAAGATGAACAGGTAGATGGGATAGGAGGACATGACGGCCGGTGCGTCCAAACCTCAGCAAGAGCAGTGCCGCCGGTCTCATCTCGGCGCGCTCGTGGAAGATCAGGGCGAAAGGGCCGGCGACGGGTGGGGGGCATGTACCCAGATGTGGGGGCACGGCCCACCGGTATGAGCGAAGGTTCGCCCACTGGGCCCCGTGGCCTCGCGTAGATGCGACGCGCTCGAGCGTGGCGATGTTCTTGCACCGGGCATCACCTCACTCCCCCGCCGGGCGCGAGACTCAATGGCAGGCTTCAACAATCAGCGGCGTCCTCAGCGCGTTCCCCGCGGTGCCGGTGCTCCACCGTCCCGTCCGCGTGCGGACAGCAATGTGATCCCATTCAACCGGCAGGGGGGTGACGTCGGAGCTACGGTCTCGCGATCGGACCTGGCCGGCGGCTGGAGTCGGAGTGGGGGAGCGGCGCCGCAGTCGCGTCCGCAGCCGCAGGTGCGCCCGCAACCGCAGCCGCAGGTGCGCCCGAGCCCGCAGCCGCAGCTGCGCCCGAGCCCGCAGGTGCGCCCGCAACCGCAGCCGCAGGTGCGCCCGCAACCGCAGGTGCGCCCGCAACCGCAGGTGCAGCCGCAGCTGCGCCCGCAACCGCGCCCGCAGCCGCAGCTGCGCCCGCAACCGCAGCCAGCTGCCCAGGCGCTGCCGCTGCCGGCGCCGCCCCTGCCGGCAGCACCCGCACCGCAGGCGTCGCCGTCACCGGCACCCGCACCAGAACAACCGCGAGCCCCGGGCCGCCAGCGCTGGGCGACCTTCTCCGAGCTGGGGCTGGGGCCGCCCCCCGAGAAGCCGGCGCAGCAGCTGCACCAGCGCACGGCCAAGCTGATGGTTTCGGCCTACCGTCTGCTCGGCTTCGGCATCCTCACGATCATCGTCGTGGTGCTGGTCAGCTACATCGCGACCTCCGCGTTCTACTTCGTCAGCGACAGCTGGGTCGAGCCGATGGTCGTGTCCAAGACTGACGAACACGTGCTGTCACTGAACTCGCAGCTGGGCCAGGCCGAGAACGAGCGCGATCGCCTGCTCGCCGAGCTCCACCACGCCGATCGCTACATCGAGGTGCAGCAGTCGTTCCAGGGGCAGTTCGCCGAGGCGATCCGCGCCGACCTCGAGGGCCGCAAGTCGGCGCTCAAGCGGATGAAGGATCTCGCCCACGAGTACGCCGGTGCCCGCGAGCGAATCCAGAATTCGAACTCGGCCTTTGCCCGCGCGTCGCGCCGGCGCATGTCCCGCGAGTATCGCGCCGGGCTGATCGACCGCAGCGACATGCTGTCGGGCAAGTACCAGCTGGCGCAGATCACCAGCTCCAACCTGTCGCTGGCCGAGCGCGAGGCCGAATACGAGACCCGCGCTGCCGACCTGGAGAAGCAGGCGCAGTCGCTCGACGCCATCCTCAGCCAAAAGGGCGGTGAGGACGTTCTCAGCTACGACGTCCTGCGCATCAAACAGGAGTACGAGCTGTCGCGCATCGACACCGCCAAGGCGATCGAGAACCGCAAGATGCTGAAGGCCAGCCTCCAGCGCCAAGAGTCGCTGGTCGACTCGCTGAATAAGTCGCCGTACCTGCGAGCTCTGGCCGACGACGCCAACGTCGCCTTCGTGCCCTACAGCAACATGGACAACGTCAGCGTCGGCACGCCGGTCTACAGCTGCGCGCTGGAGTTCGTCATCTGCAGCAAGGTGGGCAAGGTGGTCGAAATCATGCCCGGCGAGGTCAGCTTCAAGCATCCGCGCCGCGACAAGATGATGCGCGGCCAGATGGTGTCGATCGAGCTCGACGACGGTGACGCCGCCGAAAACGACGTGTTGTTCGTCGGAGGCCGGCCCCTGCTGCTGTAACCCCCATGCTCCACCGCCGAACCGCCGTGATGATCCTCTGCGCGTCGCTCGCCGCCGGCGCGTCCACCGACGTGCGCGCGCAGGAGCGCGACGGCTACTGCGACTATGCCCACGGCGTCGCCGACTCGGAGTCGGCGCTGTTGCGCTCACCCAATCTGTTCGGAAGTTTCGGCTACGTCGACCAGCTGTCAGTGACCGCGTCGCCGGCGTCGACTGGTGACAACTTGCGGCTGACGTTCGGCGTCGGCTATCGGTTGAGTGGTCTGTATCAGTCGAGCATCGTCCGTGCTCACGCGACCGCGCAGTGCCGGCGCCACCGCGCGCTGTCGGCCATCGACAGCTCGAGCACCCGGCGAGCGCTGCAGGCCAAGGCGGCGGTGCTCGACGACGCGCTGGTCAAGGCGGACCAGATGCTCGAACAGGTTTCACTGGACGTCTCCCACCGGCGGACGACGCGCCAGGAGTTGATCTCTACCCGATTGCGCGTCGATCGCCTGCACGAGCTGGCGGCCGAGACCCGTCGCCAGCTCGACGCGCTGCCCGCGACCAAGGGCGACGCCGGCCTGGCCCGGTCGCTGGCCAGCTATCTCACTGCCGACGGCGAGGTCGAACGGCAGGAGGGGCGGCTGCGGCGCGCGCGCGCCTGGGATGTGAGCTTGCGCATGGGCTACGATCGGTTCCTGGCCAACGACACCAGCTCACCGTTCTTTGCCGTGGTCTCGGCCAGCTTCAACGTGGGTTGGCTGTTCCAGGGCAGCGCCGAGACGCGCGCGGCTTCGGGACGGCGGCGCATCCTCCGCGACGAGCGGGGTGGCATCGGCGCCGACGCCACCGCCGCGCGCATGCGCTCGCTCCTGCAGATCGACAGCAAGCGCTCCGAGGAGACCGCGGCGCTGGTCGGCGACCTCGACGATCAGCTGCACGAGCTGCGCCGGGTCGGTGGCGAGAACAGCCGCCGGCTGGCCCAGACGGTGTGGTTCGAGTGGGTCGAGGCCAAGGCCCAGCACGAGTATTACGCCGCCCACGTCGCCACGCTGCGCCAGGTCCTGGGCGAGGCGGAGGGGCAATGATCCGTCCGATCGCGCCGGCGCTGTCGGTGGCGATCATCGCCTGCGGCAGCGGTCGGGCGTCGCCGCCGGCCGAGGTCTACCCGATCGGTCCGCTCGCCGCGGTGGCTCCCGCCGATCTGTGCGTCACCCACGGCACCGTCGAGGCCGGCGCGGGAGCGATGCAGATCGATCAGCCGACGGTGCGCGCCGTGGTGCCGGGCGCTCACGGCGACGCCGCGGAGCTGTCGTTCGTCTACCGCGGCGTGACCGCGCGCACGCGCGCGCTGGCCTCGGGCCAGCAGCGCCACCAGCTGGGCCTGAAGCTGCGCGCCGCCGACGGCTGCAATCTGGTCTACGTCATGTGGCGGCTCGGTCCCGGCCTGGCAGGTGTCGAGGTATCGGTGAAGCGCAACCCGGGCAAACACACCAACGCCGCCTGCGGCGTCCGCGGCTACCGCAAGATCCGTCCGGCAAAGAGCGCGCCGGTGCCCGCGCTCCAGGTCGGGACCGCGCACACGCTGGCCGCCGAGATCCACGGCGACGATCTGGTCGCTCGCGTGGACGGCGCAGTGGTCTGGCGGGGATCCCTGCACGGGGCGGCCGACGCTGTGCGCGGCTCCGCAGGGCTTCGCACCGACAACGTGGCGCTCGGCGACGTGGTGCTACGCGCGGCCCGGTCGACCGCGCGTTCGCGGTCAGTCGCTGTGAGATGCCGGCAAGTGGTTGGCCTCGCTGGCGAGTAGTCGCGTTCGCCACGGCGCCCGCGCGATCGCGTGTGCGTCGCTGTATCCGGATCGCGAGCGGGGCGTAGAGCGGACATGACACTCCCTCGCCTGACTGTTTCGCGTCTGAGCACTCTGTAGGATCCCGTCACGAATGCCCGTGCGCCCGCGGACCTCCTCACCGGGGGCCGCGAGCATTCGTGCGTTGATCGCCGGCAGTTGCGCGGGCCCGGGGACCGCCGTAGTCTGGCCACCGTGGAAGAGGATCAGGTGCGGATCGTGCGCGTCGCCTCGCCGTCGGCGAGGGGGGAGACGGGCGCAGTGTTCCGGGCGATCGTCCACATCGTGGTCTGGTCGGCGCTGCTGATCGGCGTCGAGCGAGCGGCCGCCGGACCGGACGCGTCCGGCCGGGGGGCGCCGGCGTCCAGCGGAGCTGGCTACCTGGTGTCGACGCCGTTTCGCGAGCTGTCCGCGCCGGACCAGCGGATCTACCGCGCGCTGCATGCCGTCGAGGGCGACCTCGAGGACGTGCGATCCAGTACCGGGCAGTGGCCGTCGGTCGACGCGCTGGCCGGCCGGGCGGTGCCGCCGTTCGCCCCCGACCCGATCGATACGGGCGGCTACCAGTGGAGCATGCTGCGCGACCGCACGGTGGTGAGCTACGTCGGCGTTCCTACCGACGAGGCGCGGCCGACCTTTCTCTTGACCTTCCTCGAGCCGGAGCCGAGAACGCCGGTCGACCCGACCGCGCCGACCGACGAGGTCCACCACCGGCTGGCCGACGGCACCATGCTGCACGTCGGCATCTGGGTCGCGTCTGGACCGCGCGCGCTGACGGCACCGCTGGCCGCGCCGGCGGTGCAGGACGGCTGGCGTCGGGTCACGCTCGGCGAGTGAGCGCGCCGACCGCCAGGGTGATGAAGAAACAGATCGTCAGCGCCAGGACCACGGCGCCGCCGGTGGGAACCCGCCACAGGGTCGACGCGGCGATGCCGGCGATGCCGGCGACCACGGCGAGCGCGATGCTCCAGGCCAGGTAGCCGCGCGCGCTGCCGGCCAGGTTGCGCGCCGCTGCCGCCGGCACCACGACCATCGCCTCCACCAGTAGCGCGCCGATCAGCTTGAGGCTGACGGTGATGGCGATGGTCAGCATGACCACGAACATGTACTCGAGGCGGGTGGTGCGGGCGCCCTCGACCCGGGCCAGCTGGGTGCTCAAGCTGTCGGACAAGAGGTGGTTGTACGAGATCGCGACGGCGACGGTCAGCGCGATGCAGGCCAGGAGCAGCACCAGCAGGTCGGTCTCGGTCACGGTCAAAAGGCTGCCGAACATCACCGCCTCGATGCGGTGGATGTCGAAGCGGCGCGTGGCCGCGACCAGCAGACAGATGCCCAGGCCCAGGGTGAAGGCCATGAACACGCCGATGATGGTGTCGGGCGGCAGACTGGTGCGGCGGCGCACGTAGACCATCAGCACCCCGCACACCAGACAGAAGCCGAAGATGCTGACGTAGGCGCTGGTCAGCGGCTCGCCGACGGCGACGCCGATGGTCAGTCCGGTGAGCGCGGCCTGACCCAGTGCGGTGCTGAGGAACGCCAGCCGGCGCGCGACCACCAGATGGCTGAGGCCGCCCAGCATCGGCGCGAGGAGCAGCACGGCGATCACGCCGCGCGCGACGAACGGGTAGGCGAACGACGCCGGCAGCCCCAGGGAGTGGGACAGGTTGGCCCACGCGCCGTAGAACCCGTCCATCAGCGCCTCGGCTCCGAGCCGGGCGGAAAGGCGAACACCGAGCCGGCGGCACCGGGTGGGCCGAGCACCTCGTCGGCGGTGCCGCTCCGCTGCACCGAGACGTCGAGCAGGGTGACCTGATCGCCGATCCGGCGCACCTGCGCCGGGTCGTGGGAGACGACCACGATCGCGGTCTCATCCTCGTCGCGCAGTCGGCACAGCAGGCGGTCGAGCTGCTCCACCGCGTCGGGGTCGAGGCCGGCCGCCGGCTCGTCGCACAAGAGCAGCTCGGGCGCCGGATCCATGGCGTTGGCGATGAGTACCCGGCGCAGCTCGCCGCCGGACAGCTCGCCCATCCGCCGCCGCTCCATGCCGGCCAGGTCGACCCGCTCGAGCAGCGCCGACACTCGCGAGCGCGCCGCGGCGGTGATGCCCATGCAGACCGGCCAGCGCTGGCGCGGCAGGGCGAGGAACTCGGCGACGGTAATCGGCAGCGTCCGGTCGGCGGCCAACGCCTGCGGCACGTAGCCGACGCGGCCGGCGCCGCGGAAGCACAGCTCGATCGATCCGTCGAACGGGGTCTCGCCCAGGATGGCCGAGATCAGCGTGCTCTTGCCCGCGCCGTTGGGCCCTACCAGGACGTGGATCCGGCCGGCGTCGGCGCGCAGCGACACCCGCCTGAGCACGGTGCGGTTGCCGCGCCGGACCGAGACGTCAGTCATCTCCATGACGCGAGGGCGCCCCATGGCTCAGGTCGGGTCGGTCACCAGCGCCTTCACCAGGGTGTCGACGTTCTGCTGCATGCCCTTCTCGAACTCGTCGGCCGAGTAGTTGCCGACGGCGATGTGGCTGATGATGTAGACCTTGGCGCCGGTCTCGCCGGCCAGGGTGTCGAGCAGCTTGTGGGGGAAGCTCTCCTCGCTGAGGATGACCCGGATGTGCTGCTTCTTGACCAGGTCGATCAGCTCGCCCAGCTCCTTGGCCGACGGCACCAGGCCGTGGGCGGGCTCGACCACGCCGGCCAGCTCGATGCCCATCTCCTGCAAAAGGTAGCTGTAGCCGTCGTGTACGGTGACGACGCGCTTGATCTTGGCGCCGGCCAGCTGGGCAGCGGCGGCGGCCTGGATCTTGCGCAGCTTGTCGGCGTAGGCGGCGGCGTTGCGCTCGAACACGGCGGCGTGGGCCGGGCGCAGCGCGGCCATCTTTTTGGCGATCAGGCGGGTCTGCTGGGCCGCGTTGGTGAACGAGATGAACGTGTGCGAGTTGGGCGCATCGCCGTGGGCCGACGGCAGGAGCGGGGTTTCCTTGTTGACCTCGATCAGCGTCAGGCTGTTGTTGCCCGAAGCGTCGATCATCTGGCGGATGAAGTCGTCGTGGCCGATGCCGTTGATGATCACGGCGTCGAGGTGAGCGAGCTTGGCGATGTCGTCGGTCGACGGCTGGTACGCGCCGGCGTCGGTCTCGCCGGGGAGGATCGGCACGATGGTCACGTCCGGCAGGTCACCGGCGATGTTCTTGGCCCACGAGTAGTACGGGTGCAGGGTCACGCCGATGCGCAGCGGGCCGGCCGCGGTGGGGGGCGGCTGGTCGCCCGCCGGTGACGTCGCCGTCGATGGGCGGGACGCGCCCTGGTTGCTGCGGGTCGACGCGTCGCGTCTGGAACAGCCGGCCAGCAGCCCGGCGCACAGAATGACCGCAATGGGGGTGGTGCGCATGGGCGCATCCTACTCCCGGACGCGGTCGCGCGCAGGGATCAGGGCGCCGTCAGCGTCACTCGGCGCAGGCGATTGTGCTGACTGCCGTCGCCGCGGTTGCCGTCGGTCACGTAGAGGTAGGTGCCGTCGGCCGTGACGTCGTGGCCCTCCATTCCGTAGAACTGGGCCATGCTCGCGTCGGTGTCGTCGAGGAAGCCGGCGGTGCCGTCGCCGGCCACGGTGGTGACCGTGCCGTCGGTGGCGATCTCGCGGATGCGGTAGTTGCCGGCGTCGGTCACGTACAGGTTGCCGGCGCTGTCGATGGCCAGCCCCTGCGGGTTGTTGAACCGCGCGTTGGCGGAGGTGCCGTCGGCGTAGCCCATGGTGCCGCAGCTGCCGGCGTAGGTGCTGGTGGTGCCGTCAGAGGCGACCTTGCGGATGCAGTGGTTGCCGTAGTCGGCGACCAGGAGGTCACCGGCCTGGGTGACCACGACGTCATACGGCTCGTTGAAACGGGCGGTGGCGCCGGCGCCGTCGACGAAGCCGGCCTGGTCGGTCGCGCCGGCCAGCGCGGTCAGGTTGCCGGTGTCGGGATCGAGCAGGCGGATGGTGTGCTGGTTCATGTCCGACAGCACAACGTCACCGCTGGCGAGCACGGCCAGCCCGCGCGGCCGGCCGACGTTGCGGACGATGACGGTTGCCGTCTTGGCCGTGGTGTCGACCTTCCAGACCGTGCCGGTCGTATCCGAGTGGCCGGCGGAGTCGTTGTTGTCGGTCTCCACGTACAGGGTTCCGTTCGTGGCGAAGGCGAGCCCGAAAGGCCGCTGGAAGGTGTTGGCGATGTCGATCACCGTGCTGACGGTGCCGTCGGGCGTGACCCGGCGGATCAGGCTGTTGTCGAAGTCGGCGACGTAGAGCATGTCGTCGGTTCCGATGGCCACGTTGGTCGGGTTGCTGAAGCGGGCCACGTTGCGGGCGCCGTCGTTGGTGCCCGGCTCCGCGCCGCCGACCAGCGTCGACACGCCGTCGCCCAGGGGCGGCGCATCCGGCGGTGGCCCGGCGTCCGTGGTCGGGCCGGCGTCGATGCTGGCCGCCGCGTCGGCGTTCTGGTTGGTACCGGCGTCCGGGGCGCTGGCCGGCGTTCCAGAGAAACAGCCGCCGGCCACGAGCGTGGTTACAAGGAAAGCGCTGGCACAGGGGCGTGTCGAGTGCACGTCCTTCATCCTACCACCAGAGCTCGCTTCTGCAGCCGTCGCGTGGTCTGTACCGCAGGCGTGACCGGGACAGACCTCACATCGGACGCTTCCCAGCTGGCCGTCACCGCGGTGGTCAGCACCGGGGACGGAGCGCGTGCCGCAGGCTGTGACGAAGCCGGCACGGCGCGTTCGAGTGCGACGCGAAAGGCCGTGGCATTTGCGTAGCGATCGTCGGGCGACTTGGCCAGGGCGCGAAGCAGCACCCCTTCGAGGTCGCCAGGGATCTGCAAGTCGGGTCGGCGGTCGCGCAGCGGCTCGATCTCCTCGTTCACCTGCCGGGTCGCGACGTCGATCGGGCTCGGGCCGGTGAACGGCGGGCTGCCGGTGATCAGCTCGTAGAAGACGGCGCCGGCGCCGTAGACGTCGGCGCGCTCGTCCGGCGGGCTGCCCAGGACGACCTCCGGAGCGATGTACTCCGGAGTCCCACAGACCAGGTTTCGCGGCACTGGCTCCTCCATCAGGCGGGCGATGCCGAAGTCGATCACCTTGAGGTGTTCCTCGCCGTTGACCTGTCGCTGAACCAGACAGTTGCCCGAGGTGATGTCGGCGTGCACGACGCCGACATCGTGGGCAGCAGACAGCCCGCGCAGCACCTGTGCGATGAGATGAACCGCACGTCCGACCTGCAGCGGTCCCTCGCGGGCGATCAACTCGGTGAGTGGCTCGCCGGGGACATACTCCATGACCAGATAGGTCAGGCCGGAGGGGGCCACGCCGAGGTCGAACACCGCGATGACATAGGGGCTGCGAATCCGCGCGGCGGCGCGCGCTTCGCGGTAGAAGCGCGCCAGCGATTCGGGATCGTCGGCCAACTCGGGTCGCAAGATCTTCACGGCCACATCGCGATCGAGGTGCTCCTGCCGCGCGAGATAGACTTCGCCACAGCCACCGGACGCGATGCGATTTCGCAATTTCAATCGACGATCCAAGACAGCTCCTCCGTCGCCGCGTGCTAATAGCTGCTTGCAATCGGTGATCCGGAATGCAGTGGCAGCATGGGCCGATGGAAAGTCGTGGGGACCCGGAGGCCAATGTGAAGCTCGATCGGGCCGTCCCCGCCGCATGGCGGGCGTGCGGCGGGTGGAATCCTTCGCGCTCTCGGATTAATTCCCGCGCTCTCGGGCTACTCGTCGCGGGCCGGATGCTGGCGAACGAGCGCGAGGATGTCGTCGCCGAAACGCTCGATCTTGACGGGCCCGAGGCCCGGAATGCGGGCGAGGTCGTCATAAGTGCGTGGCCGCTGGCGATCGATCGCAAGAATGACGCGCCGCTGAAACACCATGTAGGTCTTCCATTTCAACGCGCGACCTTTGCGCTTGCGGTAATTGTCCAGCGCGCGCGCCAGATCGGTGCTGCGCGGCCGTCGGGACCGGGAGCGTTCGCGCGCTGCTGTGGCCGTGGTGCGCTCGCCGCGGACCGGCTTGTTGGGCATCCAGACCGTGGGGTATTTGCGGCCCTTCCGGGCGAGGCGACCACGGCCGAGCAGCCCTTCGATGGCGGCGGCGATCGAAGGCTCGTCGTAGTCGTGCAGCGCGCCGTGTTCCGGCAACGTCAGCAGTCCGCCGCGTAAAAGCGCGCGCGCCCGGCTGCCGCGGAGCGCCCTGGCCAGGTTGCTCTTGCCCACCGGCTTTCGCAGGTGGTCGACCGCCCCGACGATCACCTCCAGCGCGCTCGGCGGCAGCGGGGTGATCTCGACCTTTGCGCGGCAGTCCTCTTCGAGGTGCGCGGCGACGGCATCCGAATCGGCGCACACGTCGCACAGCCCGCAGGTCGGCTGCTCGTCGCTGCCGGTGAAGTGCGCGCACAGCACGCGCTGCCGGCACTCGACCTGGTGGGCGTAGCGCTCGACCGCCGCCAACGCCTCCCGTTGTCGCAGCTCGATCGCCACGCTGGACTTGCCCGACTGCTGCAGGCGGCGCTGGGTCATCATGTCGGATCGGCCGAACAACATCAGGCAATCCGACGGCATCCCGTCGCGCCCCGCGCGTCCCGCCTCCTGGTAGTAGGCCTCCAGGCTGCCGGGAGTCTGGAAGTGGACGATCACGCGCACGTCGGGGATGTCGATACCCATGCCGAAAGCGTTGGTGGCCACCAGCACGCGGCTCCGCCCGGTTTCGAACCCGCGCTGCGCACGTTCTCGCGCCAGCGCGGTTCTTCCCGCGTGGTAGTGGTTGGCGGCAAAGCCGGCGCTCTCCAGCGCCTTGGCGACCGTCTCGGTCTTCTTGCGCGTGCTGCAGTAGACGATGCCCCGGCCGCTGCCGATGCGCCCGCGCAGCCCGGCGGCCTCGAGCGCGTCGATCGTGGCGGTCAGCCGGGCGGCGTCGGTGGCGGCGTGGCGGACGGCAAAGTGCAGGTTGGGTCGGCTGAAGTCGCCGCGCACCAGCGCCGGGTCGCGCAGGCGCAGCCGCGCCACGATCTCGTCCATGACCCGCGGCGTCGCGGTGGCGGTCAGCGCCACGACCGGGACGTCGATCACCTCGCGCAGCTCGTCGAGGCGCAGGTACTCGGGGCGGAAGTCGTGTCCCCACTGGCTGAGGCAGTGGGCCTCGTCCACCGCCAGCAGGGCGATGCGCACCCGGCCGAGCAGGCGCTTGAAGCTGGGCAGCGCCGCGCGCTCGGGCGACACGTACAACAGCTCCAGCTCGCCGCGGAGCAGCTCGCCGACCACCGCACGCTGCTCGAGTTCGTCCTGGTGGCTGTTCAGCGCCGCGGCGGCCACGCCGCGTCCGCGCAGGGCGCCGACCTGATCCTGCATCAGCGCGATCAGCGGTGAAACCACGAGGGTGGTGCCGCGCCCGCGGCGGCTGGCGACCAGCGCCGGGACCTGATAGCAGAGCGACTTGCCGGCGCCGGTGGGCAACAGCACTACGGTGTCGCGCCCGCTGACCACCGCGTCGACCGCCTCGGACTGGCCACCGCGGAACTCGTCGTAGCCGAATACCTGGCGCAGCACCTGGCGGGCGTCGGCCGAACGCGTGGCTGGAGACGGCATCGTGTCCTGGTACCACGTCCCTCCGACACCGCTGGCCAAACATCCGCGACGAGCTGGTCGAGGATGTGCGAACGCTCGCCAGATCGCATATCTGCGTGGCATGGCGGCGTCGCTCATCAGTCGCTGGGGCCCACCCAACTCCTTCTTCGCTCCCTGCCCTGCTCGCATCTACGCGAGTTCGTTTCGCGCCGCAAACCGATCGCCGCTCTAAACAATGACGCATTGACAATGCGTCATTGGGGAAAAGCAACAATGGTCGAGAACAAACGCACACGCCTGGAAAGCAGCCGAATTTCGTCCGCGCTCACCCAAGAGGGGCGGCGAAACTTGGCTCGCGATCCAGGCGTTTGTGTTTAGTAGGTGTCGGTGATACGCGGCGGGTCGTTGGCGCCCGTGAAATAGTCGTCGAACATCGCGCTCCACTGCGCCTGCACCTGAACGATCGGCGAGGCGACGTCGAGCGGTGGATCGTATGGGGTGAACGGCGGGAAGTCGGGCGTGTACCAGAGCTGTCCCGTGAACAGGCGGGCGACCGCATGGGGCGCCGGGTAGAGGACCGTCAGCGCGGCGGTGGCGTTGCCGCCGCCCTGGTTGCCGGCGATCGGTCCATCCAACTCGTCGAGGGTCACGTAGCGCAGGGCAGGCTCGGGGGTGACGTTGGCCGCCGGCGTCTTCAGGCGCGGCAGTCCCATCATCGCCGCCAGACTCTCGGTGGCGTCGTTGGGCACCGTGTCGTCGCCCCAGGTCATGGTCATGGAGATGTCCGGGCCGCTGTCGCCGCGCAGCGATCCGCCGAGGATGTACGGGGCGAAGCCGAGCGCCTCGCCCTGCTCGAGGATGCTGTTGTAGAGCATGACGATCGGCTCCCAGCGGGCGTCCTTGACCGGGTCGCCAATGATCAGTCGGTCGCCGATGTTGAACGGGTTGGTGATTGCCGTGACGAAGGTGCCGTGGAAGAACGGGCTGTGCATCAGCGACGGGAACGGGAAGCCGGAGGCCGGTGAGCAGATCGCGGCGACCGCGATCCGCGGGTCCAGCGCCAACGCGGGCAGGACGAAGAAGCCGCCCAGCGACTCGGTGACCACGCCGACCTGGTTGCGGAACGACAGGTCGGCGGGCAGCCCGCCGACGCCGGCCAGCGCGGTCTTCAGTGGCGTCACGTCGCCGTCGGCGACGAACGACACCAGGGACAGCAGCTCCATGGTGGTCTGACGCAGGTTCTCGCGCATCGCCTGCGGGTGGCCGCCGGGGATGCCGCCGGATTTGCCCAGGTGGAACAGGCCGATCGCCGGGAATAGGCCGGCATCGTCGCCGAAGCCGTCGGGCGTGTCGGTGTTGAGGATCATGTTGCGGAGGTCTTGGGCGTTGTTGGCCCGCGAGCCGTGATAGGGGACGTCGATGGCCAGCAGCGCCCAGCCTTTGCGCGTCACCGTGTCGGCCTGGGTGATCATGTCTTCGCGCGTGCGATTGACGCCGTGGTAGTAGATGACCACCGGCAGGTTTGCCCAGCTGGTGGTGTCGGGCAGGATCAGCGTGTACTTGACCTGGTGCGTGCCCTTGATCTGGGGCGTGCCGCTGTTGTCGAAGGTGGGGAATCCGTCCACGCCCTCGGTGTCGCTGAGGAAGCTGGGCAGCCCGATCATTCCGTGGATCAGCACCTTCACCTTGCTGTGAGGCTGCGCGCGGCCGCCGTCGCTGGGCAGACCGCCGGGGGCGGCGTCGGCCGTCTGGGTGCCGAAGATGCCGTTCAGCGCGGTCGCGTCCGGGCCGACGATCTGCGTAACCGTGACGCTCGGCGGATTGGCGTCGACCGCGTCGCGCATCTTCTCGGCTACGCGGGTCACCGACTCGGTCTTGAACACGGTGGCGCTGACCACGTGCGGCGCGTCGGTGCCGAGTTGGGACAGCAGCGGTTGGAGTGACGCCTGGGCGTCGGCCTCACCCTGGTCGCTGGGCGTGGTCGACAGATCGGCCACGCGCTGGAACGGCGCGTCGGCCGCCAGCGCGGTGCCGTCGGTCGCCTGGACGCCGTCGGTCACGTAGCCGGCGTAGGTGTGCTCCTGCAGCAGGGCGACGCCGAACTGGGGCACGGCGACGATCTCACCGATGTCGGAGCGAAAGACCAGGTCGACGGGAATCTCGGCCAGGCCGTTGTCGAGGTCGACGATGTGGACGTTGCCGGCCAGAGTGTCGGGATCGACCTCGCCGTCGATCGGCACGTACATCCCGGACGCGACGCCCGCGCCGTTCATCGTGTGCAGCCCGTCGCGCAGCATCATCTCGAACTCGGCGGTCGCCGCCGGGCCGTCGGGAACGGTGGTCAGCGTGAGCAGCCCGCTCGAGTCGAGATAGAGGTCGGACGGGTAGGGGATGGCGCCCCACGGTCCGCCCTGACCGGTGGCAAACGGTTGGTAGTGGGCGATCGCGCTGGGGGTAGTTCCGCCGTCAGTGCCCGGTCTGGCGTCGGGGTTGGAGCTGCCGCCGCCGCCGCAGGCGCAGGCCAGAGAGAGGAGGGCAGTCGAGGTGAGGCGAACAAAAGTTGGCATCGGTACTTCTCGCTTTCGGGATGGGGTGCCAGTCTCACACAAGGGCGACCGGCCCGTCACTACTCTTGTTGCGCGACCCGAGGCAGCCGTTGCAGGGAAGGTAGTCTCGCTTCCCCGTTGACCGTGTCGGTGGACGACGTCCCGCGGATCGCGGCTGCCTGGACCGGCAAGCTGCTCGACGAGATCGCCGACACCGCGTCCTGAGCCGCGTCAGACCGTGGTGGCTTCGAGGGCGACGTCGCCGTCGACCAGGGCCAAAAGCGTGCCCTCGTCGAGCGGCCGCCACGGCTCGTCGGACAGCGGAACGCTGGCGACCAGGGTGACCCGCTGGCCGTCGGCGATGCGCACGCCGGCGTCGGGCGGCGGCGCCGCCGCACCGGCCAGGAGATACATGCCCGGTGGGCGGATCTCCTTGTCGGCCTGGGTGCGGCGATGGGCGTGGGCGAAGATCGCCTCGCCATCGCTGTAGACGAAGTTGGCCGGACCCAGCCCGGCCACGGTCGCGGCGAAGGTCCCGACCAGTTCGAAACGATCGGCCAGCGAGGGCGCGCTGCCCGCGTCCCACAGCGAAGCCATCGCCTCGAGCAGGCGGCAGAACGCGATCTCCGAGTCGGTGGTGCCGATGGGGCAGAAGCGCCGGGCGCCGGGGGCGGGCAGGTCACCGATGCCGGGCATGTGGCCGTTGTGCGCGAAGACGTGGACGCGACCGCCCAGCTCGCGCTGGAACGGCTGAGTGTTGTACAGGGCCAGCTCGCCCAGGGTTGCCTTGCGCACGTGCGAGATCACGATGCGGGAGAGGATCGGGTGGTCGTGGAGGAGGGTCACGCAGGCGCTGTCGCACGCCGGAGTCGGCTCGCGCACGATGCGAACGTCGCGATCATCGTAGAAGGCCACGCCCCAGCCGTCGGCGTGGACGCCGGTCCCCCCGCCGTGGCGGACGAACTCCTCGAACGAGAAACTGACGAACGCAGGCGTCAGGCTCGACATGGCAAACAGCTCGCACATGGCTGGTTCAGTGGAGGTGGTACAGGAGCCTGATTTGCTTGCCCCGGCGGGTGATCGAGACGGCCACGGTGCTGGCGGTCTTGACCTTCTCGTACACCTCGAGCGCCTTGTCGGGGGTCGTCAGATCGATCCCGTTGACCGCCGTGATGGTATCGCCGTTGCGCAGGCCGATGCGCGCGTAGATCGACGTTGGTCGGATCGCGTACAGCTTGAAGCCGGCCGGCTTGCCGTTCTTGATCGACGGCACGACACGTGCGCCGCGCGCCATTTTTGCCGGGTTGGCCAGGAGCTCGTCGAGGAGACTGCGCTCGATCTCGTAGGTGAAATCGTCTACCCGGTTGATGCGGCCATCGACATCGACGGCCGGCCGATCGATGTGCGGGCGCTCGAACGGGCGCGCCACGACCGGCGGCGGCGGGCAGGGCACGTCGCCCGCCAGGGCGATGGTGTCGCCGCGCAGCTTGACCGTGAGGCCGACGCTCTCGGCCGACGACACGAACAGGTCCCACGCCTCGGGTGCGCTCATGCTCTTGGGCGCGGCGATGGTCAGCCGCGCGTCGCCCAGGCAGCTGCGGAAGACGAAGCGCTTGCAGGTGAACGCCTCGGCCCAGGTGACCAGGTCGGACAGCTTGAAACCCGGGGCGAACGAAACGGCGATGTCACCCTGGGCCTTCTGGCACTCGTACAGGACATCCTCGGCGCGGGGCTCGGCGGCGGCGTTGGCGGTCGGCTGGGCCGGCGCGGCCGGGGGCGGGGTGCAGGCGGCCAGCGCCGCGGAGAGGGCGAGAAGCGATCGAGTCACCGGCGGAGCGTAGCGCATCTTACCCGGAGCCGTCGGGGCAGGGGCGGAGCCATCAGAGTGGGCAGCGGAGTCTCCAACCCGCCGGCCGCAAGCGGTTGGAACGAAAGGCGCGGCCGCAGGCACCCGGATTGCAACACTGATTGCCGTGAGCTGTGAGCTGGAAGAGCCCGGGACCCACGTCGACGCGCCCCCCGACGGCGGGGCCGCTGCCGCCGACGCGGTCGGCGACGACGCCGACACCGGTGAGGTCATCGTGCTGTTCCCCGATCTCCACGGCACGGCCGGCTCGGAGACCCGGGCCAGGCTGGCCGAGCTGCGCGACGAGAATCAGCGGCTGCGCGACGAGCTCGAGGCCGCTCGGGAGTTCAACAGCGAGGCCGCCCTCGCCCGCGAGCGCGAGTTCATGCGCCTGCGCGACGAGCTGGTCGAGCGCGGGCGGGCGGCGGATCAGCTCTGCGGCGAGCTCGAGTCGGCCGAGCAGCGCCTGCGCGACGCCGTCGAGCGGGCCCGCCAGGCCGCCGAGCGCGAGGTCGCGCACGACACCGAGCTGGCGCAGGCGAAGTCTGACCTTGCCGCGCTCCGCGGTCAGCTCGAGCAGCTGGTCGCCGAGCTCGACGCCGCCGAGGCGCGAACCCAGGGCGCCGTCGAACGGGTGACCGCCCGCGACATGGAGCTGGCCGAGGCCGAGGCGACCGTCCGCGATTTGCGCGCCGACGTCGCCCGGCTCGAGCACGGCGCCCGCATCGCCGACGAGCACATCTCGTTCATCGAGGGCGAGCGCGACCGGTTGACCGAAGCCCGTGACGAGCTCGAGCGTGAGCTGGTCGAGCGCGACGCCGAGCTCGAAGCTGCCGTCGACCGCGGCGATCGGGCGCTCGACGAGCTGACCCGCACCCGCGACGATCATCTCGCGACCCTGGAGCTGCTCGAGCTCGAGCACGAGCAGGACCTGCGTCGCGCCGACCTGCGCGCGGCCAAGGCGCTGGCTGCTCAATACCTGGCCCTGTCCGGCGCGTCACATCACTGACACCGCCGCAGCCGCCGGTCGTGGCGCATGGTCTGCTGGCACAGGTCGGACATCATGATCAGGAACGGCCGCACGTAGCGCGGCTCCGATCCACGGCGGCGGTGAACGCCGACTCCAGCGCGTCGATGCGCGCCATGAGCTGGGCCGGTAGAACGATTCGGACGCTCCCTGTCCGGCGCACCAGACGCCGGCATCACTCCTTCCGCACGTCGGTCAGTGGCCGATCGCTGCCCGGCTTGCCGTTGGCCAGCGATGGCGCCTTCTTGATCCCGTGGGTGGTCGCGACGTTGGTGTCTCCGTAGGGGGCGTCGGTGCGCGCGATCGACTGGCTCTGCGCGCGCTCGGGGCGCGAGTCGGCGAGCGAGCGTCGGCTTCCCGTCCGGGCGGTCGCCAGGGTATGTCCCGCGCCCCAATGTTCCTGCGGTGGAATCCCTGGCTCGCGGACTGGCGGCCGCAGGAGTGCTTCCATCTCGTCGGGGAGGTGGTGGATCAGCCGCTGGCGATCCTCTTCGCTCATCATCTCGGCGATCACCTGCAGCACCACCTGGGCGTGCTCCATGGCGGAGCCGAGCGGCGTGCCCTCGCGCTCGCTGATCTGATGATAGAAGCGCTCGGGATCGTAGTCGGGGGCGAGCCGGTACTCGGCGAGCACCTCCATCGTTGCCTCGATGGCGCGCTCGATGTGCTCGCGATCGGTGAGCCCGGTGAGTGCGCCGACTCGGCTGACGAGGCGATTCCTGTCCAGTTCTCGATCGAGCAACATAGTGATCGCTAGATCGTGCATCCGCCGTGCCACGCTGGGAAAATCGGTAGTTGCCGTCTGGCCCCACTCCCCCCTGTGTCACGAATGCGCAGTCTGTGCGCGGCCGAAAAAGGAAACGGCGAAGGTGCTGAGCACCCCCGCCGTGGATCCCGATTGGGTCGTGGACGCTTACCAGCGACCGCCGCCGCCGCCGCGACCGCCGCGACCACCGCCGCCGCCACGCTTGTCCTCGGCAACGTTCACCCGTACGCGGCGTCCGTCCAACTCGCTTCCGTCCATCTGCTCCATCGCAGTGTCGGCGTCCGCCGGAGCTTCGAAGGTCACGAAGCCAAACCCGCGCGACCGGCCCGTGTCCCGATCGGTGATGACCTTGGCCTCGATCACGGGACCGAAGCGCTCGAAGGCGGCGCTGAGGCTCGCGTCACTGGTGTCCCAGCTAAGGCCGCCAACAAAAAGCTTTTTCGACATGTCTCTTCTTTCCATTCGCAGTGCGGGGCTCCGATGCCCCAGAAGCCTGCGTGTACCATCGAGTCCCTCGAAATGCCATGAAATTCGCCCGCTGGCCCCCCAAGGCGGCCCCGGGGGGCCGCCGAGGCACGCCGGTTCCCCGGTACCCGGCCGGCAGGCAAGAAGTCGTTGAAATGCCGGTAGTTGGTGTCGATCGCCGGGATCAGCGCAGGCGCTCGACGACCAACCCTGCGGTGCTGCCCCGCAGCATCACCGCCGCGCGATCGATCAGTCGGCCCAGGTCCGTTGAGCGGCCTCCGAGCACCTGCACATAGGTCGCTCGCTGCTGGTCGTGTCGGTCGATTCGCCGGGGGCCGGTTACCCGCTCGATGCGGGCCACGTCGCCGAGCGTCACCGTCTGGCCGCCGGCGGCAGCAACGCGGAGGCCAGCTCGTCGTAGGCGGCGCCGATGCGTTGGGCCATGCGCGGCAGGTCGGGGATGGTCCGGCGGCACGCCAGCAGGCCGAAGTCGATGCGATCGCGGTAGCTGATCAGCGTGATGTTGAGCGCCTGGCGCTCGAACAGCAGCGACGCCGGGTAGATAGCCTGCAGCTGGGCGCCGTTGTGATAGAGCGACTCGGTCGGCCCGGGCACGTTGGACACGACGACGTTGAACGGCAGCGGGGCGCGCGCCGACAGCCCGGCCATCTGCGCCAGGATCGCGGGGAAGCCGAGGGCCATCCAGTAGGTGGCGGCGGCGTCGGGCGACATGGCGCGCAGCATCTTCTTGCCGTCGGCCGCCGACGCGCTGACGATGCGCAGCCGCTCGACCGGGTCGGCGACGTGGGTGGCCAGGTTGCACAAGATGCAGCTGGTCTCGTTGCCGCCGGCCGAGCCTTCGCGGTGGAGCGAGAACGGCACCATGGCGACCAGAGGCCGGTCGGGCAGGGCGTTCATCTCGAGCAGCCGCTCGCGGACCACCGCCGAGCAGATGGCCAGCGCCACGTCGTTGACGGTGGCACGGGCGGCGGCGCCGGTCGCCTTGACGCCGGCCAGCGGCAGGCTGTGCCAGGCGACGCTGCGCTCGCCGCTGACCATCGGGTTGAGCGGCGTGTTGGGACAGAGGTACGGCGGCGCCGTGCGGTGGTGATCGCGACGGGCGGCGCCAAGGCCGACGCTGGCCATGGCGCGGGCCAGCTCCGGGACCATCAGCGCCTTGCCGCGCAGCGCGCTCATCATCGACGGGCGCGGAGCCCAGGAGGCGGGGCGCGGCCCGCGGCGCTTTTCCACCGCCCACACCGGCGGCGTCTCCTCCTCGGGGCGCGCGCTCAGCGCCCGCTGGATCCTGCGAATGCCGCTGACGCCGTCGAGACAGGAGTGATGGATCTTGAAGAACAGGGCGAAGCGATCGTGCGACAGCCCGCGGATGAGCCGGCACTCCCACAGAGGTCGCTGTCGCGAGATCGGGATCGTGTGCAGCTCCGACACCAGCGTCATCAGCCGCTCGTCGCCGCCCGGGCCGGGTGCATCGTGTACGGTCACGTGCTCGGCCAGGTCGACGTGCGATACCTGCTCCCACCGCGGCAGCCCGAACCGCCCGCGCGCCAGCCGGCGGTCGAACGGCTCGGCGCCGACCGGCGCCGCCAGCATGGTCTCGAACTGCTCCTCGGGACCGGCGCCGTTGCCGTCGAACACCAGCAGCCCGCCGACGTGCATCGGCGTCGTCGGCGTCTCGAGCTGCAGGTAGAGGTTGTCGAGGGCGGTGAGGATGTCGCTCATCAAAGGGACCTGTTCCATCGTACTGCGCCCGCGGCGGTGGGTCACAGGTCGGTCGTCGCCCGCGACGGCGACGACTGCGGAGGACCCGCGGGCCGGCGCTTGCGCGGCCGCCACGACAGCGCCACGGCGCCGACGCCCACAGCGGCCGCGGCGGCGGCGGCCTCGAAGCAGTCGTCGGGCCGCAGGATCGTGGCAACAGCTGCCAGCGCGGTCACCGGTGGCACGAGGATCGCGCGCGGGTCGGCGTAGATCGCCAGCATTAGCCACAGCGCGGTCGCCAGCACGAACGAGGCGACCACAGCGGCGGCCACCGGTTGGTTCATCCATCCGGCGGTCAGGAAGATGGCCGTGTGACAGCCGTAGGCGACCAGCCCCTGCCAGCTGAGGTTGCGGTTGACTGCGTTGGCGAAGTGCGCGGCGCGGAATACCACCATGCTGGTTCCGTGGAGCAGCAGGTAGATGCCGTAGAACGCGCCGACCTCGAACGGGCCGACGACGTAGGTGCCGGTGCGCGTGAGGTAGCCGAAAATCAGGAAGCCGATCGTCTGCGACAGCGCGACCAGGCCGAGCAGGCCCAGCTTGTAGGTCGGCTCGGCGTCTAGGTTGGCCTCGTGGTCGATGTGCTCGAGCCTGGCCAGGCGCGATTCCACGGCCTCGCGACTGGCCCGCAGCGCCTCGATGCGGCTCGCTCGCTCGGGATCGGGACGCGACAGCTCCGCGGCCAGGCGTTCGGCGGCGTGGAGATTTTCGCGTTTCAGCTCATGATCGAGGAGGACGCTCACGACGTCATCGCGCAGGTCGACGGCCGCCTGATTGTCTGACCACGCCGCCAGCGCCGTGTCGCACGCGCTGCGCGCATCGCGGCCCGCTCGGTCGATGGCGCCTGCCGCCGGGGAAGGCGTGCCCGAGATCAGCGCGCACAGGCGGGCGAGACCCAGCTCGGCGCGGTCGGTTTGATCGAAGCTGTGCAGACGGTCGCGAATCCCGGCCAGGAGCGCCTGCATCGACGGGTGTCGCTGGGCCGGATCGACGGCCAACCCGCGCCTGATGATCGGGTCGAGCCACGCCGGCGCGCCGCCATCGCCCGGCGCCGGCTCGACGGCGCCGCTGGTGATCGCCCGCTCGAGATCAGCCGCGCCGTCGCCGCGGAACGGGCGGCAGCCGTGGACCGCTTCGAACAGCGTCGCCGAGAAGCCGAACTGATCGGTTCGCGCCTCCACGGTCCCGCGCAGCCACTGCTCGGGGGCCATGTACGGCGGTGTCCCCATCGTGGCGCCGGTTCGGGTCAGCGACGTCGCCAGAAGCTCCGGCGGCGCGCCGTCGCCCGAGGCGTCGTCGGTTTCGGCGTGAACCAATCCGAAGTCGACCACGCGGACGGCGCCGCGCGAGTCGATGACGATGTTCTGAGGGGTGACGTCGCGGTGGACCAGCCCGGCGGCGTGGGCGGCTGCCAATCCCTCGCCCGCGGCCAGCATGATCTCCAGCACCTCGCGCCACGGACGCTGCTCGGCGCGCGACCAGTCGCCCAGCGACTGTCCCTCGACCAGCTCGAGGACGAGGAACGCGTGGCCGTTCTCTTCGCCGACGTCGAACACCGACACGACGTTTGGGTGCGCGACGCTGGCCAGCGCCTCGCCCTCGCGCAGCAGGCGGTCCTGGTAGTGCCGCCGCCGGTCTGGATCCCGGATCGACGACGACACCAGCTTCAGCGCCACGCGCCGCCCCAGCGGTGGATCGCGAGCGGCGTAGACCACGCTCATGCCGCCGCTGCCGATCCGGTCGAGGAGCTCGTAGCGCCCGACCGTCAGCGGCGGCGCGACGGTACCGAACAGCGCGGTTCGCAGCTTGTGCTCGACTCGGCGGCGCTCGAGGTCGTCAGTCAACCGCCGCCTCGTACGGCCGCAGCGACCGCGCCCACTCGTCGAAGCTGTCGACGGTTGCCCATCGCGCGGTTGCGTTGGCGCTGAGCGTGCCGATGGTGGCGCGCAGCTGTTCCAGCGCGCGGCGCAGGCGGCTGCGCACGGTGCCCTCGGGGATGCCCAGAACGGTCGCTACGTCGGCGCCGCTGAGGCCCTCCCAGTAGTGCAGCTCGATCACCAGCTGCAGGTCGAGGGGAATCTGTTCGAGAGCTTGCACCAGCAGCGCGTTGTCGCCGCGACGCGCGACGGCAGAGCTGGGCGATTCGCCCAGGTCGCACAGCGACGACACCGAGAAGTCGAGCTGCTGGTTCTTCTGCTTGTCGCGGAAGTGCTGGTACAGCTCGTTGCGCGCGATCGCGTACAGGTAGGTGCGGACGCTGTTGCCGTCGCGGATGGCGTCGCGGCTCTCGACGCAGCGGAGGAAGGTCCGCTGCACCAGGTCGGAGACGTCGCCGGCCAGCTTGCGGCCGAAGAATCGATAGATGCAGTCGAAGTGGCGGGCAAACAGCCGCCCGCCCGCGCCCGCGTCGCCACCCCTCCAGGCGACCAGGAGCTCCAGATCCTCCACGAGACGATGATACCCGGAAAAGCCTCGCTGATTCAGCATGTTGTGAAATTGTCGTAGAAAGTCGTGATCGATTCGGCCTCCGCGTCCATCTGCGGGAACGATGGGGACTCGAAACAGCAGCAGATCAATCCTTTGTGTCGCGGTTGTCGCGATGGTAGCTCCGGCCTGCAATAACGGCCTCCCGCCGACGAGATGCGACGAGGAACTGACCCTCAGCGCGACGACGGTTGATCTCGACGCCGGGGACACCTCCTCGGTTACTGTCGAGGTCAGCGGTTCCATCGGGGTCCTGGACCTGACCACTGACGGCGCGGGCAGCGGGATTACCGCCAAGTGGGAGATGGATCCGGTGCCGGACGAGCTGGGGACGCACAAGATCGACATTGCTTGTCCGTCAGACCTCAACGAGACCGTGACCGGGACCGTGACGGTCACGTTCCAGTCAGAGGAGGGAGATCCGTGCGACTACCCGATCGACGTCACCTGTTTTGCGAAGGGGGTCTGGCCAACCGGTAGCTACCCCGGCGTCGGGTCGGGACAGACCAGCGGGATCGTTTTCGGCGAGGGCCCCAATGGTGACTACATCTACCAGGGCGGCTCGCGGAACAGTGTGATCATCGATACCAGCAACGGCGATGTGCTGCAGACGTATGGCAACTTCGAGTACGTCGCGGCGGTGCTGACCGGCGACGGCGACCCGACCGCGATGTGGGGTTTTCCGGGGCTCAAGCAGGCCACCGACAGCGGCAGCGGCTTCCCCGCGACGCCGGTCGTCGTCGCCGCGAGCACGCCGGCCGACATCGTGCCGGTGCCCGACATCAGCAGCACCGGGGCGCCGCGGTTCTGCACCCTGTTCCAGGACAAGTCGCTCGAGTGCTACGACAGCACTGCCGGTGATTTCCAGGTCGATACGGCCTCGACCGTCGATGCCAACTTCTTCGACGTCTGTGACCCGACCAACTCCGGCTTCGCCAAATCGATGGGCGTGGCCGGTGACTACGTCACCGTGCTCGAGGGCGGCGGCCAGGTTTGCCACGGTCAGCTCGGCACCGGCCACCAGGCCAGTCTGGCGCTGACGCTGTCCGGCTCGCCGACCGGTATGAGCTGCCCGTCGGCGGCCGACGGCAGCGCGCCGGTGTGCGGCGTCGTCGCTGGCACCACCTTCCACGCGCTGCTCTGGCCCGACCCGGCGACCCCTCCGAGCCAGGGGATCGACGTGACGGTCTGCGATCACGCTGACGGCGTCGGCGGCGTCATCACCACCGATGGCAGCCAGGCCTGCTTCGCGCTCGCCTGCAGCGCCGACGGCGTGGTCGAAGAGGTCTGCCTGGATACCACCAGCGGCGCGCTGAAGAGTCACAGCACCATCGACGAGGCCGGCTGCAGCGGTTTGCACGCCGCCTATCCCAACGACCAGCAGATCGGCGTCGGCTGCAACACCGAGGCGCGCATCTTCAACCGCGCCGACATGACCGGGATCTAGAGCGGCGACCGGTTTACGGACGCTCGCCAAATCGCATATCTGCGTCGCATGGCGGCTTAGCGCGACCACCGCGGCGGCGATGCTGATCGGGATCAGCGGCCACCAGGGCGCGGCCAACAGCGGTCCGGCGTCGGCGATGGTGGTCACGCGCTCGCCGCCGTCGTCGTCGACCAGCACGGCGAACCGCGCGCCATCGGCGCGGCGCTCGATCAGCAGCCACCCATCGCGGGCGCGGGCGACGCGCGGGCGAGTCGCGAAGCGGGCACGGCGCTCGGGCGGAAACTCGGTGCGACGCTCGACCGGGCGCAGGCACCTCGGTCTTCACGGTGCTACGGGATGGTGAAGCCGCTGTCGCAGTCGGTCAGCGGACCGGCGAGGCCGGACCAGCCGGCGTTGCCCTGCGCGGTCGTCGGTCCGGTGCCGAGGATGCCCGATAGCTGATAGGTCGTCGGATCCATCTCGTACAGCTCGGCGTCTTTGGTCAGCACGTAGAGGCGGGCGACCTGATCGGTGAACAGGTCCTTGCCCAGGGCGTGGATGCCCCAGGTGCCGCCGGTGCCGGCCATGGTGCCCGAGCCGGTCTCGTAGTTGAAGTTGTAGACGGTACCGGTGTCGATGGCGAGGCCGGGGTTGTCGGTGATCTCGTTGTTGGCGATGCCCGGACCCATGTCGTCGATGTCGGCGACGTCCGCGGTGGCCAGGTCACTGATGACGATGTACGTGAAGTCGCCGGCGAGGACGTCGCCGGTAAAGCGGAGCAGTCGGTTGCCATCGGCGCTCGAGTCGTCGACGCCGGTGTCCATGGCGTACAGCCGGCCGTCGCAGTCGGTGTACAGCCCTTCGATCATGATGCCGTCGGGCATGACGCCGAGCGGCACCGGGGTGACCGGGCTGCCGTCGCGCGGCGGATCGACGATGTGATAGAAGTAGGTCTGGTTGTCGGCCTTGCTCAGGCGGGCGCCGATGAGCGAGCCGTCGTCCATCATGGTGAGGGCGTTCTGCCCCAACGGCAGGGGAGAGCCTTCGATGGTGATGGCTACGAACGGCTTGGCCGCGCCGGTGGCGACGTCGAGCGGGATGTAGACCAGGTAGGTGTCGGCCGAGTACCACAACTCGGCGTACTGCGGCGCCGAGCTGGTGGCGTCGGCACCGCCGCCACCGCCACCGCCGTCGGTGCCGCCGCTGGCGCCGCCGTCACCCGAGCCGGTGTTGTTGCCAACGTTGGACGAGCATGCGCTGGCGAGCAGCAGGCTGAGTGCGACGGCCAGTCTCTTCACGACTCGACCAGGATATCACGCCGATCGGCGCCTGCCGTCAGCGGCTCTCGGGCATCGGGTGTCGGCTGAAGAACTGCCACGCGGCGTCAGTCGCCGAGATGTCGGTGGAGGTGTGACCGAGCGACGGCACCGGAACGCCGCCGGGCCAGGTGTGGCCGCCGCCGTCGATCACGCACAGCACCACCTCGGATCCCTGGTCGCAGCCGGTCCAGGCGTCGCAGTGGGCGTCGCCCTGGTCGAACACCGTCTCGGGGTCGCCGCTGCAGCCGTCGCGATCGACCCAGCCGTCGATGGTGTCCTGCACCGAGGGGAAGCCGGCGGCCGCGTCGCCGTCGAACGGCACCAGCGTGTCGAGCGTGCCGTGGAAGTGCATGACCGGCACCGGGCGGGACGGCGTGCAGGTGGGAACTCCGAGCACGCCGGCGACCGGCGCGATGGCGGCGATTCGATCCGACAGCTCGCAGCCCAGCCGGTGCGACAGAAAACCACCGTTGGACATGCCGGTGGCGAAGACGCGGGCCGGATCGACGCACAGTTCGCCGGCGAGCGCGTCGAGGATGGCCGATACGAAGGCGACGTCGTCGACTCCCTGGGCCGCCGCCTCGCCGCAACAAGCGCCCGCGTTCCAGCTCGGCGTCGCGCCCATTCCCTCGGGATGCACGGCGATGAAGCCGTCGGCATCGCTGGCCGTGTTCATCCCCGACCACAGCGCCTGCTGGGTGGCGTTGGACGAGTAGCCGTGGAAGTCGAGCACGACTGCCGTCGCCTTGTCCGGATCGTAGGACGGCGGCACGTGCACCCAGAACGTGCGGTCGCGAGCGCCGACCGATAGCGTCCACAATCGATCGGCGTCCTGCGCGGTCAGCCCGGTACAGCGCGCGGTCGGCGTCGGTGCGGCATCGCTGTCGGCGCTGGCGTTTCCGTCGGGCGCAGTGGCTGCATCGGCGGCGCCGCCGGTTCCAGGCGCATCCGCGCTGCCACAGCCGGACAGCGCGAGCGTGATTGCGAGCAGTGCTTGTCTGCGCATGAGTCCCTCGGCCCGGCGGGCGCAACGGTAGGTCCGTGCCGCGAGACGTGTCAACGACTGTATGTGGATGGAGGTCGGCGGCGCCGTCGGTCGCACATCGATCGGGGAGCCGAGCGGTTCCGCCAGAGCCGAGCTGTTACCCGTCTTCTTCCACACGCGCTACTGATTCCGGACTGTTGCCACCCGGGCTTCAGTTGGCGCGCGAGTTGCGGCTAGCCTGACGGTATGCGCCGACTTGCAGCCATCGCTTCCGCCGCGTTTCTCGCCGCCACCCTCGCCGGGTGCATCGTGGCCACCGGGCCGGGTCACAGCCGCCACGCGGTCAGGCACGGTCACCGCTGTCACCCCAGCCACTACTGGGACGGCCACAAGTGCAAGCACAAGGGCAAGGGACACGGCGCGCGCAAGCACGATGGCGAGCACCACCATGGCCATGGCCACGACGACTGAGCCGCGTCAGCAGCCGGCGTCGACACACGCGGACCACGCATCCGAGCAGTTGAACGCGACGCAGCTCTGATCGCCCCAGCAGTCGTACCGGTCGACGCAGACGACGAAGCGGGACAGCGCGTCGGCGGAGGCAGCACAGGTGTCGGCGACGCATTCCTGGCCGCCGACCCAGTTGCCGACGCCGGCGTCGAGCATGCAATTGACGCTCTCCTGGCAGGTGTGGCTGCCGGACAATACCGGTGCGTCTCCGTCGGCCAGGCACAGCTCGTCGTCGGCCGGCATCTTGGGCCAGTAGCCGCCGATGAAGATGCACATCTCGTTGGTAGCGGCAGACTCACCTTCGACCACCGGGTTGGGTAGATCGTTGCGGTAGTCGCAGCGGAACTCGACGGTGTCGCCGGCGGCGAGCTCGAGCGGCGGCCAGAACACCGACGGTGTCGGCGCCGCCCAGTCGTCCGACTGGTGCAGCGGAAGCGGATCGGTGCCGTCGCGCAGCAGCTGCGAGTCGAAGGCGACGCCGCGGCGGTGCATGTGTGAGGTCGCGTAGAGCAGGGAGATGTCCTGCGGCAGGTGGCAGCGCATGGTCGCCGACGCCTGGCCCGGGGCCGGCGGCACCAGGATATGCCAGTCGTAGAAGAACAGCGTGCCGGCCTCGACCTCGATCGGCTGGGTCGCATACCACAGGTTGATCCGGACGTCGGCGTCGACCGGCTCGTTGGTGGCGTTGAGGTAGTGGGTCTCGAGCAGCATCACTGCGTGCGCTGGCAGGCGCATGCCGATGCCGTCGGGATAGGTGAGCTCGCCGTCCGGCTCGGCGCCGCCGTAGGCGACGCCGGTCTGGTGCAGGTCGCCACGTCCGGTGCAGTCGAACGTCTCGCTGTCGTCGACCTGATCCGGCGTCAGGTTGGTGGGGTAGAGCAGCATGTGGTGCGAGCCCGGCGTGTAGTGGTGCGCGAAGCGGGCGATCTCCAGCGCCTGATCGGGCAGGACCACGTAGCGGCAGGCGATCTCCTCGTGACCGGCCGCGATGGTCGCCGACGCATGCAGCTGGATTCCCTCGCCGTCCGGTGGCGCGGGAAAGTCGGGCGACCCCGGGTCGGCGTCGGGGGGCGACTCCTCGGCAGGGGAGCCGCAGGCGCCGAGCAGCACGGTGGTGAGCGCGATCGATTTCAACATGTCGTTCCTCGGACGAGCGGCAACTAGTACGTTTGTACCAGAAAGTGGTACGTTTGTACTAGATGTGAGAGGCTGTGGTCGGTCTTGGGTACTGGCAAGCGATCTCGCGGGGATGCGCGCACCGACCGCGGCCGCGCGCGCCGCGGGGCGATCCTCGATGCCGCCATCGAGGTCGTTGCCCGCGACGGCGTCGGCGCCGTCACCCACCGGGCAGTCGCTGCCGTCGCCGGCGTTCCGCTCGCGGCCACGACCTATTACTTCGCGTCCAAGCTGGACCTGCTGCTCGAGGCCTTCCACCACCTCACCGAGCAGAGGATGCGCGCCCTCGACGAGGCGCTGGCGATCCTGCCCCCGCGCATGTCGCCGGAGGTCGCCGCCGCCGGCTGGGCCCACGCGCTGGCCGAGAACCTGCGCACCGAGCCGGCGCGGGTGCTGTCGGAGTTCGAGATGCACCTGGAGGCCAGCCGCCGCGCCGAGCTGCGCGACATCCACCGCCGCTGGGAGCGCAAGGCGATGGACTACTTCACCGCCAGCATGACCTCACTCGGCTCGCCGCACCCGGAGGCCGACGCCGCGCTGGTGCTGGCGGCGCTGACCGGGCTCGAGATCGGTGAGCTGGCCAACCCGACGCCGCACGTCGAACGCGACCTGCTGGCGCCGCTGTTGCGGCGGCTTCTCCACGCGCTGGTGCCGCCCGCTCGCTAGCGCTTCACGGGCATGGGCTCGCCACGACCGCCGCTAAACAATGACGCATTGGAACTGCGTCATTGGGGAAAAACGGCAATGGTAGAGAACAAACGCACACGCCTGGAAAGCAGCCGAATTTCGTCCGCCCTCACCCATGACGGGCGGCGAAATTTGGCTCCCGATCCAGGCGTTCGAGTCTAGTTGGAAGTGTCGAAACCGGGCAAGAACATCCCGGTGAAGCGCGGCACGTTGACGACCGCCTCGGCCTTCAGGTGTGACTCGGCGTGATCGACGAGGGCGGCGCCTTCGTCGCCAGCGATGATGCGACCGAGCTGCCGCCGGCAGATGGCTGCGTTGGTCGCCATCGCCAGGTCGGTGCAGGCGTGCTCGGCTTGCTGGAGGTCGACCCTCGTCTGCTCCAGGTCGCCGCGCACATTGGCGATTCCTGCCGTCAGCATGGTCGCCAGCGCGCGCGCGTGAACGGCGCGAGTGCGGCGCAGTGTGCGCACGTCCCGCCGGACGCGGGCGAGCAGCGGCTCGCGGTCGTCCGTGTCGGTGGCGGCCAGCGCCAGCGCGCAGCGACCGCGCAGGAACGCGGCCTCGATGGTGACCATCTGCACGTCGAGCAGCCGCGCATGCTTCATCATCGGCCACTCCTCGTCGATCAGCTGCACGGCGGGACCAGGTTCGCCGCGGTAGAGGAGGTAGTGGCAGCGCGCCATCAGGTGCCAGTAGTGCTGCAGGTGATAGGCGTCGCGCGACCATCGGCTCATCGCCTCTTCGGCGATCGGAAGCCAGGTCTCGGGGGTGTCGCGCACCAGCCACGAGATTGCGGGGAAGCCGTTGCAGAAGTTGGTGTACGAGTAGAGATCGCCACGGGTGGTGGCATCGCGAAGGAGCTCGGGAACCGATTCGGTCATGGCGGCGAACTTGCCCAGCCAGTAGAGCACCCACGCCCGGTAGAGACTCACGGAGCAGCGCTCCCACCACATGCCGGGCTTGCCGCGGGCGTGCTGGAGAGACTGCTCGGCGTAGTCGAGCGCGGCCGTCCAGTCGCCAATCTGGTACCTGGCGAAGGCGGCCGCCCCCTTGGCCCATACCAGCGTCAGCGGATCGCCCAGCTTGTCCGCCAGCTCGAGCGTGTGCTCGGAGATGCGCGAGGTGCGGCGGCGGCTCTTGATGCCGCCGAGGGACGAGAACACGCTCTCCAGCGCGAGGGCGCGGGTGACGTGGTCGCGTGCGCCCGTGCGCAGGGCGCCGAGCAGGTGGTGCGCCTGGAGCATGGTGCCCAGCATGTGGTCGCTCATGCCCAGGGCCAGGCCGGCGGCCCAGCAGACGTCGATCCGGGTCAGTTGCTCGAGGGTGATCTGGGTTTCGTCGCGCTCGCGGTAGCCGAGGCCGCGGAGGCGAATGCGCGCGCGAAGCAGTCCGATGCGCAGCAGCGCGCCTCCCTGCGATGTCGGCAGCTTGATGCCCACCTCGCCCAGCACCGCCCGCATCGCGGACTGGCCCTCGCTCACGTGACCACTGCGCAGGAGCTCCTCGCACGCCCGGCCGCGGTAGCGCAGCGCCAGCGCCGTAGCCGCCCCCTCCGCGGCGCGTTCGTAGGCGGCCGCGGCTTCCTGTCCCTTGCCGGCGTTGGCGTAGGCGTCGGCGGCGCGCGCGAACAGATCGGAGCGCTCGGACGGCTCGAGCTCGAGCATCTCGACGGCTCGCAGGTAGAGCGCCCCGGTGCGGTCGAACGCCAGCTGCTGGGCGGCGGCCTCGGCGGCAGCGACGTAGTAGGGACCGGCCATCGCGGGTTCTCCACCCAGCTCGAAGTGGGCGCCCAGCCCCTCGGTGTCACCGATGTCGGTGGCCTGCATCGTCCGTGCTACCGACAGGTGCAGGTCGCGGCGCGCGTCGTCGCCGAGCAGCGAGTAGGTGGTCTCGCGGATTCGGTCGTGATACGTCTCGATCGCGTCGAGCGCGCGGACACCGCGGGTGCGCGCCAGATTGGCCTGGCGGAGCACGCTGACCGCGTGCTGCTCCTTGCCGCGGATCCCGGCCGCGCGCAGGGCGACCATCTGCGCGATCGGCCGACCCGCGACGGCGAGGACGTCGAGCAGGGCGCGCGCGTCGTCGGGCAGCTTGGCCAGGCGGGCGGCGATGACCTCCTCCAGCGACAGGGCCAGGCCGTCCTGGTTGCGCGCCACCGACTCGGTCACGTACTGCACCAGCTCGGCGACGAAGAACGGGTTGCCGCGCGCCTCGTGGGCGATGGCGTCGGCGTGCTGGTCGTCGAGCCCGGCGCTGTCGAGCAGCGTGCGGGCCAGGCTGCGCGCGTCGGCCGGAGGCAGGCGCTTGACCGCCAGCTCGGTATGCTCGTCCAGCGCCTCGGTCAGGCGGGCGACGAACCCGCCGATCTCGCCATGGTCAGAGCGGTAGCTGGCGATGAACATCACCGGCGGAGCGTCGGGCTGCCGCAGCACGTCGGCCAGCAACGCGGCGCTGTCGGTGTCGCCCCACTGCAGGTCGTCGATGTGAAGGATGAGCGGCGCGCGCCGGACCAGCCGGCGCAGCAGCTCGCGGAACGCGCGCACGGCGACGCGGCGCTGCTCGTGCGGATCACGGAGCTCGACGCGGGTTTGCGGGGCCAGGGCGGACAGCCGGCGGAACACCGGGAAGGCGCGGGCCAGGACCAGGAAGTCGTGCGGCAAGAGCTCCGCCGCCTCTGCGTGCGACATGTCGAGCAAGGTGTCGGCGAGGTCGTCCATCAGATCGTCGAGCGCCTTGTACGGCACCGACTCCTGCTCGTAGCAGCGCCCGGACAGCACCGCGGCGCCGGCCGTGGAGACCGCCTCGGTGCAGAACTGGTCGACCAGCGCGCTCTTGCCCATGCCCGACTGCCCGTGGACGAACATGGCGACCGGCGCGCCGGAGGTGGCGCGCTGCAGCCCTTCGCGGAGCAGGTCGAGGTGGTGCTGGCGTCCGACCAGCACCTTGCCCGCGCGTGTCATCGGCGCGACCGTGGCGGTCTCGCGGGGCAGCCCGAGCCGTCCGGCCAGCTGGCGGCCGGTGGGACGCCGGGTCGCTTCGCGCGCCAGCAGCTCGACGCACAGGTCGTTGAGGTCCGGTGGTACGGTCTCGGCGATCTCGATCGGCGGCGGCGGATCCTCGGTGCGTTTCCGCTGCAGGATCTCTTGGACCGAGCCGGTGAACGGCCGGCGGCCGGTGAGCGCCTGGTACAGCATGACGCCGACGGCGTACCAGTCGCTCGCCTCGGTGAGCGGGTGATCGGTGCCCAGCTCGGGCGCCATGTACGCCGGCGTTCCGATCAGCCGCGCCTCACCGTCCAGCGAGGTGCGTCCCGCGAGCTCGGTGACGACGCCGAAGTCGAGCAGGCGCAGATGCCCGCTGCCGTCGACCAGAACGTTCGACGGCTTGATGTCGCGGTGCAGGGTGCCGACGCCGTGCAGCGCCTGGATGCCGGCGCCGAGCTGGGACAGCACCTGGCGCAGGCGGCGGAACTGTTCCGCGTCGGCCAGCGGAGCAACGGGCGCGCGCCGGCCGGAGCCGCCGCGATGGCTGCCGGTCGAGCCGAGGGGGTTGGTGGGAATCGCCAGGGTGTCGAGCGTGTCGGCCATGGTCAACGTCGGCGGCGGCAGCTGGGTGACCCGACGGGTCAGGGCGGGTCGTGTGCTTTCTCCGGTGCGGACGTAGGTCAGGAAATCGCTGCCGTCGATGAGCTCCATGGTGAAGAACCAGTGGTCCCTCGTCGACTGCAGCTCGTAGAGCGAGACCAGGTTCGGGTGGACGACGTCGGCGAGCGCGCGGAACTCGTGCTTGAAGCGGTAGATCGCCAGTCCGTCGAGGCGGCGCAGCACCTTGAGCGCCACGGTCTCGCCGCGCTCCTCGTCGCGAGCGGCGTAGACCACGCCCATCGCCCCGCTGCCGACCTCGGCCAGTAGACGGTAGCGATCCGTCCCGGCAAATGTGACCCCCGCTTCGCCGATCCTTTGATTGTAGCGCAGGTCGACGGTTTTCCCCGGGTTGCGGCAGCGGTCGTTCCGACGCGCTGCGCCACGCCGGTGCGCGCAACCGCTGCACGCGCGCTGCGGCCGCGCGCAGGATGACGAACACGTCGCACTCTGCTGGCGTCCGCGGCACCGTGTCTGGCGGGCACAACGTATGCACGCTAGGAACAACATGGCCGCTACACATGTTCATCCCGGCGCACCCGGCCGGTGGGTACAGGTGGAGACGCGCCCCGAGATCGAGCGGGTTCCGAAGCGGGCAAAGCGCCCGCAGCGGTGGACCCGGTTGTTCTTCCACGGTGAGCCCAAGCCGTGGCATCGCGGGGCGGCCGCTCTCGGCCTGGTCACTGTCGGGTTCTACCTGTTCTGGATCATCGTCCTGCCGTTCCTGATCGTCTGACGATCGGCACGGCCCGGTGATCCGGCCGGCGCGGCATTTCGCCGCGGGCGGGGCAGCTCGCCTCACACCGCTCGCGCGGCCGCGGCGCGGGGGGGACCCTGCTGGCCGCGCTGGGGCGTCGACCGCTTCGTGCCGGAGACCCTCGTGCGCGAGCACGAACGAGATACACTCGGGCAATGAGGCCCCCGGTGATCGAGAAGTCGGCGTCGTTGCCGCTTCGCGAGGACGGCGACACGCGCATCGCCGTGGTCGCCGACACGCACTCGCGACCGCACGCGGCGATCGCCGATCACCTCGCGGCGCTGGCGCCAGATGCGATCCTTCACGCGGGGGACGTCGGCGACCTGGCGGTGTTGGATCGGCTGGCCGAGCTCGCGCCGCTGTTTGCCGTGCGCGGCAACATCGACGTGCGCGCCGCGGAGTTGCCCGACGTGCTGGTGCTCGATCTGGTGGGGGCCGATCGCAAGCTTCGGCTGCTGCTGACGCACATCGCGCTGTATGGCGCCAAGCTGCGCGCCGACGTGGGCAAGCGGGCGCGGGCGCGCGAGGCGTCGCTGGTGGTCTGCGGCCATTCGCACCTGCCGTTCATCGGCAGCGATCGCGGCTTGACGGTGTTCAACCCGGGCTCGATCGGCCCGCGCCGGTTCCACCTGCCGATCGTGTTCGGCACCATCGATATCGGATCGGGCGGGGTGCGTCTGGCGCACGTCGACTGCGAGACCGGCCAGGCGTGGAGTCCGCCGTAGTCAGGTCGCTGCCGCTCAGCCGTGCGCGCGCGCGGGCGGGCGGGCGGTAGCGCAGCGTGTAGGTCGGCATCGGGCCCTTGCCCTTGAGGTTGGTGTTGCCTCGCGAGCGGAAATCGAACTGCTGGGCGAGCAGCGCGCGGGTGCGCACCGAAACGTGGATCGAACCGGGTACGCCCTCTTGCTGCAGCCGGCTGGCGATGTTGACCGTGTCGCCCCAGACGTCGTAGCTCAGCTTGTGCGTGCCGATGACGCCGCCGACGACCGGGCCTGAGTGAATGCCGATGCGGATCTGCAGGTCGGGCCACTGCCTGCGCAGTCGCGAGACCACGGCGAGCATCTCGAGCGCCATCTGCGCCACCGCCTGGGCGTGGTCGGAGCGGGGCAGGGGCACGCCGCCGACCACCATGTAGGCGTCGCCCACCGTCTTGATCTTCTCCAGGCCGTGGCGTTCGGCCAGAACGTCGAACTCGCTGTACAGCTCGTTGAGAAGCTCGACCAGCTCGCGCGGCGACAGCCTACCGGCCAGGCGGGTGAAGTCGACCAGGTCGCCGAACAGCACCGTGACCTCGTCGAAGCTGTCGACGATGCGCGACTCGCCGTCCTTGAGCCGCTCGACCACGCTGGCCGGCAAGGTGTTGCGCAACAGCGCCTCGGCCCGCTGTTGCTCGCGCTCGATCTGCATGCCCTGGACGAACTTGGTCCGGCGGAACATCTCCCATCGACGCGAGGGACAAAAAGCCGATGGCCAGCGCCGGCTGCCAGAAGCGCTCGAAGAACCGCGCCGACGCGAGCGGCAACAGCTGTCCGACGAACAGGATCGGCAGGACGACGGCAAAGCGCAGGATGCGGACGGTCAACAACCCGTCGCCGTGGATGATGGTGTGGTCGAGCAGGCCGAAAGCGATCCAGATGACGATGACCAGCGAGATCAGGAAGCGATAGCGAGGCACCGCCTCGGCGGCAAAACGGCGGCGGAACGCGTCTTCCAGCTCGCGGTCGGGAAATCGGAGGCTGAATCGCCGCGGCGTCGGAATGGACAGCACACGGGCCAGCTCGTCCATTGCTACATTGTAAGTGGGCGGAGGCGCGGGTAGTAGCCGTTTTCCAGCTGGCCCAGCGCGTCGGCGATCCAGACCAAGTCCTCCGCATGCGCCTGCTCCGGCATACAATGTCGCCGTGAGAGCGCACTCGAACCGCGGCGACGAGTGGCTGGCGGTCCTGGCGATCGGCGTGACCATCGCCACCGTGGTCGGCTTCGACCGCGTCGCCGCGGACCTGCGCGCCTGCACCGGGCTGTCGCATGCGCACCCGCGCGCGGTGGCGGCGGCAGTCACCGGCCTGATCGCGGCGCTGCTGCTCGCCTCGATCCGATGGACCCCCGGCATCGGCCCCAGGGTGGCCATGAGCGTTCACCTCGTCGTCCTCGGTCTGGTCGGCGCGTGCGCCTACGCCGAGCTGTGCGTCCAGCCGAGCGTGTCGGTGGCCGTGCTCGTCGGCGCCGCGATCGTCGGCCTGCTCGCGCTGCTTCAGCTGGTCGACGACGTGCGCAACTACTAGCTTGCCCGAAGCCGCCGGCGATCTCGCCCCTACCCCGGTACAGATTTGAATTGCTGGAGTGCTACGCGTTTTCTTTGGCGATTTGATCGACGTCGAGAGCGACTCGCACGGCGTCACGCACTGACGACGGACCGCCGTGATAGGTTGAGCCGGTGCGGCGGCTGCGGCAGATCGCGCTGGCGGGCGGGCTGGTCTCGCTGGCCGCCACTGCGCCCGGCTGCGGTGACAACGCCGCGGCCGGGCCCGATGCCGCGCCGCCGCTGTGCACGGGCGGCTACCACGTGTGCGGTGGCTTCGTGCGCGACGCCGACGGGCGCGCGCTGATCCTGCGCGGCGCCAACCTGGCGGGGGCCCACAAGCGTCCGCCCTATTTCGGGTTTCATCAGCCGGCGGACTTCGCGCGCATGCGCGACGAGTGGAATTTCGACGCCGTGCGCTTCCTCATCAGCTGGGCTGCCGTCGAGCCGAGCGATGGCGTCTTCGACGACAGCTATCTCGACGCCGTGGCCATGCGCATGCAGTGGGCCGAGGACGCCGGGCTGCTGGTCGTGCTCGACATGCACCAGGACGTCTACGGCGAGGGCTTCACCAGCGGCGGCGGCAACGGAGCGCCGGGCTGGAGCTGCGACCAGTCCCACTACGACGCGTTCGAGCCAGCGTCTTCGTGGTTCCTCAACTACGCCAACGACGAAGTCATCGCCTGCTACGATCATCTGTGGACGAACGACGCCACGCGCGGGAAGCTGGTCGCCGCCTGGGGGCACGTCGCCGCGCGCCTGGCCGCCGAGCCGGCGGTCATCGGCTTCGACGCGCTCAACGAGCCGTTCTGGGGCTCGTACAGCGTGCAGGATTTCGAGCCCGATCTGCTGCAGCCGTTCTACGACGAGGTCGTCGCTGCGGTGCGCGCGAACGCGCCCGGGTGGGTTGCCTTCCTCGAGCCGGCCAGCTCGCGCAACCTGGGCGTGCTGACCAACCTGCACACGTTCAACCTTCCCGACGTCGTCTACGCGCCGCACGCCTACGACACTGGCGCCGAGCAGGGGATGGGCTTCTCGGCCGACCGCCGTCAGGGTTACCTCGACAACGTGAGGCTTCTCGCCGGCGAGGCGCGCGGCATTGACGCCGCCTTGTGGATCGGCGAGTACGGCGGCTACGGTGACGGGATCGAGGAGTACATGGATGCCGCGTACGACGGCGCCGCCGCGGTTGCCGCCGGCAACATGTTGTGGAGCTACGACAAGGGAGGCTCGTACTCGATCCTGCGGGCCGACGGCAGCGAGAACGCCGCGCTGATGGCCTCGGTCGTGCGGCCGTACCCGACGCGCGTCGCCGGCGATCCGGTGTCGTGGGTATACGACGACGCCAGCGGGGCCTTTTCGCTGACCCTGCAGCCCGACCCGCGCATCACCGCGCCGACCGTCATCGCGCTGCCGCCGCGCCTCTACCCCGGCGGCGCCGACGTCGACTGCGGCGGTTGCTCCGCCGAGGTGACCACCGGCGAGGTTCTGCTGGCCGACCTGCCGGCGACCGACCAACTGACCGTTACCGTCACGCCTCGCTGACTCCTACCGCTGGTCGCGGAGTATCGGGGCGAGCAGCTGCACGCTGGCTTCGCGATTGGCGACTGCCACGCGTCCGCGATACCGGCGGTCCGTCGCAGCTGCGTCGGCATCGGTCCCGGCTCACTGCGAGCCAGGGTGATTTCGTCGGTTCGGCTCGCGAAATATTTCGCGCCCAGAACTACTGAGGCGGGCTACTCCTCCCTCCGAAAGAGTGAGCTGTCCTAACACTCCGATGATCGTTCGACGTGCCAGCGTGGGTCAGCAAGAACGCGCGTGTCAGCGGCGATCTCAGTATGTTATTTTCATAGGATAGTGCCCTCGCTGGCCGACCATCTTCAAGGTATCGGCGACCTGTCGAAGCAGGTGGTGCGCAACCCCGCGTTCGAACCGCGGCGTCACGCCGGTCTCGGTCCGGGGCACTACGAGCTGTGGAACCGCATCGGCGAGCGCACGTCGGTCGGTGAGCTCATTCAGGAGAGCATGCTCGGGCACGACCAGGCGCTCGCCTTCTTGCGCCAGCTGTTGCTGTTGCACGCGGTCGAGCTGGGCGAGTCGTTGCCGGACGACGACAGTGACTTCGAGATCGTCGATCCCGGCGAGCTCGGTCAGATCACCAACGCCGAGCGCGAGCTGCTCGAGGAAGAGGTCGAGCTCGAGCCGTGGGAGCGGCGCCGGATCGTGGGCGCCGCGCGGTTGCTCCAGCATGGCGACTACCACGCGCTCCTCGGCATCCGCACCGACTCGACCCGCCGCGAGCTGAAGCGCGCCTACTACCAGCTGTCCAAGGATTTCCACCCGGACCGCTACTACGGCAAGAAGCTCGGCTCGTATGGCGCGTTGCTGTCGCACATCTTCGCGAGCGCGGCCCAGACGGTGCAGAAGCTGGTGTCGCGCTCGGTCGGTCCGGCCGGGCCCCGGCGCCGCATCTGCGAGCGCTACGCGTTCCCGATCAAGACGCAGGTGCAGTGCGCGGCGTGGTACGGGCCGATCCAGTTGGTCACTCAGGACATCAGCGAGCGCGGGCTGTTCGTGGTCACCAGCGAGTCGGCGACTCGCGGCGATCGCATCCGCGTGAGCATCGCGATCAAACGGGGCGAGCCGCTGTTGTTGACCGGACGGGTCGCCACCAGTCGCACGCCCGAGCTCGCCTTGCGAACTGGCCGGCGCCCGGGCATCGGCGTCGAGCTCGACCCGGTCGAGGACGAGCGCTTTGCCCGCATCCTGAATGCGGCGCGGCGATCGGCAGAGCTGCCGATCGCGCAGCCGTCGGAGAC
>Ga0114931_10000856_pt1 | contig 38242 bp, 38 predicted proteins | sample 2SBtaG_FD_89579 | JGI IMG/M metagenome (GOLD analysis project Ga0114931, IMG submission 89579) | Deep subsurface microbial communities from Kolumbo volcano to uncover new lineages of life (NeLLi) - 2SBTROV14_V59a metaG | ecosystem: Environmental > Aquatic > Marine > Volcanic | place: Kolumbo... | reverse complement strand
GTCGCCATCGGGCCCACCACCGCCGCCGCGCTGGAGCGCCGGGGGCTGGCCTGTCGCCAGGCCCGCGCGCCGAGCGTGGGGGGCGTGCTCGACGAGGTCGAGGCGGTGGCGGCGGAGCGCGCCGCCGGAAACGGTCACGCGCCCGTCTGCGCGCGCGTGCCGGGCACGGCGGGCGACGGCGCCGGCCGCCCGGACGGCCCTGGGGACGGACGAGAAGGAGGCAGGGCATGAGTCGAACCCTGGAACGCAGCGCGGGCGCACGCGCGCGTCGCGACGAAAATGGGGCGCTCCCTGCCCCGCTGGCGCGGCCGAGGCGGCTGCGCACGACGCCCGCCATGCGCGCGCTGGCGAGCGAGACCGGCGTGCAGCCCCACCAGCTGGTGGCGCCGTTCTTCGTGACGGCGGGGCCCGACACCGTGCAGCCGATCGGCGCGCTGCCGGGGGTGGCGCGGCTCGGCACCGGTCCGTTGCTGCGCGAGCTCGAGCGCGCGCTGAAGCTCGGCGTCCGCTCGACGGTGCTCTTCGGGGTGGTGGACGGCGACGCCAAGGACGGCCGCGCCCACGCCGCCGACGACCCGGAGGGCCCGGTGGCACGGGCGCTGCGGGCGGCCCGCGCGGCCTTCGGCGACGACCTGGTGCTCATCACCGACGTGTGCCTGTGCGGCTACACCGACCACGGCCACTGCGGCCTGCTCGCCGGCACGCCGCGCGGCCTGGTAGTCGACAACGACGTAAGCCTGGAGCGGCTCGCCGCCATGGCGGTCGCCCACGCCCAGGCGGGCGCCGACCTGGTCTCCCCCAGCGACATGATGGACGGCCGTGTGGCCGCGATCCGCGCGGCTCTGGACGACGCCGGCTTCGAGAACGTGGGCGTGCTGTCCTACGCCGTCAAGTACGCCTCGGCCTTCTACGGGCCGTTCCGCGATGCGGCGGGCTCGGCCCCCGGCGCAGGCGCGCCCGGCGTCGACGCCGGTGCGTCGCCCGCCACCGCGGCCTCCGGCGGCTGGGGACGCGGCCTGCCGGTCCACCACGACCTGGTGCCGCCCGCCGACCGCGCCACCTACCAGATGGACTACCGCAACGCCCGCTAGGTGCTGCGTGAGGCCGCCCTGGACGAGGCCGAGGGCGCGGATATGCTGATGGTTAAGCCGGCTCTCCCCTACCTCGACATCCTGGCGCGCCTGCGCCCGCGCACCCAGCTCCCGCTGGTCGCCTACTTCGTGTCGGGCGAGTACGCCATGATCAAGGCGGCCGCCGCCGCCGGAGTGCTGGACGAGCCGGCGGCGGTGCGCGAGGCGCTCACCGGTATCGTGCGCGCCGGCGCCGACCTGGTCATCACCTATCACGGCATCGAGGCGTTGGAGAAGGGCTGGTTGGGGTGATCCGCCGGCGGGACGCCGGGGCGTCGATGGTCGTGGCTGGCGCGGCGCGCGCCGCCCGGCGGAGCGGCAGCGGCCCTCGACATTTCTCTGTGCAACATCTGCTTTCTCCTGGAGACAAAGCGCATCGCCCGAGGACCGGCCTCACCGTCCGGACCGGGGTCGGCGACCACCCCCCACGCCCCACCCGCCGTCCACGGAGGGCGGGCTGAGCATGCCGCCCTCCCGCCCCCTGCGAGCCTCCCGCGGCGCCCGCTGGGCCCGCTCCCAGGCGGCCACTCGCGTGGCCTTCGGCGTCATCGTGGTGTTCGTGCTGAGCCAGGCGGCGTGGTGGATCGTGTTCGAGTTCCGCACCATCCACCAGGCCACGCAGGAGCAGCTCACCTCCTGGCAGCACGACGCCAACCTCGCCAACGAGGTGCTCGCCCAGGCGGCGGGAGGGGAGACCGCCAGGGCGGCCCTGCAGCAGCGCATCCTGCGCCGCTACCCGCACCTCGCCTACCAGGGAAGCCTGCCGGGCGGCGGCTTCGTCGTCGACCAGGCGAGCCGGGAGCGCTTCCTGGCGGCGCAGAACCGCCACCTGCGCATGTTCGCCTTCGAGGGGCCGACCTTCGCGCTGGTGGTGCTGTCGATGCTGCTGCTGATCGCGGTGACGCTGCGCGGCGAGCGCGAGCTCAAGCGGCGCCAGCAGAACTTCCTGTCGGCCATCACCCACGAGTTCAAGACGCCCATCAGCACCTTGAAGCTGCTGGTGCAGACGGCGCAGATGCGCAGCCTGCCGCCCCCGAAGCAGGAGGAGTACCTGCGCCGCATGGAGGCCGAGCTCGACCGGCTCGAGCACACCAGCGAGCAGGTGCTGGCCAGCGCCCGCCTGGAGCACGCCGAGCAGGCCCCGGGCTTCGCCCCGCTGGAGCTCAACCACGTCGTCCAGGGCATCGTCGGCGCCGCCCGCTACGGCCTCGAGGCGCGCGGCGCGCTGCTCACGGTCGACTACGCCCCCGAGCCGCTGCCGGTCTCCCTCGACCCCGACGCCTTCGCCGTGGTCCTGAACAACCTGCTGGACAACGCCGTGAAGTACACGCCCGGGGCGGAGCGGCCGGTGCGTGTGAAGCTCGAGCGCCGGGGCGACCTGATCGAGGTCCACGTGGACGACCGCGGCGTGGGGCTGAAGGAGGGCGAGGAGGAACGCGTGTTCGAGCGCTTCTACCGGACCGGCGACGAGATGACCCGGGAATCCGAGGGCGTCGGGCTGGGCCTGCACCTGGTGCGCAGCATCACCGAGGCGATGAACGGCTGGGTGCGTTCCGGCGCCAACCCCGACGCCGAGCGCGGCGCGCGCTTCACGGTGGTGCTGCCGCGGCGCGTGGTCGCCACCGAGCAGGAGCGCGGCGGCGGGGCCGGCGCGCCCCGCACGCCCGAGGGGGCGTCGTGACGGCCGCCGCGTGCCCGCCGGCGGGCACGCGGGCGAGCGCCGCGCGGGTGCTGATCGTCGAGGACGAGGCGGCGCTGGCCGCGGTGCTGGCGGACAACCTGCGCGACGAGGGGCTGGCCGTGAGCACCGCGCCCGACGGCGTGACCGGGGAGCAGATGTGGTCCGAGGAACGACCTGACCTGGTCGTGCTCGACGTGATGTTGCCGCGCCTGGACGGCTTCGCGCTGTGCGAGCGCATGCGCGACGCCGGGTACGACACGCCGGTGCTCTACCTCAGCGCCCGCGGCGAGGCCGACGACCGCGTGCGCGGCCTGAGCGTCGTCGGCTACGACTACCTCCCCAAGCCCTTCCACCTGCCGGAGTTCCTGCTGCGGGTGCATGCGCTGCTGCGGCGCCGCGGGTGGGCGAAGGAGGCGCCGCGCAGCGGCTTCCACTTCGCCGGCCACTTCGTCGACTACCGCTCCTGGACCGCCGAGCTGGCCTCCGGCGGGCACGAGCCGCTGGGCGAGCGCGAGCTGGGCATCTTCCGGGTGCTGGCCGAGCGCGCCGGCGAGGTGGTGAGCCGCGACGACATCCTCGACGCCGTGTGGGGCGGCGACGCCTTCCCGTCGAGCCGGACGGTGGACAACTTCGTCCTGCGCTTGCGCAAGCTGTTCGAACCCGACCCGTCTGCGCCGCGCTACTTCCATACCGTCTGGGGCGTGGGCTACCGCTTCACGCCCGACGGCGAGGCCGAGGAGGCCGCCTTCGATGCCTGACGCGATCACCGACCAACCGCTCTTCCTGCGCGCCGCGCGCGGCGAGGACACGCCGCGCGCACCGATCTGGATCATGCGCCAGGCGGGCCGCTACCTGCCGGAGTACCGGGCCCTCAAGGAACGTCACAGCTTCTGGGAGATGGTGCGCACGCCCGAGCTCGCCGTCGAGGTCACACTGCAGCCCGTGCAGCGCTTCGCGCTCGACGCCGCCATCCTGTTCAGCGACATCATGACGCCGCTGCCCCCGATGGGCGTCGCCATCGAGTTCGACCCCGGGCCGGTGTTCGCCGAGCCCGTGCGCTCCCGCGCGCAGGTCGATGCGCTCGCCGTGCCCGGCGGGGAAGAGCTGGCCCCCTTCGTGGCCGAAGCGTTGCGCTTGCTGCGCGGCGCCTCGCCGGTGCCCGTGATCGGCTTCGGCGGTGCGCCCCTGACGCTGGCCGCCTACGCCGTGCAGGGCGGCGGCAGCAAGGACTTCGCGGCCTTCCGCGCCTTCCTGCGCGCCGAGCGCGACGCCGCCCATGCGCTGCTCTAGAAGCTCGCCGAGGTGACGCTGCGCTACCTGCGCATGCAGGTGGAGGCAGGCGCGCAGGCCGTCCAGCTCTTCGACTCCTGGGCGGGGCTGCTCGACGAGCGCAGCTACCGCGAGTACTCCCTGCCCTACGCGCAGCGCGTGCTGGCGGGGCTCGCCGAGGCGGGCGTGCCGCGCGTCTACCTGGCGGTCGACGCCGGCCACCTCTACCCGGCCATCGCCGAGCTGTCCGCCGACGTGGTCAGCGTCGACTGGCGCCGACCGCTCTCCGCCGTGCGCAGGGCGCTGCCCGGCAAGGTCCTGCAGGGCAACCTCGACCCCGCCGCGCTGCTGGGCCCGCGCGAGGAGCTGGCGCGGGACGCCGAGCGCGTCCTGCACGAGGGGCTCGGCGGTCCGCACGTCTTCAACCTCGGCCACGGCATCCTGCGGCAGACCGATCCCGACGCGCTGGCGCGGCTGATCGACATCGTGCACGGCTTCAACCGGCGCGCCGCGGCGTGGGGCGACGCCGTGCCCCGGCGCCCGTCGGCGACCGGCGGCGGCCGCGCGTGAGCCGGCGCGAGCGCGTCGTGGAGGCCATGCGTGCCGGGCAGGCCGCCCTCATCGACGGCTTCGAGGAGATCGACGGCGAGGGCCGCTTCCTCGAGCACGCCTGGGAGCGACCGGGCGGGGGAGGCGGCAGCGCGCGGGTGCTCGAGGGCGGACGGGTGTTCGAGCGCGCCGGGGTCAACCTCTCGGTCGTGCACGGCGACGCCGTCCCGGAAAGCCTGGCCCGCCAGCACCCCTCCGTGGTCGGGACGCCCTTCTTCGCCACCGGGGTGTCGATGGTTCTGCACCCGGCGAACCCCTACGTGCCCGCCTTCCACGCCAACTTCCGCTACTTCGAGACCGGCGCCGCGGGCGATGCCGAGCGCGACGTCGCGCACGACCCAGAGCACGATCCTACGCACGAAGCCGAGCACCACCCCAAGCACGACGCCAAGCACGACGCCAAGCACGACCCTGCGCACGACCCAGAGCACGATCCCGGCGCGATCTGGTGGTTCGGCGGGGGCGCGGACATGACACCGAGCTACCCCTTCGCCGAGGACGCGGTGCACTTCCACCGCAGCCTGCAGGCGCTGTGCGCCCGCCACCCGGGCGTGGCCGACTACCGGCGCTGGAAGGCGATCTGCGACGACTACTTCACCATCCGCCACCGCGGCGAGATGCGCGGCGTGGGCGGCATCTTCTTCGACGAGATCGGCGCGCCCGAGCCCGGCGACTTCGACGCCGAGCTGGCCTTCGTGCGGGACGGCCTGGGGTCGCTGCTGGGGAGCTACCTGCCGGTGGTCGAGCGGCGCATGGAGCTTCCCTACGGCGAGCGCGAGCGCGACTGGCAGCTCTACCGCCGGGGCCGCTACGTCGAGTTCAACCTGGTCTACGATCGGGGAACGCTGTTCGGGCTGCAGACGCAGGGCAACATCGAGGCGATCCTGATGTCGATGCCGCCGCTGGCGCGTTGGACGTTCGACCTGCACCCGGAAGCCGGCAGCCCCGAGGAGGCGGCGCTGGCGTTCTTCCAGCCGCGCGACTGGGCGGGCGCGGAGGCGCGGGCGCTCGAGGAGGCCACGCCGTGAGGTTCGCGTCCCGCACCCCGGCAGGCAGCTGCCGAACCTTGCCGGGCGCTCGCCGCCCCACACCCCTGAGAGGACGGTGACCGCATGGGCAACGGACCCACGGGAATCGTGATGATGAACCTGGGAGGGCCGAAGGACCTGAGCCAGGTCCAGCCCTTCCTGCTCGAGCTCTTCGCCGACCGCGAGATCATCCAGCTCCCCATGCAGGACTGGCTCGGCCCCTTCATCGCGCGCCGCCGCACCAAGAGCGTGCAGCGCAACTACACCGACATCGGCGGCGGCTCGCCGATCCTGAAGTGGACCGAGGAGCAGGGGAGGGGCATGGTCGAGCGGCTCGACCGGCTGTCGCCCGCCACCGCTCCGCACAAGTTCTACGTGGCGTTCCGCTACGTCGAGCCCAAGAGCGAGGACGCGCTCAAGGCCATGAAGGCCGACGGCGTGACGCGGGCGGTGGCGTTCACCCAGTACCCGCAGTTCTCCTGCTCCACCACCGGCTCCTCGCTCAACGAGCTGTGGCGCGCGGCGAAGCGCCTCGACCTGGCCGACGCCTTCGCGTGGAGCGTGCTGGACCGCTGGCCCACCCACCCCCGCTTCGTCGAGGCGATGGCCAAGACCGTCGAGGACGGCCTGGCCCAGTTCAGCGAGGACGACCGCGAGGACGTCCTGATCGTGTTCAGCGCGCACTCCCTGCCGATGAGCGTGATCAACCGCGGCGACGCCTACCCCGGCGAGATCGGGGCCACCGTCCACGAGGTCATGGAGCGCCTGGACTACGGCTACGAGTACCTGATCAGCTACCAGAGCTCGGTGGGGCCGGTGCCGTGGCTGGGGCCGTCGACCGAGCGGGTGGTCAAGGACCTCGGCGCCAAGGGCCGGAAGAACGTGCTGGTGGTGGGCATCGCCTTCACCAGCGACCACATCGAGACCCTGCACGAGCTCGACATCGAGTACGGCGAGGTCGCCCACGAGGTCGGGGTCACCAACTACAAGCGCGCGCCCGCGCTGAACGGCCTGCCGCTCTTCCAGGACGCGCTCGCCGAGGTCGTGGCCGACCACCTCGCCTCGGGCGAGGCCTGCACCCTCCAGTACGGCCTGCGGTGCCCCGGCTGCACCAACGAGCAGTGCCGCGCCATCCTGAACCCGGTCGCGAGCTACCGCCGTACCGCGCTCGGCGCCGACGGCGAGGCCGAGCGCTGAGGGCGGGGCGCAGGTCGTACGCGACCAGCGGGGCGTAGCCGTAGCGCACGGTCCATTCCGGGCGCGTGATGGCGTCCCAGATCGCCTCGGGTGAGGCCTTGATGTAGATCCGGTACACCTGGACGGTGGAGGGGGTCGGTGCATCAGCGCTCATCGTCGTCACTCCTCTTGGTCGCCGGTCGCAAGGCCGGCCGTGTGGCCCGGGCGCCGTTCATCCGCGCGCCCGCGGCGCGGCGTAGCGCAGCGATCCCGGCGTGGTCAGCGCCTCGCCGGTCTCCAGGTAGGTCTTCAGCCCCGACAGCACCATGGGCCAGCCGCCGTAGAGCTCGGGGTTCGCGCCCTCGGGCAGCTCGTCGTGGGTGACCAGCAGCCGGCACGAATCGCCGACGGCCTCGATCTCCCAGCTCACGCGCGACACGCCCGCGGCGCGGACCGCCTCGCTCCAGAGCGCCTGGAAGCTCTGCACCAGGCGTCGGGGCGGCTCCACCTCGAGGTTGTCGCCCTCCCACAACAGGTCGGGCCCTCCGTTGGACCGGGCCTCGGAGCGGGCCTCGTAGTGGGAGCCGACCGTCCAGTCGGTCGCGATGCCGACGCCGAAGTGGAAGACGCGCCGCTTCGCGGGATCGGTGATCGCGTCCCACAGGCGTTCGGGCGTCGTCTTGATGTAGATCTCGAACACGCGTTGCATGTTGCGGTCCTCCAACTCGCGCTCGAGTCCGCTCAGGGCGGCGACCCAGGGCTCGGCGAACTTGCTCACCCAGCGGTCGTGGACCAGGCGGATGGGGACGGGGTTGAGATGGTGGAGCTTCTCCCTTCCGGAACGCCGCGTGACGATCAAACCGGCGTCCTCGAGGACCCTCAAGTGCTTCATGATGCCGAAGCGCGTCATCTCGACCTCGCTGGTGAGGTCGGCGACGAGCTCGCCGAGCGTGCGGCCGTCGCGCTCGAAGAGCCGGTCGAGCAGGCGCCGACGCGTGGGGTCGGCGAGCGCCTTGAAGACCGCGTCGTCGGGGTCCATACGGCGAACATTACGTGACCATCTAGTCACATGTCAAGGGGGCGTCCGGGTTGCCGCCTACCGTGGCACGGCGGGGCCCCAGCGCGCTGCGCCCCCAGCGCCCGCCTCCCCCTAACGTGATCCGTAGGAGAGGAGGCAGGTGGTGAGGAACCGCACCGTCGACCCCACGGGCAGCCGCAGGTCCGCGGCAGCGCGGCACGCGCGCTCCCCACGGGTGCTCACCGGCTGCTTCGCCGTCGTCTTGATGGTCGCCGGCCCCGCTATCAGCGCACTCGGCGTGGCCCGCAGCCTGCGCTGGCGGGCCCGCCCCTACCCGGTGGCCGCGCCCGTCGCCGGCCTCCCCGCGGCGTTCCTCCAACACGGCCCGCGCGACTGCGGCCCGGCGGCGCTCGCCACGGTGCTCGCCTGGCGCGGGCGCCCGGCGGGGGAAGCACCGGTCCTCCGCGCCGCACGCTTGCGCGCCGACGGCGTCAGCCTCGCCGAGCTGGCGCGCCTCGCCGCCGTCTTCGAGCTCCCGGGCGCCTGGTACGACGTCCCCCGTCGACGGCTCGGCGCACTCCCGACGCCCTTCATCGCGCACCTGCGGGCGGGCGGTTCCTGGGGCCTCCTGCGCCCGGCCGACCGCAGGGAGGGGCACTTCGTCGCGGTGCGCAGGGTGCTCCGCGGCTTCGTCCTGCTGGCGGACCCGGCGCGCGGGCTGGTCGTCGAACGCGAGGCGAGCTTCGCGCGTTCCTGGACCGGCCGGGCGCTGCTGTTCGACGCGCTCGTGGCGAGAGGGCCGGCACGCTCGCCGGCGGGTCCGCCCGCGCCGGGCAGCGACATGTCCGCTCCTGTCGTGGGCGGCCGAGCCGCTTCGGCGGCCCGGCGGTCCGAACGCGCGCCGGGGGCCGCAAGATGAGCCGCGCAGCGCGCAGCGAACCGACGACCGTGCGCACCTTCCGGCGGGAACCGGCGAAGGCGCGCGTGCGGGCCTTCGTGCGGGGCTCCCTGCGGGGGATCCAGCAGGGCGTCGTGCGCGCCTGCGTTGCGGCAGAGCGCCGCCCCTGGAGCGCGGCGCTCGCCAGCGGCGCCCTGCTCGTGGTGGCGGCGCGCCCCTGGGGGGCGGGTTGGCTCGCCCTGGTGGCCTTCGTGCCCGTCCTGTGGGCGTTGCGCTCGGAGAGCCGCATGCCCCGTGCCGCGGCGATGCTCGCCGTCACGGCGTCGGGCGCAGCCGTGGTGGTGTACGAGGCGCTCGGGCCGGTCGCTCCGGCGCTCGCGCCGGTGGTGGCCGCCGCGGCCACCCTCCCCTTCGCCGCGTCGGGCGCCCTAGCTCCGGCACTGCGCCGCGCGCTCGGCGCCCGCGCGCTGGTGGCGTCGTTCCCCCTGCTGTGGCTCGCCGCCGAGGGGCTTCCCGGCAAGTCCTGGCTGCTGGGGCGCTACGCGACGCCGCTGCTCGCGGTGGGCTACAGCCAGGCCGGCCTGCCCGCCATGCACCTCGCACGGCTCGGAGGCGTGGCTGCGGTCGGGGGAGCGGTGCTCGCCTGCAACGCGCTGCTCGTGCTGGCGTTCGCCGAGCGCGCCCGCTGGGCGCCGGCGGCGCTGGCGGCCCTGGGCGTGCTGGTCGCGCTCACCGCGCTCACGGCGCCGCCGACGCTCCGGGGGACCGTGGTCGCAACGCCTCGCCCGCAGGGCCCGGCCGCGGCCGCAAGTCCGACCACCCCCGGAGCCCCGCCGGTGCGCGCCGCCGCCGTCCGCGTGGTGCAGGCGGCGCTGCCCGACGCCGCGTACGCCGCGGCCGCCGCCCTCCCGTCCGCTCGCGCGTCCCTGATGCGGGCCGTGGTGGGCGGAGCGCTCGCCGTGCCGATGCCCGGCGGCGCGGGCGTGACCGTCGCGCCGGAAGGGGCGCTCCCCGGCCCCGTGCCGGCACGCGGCCCGACCGGGCTCGAGCCCTTCCTGGCGGGGCTCGGGCCCGCCCTGCTCGGCGGCCCCGCGCGCGTCGAGGGAGGCGTCGCCAACGCCGCCTTCGCCTGGCGCGCCGGCAGGCTCGAGCGCGTCTACAGCAAGCGCCGCCTCGCTCCCATCGGCGAGGCCTCCCTCGTCCGCGGGCACGCGCCCGGCCTGGCGTTGATCGGCGGCGTCCGCGTGGGGCCGCTCATCTGCTTCGAGGTCGCCTTCCCCGAGCTGGCGCGGCGTGCCGCCCGCGGCGGCGCCCAGCTGCTGGCCGTGCTCACCAACGACGCCTTCGGGCGCTACCTGGGCACGCCCCTGCAACACCTCCGCCTGGCCCGCTTCCGCGCCGTGGAGACCGCACGGCCGCTCGCGTTCGCCTCGAACGCCGGCCCCAGCGCCGTCATCGACGGCGCCGGCCGCGTCCTCACGCGCACGGCGATCGGTCGGCCCGACGCGGCCGTGGCCACGGCGAGGCTCGACGCCCGGCAGACCCTCTTCCTCCGGTGGGGGGACTGGCCGGGAACGCTCGCGCTGGTGGGCAGTTGCCTGCTCGCGCTCGTGGCGGGGGCGAAGGGAGGTCCTCCAAGGTCCTGACGTCGCTCCTCGCTACGCACCCATCCACACCCGCCCAGATCCTCACGCCCCCCCTCACGCCCCCACCCTCACGCCGCTAGGAGGAAGCATGTACCGACTCCGGTTCCGTCCGACGCCCGCCGCGACCCGCGCCCGGGTCCGAGCACCGGCCACCGCATCGCTGCCCGGACCGTCGCCCGCACCGTCGCGCGCACCGTCGCGCGCATCGCTGCCCGCATCGTTACCCTTACCATCGCCCGCACCGTCGCGCGGACCGGTCCGGGCGCGCTTCCCCGGTGCGCCCCCGCTCGCCGCCCTCGTTGCAGGCGTGCTCGTCGGCGTGTCCGCTGCCCTGCTCGGCTCCGTCGGCATAGCGGCTGCCCCGACGCCCGCCACTCCGGGTCTGCAGAACGCACAGCACGCACAGCACGCATGGGGCGGTCCCCCTGTTCGCGCCGCACGGGTCGACGCCGGCGCGACGGCACCCGGCACCGGGGCGCTCGCCGCGGACGGGCTCGGCCTGGCCCCCCTCGACCCGGACGTGCATCGCGTCGCGCCCGACGATCTCGCCCGCATCTCCGGCGGGTTCTGCACCACCTGCTCGGACGGCGGCGGCGGGGGCGGCGGGGGCGGCGGCGGGACCGGCAGCAGCGGCTCGCCGATCCCGACCGGGAGACCCTACTGGGAGACGTACCGTGTGTCGCTCCACTCCAGCTCGACCACCCCGTCGTCGCTGGTCAACAAGGTCAACAACTACTCCGACGCGTTCATCAACGGCACCTTCACGTACACGCGCAAGGTCGTGCGGGATGTGCAGTTCTCCGGGGGTTACGCCAGCTTCGTGAAGGCCTCGATCGGCGGCGAGGTGAGCGAGTCGACCCAGACCTCGGTCACCTACCCGATCGCGCCGCACACCTACGGCAAGCTCTACGTGAAGTACCGGACCGAGCGACGGACCTTTTACGGCCGTGAGTACCAGGACTTCACGGACGGCAGCAGGGCGGTGGTGGGGAGCAAGACGGGTCCCTACCTCAGCACCTCGACCATCCTGGGCTACGTGACGGGCACGCTCTAGGACCCAGGCGTGCGGCCGGAGGCGCGGTGCGCCTCCGGCCGCACGCCCCCCGAAGAGAGGCATCCATGCGCAAGCTCCACCCACCCGCGGCGCCTCGCCCGCCTGGGCGTCCCCCAGCAACCGGAGGGCCGGCCCGGTTGCCGTTCGGCTCCGCACCTCGGTCCGCGCTCCATACCGCCGTGCTGGCCCTCCTGGTCGCCGTGGGCCCGCACGTGGCCCGCGCCGGGCCCGGCCTCGCCCTCGCGCCGGGGATCGCGTTCACCTGGACCGCTCCCGCCGCCGAGGGGCTGCTGTCCTTCCGGTTCCGTCGCGGACCGTCGTCGCGCGAGCCCATCACCGGCGTGACCATCCCTGCACGCCACCTCGCGGTCACTGGCTACCGGCTCGGCCCCGACGACGACCGGCTCGACGTTCGCGTTCGCGCCGACGCCGCGGGCGTGATCGAGGTGCCGTCCGTGGTGGTCCGCACGCGCTACGCGCCTCCGCAGCGACTCCAGGTCGGAGCCGCCGAAGTGGTGGCGCTGGCGCGCGCCGACGGCCCGCTCCGGCTCGCCGGATGGACGAGCGACGACGAGCTGGGGCTGTACGCGGCCTTCGCGCTCGTCAACGACGCGGCCGTGCCCGTCACGGTGCGCCGCCTGCGCTACGCGCCGGAGCCGCTGGACCGCGGCCTGGTGCTGGTGGCGACCGGTCCGCCGGACGCCTTCGCCGCCTGGGAGGCGAGCGTGCTGCGCCGCATGGCCCCGGCGTTCGCGGCCTATCTGGAGGGGCACGGCCGGTCGCCGGCGACCGCGGCGCGACCGGTTCCGCCGCCGCCGTCGCTCGCGTTCCCACTCCGGGGCGATCTGGCGAGCGCATCCTGGCACGCACCCGACGCGCTGGCGGTGGTGCTCGAGCCGGGCGAGGCCCTGTTCCTGGCGCTCACCCCCGCCGCCTTCAAGAGCTACGTGCACGACCTGCCGATCCACGCCTCGCCCGTGGTGGGCTACGCGCTCGGTACCGGGGCGGGCTGCTGCGAACTCCAGGGGGTACCCGCGACGGTCCAGCACCTGCCGCGCCACCCTCCATCCGGCGCGCCGGTAGGCGGGGAGGGGAGATGAGGGGCGCTCGTCGGACCCGCCAGGTCGTTCCCGATGGCCGCCTGCCGGGCCGGGTCGGGCCGGGCCGGCCCGGGCCGCGCCGGTCCGGGCCGCGCCGGTCCGTTCCGGTCTGGGCCGTTCCGGTCTGGGCCGTGCTCGTCGGCGCCGTGCTCGTCGGCGCGTGGGCGCCGGTCGCAACCGCGGCCGCGCCGGCGTGGCTCGTCGCAGTCCGGGACGCCGCCTACGCACGCGCGCGGGCGCCGCTCCAGGACGAGGCGCTCGACGCCGCGCTCCGCGAGCGTCGCCGCGCCGCCGCCGGAGCGCTCCCGTCGTTGCGGCTGGCCGAAACCAGCCGCCTGAGGCTGGACGGGGTCTACGCCCTCACCCTCGACGCCGGTGTCACCGTCCCACTGCAGGCGCCCGCCGCCGCGGCCGACGCACGCGTCACGGCCGTGCGCCTGGCCCGGACGCGGCGCCAGCTCGCCGCCCGACGCCGCGCCGATGTGCGCGACACCCTGGCCAGGGCCGCCGCGCTCCTCGCGCTCAGGGCGCGCGCCCGGGCCCTGGCGGTCCTTGCGCGCTCGCTCGCCGTCCGCGCTCCCCCTTCGCGCGGCACCACGCGCAGCACCACGCGCGGCACCGCGAACGGGTCCGCGAACGGGTCCGAGGAGCGCCCCGCGCCCGCCGGCGGGGCCACCGACGCAACGCGGGCCGCCGTCGACGCCCGCCTCTTGCTGGCCGGCCGGCCGGCCCGGGCGCGTGAGGCGCGTCGCCTGCGCGGCGAGCTGGCGCGGTCGTTGTCGCTCCCGCTGCCGCCCGCCGATCGCCTGTCCGCTCCGCCCCGGCGCGCCGCCGGCCCGCTGCTCGGCGTGCTCGGCCTCCGGGCGACGGACCTGCAGCCGCGCCGGTGCCTGGCCGCCAGCGACACGACGGTTCTCGCCCGCCTGTCCGCCGCCGAGCAGCGCGCCGTCCGCGAGCTCCGCGAGGCACGTGCCGCCCCCCACGTGGACGTCGAGCTCGGTGGCACGCTCACGCTCGGTGGGGCGTCCGAGCCCGCCGCCCGCTACGCCGCACGCGTCGCCGTAGCGGTCCGGCTCCCGCCCTGGAGCTCCGCCGCGGGCGCCGCCTCGCTGGCGGCCGGCGCCGAGGGTCTGGAGCAGCAGGCCACGCTGACCTGGCCGAACCGGGCGCCCGGCCCACCGCCGTCCACTCCCTCCACGGACGCCGCCGCCGAGGCCGATCGCGCCGTGCTCGCCGAGCTCGACCGCCTCCAGGGTCAGGAACGCGACCTTGCGCGCCGCCGAACGGTGCTGCTGACGGCGCTCGCCTCGCTGCGGGGGAGCGCTCACGACAGCGGCTACCTCCGCGCCACGCTCGCGCTGCAGCTCGTCGACACCGAGCAGGCGCTCGACCTCACGGCGCTCGATGCCGCGCTGGTATGCGGCGCGCTGCCCCCGTGAGGCCGTGCGCCCCCACGCGCCCGGCAGGGCGCGAGGCCGGCGGGCCCCGTCCCGGCGCGCACACGGCGGGCGCGCACACGGCGGGCGCGCACACGGCGGGCGCGCACACGGCGGGCGCGCACAGGGCGGGCGCCGCGCAACGAGGCGCCACCGCCATTCCGGTCCGGTATCGTGCTGGGCGTGAACGACTCTCGGCTGGAGCCCGCTCGACGTTCTCCGGACACCGGGCCTGCGGCACCCTCGCTCGCGCCGGGCGAGCAGCGCGCGCGACCGCGCCGCGTCGCGGTGATCGGCGCCGGCATCACCGGCCTGGCGACCGCGTTCCGGCTCGAACGGGAACGTCCCAGCTGGGAGGTGGTCGTCTTCGAGGCCGAGCCCCACGTCGGCGGCAAGATCCGCACTGCCGTGCGCGACGGCTACACCGTCGACTGGGGTCCCAACGGCTTCCTCGCCTCGGCCCCGGAGACCCTGAGGCTCGTGCGCGACCTCGGCCTCGAGGAGGTGCTCCAACCCGCCGCCACGAGCGCGCGCAAACGGTACCTCTACCTGGACGGAGGGCTCCGTACTCTGCCCGCGACCCCGCCGGCCTTCCTCGCCAGCGAGGTCGTGCCGCTGCACGGGCGCCTTCGCGCCGCGCTGGAGATCGTCCTGGCGACCGCCGGCGCAGGAGAGGAGAGCGTCCACGCCTTCCTCGCGCGGCACTTCGGGCGCGTCTTCGCCGACGCGCTCGCCGACGCCTTCGTATCGGGCATCGCCGCCGGCGACCCGCGTGAGCTGAGCCTCGACGCGCTCTTCCCCCGCCTCCGGGCCATGGAGCGCACGCACCGCAGCCTGGTGCTTGCGTTGATCGCGCAGCAGCGCGCCGCGCGGTACGCCCGCGTCGCATCCGCGGCTCCACGGGGCGCGACGGAGAAAGGCGCGTCGGAGAAGGGCGCCGCGCCGAAGGACGGTGCGGCGCCCACCCGTGGTCTGACGTCGTTCCGCGACGGCGGCATGCAGCGGCTGCTCGACGCGCTACGGGGCGCGTTGCGGGGCGGGGTGCGGCTCGCCGCGCGCGTCGAGGCGCTCGAGCCGCGCGCGGACGGCCACGACCTCCGCGTCGCCGGCGCCTCCACCGGCCCCTTCGACGACGTCGTCCTCACCGTGCCTGCGCCCGCCGCCGCCGCGCTGTTGCGGCCGCACCTACCGGCAGCGGCCGAGGCGCTGGCCGCCATCCCGTACGCCGGCATCCGCGTGTTCGGGCTCGGCTTCGACCGCATCGACGTGCCGCGCGCGCTCGACGGCTTCGGCTTCCTGGCGGCGCGCGGCCAGGGCGTGCGAAGCCTCGGCGTGCTGTGGACGTCGAGCCTCTACCCCGACCGGGCGCCGGTCGGGAAGGTGCTCCTCCGGGTGCTGGCGGGTGGCAGGCTCGACCCGTCGATGCTCGAGCTCACCGGCGAGGACGCCCTCGCCGCCGTGCGCCGCGACCTGCGCGTGAGCATGGGCATCACGGTCGAACCCGAGTTCGTGGAGGCCGTCGCCTGGCAGCAGGCCATCCCGCAGTACACGCTCGGTCACGCAGAGCGCCTGCGCGGTGTCGAGGTCGCGCTCGAGGGCCTCCCCGGCGTCCACCTCGCCGGCAACGCCTACCGCGGGGTGGGCGTGAACGACTGCGTGCGGGAGGCCGTGCGGGTGGCTGCGCACCTTGCGGGCCGCGCCGCGTGAGGCGCGCCCCTTCGCAAACCGCCTCAGGAGCGCCGCGGCCTGCAGGCCTTCTTCGCCTCACCGGCATCGGGCCATGGGCAACGTTCGGGCGGCGTCCTGCGGCGCCCTCCAAGAACGTCGGCGCGGACCAGGAGGTCCGCGCCGACGTAGGACGGGAAACGTGTCCGACGTTCGGTCAGTACACGGTGCTCCCGTTGTACGTGAGGCTGATGGCGTTGCAGCTGGTGTAGGTGATCGTCATCGTGTTGCCCGAGTTGTCGTGGTAGTTGACCGTGCCGCTGTCGAAGCCGCTACACGTGTTCGAGTAGTGGACGCCGCCGGACTGGCGGGTGAGCTCGTAGGTGCCGTCGCTGTCCTGGAAGGTCACCTTGCCGTCGAGCGTGAACGTGCCGGCGTCGAACGGGTTGGTGGTCCCGGAGTCCGCCGTGTAGGTCGGCGTGCCCTGCACCTCGAACGACGCGTTGCCGCTCGAATCGGCCAAGTCGAGGCGGAAGTCGTAGCTCAGCGCGTAGGCGCCCGGAGCGTTCCTGGTCAGGTCCCAGCTGAGGTTCTCGGTGATGCTGCTGGTGCCGCTGCTGTCACTGACGGCGATCTTGAGATCGTTGACGGTCGCCTTGGTGCCGCTGTAGGGATCGGCGTCGTTCTTGTCTTGTTCCGTCACCGAGCCGGTGATCGTGGACGTGGCCCCGCCGCCGGAGTAGCTGCAGTTGTAGGTGACCGTCGCGTTAGCATACCAGCCGTCGCCGTCGCCGTCGACGGGGCTCGCGGGACTGGTCGTGGTACAGCTCGCTTGTGGCTGGATGCCAGCGACCCCCAACGCCTGGAGGCCCACGCTCATCGGCGAGAACCCGTTCGGCGCGATCATGCTGGCGACGAGCTGATCGCCGAGCATCCCGGTGCTCGCGACCTGCGTGGCCGCCGCCTGGGTGAGGGGCTTGACGGGCAGCGTCGCGGTCCCGCAGGCTGCCAGAAGGATCGTGAGGGCCGCGCTCGACGCGGCGAGGATGGCTATAGAACTGCGTCTCATGAACTCGCTCCTTTCGGTGTCCACCCTAGTCGCTACGTCGGCTCGGCCGCCGTGCATTTCTCACGGACGGCTCATCGGCCAGATGCCGTTGGGCGCGGCTAGGCCGCTGCCTTCCGGCGTGCTACAATTCGAATTTGCCGCACCAACCGCCGGCGGCCGCGCGCACGCGCGCTCCCGGCCGAGGTTGTGCGCGGCTCGCATGTCCACGCTGGGGAGGGCTGCCAGTCGGACCGAGGCTCGGCCGTGAGGTCTGGCCCGGTCGTTGCATGTCGGCTCGCGGGGAGGGATGCGGCAACGCGCCGGCCTCGCCCGCCGCCACGGCCGCGTAGCATCCACCAGCCTCGGAAGGGGGTGTTTATGTCCGAAACGACCTACGACCTGAACGTCATCCTGGATCCGAATCTGAGCGAGCAACAGCTCCAGACCGAGAAGGATGCCGTCACGGCCCAGGTAGAACGCGCCGAAGGCGAGATCGTGGCGTTGGACGAGTGGGGCAACCGTCGCCTCGCCTATCCGATCCGCAAGCTCAACGAGGGCTACTACCTGATCTACCGCCTACGCATGTCCAACGAGAAGCCCAAGGCGATCGAAACCGCCCTGCGCCAGCGTGATAACGTGATGCGCGTACTGGTGGTCAAGGACCGTCCCGAGTGGAAGACCCGCAAGGAGTCGCGGGAGAAGGTGGAGGCCGAGGCCGGCGCCTAGCCGGTCGCGCGTCCCGTCTTCCTTGAGTCGAGGAGAGCTCCATGGCACGAGGCCTGAACAACGTGTACCTGGCAGGCACCCTGGTGCAGGCGCCCGAGCTGCGCTATACGCCCGGCGGCCTGGCCATCCTGGAGCTCAACCTGGCGGGCAACGACCACGTCCTCGGCGATGACGAGAAGATGCGGGAGCTGGCCTGGTACCACCGCGTCACCGTGTTCGGTGCGCAGGGCGAGTCGCTGGTGAACCAGCTCGAGCCCGGAACGCCCGTGTTCGTGGAGGGCCGGCTCAACTACCGCAGCTGGGAGTCGCAGGAGGGTCAGCGCCGCGCGGCTCTCGACGTGGTGGCGCAGCGTGTGGAGGTCCTCACGGTCGGCGCGCGTGGCTCCGAGGCCACCGTGACCGACGCCAAGGGCCAGCATCGCCTGCGCGACGCGCTCAACGAGGTGCTGATCATCGGCAACCTCACGCGCGACGCGGAGTTGCGCTACACCCCCAGCGGAAGCGCCGTGACGCGCTTCAGCGTGGCCGTGAACGAACGCTTCCGCGATCGTGGCGGCAACGATCAGGAGCGTACGCACTACGTCGACATCAACGTCTGGCGCGAGCTGGCGGAGGCTACCGCAGAGCTATCCAAGGGCGATCCGGTGTTCGTGATCGGCCGCCTCGTCAACGATTCATGGACGGACAAGGAAGGAAATCGGCGGTTCACGACGCGCGTGGAAGGCTCGCGCGTCGAGTTCCTGACCCGCGGTCCCGGTAGTGGTGGAGCCGGGACCCGCCCCGAGAAGGTGTCTCAGGGTGCCCAGGCGAGTCAGCTTGACATCGATGAAGAGTTCCCACCGGAAGAGGATCTGCCTTTCTAGATGCCACGAGAACGAGATGGAAGGGATCGCCGCCGCCGTGGTGGTGGCGGGCGCCGCGGTCGTAGGCCGAAGGTCTGTGCGTTCTGCACGGGTGAGCTGGAGATCATGGACTATCACGACGGCCGGATGTTGCGGCGCTTCATCAGCGATACCGCCAAGATCCTGCCGCGCCGTCGCACAGGCACGTGCGCCAAGCACCAGCGCCGGCTCGCCACCACCATCAAGCGCGCCCGGTCGCTGGCGATCATCCCGATCACGGAGAAGTTGGTGCGGAAATGAACGTCATCCTGCTCGAACCCGTCGATGGCCTCGGTGAGGCCGGCGAGGTCGTGCGGGTGCGTCCCGGGTACGCCCGCAACTTCCTGGTCCCGCAGGGACTGGCGCTGCCGGCCACCGAGTCGAACCGCGCCGAGCTCCAGGCACGCCTCGCACAACGTGCGCGCGTCCTGGCCGAACGCAAGGGCGACGCCGAGCGCCTGCAGGAGATGCTCGGCGAGGCCACGCTCGAGATCAGCGTGAAGGCCGGCGAGGAGCGCATCTACGGCTCGGTCGGCAACAAGGACATCGCGCAGGCGCTCAAGGCCGCCTACGATGTCGAGATCGATCGGCGCAAGATCCTCCTGCAGGACCCGATCAAGACGCTCGGCGAGTACGTGGTGCCCTACCGCCCCCACCCGGACGTCACCATCGACCTCAAGGTCGTGGTGCGGGCCGAGGAGGCCTAGCACAGGACCCGGGCGGGACCCGGGCGGGACCCCGGCGCGGTCCCGCGGCGGTCCCGTGCACGCGCCGGGCTCCGCTTCCCACGCGACGCGCGACGCGGCCGGCAGGCTCCACGTGGAGCCTGCCGGCCGCCTTCGTCGTATTCGTCGCCTTCGGCGCGTGGCGCCGATCGCTAGAGCCAGTAGCGCTCCACGCGGATCAGGTTGGTGGTTCCGCGCATGCCGAAGGGCACGCCCGCGGTGATGACGAAGCGGCCGCCCGGCTCGGCCAGCCCCATGGCCTTGATCGTCTCGGTCGCGACCGCCACCATCTCGTCGGTGCTGTGGATGTCGTCGCTCATGTACGGCACCACGCCCCAGGCCACCGCCAGCTGGCGGTAGGCCCGTGCGTTCGGCGTCACGGCCAGGATCGGCACGTTCGGTCGGTTGCGCGACACGCGCTGGGCGGTCGTGCCGCTCGACGTGAAGGTGACGACGAGCTGCGCGTTCAAGGTGTAGGCCATCTCGCACGCGCTCAGCGACACCGCGTCGGCAGTGGTGTTCTCGGGGGTCGGGTAGTGCTCGCGCATGCCGCGTTGGTAGCCTTCGTCGGACTCGACCGACCGCGCGATGCGGTCCATCATCGCCACCGCTTCGACAGGGTACTCGCCGACGGCGGTCTCCGCCGAAAGCATGATCGCGTCCGTACCGTCGTAGATGGCGTTCGCGACGTCCGACGCTTCCGCGCGGGTCGGCGTCGGGCTGTGCACCATCGACTCGAGCATCTGTGTGGCCGTGATGACCGGCTTGCCGGCGTCGAGCGAGGCGCGGATGAGGCGCTTCTGGATGAGCGGCACCTTCTCAGGAGGCATCTCCACACCGAGATCGCCGCGCGCCACCATGATGCCGTCGACCTCGTCCAGGATCTCCTGGAAGTGCTCCACGGCGCTCGGCTTCTCGATCTTCGCCATCAGCTTCGCCTGCGACCCGGCGCGCGCCAGGTAGTGGCGCGCCAGCAGCAGGTCGTCGCGACTGCGCACGAAGCTCATCGCCACCCAGTCCACGTCCAGCTCGGCGCCGTACAGCAGGTCCGCGGCGTCCTTGTCGGTCAGCGCGGGGATGCTGAGGTCGGCGCCGGGGATGTTGATCCCCTTGTTGTTGGAGAGGACCCCGCCCAGCACCACCTTGGTGTCGATCGTAGAGCCGTGGACGGCGGTGACCTCGAGGCGCAGCCGGCCGTCGTCGAGCAGAAGCGTGTCGCCGCCCTTGACGTCCTGGCACAGGTTCTTGTACGTCACGCCCACGCGCTCGACGTCGCCGGGGGAGTCGTCGGCACATGTGAGCTTGAAGCTGGCCCCCTCCTCGAGGACGATCTCGTCCTCGGCGAAGGTGGCGATGCGGATCTTGGGGCCCTGGAGGTCCTGCAGGATGCCGACGGCGCGCCCCAGCCGCTGCGCTTCCTCACGGATGAGCCCGACGTTGGTGCGGTGCGTCTCCTTGTTGCCGTGCGAGAAGTTCAGCCGGAAGACGTTGACGCCCGCGGTGATGAGCCGGGTGATCGTCTGGGCGTCGCCGCTCGCCGGCCCGAGCGTGGCAACGACCTTGGTGCGGCGCTCGGCGATCATCGTTAGAAGGCCTTCTTCCCGAGGTAGCGCGCCTGGCCGGTGAGCTCCGCCTCGATCTTGAGGAGCCGGTTGTATTTCGCGAGCCGGTCGGAGCGACTGGCCGAGCCGGTCTTGATCTGGCCCGCGTTGACCGCCACCGCCAGGTCGGCGATGAACGCGTCCTCCGTCTCGCCGCTGCGGTGGCTGATGACGTTGCGGTAGCCGTGACCCTTCGCCAGTTCGATGGCGTCCATCGCCTCGGTCAGCGTGCCGATCTGGTTGACCTTCACCAGGATGGCGTTGGCCACGTGCTCGTCGATACCGCGCTGCAGGAATTCGACGTTGGTGACGAAAAGGTCGTCCCCGATGAGTTGGACGCGCTCGCCCAGGCGCTTCGTCATCGCCGCCCAGCCGCGCCAGTCGTCCTCGGCGAGGCCGTCCTCCAGCGAGATGATGGGGTACTTGGACAGCCACTCCTCCCAGTAGCCGATCATCCCGTCGGCGTCGAGCTTCTTGTTCTCCGCCTCGAGGTGGTAGACGCCGTCGGCGTAGAACTCGCTGGACGCCGGGTCGAGCGCGATGAAGATCTGCTCGCCGGCGCTGTAGCCTGCCTTCTCGACCGCCTCGAGCAGGACCTCGATCGCTTCCTGGTTGCTCTCGAGGTTGGGGGCGAAGCCACCCTCATCGCCGACGTTGGTGTTGTAGCCGCGCGCGCTGAGCACCTTCTTGAGCTGGTGGAAGGTCTCCACCCCGGCGCGCAGTCCCTCCGCGAAGTTCTCGAAACCCGCGGGCACGAGCATGAACTCCTGCATGTCGACGTTGTTGTCGGCGTGCTTGCCGCCGTTCAGCACGTTCATGAGCGGCACGGGCAGGGTGCGGGCGTTGTTGCCGCCGAGGTAGCGATAGAGCGGGAGCTCCATGACGGACGCCGCTGCGCGCGCGGTCGCCAGCGACACGGCCAGCATCGCGTTGGCGCCCAGCCGTTGCTTGTTGGGCGTGCCGTCGAGGGTGATCAGCGCCGCGTCGAGACCCGCCTGGTCGAGCGCGTCCATGCCCACGATGGAGGGCGCGATGTCGTCGTTGACGTGCGCGACGGCCTGGAGCACGCCCTTGCCGAGGTAGCGGCTGCCGCCATCGCGCAGCTCGACCGCCTCGTGCACGCCGGTGGAGGCGCCGGAGGGGACGGCGGCGGCGCCCTGAACGCCGCTCGACAGCGTCACCACGGCGCCGACGGTAGGGTTGCCGCGCGAGTCCAGGAGTTCGATGGCACGGACGTCTTCGATGATGGTCATGATGGTTCCTCCTCGTCGTCTTGCAGCACATGCCTGCGAGCCGTCGCAGCGACGTCGGCACCGGCCGCTACGGCTCGGTGCCGGCCGCGTGGGGCGCCCAAGTCAGCCGGTCCGCAGCGGTACGACCATCGCCAGGTAGCTGGGGTCGCCGAGGTCTGCGACGACGCTGGGTGCGGACGAAGGCCCGCCGCCCGAGAACGACAGGCGTACGTCGCCGGCCGCGGGCACGAGGGCATCGACCAGGTACTTCGCGTTGTAGGCGAGAGCGATCTCCGGATCCGTGCCCTCCTGCAGCACGTCGATGGATTCCTGGGAACGCCCGTACGTTCCCTCGGCGGTGATCTGGACCACCCCGTCCCGCACGAACAGGTCGACGCGGTTGTTGGCCGACTTGTCGGCCATCAGCGCAACACGCGACACGGCTTCGGCGAGCTTCGGGGCATCGAGGGTGATCGACACGGGGAAGGCCTTGGGGATGATGCGCTCGTAGTCGGGGAACGTCCCGTCCATGAGCTTGAGGTTCAAGCTGAAGCTTCCGCTCTGCACGCTGAGTTGCCCCTCCGACAGGGAGAGCTTCGCCTCCCCTTCGTCCAGGATGCGCGTCAGCTCGTCGACACTCCGACCCGGGACCACGATATCCCCCTCCAGGCCGGTGCCGGCATCGAGCTGGTAGTAGGCCAGCCGGAACCCGTCGGTGGCCACCGCTCGGGTGGTCGTCGCTCCCAGCTCCAGCTTGACGCCCCGGAACACCGCCTGGTAGTCGGCCACGGCGGCCGCGTAGCGCACGCGGCCGAGTGCCTTGACGAACCGTGCGGCGTCGAGCGCGCCCTTCAACTCGTCGGGGAAGGCGAGCTGCGGCGCGGACGAAGGCGCCATCAGCTGCAGCTTGGTGGCGAAGGTCCCCGACGACAGATCGAGTTCCTTCTCGCCGAACTCCAGCGCCACCAGATCGTCGGGCAGGGCCCGGACCACCTGGCTGAAGACATGGGCGGGGAGCGCGTAGCTGCCTTCACCCTGTGCGTCTGCAGCGAAACGAGCTCGGATGTCGACGTCCATGTTGCTGCCACTGAGCTCGATACCCTCCTCGTGGGTATCGATGCGAAGCAGGCTCAGTCCGGGGTTGCTGCTACGACTCGGGATGATCCGCTCGACGTGGGCAAGCGTGTCGGCGACGGTCTTCTTGGGAACGTGAACCTTCATGCGTCTCTCCCGTGCAGCATCGTCTAAGAGCATACCCGATGAGAACGTTGGGCAACGCGCTTCAGGTGCGTTCTCGAGGGGTGCTCATGCTTCGCGATGCGCCAGGATGAGAAGGGGGGTGAGGGTTTTCCAGGGAGGAGAGGACGCCTCCATAACCGTAGGGGCTGTGGGAACTGTGGAGAAGTGCAACGGGGCCCGTTGCGCACGGAATCCGAGCTGTGGAGCGAATTGTGGACAACGGGATGCGCGTTGTGGACAAGACTTCGGATGATCCACAGGCCTCCACAGGGGTTCACCGGCGGCCGGTTGTGCACAGGAACGTCCACAAGCTATCCACACGTTTTCCACAGGGTTGTCCACGGAGCTGCTCGTTGCCGCGCAGGGGCGCGGCAGGAACGCGCTCACATCAAGCTGGACTTGAGCTCGCGGACCGTCGTGGCCAACGTCTTGTCGGATTCGAGCTGGTGCGTCACCTTCTGCACGGCATACATCACGGTGGAGTGGTCGCGGCCGGAGAAGAACTGCCCGATCTCGGGATACGAGTGCGGTGTCAGCTCGCGGATGAGGTACATGGCGATCTGACGCGGCACGACGAGCTCCTGCCGCCGTCCCTTGCCGCGGACGTCGGCGGTGGCGACCTCGAAGCGTTCGGCCGTCACGCGCAGGATGTCGGCCATGGTGAGGTTCAGCTCGCCAGGCGCGAAGACGTCCGAGAGCGCCTTGGCCACCGTCTGCTGGTCGAGCGTGGCCTGGTTCATCGACGCGTAGACGATGGCTCGCACGAGGGCGCCCTCCAGCTCGCGGATGTTCGAGGTCACGTGGCGTGCGATGTAGTCGATGACATCCGAGGGAACCTTCACACCCCGGTACTCGGCGTTCATCTTCAGGATCGCGATGCGTGTCTCCAGTTCGGGCGCCTGGATATCTGTGATCAGGCCCCACTCGAAGCGGCTCCGGAGCCGCTTCTCGAGGGTGGGGATGTCCTTCGGCGGGCGATCGGACGACAGGATGATCTGCTTGCCCGACTCGTAGAGCGCGTTGAAGGTGTGGAAGAACTCCTCCTGCGTGCGCTCCTTGCCCGCGATGAACTGTATGTCGTCGATCAGGAGGAGGTCGATGCTGCGATAGCGGTCGCGGAAGGACACCATGCGGTCCTCGCGGATCGCGTTGATCATCTCGTTGGTGAACGCCTCGGTGGTGGCGTACTCGACCACCAGGTTGGGGTAACGCTCGGCCACGGCGTGTCCCACGGCGTGCATCAGGTGGGTCTTGCCGAGGCCGGCGTCGCCGTAGAGGAACAGCGGGTTGTAGGCGCGCCCCGGCGCTTCCGCCACGGCCAGGGCGGCCGCTTGGGCCAGATTGTTGTTCGGGCCGACCACGAAGTTCGCGAACACGTACTTGGGATTGAGGCGGGGTCTTGGCGCACGCGTGGCCGGTGCGGTCTCCTGATGCGCACGGAACATGTCCTGTTGCTCGATGGTCTGGAAGGGCACGACCTGGAAGGCGACACGCGGCGTGTCCGCACCGAGATCGGCGAGCGCCCGCTCGATGACGGGCGCGTAGTGGCCCTTGAGCCAGTCGCGCGCGAATGAGTGAGGCACCCCTACCAGGAAGGCTCCGTTCTCGAAGCCGAGCGGTTTGACCTGGCGGAACCAGGTGCGGAACTCGACCTCGGGGATCTCTTCCCGAAGGGCTTCGAGGATGTCCTCCCAGATCGCTTCGTCGCGGCTCAGCATCCCAGCGGTGGTCCTCTCGCCCGAGCGTGACGGGCCCTGTGGATCGCATGGAGAGACACGTGCGGACGGAGACGGCCCCGTTCGAGGCGATCCCGGCCTGCTGCGTCAGGCATCTGCGGCCAGCGCGACCCCGGCGCGGGCCGCACCGGGCGGGCCTCTGGGCCGGGCCGGTGCGGACGTTCAGGGACGCAGTCTATCAGAAGCCGGGGACCGGCCCGAGGGGTGTTCGCGGCGGGGTCGGGCCGGCGGACGAGGGCGGCCATGCGGGGAGCTCGACGCGACGACGGGCGGGTGCGCGGCACAGGCCGGGGCGGCCGGGGCTCAGGTGGTCGGACCGCCGCCGAGGGGCAGCGCGACAGCGGGGGCGCGGGGTAGGCTGCATGGCACGGACCGCGCTGCGCCGGAGCCTTCCGGGCCCCGCGGGCATCGCGGTCGACAGGAAGGTGGAGAGCGGATGCAGTTCGACGTGCTGGTCGTCGGAGGCGGCCACGCCGGGATCGAGGCGAGCGTCGCAGCGACGAGGCTGGGCGCGCGCACGGCGCTGGTGCTGCCGAACCCCGACAAGATCGGGGTGATGCCGTGCAACCCCGCGATCGGCGGGCCCGGGAAGTCGCAGCTCGTCTACGAGATCGTTGCGCTCGGAGGCGTGATGGGACGGCTCGCGGACGAGACCGCGATCCATGCGAGAACGTTGAACGCCAGCAAGGGCCCCGCCGTGCAGTCGCTGCGCGTGCAAAACGAGCGCGATGGTTATGCCGCCGCTGCGCGGGCCCTGGTGGAGAGTACGCCCGGGCTCGAGATCGTGCGTGCCGAGGTGGCGGCGCTGGGCGTGGAGGACGGCGCGGTCGCTGGGGTGGAGACCACGGACGGACGCATGCTGCGCGCGCCTAGCGTCGTGCTGTGCACCGGGACGTTCCTGGCCGGGGTGGTGTGGTACGGGAAACAACACCGGCCTGCCGGGCGCCAGGGCGAGGCGCCTGCGCGCCATCTCTCGTCGAGCCTGCGCGCCAGTGGGCACGACCTGATGCGGTTCAAGACGGGCACGCCGCCGCGGATCCGGGCCGACTCCGTCGACTTCGGAGCGCTGCAGGAGGTGCCGCCCGACGATCCGCCCCGTAGCTTCACGGGCCACGCGGGGCCGCACGTGCGTCGCTCCCCGACGTGGCTGACGCGTACCACCCCGCAGACGCACGCCCTCATCCAGGCGAACCTGGGGGCATCTGCGATGTACGGCGGCGAGATCGAAGGGCGGGGGCCGCGTTACTGCCCGTCGATCGAGGACAAGGTGGTGCGCTTCGCCGATCGCGACCATCACCTGCTGTTCGTCGAGCCGGACGGGGTTGATACCAGCGAGCTCTACCTGCAGGGCTTCTCGAGCTCGATGCCGCCCGCGTTGCAGGACGACATGATCCGGACCCTGCCAGGGTTCGAGCGGGCGGTGATCCAGCGCTACGCGTACGCCGTCGAGTACGACGCCCTCGAGCCGACGCAGCTCGAGGTCACGATGATGTCGAGGCGGCTGCCGGGCCTGTTCAGTGCTGGCCAGATCAACGGCACCAGCGGGTACGAGGAGGCGGCGGCGCAGGGCCTGGTTGCCGGCGTGAACGCCGCGCGGTTCGCAGCTGGAATGGAGCCGGTCACGGTGCGGCGGGACCAGGGGTACATCGGGGTGTTGCTGGACGATCTGGTGCGCTGGGGGGTGGACGAGCCGTACCGGATGTTGACGTCACGCAACGAGTACCGGTTGTTGCATCGGCAGGACAACGCCGCGGACCGGTTGAGCGCGGCCGGACATCGATGGGGGCTGGTGAGCGACGCTCGGCTCGCCGCGGTGCGGGCGAGCCGAGCACGGGTCGACCGTGAGCTCGCGAGGCTGGAGGCGGTGCGGTACCAGGGCGATCCGGGGACCAAGATGCTCTGCCGCCCCGGGATGGACCACGCCTCCGTAGTCGCGCGCGTCGGCCCCCCCGAGGAGGCGTTGACGCGCGACGAGATCGAGCGCGTGGAGACGCTGGTGCGCTACGCGTCGTACATCGAGCGTTCGCGGCGGCAACGCGAGACGCGGAGCACGTACGAAGGGATGAGTCTGGCCGGGATCGACTTCGGGCGCGTGTCGAGTCTCTCGAGCGAGGGGCGCGAGGCGCTGCAGCGCCAGGCCCCGCATACCCTGGGTGCGGCGCAGAGGCTGCGCGGCGTGCGCGACAGCGATGTCACGGCGTTGTTAATCCATCTCAAGACACGCGGTGTTTCACGTGGAACGCTCGCCGGCTGAAGCGGTCGCGCGCTACCGGGCGCTGCTGGAGCGCTACCACACGACTCTCGATCTGCTCTCGGATCGTGGCCTGGCCGACCTGGATCGGTTGCTCGCCGAAGCGGACCGCTACGCGGCCATGGTGGCGGCCGTCGCGCCGGGGGCGCGGACGCTGGTGGATGTGGGGTCGGGGGCAGGCTTGCCGGGGGTGGTGCTGGGTGTGCGCCTCCCGGCTTGCCGGGTGATCCTGAGCGAGCGGCGGCGCAAGCGCGCCAACTTCCTGACGATCGTGGCGGGACGGCTCGGGCTCGGGAACCTCGAGGTCGTGCCTGGGGATGTGGCGGATCTGCGCGGGATCGAGGCCGACGTGGTGGTTGCGCAGGCGGTCGGCAGCTTCCTGGACGTGGTCAGGATCACGCGGGGCGTCGCGCGTGCCGATGCGGTGCTCGTCAGCCGGAAGGGGCCGGCGTGGCAGCGCGAGGTGGAGGACATCGAAGCCGGGACGGGGGCGGCGGTTGCCGTGGTGGCCGAGGAGCCGCTGGGGCACCGTGGTACCCTCGTCGCACTGCGCATCGCAGGAGGAGCGGCTTGCCCATCATCGGCGTGATCAACCAGAAGGGTGGCGTGGGCAAGACCACGACCGCGGTGAACCTGGCCGCCGCCCTGGCGGAACGCCGACGCATCCTCCTGGTCGATCTCGACCCGCAGGCCAACGCCAGCAGCGGCGTCGGCATCCAGCGGCCGTTGCGCACCGTGTACGACGTGTTGAGCGGGCGGTCGTCGGCGCGGCAGGCGCTCGTGCGCAGCCTGCAACCGAACCTGGCAGTGCTGCCGGCGTCGGCGGATCTGGCCGGTGCTGCGGTGGAGCTCGACGCCAGCGCAGAGAACATGTTGTTGCTGGCGCGCTCGCTCATCGGCGTGCGGCCGACGTTCGACTTCATCGTGCTGGATGCACCGCCGTCGATGGGCGCGCTGACGCTGAACGCGCTCGCGGCGGCCGATCACCTGATCATCCCGTTGCAGTGCGAGTACTATGCGCTCGAAGGGATCGCCGGGATGATGGACACGGTGGAGCGGGTGCGCGGGTCGCTGAACCGCGACCTGAGGATCCTCGGGATCCTGCTGACGATGTTCGACAGCCGGACCAAGCTCTCCCAGCAGGTGGAGGAGAACGTGCGGCGGCACTTCCAGCGGGAGGTGTTCCGGACGGTCGTCCCGCGGAGTGTGCGGTTGGCCGAGGCGCCGTCGTACGGGCAGTCGGTGTTGGAATATGCACCGATGTCGGCCGGTGCGCTGGCGTACCAGAGCCTCGCGGAGGAGGTCATCGATCGTGTCAGCCAAGGCTAGAGGTCTGGGGCGGGGCCTGGATGCACTGCTCCCCAAGGCGCAGGGCGGCGTGCAGCAGATCGCGGTGGACCGGCTGGTGCCCTCCCCCCATCAACCGCGCAAGCGGATGGACGAGGCCGCTATCGCGGAGCTCGCCGCGTCGATCGCCGAGAAGGGCGTGTTGCAGCCTATCCTGGTACGCCCGAGCGGAGGCGACTTCGAGATCGTGGCGGGGGAACGGCGCTTCTGGGCGGCCCAGCGCGCAGGCCTCGGGAGCGTCCCCGCGGTGGTGCGTGACCTGGACGATCGCGAGACGCTCGAGGTCGCGATCGTGGAGAACCTGCAGCGCGAGGACCTCGATCCGATCGAGGAGGCACGCGCGTTCAAACAGTTGATGGGTTTCGGGCTCAACCAGGAACAGGTCGGGCGGGCGGTCGGCCGGTCGCGCAGCGCCGTGGCCAACAGCCTCCGGCTGTTGACGCTCCCCGAGGAGGGGCTGGCGGCGCTGGAACGCGGGGAGATCACGGCGGGGCACGCCCGCGCCGTCCTCGCCCAGCCGGAGGGGGACCGACTTTGGGCGCTCGACCGGATCGTGGCCCGCGGCCTTTCGGTGCGAGAGGCCGAAGCGCTCCGGCGCCCGGCCGGGAGGAAGGTGCCGCGCGGCGGCAGCGATGGACGTTACGTACGCCTCGAGGAGGATCTGAGCCGGCACGCCGGGACGCGGGTTCGGATCAAAGGGGGTCGGCGCGGGCGGATCGAGTTGCACTTCCACTCGGAAGACGAGTTGACGCGCCTGCTGGAGCTCCTCGGCTACCAGGCGTAGCGGCATGGCGGTACCGGGCCGCGTGGGAGCCCTCCTGGCACGACCAGGGTACGCCCCGCCGTCCGGTGTGACGGTGCCCGTTTCACGTGGAACGTTCGTTCCGGCGGAGTCCCCGCCGGGGCGCTGCGACGGTCCGGGCGCGGCGCCGCCGGTGGTACGATGCCCCTGGAACCTGCGGGCCCCGCCTTCGGTGCGGCGGATCCCCGCGCGATCGGGAAGCCCGGACCCGCCGAGCGCGGACGCGGCGCTGCACGGCCACGACGGAACGGACCGCAGGCGAACGACGTGTTGATGCGAGGAGACCCCATGAAGAACCCAGTGCGTGTTGCAGTGACCGGCGCGGCGGGACAGATCGGCTATGCGCTCCTGTTCCGGATCGCGTCCGGCGACATGTTGGGGAAGGACCAGCCCATCATCTTGCAGTTGCTCGAGATCCCGCAGGCGATGAAGGCGCTCGAGGGCGTGGTCATGGAGCTCAACGACTGCGCCTTCCCGCTCCTGCACGGCATCGAGTCGTTCGACGATCCCAACGCGGCCTTCGAGAACGCCGACTTCGCGCTGCTCGTCGGGTCCCGGCCTCGCGGTCCCGGCATGGAACGCAAGGACCTCCTGGAGGCGAACGGTGCCATCTTCACCGTGCAGGGGAAGGCGCTGAGCGACCATGCTTCCCCCGACGTGAAGGTGCTGGTGGTCGGGAACCCGGCCAACACCAACTGCCTCATCGCGCTCAACAACGCGCCCAACCTGAGGCCCGAGCAGTTCACGGCGATGACGCGCCTCGACCACAACCGTGCGATCAGCCAACTCGCGAGGAAGGCCGGTGCGCAGGTCGCCGACGTCAAGCGCATGATCATCTGGGGCAACCACTCCAGTACGCAGGTGCCGGACGTGACCCATGCCACGGTGGGCGGAAGGCCCGCCACCGAGATGGTCGACGAGGCCTGGGTCGCCGGTACGTTCATCCCGACGGTCCAGAAGCGGGGGGCCGCCATCATCCAGGCGCGGGGCGCATCGAGCGCTGCGTCGGCCGCGAACGCAGCGGTCGATCACGTGCGCAGCTGGGCGTTGGGAACCCCCGACGGGGATTGGGTCAGCATGGCGATCCCCAGCCGCGGGGACTACGGCGTTCCGGAGGGGCTGGTGTTCTCGTTCCCGGTGCGGGTGGCGGACGGAGCCATCGAGGTCGTGCAGGGTCTGGACGTTCCCGAGGCCGTGAGCCAGCGGATGCGGGTGACGCGGAGCGAGCTCGAGGAGGAACGCGTGGCCATCAAGAGCCTGCTGTAACGACCGGCCGGGGCATCGGGCGGCGTCGAGCGTGGTGCGGAGGACCTAGGCCGGGCGGACCGATGGGTCACGGGCCGCCCCTCGGCAGCAGCGGCCCATCGCGTTCCGGCGACGGCGGGCGCGCGCGTGGGTTGCGCGTGGGTTGCGTGCGGGGTACGGCCGGTCGGGAACGCCCCCGCGCCGCGCCGACAAATCGGAAGCGCTCCGATTATGGTATCGTCGGTCCGGGGTGGGGTCACGCCAGGATCCGAAGGGAAAGGCTGCACTCGTGCCAGGAAGCGACCGTTCATCAGCACACGCGTCATCCGCACATGCCGATGGTTCGCAGCGCGAGGCCGATCGAGGGGAACGGAGCGTTGGCGTGGAACGGGTCGCCAGGGAGCCGAGAGCCGTGCTGAAGGAGTACGGGCTCCGCTTCAGCAGGCCGCGTGAGCGAATCCTCGGCTTCCTCCTCGAGGAGGACAAGCACGTCAGCGCCGAAGGGCTGTACCTGGCGCTCAAGCAGCGGGGCGAGAAGCTGAGCCTGTCGACGGTCTACCTCAACTTGAACGTGCTGGCCGAAGCGGGCCTGTTGCGGGAGTTCCAGGGGTCGTCCGGACAAGCATTCTTCGACAGCAACGTGACACCGCACTACCACGTCGTTTGCCGCGACACCGGCGAGATCCTCGACGTGCCGGCGCCGGCGATCGACGGCAAGCCGCTCGGCAGGTTCCTCAAGGAGACGATCGAGGCGGCGACGGGTTGGAAGGTCGACGAGCCGCGGTTGAGCCTGACCGGCCTGTCGCCGGAGGCGCAGCGGCAGCGCGAAGACTGAGGTCCGGCGCGGTCGGGTCGGCCCGCGCGCAGGCCGCAGCCGGTAGAATCCCCAGCATGATCCAGGCCGAGCAGTCCCCGGCGGGACTCGTCGTGCGCGAGCCGCACGGCAATCTCGAACTTCGCGCGCTGGAGGACCTCCAGATCGACGTATGGGGCTTCGACGCACGGGAGGCCGTCCCGGCAGCGCACTTCCGGGCGGTTCAGCACGTCGGTGGGATGGTGCTGGGCGCCTACCTGGGCGAGCGGCTCGTGGGGTTCGCCTATGGCTTCCCGGCCCTGGCCCGCGACGCCTGGGAGGAGGGCATCGGGATCCACTCGCACATGGTCGGCGTGGGGCGCGGCGCGCAGGGCGTCGGCGTAGGCCGCGCCCTGAAGTGGGCGCAGCGCACCTGGTGCCTCGAGCGGGGCATATCCTGGATGAGCTGGACCTTCGATCCCATCCAGGCGCGGAACGCGCGTTTGAACTTCCACCACCTCGGCGCCCGCAGCCACGAGTACCTGGTCGACTTCTACGGCATCATGCCCGGGAGTCTGCACGGGAACCTGACGAGCGACCGGCTGCTGGTGTTCTGGGACCTCCGCTCGCGGGACGTCGCCGCACGCGCGGAGCGCTACGCCGCGGGGCTGGGGCCCGAACCTGCGCCACTCCCGGCCGCGGCGTGGACGCTGCAACGGGGTTCGAACGGAGAGCCGCAGCCGGTGGCGGCACCCGGCGACGGCGGGGCCCTACGGGTCGCCGTGCCGGAGGACGCGAACCGGCTCATGCGGGACGATCCGCCTGCCGCGGCACGCTGGCGTATGGCCGTGCGGGAGGCGATGGCGCCGGCCGTCGCGGACGGGTTCGTGGTGAGCGCGTTCGAGGGCGTGGGCTACCTCCTCGAGCGCGAGACGACGCGGGGCGGAACGAGAAGCGGAACCGAAACTTGAACGAATAGAAAGCCAAACTTGACAAAATAGCAAATCGCCTTTACCATCCTTCGCTAGGAGGCGATGTGCGTGATCGGATGGAGCCAGGAACGAGTAGGCCGGATGCACCTGGAGGACCTGCGGCGGCAGGCGTTCGTCCGGGCCCGGCTCCGGCGGGCCCGGGGTCGGGTCGGCGCTCGCATCGCAGCGACGCTGCGAGCCTGGGCCGAACGGATCGACGGGCCCGAAAGGACGCCGGCGGGCCCCTCGTTCGAGGATGTGCAACGAGGCGTGGCGCAGCGCGCCTAGACGTGCCGCGCGGCACACCTAAGCACACCGGGAACGAACCAAGAGACGAGGACATGACGTGAACGAGATCGAACGCATCCACGAGATGGTCGAAGCGGGGACCATCACCGACACCGAGGCCGAGCGGTTGCTGAGCGTGCTCCGCGAGATCGACCAGGCCGACGGCGAGCTGGCGGCGAGCGAAGCGGCGATGGAGGCCAAAGCGCTGCACGCCGTCGCGGGCCCGGACGGCACGCCGGCAACCCGGGCCGTGCCGGCCGGCACCGCGACCCATGCCGCCGCGACCCATGCCGCCGCGACCCATGCCGCCGCGACCGTCACCGCGGCCGGCGGCAACGCGCCGGCCTGCGCGCCGGAGGGAACGCGTTGGGTGCACGTCGCGCTGCTGGCCGGCGACCTGAGCTTGCGGGCCGACCCGAACGTGAACGAGGTGGTCGTGCGCGGCGACACCGACAGCGTGCGGGTCGAGCCCAGCGCCGACGGCTTCACCGTTCGTCACGTCGAGGACGACGGCCGGGACTCCTGGGTCGACCGCTTCCTGTCCCGCATCCGCTCGGGCCACGTGGAGCTGCGCGTGCCCGCGGGCTACGGCGTCGACCTCTCCGTGACGGCGGGCGACGTCGAGATCGAAGGCATCCCGTTCCTGCGCGGCCGTCTCACGTCGGGAGATCTCGACGCCCGGGGGCTCCGCGGCATCGACTTCACCACCGCCGCCGGCGACCTGGACCTGGAGATGACGCTCAGCGAGGGGCGGCACCGGCTGCGGGCCACCGCGGGCGACGTCAACGTCCGACTGGGGGCCGGCTCGGACGTCACGGTCGACGGCTCTGTGTCGATCGGCAGCGCTTCGGTACGTGCTCCGGGGTTCGACACGGACCGAAGCGGCGTCGGACAGCGCTTCCAGGGTCGCGTGGGCGAAGGCAAGGCGCAACTCGACGTGCACGTCACCACGGGCGACGTGCACGTGAAGGTCGACGCATGAACGCCAGCGAGGAACGGCGTCGCATCCTGGACATGCTGGCGGCGGGGCAGATCAGCGCCGACCAGGCGGCCGAACTGCTGGAGGCGGTGGGTCCGGGCAGCACCCCCGCCGCCCCCGCGGCGCCCGCCAAGGGCATCGCACGGCTGCTGCGAATCTCCGTCGACGCCACCCGCCCCGACGGCAGCAAGGAGGCCACCGTGCGCGTCAACGTGCCGCTGGGGCTGGCGCGGTTCGCCGGCCGGTTCCTGCCCCCCGAGGCGCGGAAGGGGCTGGAGGGTCAGGGGATCGACCTGTCCACGCTGCTCGACTCGCTCAACGCCGACGTCCCCGACGGCCGCCTGGTGGACATCGACGCCACCGACGAGGAGAAGGGCACCACCGCCAAGGTCGTCATCGAGGTGGCGTGACGCTCGGGCCGACGGCGTCGTCAACCGACGTACGCCCCTGTTGACGGCCCGGCGTTTCTCGACGACCTGCGAGGGAGATCCACCATGACCAGACTGCCCATGCCCACCGCCTGCCCGGTCACCGGCGAGTCGCTCACGGTGACGCGGCTCGAGTGCGAGGCCAGCGGCGTGGCGATCGAGGGACGCTTCACGCCCAACGAGTTCGCCCTGCTTCCCGAGGAGCAGCTCGAGTTCCTGCGCATCTTCGTGAAGGTGCGCGGCAACCTCAAGGAGGCCGAGCGCGTGCTGGGGCTGAGCTACCCCACCGTGCGGCTACGCTTCGACAACCTGCTGCGGGCGCTCGGCTACGAGGCCGGCCCCGACACGGGCGAGGAGCGGGCGAACGTTCTGGAACAGCTCGAGAAGGGGGCCATCAGCGCCGAGGAGGCCACCCGCCAGCTCCAGGCGCTCAAGCGGCGCGCCGGCTGAGCGCCGCCACCGGCGGCCGCAGCCTCGGACGTCGGGCCCTCCCGCCCCACGGCAACCGCGCCCCGAGGGCCCGGCGCTGCCACCGGTGCACCCCGCGACCGCCGAAGGGCGCCCCGCTTCGATAGGAGATTGCGGTGGGGACGGGGTTCCCCCCGTGCATCCCATACCACGGCGGGCCCCGGAGGCTTCGGTATACTGACCACTTGATGGCGGATTACTACGAGGTTCTCGGGATCGACCGCGAAGCGGACGGCGCGCAGGTCAAGGCGGCGTACCGGAAGCTGGCGCTGAAGTACCACCCGGACCGCAATCCGGGCGATCGCGAGGCCGAAGAGCGGTTCAAGAACATCAACGAGGCCTACGCGGTGCTCTCCGACCCCGAGAGGCGAGGCCGCTACGACCGTTTCGGCAGCGCGGACGAGTCTGCCGCGTTCAGCGGCGACATCTTCGACATCTTCGCTTCGGTGTTCGGCGGCAACATGGCCGGCGCCCGGCCCCGGCAGCGGGGCCGGGCCGGTGAAGACCTCGAGGCGCAGCTCACGGTCACCCTCGAGCAGGCGCGCGAGGGCGAGACGGTCGAGGTCGAGCTCACCCGCTACACGACCTGCGACCGGTGCCACGGCGACCGCGCAGACCCCGACGGCGAGGGCAAGCAGACCTGCCCCACGTGCCACGGGGCGGGGCAGGTGCGCGCCCAGGCGCAGTCGTTCTTCGGCGCGGTGGTGACGGCGCGTACCTGCCCGCAGTGCCAGGGTCTCGGCGAGATCGTCACCGAGCCCTGCACCAAGTGCGCCGGCCTCGGCCGCATGGAGACGCGCGAGCCCGTCGAGGTGAAGCTGCCACGCGGGATCGACGGCGGCTACCGGCTGCGGGTGACGGGGGCCGGCAACGCCGGCGTCGACGGGGGCCCCCCGGGCGACCTCTACCTGTTCATCGAGATGGCGCCGCACGAGCACTTCACGCGTGACGGCGACGATCTGCGCTTCGACCTGCATGTGGGGCTGGCGCAGGCCACGCTGGGCTCGAGCTTCCAGATCCCCACCATGGACGGGCCCGAGGTGGTCGACGTTCCCGCCGGCGCCCAATCGGGCGCGGAGGTACGGCTGCGCGGCAAAGGCATGCCCCGCCTACGCCAGATCGGCAACGGCGATCAGATCGTGCGCATCGTGGTCGACACCCCCAGGCGGTTGTCGCCCAAGGCACGCGAGCTGCTGCTCGCCTACGCCGACGAGGTGGGCGAGGAGATCCACGAGCGCGAGACGTTGCTGGAGCGCGTCAAGCACCTCTTCGGCGGCCGCCGCAAGGACCGGGCCGCGGCCGACGACGCCGAGACGCGCGGAGCGGTCGGGGTCGGCAAGGACTGACCGCCGGGCGAACGCCGGGGCCCTTGACCCCTCGAGCACACCGGATGGCGGGAGGTCCGACGGTCGCCGTCGGGTCTACTCCTGCAGCGCCTCGCGGCGACGCCGCAACCAGGTCCGCAACTCGTCCTCCACGCGTTCGGCCACGTCCGGGATGTGGCGCGCCTCCGGCTCCTTCCGGAACCAGGTGCGCTGGCGCCGCGCGTACTGCAGCGTGGCGATGGTGACCGCGAGCTCCGCCTCCTCGAGGGTGCTGCGCCCCGCGAGGTGGGTGGCGACCTCCTTGTAGCCGATCGCCTGGAGGGCCGTCAGCGGTTCGGGGTAGGCCTCGAGCAGCGCACGCACCTCCTCCACCAACCCGTTCTCGAACATGCGCTGCGTGCGCTGCCGGATGCGGGGGCGCAACGTGTCGAGTGTGGAAAGCAACGCCACCTTGTCGTACCGGTAGGCGGGGACGGTGCGGGGGAACGCGCTCGGCGGCCGGCCGGTCCGGCGCAAGACCTCCACGGCGCGGACGACCCGCCGCGGGTTGCGCTGGGCGCGCGCCGCGTCGGCGGGACTCTGGCGCTCGAGCTCGGCCAACATGGAGTCCAGGCCTTTCTCCTCGATCGCCTTCCAGAGCGGCGCCTGCGCCTCCGGGTCGGCCGGCGGCGCGGTGGGGAGCCCCTGGGACAGCGCCCGGATGTAGAACCCGGTGCCCCCGACGACCAGCGGCAGGTGCCCGCGTTCCAGCACCGCCGTCAGGGCGGCTTCGGCGGCGCGTACGTAGTCTGCGACCGAGAACGCCTCGGCGGGCGTGACGACATCGAGAAGGTGGTGGGGAACGCGCGCGCGCTCGTCGGGGCTGGGCTTGGCCGTGCCGATGTCCATGCCCCGGTAGACCTGCATGGCGTCGGCAGCGACGATCTCGAGGCCCAGCTCCTCCGCCAGAGCCTGCGCAACGGAGCTCTTGCCGGAGGCCGTCGGGCCGCCGAGAATCGGGATGAGCACGGCCGCGGACGCCACGTGCCCACGCTAACAGACCCCCCGAAGGCGGGTGCTAAACTCGCCGCATGGAGATCGAGAAGTTCGGTACGGCAGGCGATATCGAGGAGCTCCTGGCGGTGCGCGACCGGATCGAAGCGCTCGCCCAGAGGGGCGCTTCGAGCGACGACGTGCTGCCGCGCGTGGACCTCCTCGACCTCGGCGACGCCTTCCGGTTGCTCGTCGAAGTGCCGGGGGTGTCCCCGTCGAGCCTCGAGGTGGCGCTGCAGGGCAAGGACGTGGTGGTCGCCGGGCTGCGCGAGAACCTCCCCGACGAGACCGGCATCGTGTTCACCGAGCGCCCCAACGGGCCGTTCCAGCGGACCGTCGAGCTCCCGGGCGAGGTCGACCGCGAGGGCACCACCGCGCATCTCCACTCCGGGCTCCTGGTCGTGAACCTTCCCAAGGCCTGACCCGAGGCGTGCCCCACCAGGCCGTGACCGGCCCCGCCGGAGGGAGTGCATGAGCCTTCCCGAGGAGCGGATCCCCTTCCCGGTCGAGCCGCGCTACAGCGTGCTTCCCACCATGCTGCGCTGGTCGACCGGCGACCGCGGCCACCTCCGCCTGGACGCGCGCTATGCCGAATACCTGACCGCCAAGCTCGCTCTGCTCGCCGGCGACCCCGACGGTTGCAGGGTGCTGGCACCGGGGGTCGACCGGGAGGAGCTCGTTCGTACGCTCCTGCGCGTGGCCGCGGGACTGGCGCACGATGTCGCGACGAGCGCAGCGACGAAGGCAGCGACGTCCACGGCTGCGAACGCCGCGCTGGACACAGCGCCGGACACAGCGCCGGATACAGCGCCGGATACAGCGCCCGACAGTGCGCCGGATACAGCGCCGGACGCGACCCGGGACGCAGCCCCGGCCGTGTCATCGCGCGCGGCGCAGGGAGGGCACCCCGAACCGGCGTTCTCCCCGCCCCCCATCCTGGTGGACGCCGGCGCGGTCCGCTTCCCGCTGCTGGGCCTCGCCCTGGTAGGTACCGGCCTCGACCTGGTAGACGACGCTGAGCACGCCTCCGCCGGCGCGATCCCACTCGCGTTGCGGCGTCGCGCCCGCACGCACCTCTCCTCCCTCGCGCCGCTGGAGCGCCTGGCCGACGCGCTCGCATTGGCCGTCCAGGAGGATCTGGTGGTGATGGCCGGCGCCCGCGACGGCGCCTGCGACGGCGCCTGCGACGACGCCCGCGCGGGGGGCCACGGCCCCCCCGGGCCCGGGCCCACGGGGCCGAGCGCGCCGGACCCCCGCGCGCCGGACCCCCGTGCTCCCCACCCCCGTGCTCCCGGCCCCCCCGCTCCCCACCCCCCTGCTCCCCCCCCCCCCCCCCCCCCCCCGCCCGGGGGGGCCGCACCCCCTCCCGTTTGCTTTCCCCACCCCTCGGGCCCCGCCGCGCGCGCCCGCGGCCG
>Ga0114931_10000855_pt1 | contig 38275 bp, 22 predicted proteins | sample 2SBtaG_FD_89579 | JGI IMG/M metagenome (GOLD analysis project Ga0114931, IMG submission 89579) | Deep subsurface microbial communities from Kolumbo volcano to uncover new lineages of life (NeLLi) - 2SBTROV14_V59a metaG | ecosystem: Environmental > Aquatic > Marine > Volcanic | place: Kolumbo... | reverse complement strand
CGGCGCGAAGGTTACCCCGTCCACGTCCTGGGCTGGGATCGACGAAGGATCGCCGAAGGTGGCGTCACCCCGGCCGAGGCGAATCGTCACCTCTTCGAGGTCGTTGGCGACCGTGATCAGGTCTACATTGGAGTCGTTGTCGATATCGGCCAGGGCGATGGTCTGGCGCCGAGGAGTGTCCGCGTCCCCAGCGGAAAGGTCGATGACATCCTGTTCGACGACGAGATCGACACGGAACCGAAAGAAGTCCTCGACCACCCCCCCGGCGCCCGCCATGGCGAGGAATCCACCCAGTGCCAGAGCGCCGAGCACACTGAGAAACACCAGGAGCCCATCCCAACGCGAGCCGGAAAACCACGATCGAACCAATCTCATCTTCACCTCGACGGCACGGGCAATGGAAAATTCACAGCTGATACCCTGCCCGGGTCAAGCGTCCACTCTCTGGACCGACCTGCGCTTTGTCAACCTGAACCCGCCAGTCGGGAAGGCAAGCAATAGTCGGCGAACATACCGCCGAGATTCCTGCATCGGCGTAGGACGCACCGGGATACCCGCGCTTCGATACGAACGAGCCGTTCGCTCCGCCGTATCTCTGCCGCAATCCAACCAGGGCCGATCTCCCTCACGTTCACACCAGACAGCCGTCGAGGGCATTGTTCACCGCGCGAACCAACTCGTTGATCGCCACCACGCCGTCACCATCCGCATCGATCGCGGTGCAGGCAGCGGCATCGAGGTTGCCGAGGGCGATGTTGACACCGGTAACCAGCTCGTTGATGGCGACCGCGCCGTCATCGTTGCAGTCGCCGACACACGACGCCGCACCCGGTCCGCGGTTCAGCATCACCTGGATCTGCGATCCACCACTCACCGCACCCACCAAATCGAGCATCCCACTGTCGTTCAAATCGGCGCCCTGCAACACCCGGCCGCCGGCGAGGGCCTCCAATCCGCTACTGAGCGGCGCATCGAATCCCGCCTCTGCGTTGCCCTTGAGAAACACGCTGTCGCCGCCGGTACCGAGATCCTCCTGGCCGACCACAACCGCATCCGGTCGATGGTCGCCATCGAAATCGGCCAATACCAGGGCATTGCCCTCGCCACCGGCCGGGTAGTCGGCGCGGGTCAAGGTCGTGGAGCCGTCCGAGCCGTTGAATACACTGAGCGTCGATCCTGCGCTGTCGAAGTCGAAGGAGAGCACGGTCAAGTCGTCGAGGTCGTCGCCGTTCAGGCGTCCGACCCGAACCGCGCGCGGTTCGACCGCGAGTCCGCCGATTGCAATCGGCACGACCTCCTCGTCGAAGGTACCGTCGCCGTTGCCGAAGATCGGGTAGAGCTCGCCCGTGTCGACATCGACCGCCGCGACATCGAGCCCACCACCATTAAAATCCCCGACCGCGATGTCGACCAGCTCGAACGAGAACTGATCCAAAAAGACAACTGGTGTCGGGCAGCTCTCGAGCGTTCCCAACGAGTTGCACAAGAAATAGACACCGTCGAATGACTCGAGGATGGCCAGGTCGTCGCGACCGTCCTCATTAAAGTCGGCAATCGCAACCGCGGCGATCTCGACCGTGTCGAGATCGTCGAAGCTCTGGTCGGGCGGATCGAAGGTGCCATCGCCAAGGCCGATGAAGATCTGCAAGGCGCCGAAGTCATCGACCACCACGACGTCGGGATTGCCATCGATATCACCGGCGGTGTCGGAATCGAAAGGCGAGGTCAGATCGCCGATCGCCACCGCGGTGGGTAGATCCGCGGACCCGATCGGCAGCGCATCGGCGAAGGTACCGTCGCCCTTGCCGATAAACAGAACCACCTGGTCCGAAGGCTCGTCGATCGCAACCATGTCGACGATTCCGTCGAGGTCGACGTCGCCGAGAGCAATCGCCTGCACCCCCGCCTCTTCGCCGACGAGGTGGGAGATCGGTGCCAGCGGTGTGAACTCGGGAACCGTGCCAGCCGCGACCGGAACTGCCAGGAACAGCGTGAGCGGGGCGACCATTCGAATCCAGAGATTCTGCATGGGTGAATGTGTAGCAAACCGGCGCACCGACGGTAAACCAGACAGCCTCAGGCCGACGATCCAGCACATCCCGGTCCTCGTCTGGGCCACCGAGTGTGCCCCCAGCCGCCGTTCACGGTTCTCGCAACTCCGCCTCGATACCCACCAGCACCTGATCCACCGCGGCGTCGCTCGACCGCCGGTCTTCGATCGTCCGCACCGCGTACATCACCGTCGTATGGTCGCGCTTACCAAACTTCTCGGCGATGCGCGGGTACGAGGCCTGCGCCACCGTGCGACTGAGATACATCGCGATCTGCCGCGGGAAGGAAATCTGCTTACCGCGACGTCGCGAGGTCAAATCGCTCACCTGCAGACCGAAACGGTGACTGACCGTCTGCTGGATCGACTCGACGGATACCGCCAGGCGATGACAATCCAGGGGACCGAGCGCTTCGTGCGCCAGCTGAGGGCTCAGCGGAACGTTGCGCACATCCGCCAATCCGACCACCCGGTTGAGCGCGCCCTCGAGTTCGCGCACACTCACACCGCTGCGCTGCACGAGTACCTCCGCCACCTCGGGCGGCAGATCGATCCCTTTGCGGCCAGCCTTCGCATGAATGATGGCGACGCGCATCTCGCGCGTCGGCGGATGAATGTCGGCGATCAGGCCGCCTTCGAAGCGCGAACGCAACCGCTTTTCGATCCCGACGATCGCCGCCGGCGGCTGGTCCGACGTGAGGACGATCTGCTTCTCCGCGCCGTACAGGGCGTTGAAGGTGTGAAAGAACTCCTCCTGGGTCCGCTCCTTCTTCGAGAGGAACTGGATATCGTCCAAAATTAGAATGTCGACCCGCCGGAAGCGCTCGCGGAACGCGTTCATCTGATCCTGTCGCAGCGACTGGATCAGATGATTCATGAACGTCTCGGTCGAGAGGCACGCCACAACCGTGCGCGCCTTGCGCCGCAGAAGCTCATGCGCAATGGCGTTGATCAAGTGCGTCTTGCCGAGACCGACACCACCGTGCAGGAAGACCGGGTTGAACGCCTTACCCGGCCTCTCGCAAACACTACACGCGGTACGAAACGCCATCTCGTTGCTCGGCCCGACGACGAACGAGTCGAGCGTAAAGTGCGGAACCAGTTTGCCGATGCGCGGCGCGCGCGGACGGCCTACCTCAGACGATTTGCTGAGACGCCTGGCGTGTTGTGCGCGAACCGCGACGCGATCTGGAGCCAGGACGAAACGAATTGGACACGGCCGACCAAGCTCACGCTCCGCCGCCCCGGCGATGGCTTTCAAAAAGTAACGTTCGATCCAGGATTGGTAGAATACGCTGGGAACCTGCAGCACCAGCTCTTCCTCCGACGGAACCAACTCGACGGGCTCGATCCACGCCAAGAAATTCCGTTCCCCCAAACACTCCCGAAGCTCCGACAAGACCGACGCCCACAAAGCCACCATGCGTTCCCGCCCCTCCTCCATAACAAGAGAGAACGGACTTGCCGGGCGCCCGCATCGGTTGTCCACAGTTGGGGACAACACGACAACTCACAACACCACCTCGGCCGTACCACCACCACTCCACACTTCGTCCACAGGCCCCGAGTCCCCCACGTCCTTCCTCCCTTGAAGAGGAAAGCAACGCGTACGCCCGGCAAGATTCATTCTCAAGTTCGATCCGCTTCTGTTGGGTTCAAAACAATTGCCCAAGAAGTTGGAGAGGCGCGTTTCTATTCCCGTGCGCACTACCTGTCAATACTGATTTCGGCGCAACACACTGGTTTGAAAAGACGGCGCGCTCGTAAGTCGTTCAAGCTTCGTCGTTTCGCATCGCGAAAGTTTTTTTTTGCGCCGCGCACTTTTCTCGATCCAAAACGCGGGATCAGTTTTGATGCGCAGACAGGTCGCGTTCGATGCGTATCGCTTGCTCGAGTTTGTCCGCTTCGAGCGCGCCGCGAATCATGCGGTGGTTGAAGAACAACGTCGGCGTCGACTGCACTCCGAGTCGCGCACCCTCAGCCACATCGCGCGCAACTACGGCGCGCGCGTCGTCACTCGCGAGACAAGTCGAGAACGCGTCTCGATCGAGACCGACACGGTCGGCCAGGCGCAACAACGTGTCGCGGCCGAGGTCTCGCTGGTTGTCGAACAACAAGTCGTGGTACGGCCAGAACTTGCCTTGCGCAGACGCACACTCCGCCGCGACCGCGGCGAGGCACGCGTTGCGATGGAACGAGCTTTGCACCGCTGGATTGCACGCGGAGTCGAGCGGGTAGTGAAAGAACTCGACGCGAACGTCCTCGCGGTAACGCGGCAGTAGCGATTTGAATGTACGGTACATTTGCGCGCAGTGACCACACTCGAAATCCGAAAACTCGGAGATCACCACGACGGCGTTGGCGCTGCCCTTGGTATGCCCGTTCACCGGCGGAACTTGCACGACCGGTCGCGCCTCATACCAGAGAACGAAGTCGGGGTCGGGGGCCGGCTCCGGGCCGACAGCCTCCCAAACCACGAGCCCGAGAACCACCGCCAGTCCGACACCCGCACCGATGCCGATCCAGCGAACCAGACCGGTACCTTCATCACGCCCGCGGCTGGTCTCGCGGCGCACGCTGCTCAGAAGCAACGCAGTGGCGATCAGCATCCCGGCACTGACTACGTACAACCCCGTACACAACAGGCACACGGCGCGCAAAACCACGAGCGCAATCCCGGCCAGATAGACCGAGTAGATGGCGCCGCCAATGGCGCCCGCGAAGAGAGCTCCTGCCGCGCGCCGCCGCGACTGCGCCCGCGGCAGAGCAACCACCAGCCCGAGGGAGATCCCAAAGAACCCCGCATAGGTGAGCAGGGCCGCCCAAGCCACCGGAATCACATCGAACAGATATGCGTACTTGCTCGACAACACCGTGGTGCACGAGAAGGTTGCGTTGACATCGCAACTCGGCGCTATGTCGGCGACGATCTGCGAATGTACGTAGGCAATGTACACACTGATCGCAAAGCCCGCTACAGAGAGAGCCCCGACCAGACCCGCCGCGCGTTTACTCGACATCTCTACGAATACTCGACCGGCCGCTAGGGCTCCTCGGCCTCGATGTCGACCTCGTCCCAACCGAGTTGGCCATGGGCATCCACGATGCGAATGGTCGCGGTGTAGCTCCCCGCCTTCTGGTAGGTGTGCGACGGGCTCGCCTCGGTCGAAACCGGCGACCCATCACCAAAGTCCCACGTGTACTTGGCACCTTCGATTTCATCCACCAGCATCGACTCCACTGAGAACTTCACCGTGAAGGGGACGGTCCCGTCCTCTTCGTCGCCCTCGGCGAGGAGTACCAACGCATCGTCGTCGATTTCGTCATCCTCGGCGACCGCGGTTTTGGCGGCTTGTGGCTTCGCGGCGGGTGGCGCCGCTTGGTGAGCGGCCGGTGCCGGCGGCGTTTCCCTGGTCCCCTGACAGCTCTGACACCCAGCCGCAAAGACCAGTGCGAGCAACGCGCTCGTCCAGCACAACCAAACTTCCATCCCTCGATACATCTTCGCCTCCTGAACGTGGAAACCACCCTTCTAGTACAGGTGGGACTCGGGATCCAGAATCGGCACCCGGAGCTCGAAATCGTGATTCGCAATGCTCATTCACGGGCCTCAGTCCCGATGCACGTGTGCCCGCTTGAGCGATCCGCAACAAGGGCATAGGTATCGGGTCGCGAACGGCCCGCCGATCACCAGAACCCGGGCTATACGCGGTCTTGCGAAGATATGGCAACTGCGATCAGGCCCGCCCGGGATCCCGAGCCCCGCATCAGCCCGAGCGGGGCCTGCTGAAGTGCGGGTCGCGCACCTAGCACCAGTGTTCCCCCCCTATCGCGGCGGGATGGGAACGGTCGCCTACCACCAGGCTGCGGCACTGGCGCGGCAGGCGGTCGATGTTACGGTCTTTACGCCGCGGGCCGACAGCCCGCGGTCCATCCCCGAAGGGGTCGAAGTCGTCGAGCTCACCCCACTACTACGGCACGGCAACGCCGCATGCCTGCCGCAGGCTCTCACCCGTTCCGGCTCCTTCGACATCGTCCACGTTCATTACCCTTTCTTCGGCACCGCCGAGCTCATGGCCGCACGGCGGCTCGCCGGCGGACCGCCCTTGGTCGTTCAGTATCAAATGGACGTCGTCGGAGACGGATGGAAGGGTCCGGTGTTTCGTTGGCACCGGCGCCTGCTGTTCCCCACCATCCTGCGCGCCGCCGACCAGATCCTCGTGACTTCGGTCGATTATGCCGAATCCTCCAACTTCCTCGCCGGCCGGATGCCCTCCCTCGACGAGAAGGTCACCGTGCTCGCAGCCGGGGTCGATCGCGGTACATTCCATCCTCGCAACCGTGCCGATGCCCGCGCGGCGCTCGGACTGCCGGCCGACGCAGCCCTGGTGTTCTTTCTGTCGCGACTCGACAAGGCTCACTACTTCAAGGGGTTGCACATCCTCGTGCGGGCGCTGCGACGAGCCCCCGAGACCACCCTGGTGATCGGCGGCGATGGCGAGCTGCGCCAGCGCTACGAAAGACACGCCGCCAAGCACCTGGGCCCGCGCGCGATCTTCGTCGGTGACGTCGCCGACCGGGATCTGGCCGACTACTACGCAGCCGCCGACGTGATGGTCCTGCCGTCGGTCGACCGAACGGAGGCGTTCGGACTGGTCTTGCTCGAAGCGATGGCCTGCGGCACGCCGGTCGTGGCGTCGCGCCTGCGCGGAGTGCGCACCCTGGTCGAGGACGGAAAAAGCGGCTTTCTCGTCCCACCCGGCGACGAGGTGCGGCTGGCCAAGAAGATCTCGCGGGCGATCGCCCAGCGTGACACGATGAGCGGCCACGCCCTGCGCGTCGCCGCGCGCTTCGGCTGGGACGATATCGCGACCCGGTTGAAAGACGTCTATACCGCGTTGGTATAAAACTCGCTTCGCTCACAGGCTCAGACCCACAAAGGCCAAAGGCTGAAAGCTGTGTTCCGTATCCGGATGGTCCGGCGGCTCGCCGGTGGTCGAGCTGGGCCGAAACGAGTTACCCGGTAGCCCGTACGCCGAATACCCTTGTCACCCGCCAATCGCTTGTCTAAAGAGGGGCCCTACCGATCGACCGGTCGCCCCTGGGGTAGGCCGGGGGCCGGTGGGCCATCGCCTCGCGGCGGTGGTATTTCTAATTAGCCAACGGAGTTGACGTGCCTAACGCATTGATTACCGGAATCACGGGGCAAGACGGCTCGTACCTGGCCGAGTTTCTCCTCGACAAGGGGTACAGCGTCTTCGGCGTGGTGCGCCGTGCCAGCACCGAAAACTTCGAGCGAATTGAGCACCTGCGCGACCGGGTGACGCTGGTTCAGGCCGACTTGTTGGACCAACTGTCGCTCATCGAAGCGATCCAGGAATCCGAGCCCGATGAAGTCTACAACCTCGCGGCTCAGTCGTTCGTGCCGACATCGTGGAAGCAGCCGGTGTTGACCGCGGAGTTCGACGCCGTCGGCGTCACCCGGCTTCTCGAAGCCATCCGCACCGTCAACCGCAAGATTCGCTACTACCAGGCCTCCTCGAGCGAGATGTTCGGCAAGGTCAGAGAAGTGCCCCAGAAAGAATCGACACCGTTCTACCCGCGCAGTCCCTACGGCGTAGCCAAGGTCTACGGCCACTTCATCACCGTGAACTACCGGGAGAGCTACGATCTATTCGCCTGCTCCGGCATCCTCTTCAACCACGAGTCACCGCGCCGCGGTAAAGAGTTCGTCACGCGAAAAATCAGCGACGCCGCGGCGCGCATCGTCGAAGGGGTCCAGGAAGATCTCAAGCTCGGCAACATCAATTCCGAGCGCGACTGGGGATTTGCCGGCGATTACATCCGCGCGATGTGGATGATGCTGCAGCACGATGAGCCCGGTGACTACGTCGTCGCCACCGGCCAGACGCACAGCGTCCGCGAGTTCGCGCGCCTCGCCTTCGACCACGTAGGTCTCGATTGGGAAAAGTACGTGAAGAGCGATCCAGCCCTGCACCGCCCGGCCGAGGTCGATCAGTTGATCGGCGACTCGAGCCACGCCCGGCAGACCCTGGGATGGCATCCGGACGTCGACTTCCCCGGCCTGGTCAAGATGATGGTCGACGCAGATTTGGAGCGGATTCGGTACATCAAGGCTGTGGCAGCAAACGAGTGACGCGCACTCAGCGCACCAACGGCAGCATCCCGGCAGCCCATTCGGTCATTAGAAACGATGTTTCTCTATTGATCAGCCCAGGACCACCCGTTAAGATCTGCGGCGGCGTGTATCCCTCGCGTACCCATAGGCTCGGCCGCGCGGATTGCGGTCGGTGCGCTTGCGGTGGCACTGGTGTGGTGATGGAGGTAGAGCACGATGCGTGACTTGCGAGGAAGGAACGTCGCGGTAACAGGCGGGGCCGGATTTCTCGGGTCGCACGTGGTTGAGCGGCTGCGCAACCGCGGTGCCGAAGTTTTCGTGCCGCGCAGCCGCAAGTACGACCTTGTATCCGCGGTGGGTGTGCGCGATTTCTACGATGATGCGCAACCCGAGATCGTCATCCATCTGGCCGCCCAGGTTGGTGGAATCGGCGCCAACCGGGACAACCCGGGCCGGTATTTTTACGCCAATCTGATGATGGGCGTTCAGCTCATGGAAGAGGGGCGGCTCCGCGGCATCGACAAATTCGTCGGCGTCGGCACGGTCTGTGCGTATACGAAAATGACCCCAGTACCATTTCGCGAGGAAGACCTCTGGGCCGGGTATCCGGAAGAAACCAACGCCCCCTACGGCCTCGCCAAAAAGATGCTCCTGGTGCAGGCGCAGGCGTATCGCGACCAGTACGACTTCCCGGCAATCTATCTATTGCCGGTGAATCTCTACGGACCGCGCGACAACTTCGATCCGTCGCGCTCGCACGTCATTCCGGCGCTGATCAAGAAATGCCTGGACGCAATCGACAATGGCGCGACCGAGATCGAAGTCTGGGGAACGGGAAGCGCGAGCCGCGAATTCCTCTATGTCGACGACTGCGCCGAGGCGATCATCCTCGCCAGCGAGCGCTACGAGGACGCCGACCCGGTCAACATCGGCGCCGGCCGCGAGATCACGATCAAGGATCTGGTCGAGACGATCGCGACATTGACCGGTTTTAGCGGAAATCTGCGCTGGGACAGATCCAAGCCGGACGGCCAGCCCCGGCGCTGCCTCGACGTCTCGCGCGCTGCAGCGCGCTTCGGCTTCGAGGCGTCGACCTCTTTCGAAGAGGGCCTGCGCGAAACCATCGACTGGTACCGCGCCCAGCGTCAGCGCGCGGCCTGATCGAGGCTGCAGCGCCAATGATGCCGAAGCGGCAACCGCGACCGGCGAAATCTTCGCGATCGAGTCTTTAGCGAGCTTCCGTGGACGGTTATTCATCGAACGCAACTCGCTCGGCGCGCCGCGAAATTCGCGAGTTTCTCAATCCGCGACACCTGCTGGCGAGCGTCGCGCGCAACCGCGAGCTCATCTGGCAACTCAGTCGCCGCGAGGTTCGCCAGCGCTACCAGGGATCCTTCCTCGGCATCGGCTGGGCGCTGATCACGCCGCTGGCGACACTCGGCGTCTACACACTCGTATTCGGGGTCATCTTCAGTGCGCGCTGGGAACAGACCGAAGCCGACGGCGTCGTCGGCTACGCGATCATTCTGTTCGCGGGCATGATCGCGTACAACGTGTTCGGCGAAACCATCGGCAGCGCACCGAGCCTGGTTGCGTCACGCCCCAACTACGTCAAGAAGGTCGTTTTTCCTCTCGAGATCCTCACCCTGACCACACTCGCCGGCGCTCTCTTCCATTCGCTGATCGGCGTCGGCATCATCGCCGTTCTCAGCCTGCTGACGACCGGCACTGTGTCGTCGACCATCTGGATGTTGCCGCTGGCCTACATCCCGCTGCTGGCGATGACGGCGGGGCTGACCTGGATCCTCGCCGCCATCGGCGTCTTTTATCGCGATCTTGACAATCTGATCGGGATCGTCGTTCAGCTCCTGTTTTTTCTGACACCGATTCTCTATCCGCTCTCAGCGGTTCCAGAGTCGATTCGACCACTCATGCGACTCAACCCCCTGACCACCATCGTCGAGGATTTCCGCCGCATCCTCCTCTGGGGCCTGCCCCCCAACTGGGAGTGGTTGGCGCTCAACACCGTGCTATCGGCAGCCGTGGCTCTACTCGGCTACACTTGCTTCATGGCATTGCGCCGGGCCTTTGCAGATGTCCTCTGAAGCGATCGTCGAGGTACGAAATCTCGGCCGCGTGTACCATATCTACGACAGTCCCGGCGACCGGCTGAAGCAGGCGTTCTTGTGGGGCCGGCGGCAATTGTACCGGGATTTCTGGGCGGTGCGCGGTGTCTCGTTCCAGGTCGCCAGCGGCGAGGCGTTCGGCATCATCGGCCGCAACGGCTCAGGTAAGTCCACCCTGCTGCAGATGATTGCCGGCACCCTGCAACCGAGCGAGGGCTCCTATCGGGCTCGCGGAACCGCCGCAGCCCTGCTCGAGCTCGGCAGCGGCTTCAATCCGGAGTTCAGCGGTCGCGAAAACGTTTACCTCAACGGCGCCCTGCTCGGCCTCCGCCGCCGCGATATCGATCGCCGCTACGACGAGATCGTCGACTTCGCCGAGATCGGCGAATTCATCGACCAGCCGGTGAAGACCTATTCGAGCGGTATGGTCGTACGCCTGGCGTTCGCCGTCCAGGTCTGTGTCGAACCGGAGCTTCTCATCGTCGACGAGGCGCTCAGCGTCGGCGACGTCTTCTTCCAACAGAAATGTTTTACCCGAATTCGCCAGACACTGGACCGCGGTACGGCTCTGCTCTTCGTCTCACACGATGCCGCCGCGGTGCGCGGCCTGTGCCGGCGCGCATTGCTCCTCGAAGATGGCCATCCCGTGTTCGAGGGAAATGCCGGGGTTGCCGTCAGTCGCTACCACGCGTCGATCGGCACGCCGGTGGTGCGTCGCCTGGCGGATTCCCCGTCGCCCGCCACGTCGCCGGCGAACGAGCTCGGCGACTGCGCCGCCGATGGGGCGAAGCGGGCCGGTTTGCTGCGGGCCTCGATCCTGACCGCCGGCGAGAGGCACGGCGCCGGCGACGTGGTCGTCGAGGCGGTCCGGGTCACCAACGACGCAGGTCACGACACGCTGAGCGTCGATCTCGGCCGGAACTTGAACATCGACGTCCTGCTGCACGCGGTCGCCAATACCGTGGCACCGAGCGCCGGCATTCACCTATACGATCGCATGGGCACCCTGGTTTTCGCCGCCGGTACGCGCCAGCTCGGGCACGCACTGCCCGACATGCCAAGCGGAGGCGAGGTCATCGTTCGCCTGCGGCTTCGCTTCGACGTTCAGCCGGGAGAGTACACGTTCAGCATCGGAACCTCCGAACCGTCCACGAAAGGTGGCCCCAACATCGGGCACATCCTCGACTCGCACGAGAGCCTCGGGCCGATCGAGGTTCTCCACGATCCCCATCAGCCGCTGCCGTTCTTCGGCGTCGCCCGACTCGACCTCGAAGCGAGCCACGCTCCCTTGTGACCTGAAAATGGCACGCGGCGCACGTACCAACGGGGTCCAGGTCTGCACCGGGCTGGGCGCCGGTAATCTCGGCGACGAGCTGATGGCGGCCGCGTTCTGGAATCACATTGCCGCCGACGTTCGGCTGCGCGTCGAGGCTTTCGAAGACTATCGCAACCTCGGGTTCACGTATCCGACGCGACACGATTACCAAGGCGCGTCGTGTGAGGCCGATCTCGCACGCGCCGGAGTCCCCGGCTATGCTGTGGGATCAACCCCGGTTACAGAACTGTGGGGGCTCGGCTGGCCGCTGCAGGCGATCACCCGACGGCTGCGCGGATTCCAGCAGCGATCGCTTCCTTACCATATGGTCGGCATCGGCGTTGACGCTATCGAGGGAGAAGAGGCCAGGGCCTTGTTCGCCGAGGTCCTGCTCGACGCCACATCGTGGACGGTGCGAACAGAATCTTGCCGCGATGCATTGCTCGACCTCGGCGTCGCCGGCGAGCGGATCCAGACCGGCGCCGACTGGGCATGGCTCTACGAGCCGTCGCACGATCACCGCGACTGGGCGGCCGCGGAGTGGAAGTCACTCGGGATCGACGCGCGGCGACCGCTCGTCGTCGTCAACGTAGTCAACGAAATCTGGGCACACCGCGACGACGTCAAGCGACAAATCGCCGGCGCACTCGACCATCTCGCGAGAGAAGGGCTTCAGGTAGCCTTCTTCTGCAACGAGGTGCGGCCAGGGGCCTACTACGATCACGCCGCGGCTCTCGCCACGCAGGGATTCATGGCCGAGCGATCGACGATCGTCGCGCCCGGCATCCACCCGCTCGACAGAGTCCTCGGCCTCCTATCTCATGCGACCGTGACTCTCTCGCAACGCTACCATTTTACCGTTGAGTCGGTGCTGGCCGGAACGGTGCCGGTCTCGATCGCGCGCGGCGACAAGTTGTCGGGGCTGCTGGCCGAGCTCGGCCTGCCCGCCGCCGGTACGATGGACGAGCAGGACGGCGCGCGTCTGGCTCGACAGACACTCGACACCCTCGACTCGCGGCACGCAACTCTGGCCATGCTGGAGAATCGGCGTGCTGCGTTGCGTGAGCGCGCACACCTCAACCTGGCTTTCGTTCCGGAGCTTCGCCGGGCAGGCTCCGACCGATGAACGAACGCGCAACATCCCCTCTTAACGCGACATTCCCTGTAGCGCGACTCGCCTCGGTCGACGAGTTGGAGTCGCCGCGCTTCCGATCCTTCATGTCGCTGGCAAACGCGCTCGCCGAACGCTGGTCTCTGCGCACCTTCCACGACTGGTCCAAGGTCTGGGAGTACCCGTGGCTGTGGTTGCACGGGATCTCCACGCTGCCACTTCCCGGACTGCGGATCCTCGACATCGGCAGCGAGATCAGCCCGATGCCGTGGCTGCTCGCCGGGCTCGGCGCCAGCGTGACGATGATCGAATGCGACGGCGCGCACCGGGCGACATGGGACGCCTTGCGCGATCTCACCTCGGCCCGCATCGACTGGCACATCGTCGCCGACGAACGGTTGCCCGTGGCTAGCGCCAGCTACGATGTCGTCACCTCCTTCTCGACCGTCGAGCACCAAGCCGACAAGGAGCGCGCCATCGCCGAAGTCGCGCGAGTCCTGCGCCCGGGTGGACTCCTGGCGATGTCGTTCGACATCTGCGAACCACAGCTCGGCATGACGTTCCCTGAATGGAACGGTCAGGCGTTGAGTCTCGATCTCTTTGAGAGTCTGGTCTGGCGCAATCCGCTTTTCGAACGGGCGCAGCAACCGCCCGCTTGGAATCGAGAGGATATCGACCCGTTCCTGAAATGGCACATCCGGTCGGCACCGCATCACACCTACACCGTCGGTGCGGCGTGCCTCGTACGGGCGGCATCGTGAAGATCGCGATCGTCAACACACACGACATCATCGGCGGCGCCGAGAGATGCTCCTACAATCTGGTGACGCAGCTGCGCCAGGGCGGCGACGACGCTCGCTTGATCGTAGGCGGCAAGCGCGGGACCGATTCCTTCGTGCGCCAGATCGACTACGGCGGCATCGACTGGCGGCTGCGCGGCCTCGTCCACAACCGACTCGGCTGGACCGACACGACCCTCATGGCACCGATCCGCGGCTGCTACACCTGGCCCGAGCTGCGCCACGCCGACGTCGTCAACATCCACAACATGCACGGCGCCTACTGGAACTTCTGGACGCTGCCGATCCTCAGCCGACGCACTCCGCTGATCCTCACCCTGCACGACGAATGGTTGCTGACGGGCGACTGCGCCTACACCTACGGCTGCACGAAATGGAAGCAGCAGTGCGGCGCCTGCCCCCAGGCCAGCGCGGGAAATCCGGACCATCGGGCCTGCATCGGCGGCGCCGACGCGACGCGGTTCAACCTCGGCCTCAAACGCAAGGCTCTGGATCTGTGCAGCGCGGACTCGATCGAGATCGTCGCGCCGTCACAATGGCTGCTCGACCGAGCAGCCATGGCACCGCACCTGGCCAGATTTCCCAAGCGGCGGATCCGCTACGGGGTGGATCTCGAGACCTTTCAGCCGATCGACAAGTACGAGTCGCGCGCCGCGTTGTCGCTACCCACTGACGAAACCCTGCTCTTTGCACCAGCCGCGCACGCCAACGACCCGCGCAAAAATCTCAGCGTGCTGCGCGAGAGCATGCGCCTGCCGGAGTGGCCGCGCCGCTGCCGCGTCGTCGTGGCCGGGCGCGCCGACGCTACCCTGCGCCGCGATTTCGAAGACCTGCCGTTGACCTGGCTCGGCTACCTGAAGGCCCCTGTCGAAATGGCGCGCGCGATCTCGGCATGCGACGCGACGCTGTTGGTGTCCAAGGCGGACAACCTCCCCTACACGGGCCTCGAATCGCTCGCTTGCGGCAGACCCTTGATCGGCGCCGAGGTCGGCGGAATCTCGGAAATGATCGAACCCGAGACGACCGGCTGGTCGTGGCAGCTCGGCGCGGACGAACTGGCCGGTCACGTCGCTCGACTGGCGAGCCTCGGCGACGCCGAGCGTCTGACGATGCAACGCGCCGCGCGCGCCGCGGCCGAACATCGCTTCGACGTGCGCCGCGAAGCCGACAACTACAAAGCCCTGTTTACCGAAGCCGTAACACGACGGCAGCGAGCTCCGGCATGAGGGTTGCGCTTCTCACCCGCGAGTACCTGCCGGAGACGGCTTGGGGCGGTATCGGCAGCTTCTACCAGGCATTCGCCACCAGCCTGCGCGACGCCGGTCACCAGGTCGAGGTGTTCACCCAGGGCCTGAAGCAACGCGCCACCACGAATCAGTCCGGGATTCTCGTGCATACCGTGCTCCCCCGATTCTACCTGATCGGGCGGCCGCGCGGTGGCGAGTTCGGTGGCATGCACGCCAACCACGTCGGCAGCTTCGCCCTCGCGCTCGCTCTGGCCATCCGCCATGCCTGGATCGCGCGCCATCGAGCGCAGCCCTTTGATATCGTCGAAGCGCACGAGCACCTCGGTATCGGCGGCACGTTGGGACGAGCCGCAACGGGCGCGGTCCACGTCGAGCGTTACCACGTTGCCTACGACCTACTCGCCCGGCGGCGGCTCGAGGCGTGGCCGACGTCAGGCATGGTGCGCAGGCTGGAGCGGCGTAGCCTGGACTGCGCCGACCTCCGCATCGCCACCACCCACTTCATCGACAGGCAGACCCAGCGGGCGTTCCCAGGAGTTCCCGCGGCTCAAAAGGTCATCCCGATCGCCAACGGCATCAGCATGACCGAACCGGTACGACAGGAGGCCAAAGAACGGCTCATCGTATTCGTCGGCCGCCTTGCCGAGGTCAAACGGCCGGCGATGATGGCGCGCGCGTTCGCTCGGCTCGCGAGGGCAACCGCCTCGACAGCGGCACCGTGGCGATTGGAGATCGCCGGCGCGGACGGGCCCTGCCCGCGCGGAGGCACCTCCTGGTCGGAGATGCGGCGGCTGCTCGGGACCGCCGCCGAACACTGCCGGTACTGGGGCGTGGTCGACCGACCTCACCTCTTCGAGATCCTGCGACGAGCGCGCGTCATCGCCGTGCCCTCGGCGTTCGAGTCCTTCGGTCTGGCCGCGCTGGAAGCGATGACCTTCGGATGCATTCCAGTCGTATCCAACGATACGGCGCTACCCGAAATCGTCGGCGATACCGGGGTGGTCTTCGAGAACGGCGACGAGGACGCATTCGTCGAGGCGCTGCAGGCGGTTACCGCGCTGCCCATCGAACGACTTCGCGAGCGCAGCGAGCGCACCAGCCTGCGCAGCAACACCTGCTTCAGCGGTACCACTCTCCTGCACCAAAACCTCGCGGCTTTCGAGGAGGCGCTGCAAGCCAAGCGCGGGGAACACAATGGCTAAGGTCCTGGCGATGCGTACCGACCGGCTCGGTGACATCATCCTCGCGTCCGGCTACCTCTCCGAGCTGGCCGGGATCCACCAGGTGGACCTGTGGGTCGCGCCGGGGCTCGATCCCGTCGCTGGGATCCTCGACCCGCGGATCAACGTACGCGTCACCCCATTCCACAGCCACCTCGCCGACGATCCGGACATCGTCGCGCGGTGGTTGATGCTGATCCACGATGAGTCGTACGACGTCATCGTCCTGTCCCAGTTCACGCACGACTACGCGAATCTTCTCGCGCTCGGCTGGACCAACACTCCCCAGGTGTGGGGATTTGCCAACGCCGAACACGAGGGCCACTTCGGCTGGTTGAAGACCAAGTTCGGCAACCCGGTGCGGGACCCCAGCCCAGCCAGCCTGACCTGCGCCGCGACGGTCGACCCCTTCGCCCTCGACACCGAGAAGTACGCGGCGCTGGCGGCGACCTGTGGTTTCGCCGAATCGGCACAAAACGGCCATCCGCGTCTGTTCCGACGCGGCCAATCGATCGCAGCGAGATCGTCCGGACACGGCACCCTGATCTGGCCCGGCAGCGGACTCCCGCAGAGACGCTGGCCCGTGGACCAGTTCGCGGACCTCCTCGGTCGCGCGCCGGAGCGATACCTCGACCCGATCGATGTCGGCGGGACCACCGCCGAGCGCGAGATCGTCGAGGCTTGTTGCCGCGCGATCCGCGCCGTGGGGCGATCCAGTACGAGCTGGATCGTCGAACCGGATCAGCTCGCCCAAACAGCCGGGGCGCTTCAGAAGTACACCCGGGTCTTATCCAACGATACCGGAATCGCCCACCTCGCCGCCGCGGTCGGGACACCGGTCGACTCCATCTCGCCAGCACAGTACCAGGGGCGGTTCATCGTCGACGGCGATCGATCGCGAACGTTCTTCGCCGATATTCCGTGCCGCAGGTGCCGGGGGGCCTGCATTTTCCCGGACGAGGAAACGTGGCCATGCGTGTCGGCGATCGCTGCGCCAGCTGTCGCAGACGCCCTGCGGGCCGAGGCTCCGGGCAACACAGTCCTGCTATCGACCGGGGATCGATTTCCGATGAGCGTCCTCTTCGCGGCGCAACGGTCGATCACACGAAGAAACGACGAGGTCTGGAGCGAGTTGTTGTCTCGGATCGAAGTCGAACGACGAAAGTGGGAAACGCTCCACGGAGAGGCGGATCTCAATCAGCGCATCATGGTTTCGCGAGCCCAGCAGGCCGAGAGACAACGCGACGAGTTGCGCGGATTGCTCGAGGAGGCACAACAACAACGCGAGCAGTTGGCTTCATTGCTGCGCCAGGCCGAAGAACAGCGAGAGGAGGCCCGAACGGTACTCGCGGAATCCGACCGCCACCGCGAAGAGCTCGCCACCCTCCTGTCCGACGCGCAGGTGCAACGCGACGAGTGGCGGACACACCACGACACACTCCAGGAAAAACTGTCGCGAGCCAAAACCGAGGCGGGGGAACTTCGCTCTAAAAGCGAGGCGACCACGGTGCTGCGCGAGCCCTGGGTCAGGCCCGGAGTCGGCTCGTTTATCTCGATCGTCACGCCGTCCTTCGGTCAGGCAGAATTCATCGGCGAAACAATCGAATCCGTAGCCTCACAGGGGTACGAGCACTTCGAGCACCTGGTCGTCGACGGCGGCAGCACGGACGGCACCGTCGCGGCTCTCGGGGAGTATCCGAACCTGCAATGGGTCAGCGAGCCCGACCACGGCCAGGCTCACGCGATCAACAAGGGACTGCTGGCGGCTCGTGGAGATATCCTCGCATACATCAACTCGGACGACTTCTACCTCCCCGGCGCTTTCGAACACGTCGCCAAGATCTTCAACGACAACCCCGACGTCGGAATGGTCGTCGGCGGCTGCGATTGCGTTGACCAGAACTCGAACAAGATTGGCCACTACCGAGCGCGTTTCGACTCCGTGGAAGATCTAATCCGGTACTGGGGCTGGGACGACTGGGTATGCATCCCACAGCCGAGCACGTTCTGGCGGCGGTCCGTTCTCGAACAGGTCGGGCTCTTCGACCTCGATCGCCACATGGCGCTCGACTACGACATGTGGCTGCGTATCGTCCAGGTCACCAAGGTCCGCACCACCGACCGGACCCTTGCTGCATTCCGGCTGGCCCCGGACACCAAGACGGTGTCGCGCACGCACGAAATGTACCTCGAGGAGTTCGAGGTCAGCCGTAACCACTGGAATCTACTGCCGCGACCGCGGCGCATGCGGATTTCGATCGAAGCTCGCAACCACCTCGCCCAGCGCCTACTCGGGGTCGCCGAGCACTTTGCCCTCAATACGATCGGAGACCCCTCCCTGGCGCGCCGTCTCGCCGGCGACGCTTGCCGCTGCGCGCCATGGATCCTCCTCAACCCGCGCCTCTATCTGACCGTTCTCTCGTCCTTCGCCGAGCGCCAGGGCGAATCGGATCACAAGGCGGCGCACAAACTCCACAGAGGATACCTGACCCTCCTCTGGCGCCTGAGCGGAAATCACCAGCCGACTCCGCCCGAGGACACCGAGTGAGCTGACCGCAGGCACAACAGCGCCAGCCGCCGCGGCGACCACTTACTGACGACCATGCACGTGGTTCAACTCAACACCTCTGACGTCGGTGCCGGCGCCGAACAGGTCGTCAGCGACCTGGACGCAGCTCTTGCCGGTGTCGATGTCTCGTCGTCGATGGTCGTCGGCCGGCGCGCGGGCGGCGTGACCGGAGCCACCGAGATCCGCTACTACCTACCGCTGGAACGACGACTCAGTGCGATAGCCGAAAACCTCCTGAGCCTACAAGGAGTGCTCTATCCATCGACATTGCTCCTCCAGCACCAGGCACCGTTCCGTCATTGCGACGTCGTCCATCTTCACAACGCACACGGGGAGTATCTCAACACCTCCGCCCTGGCATCGTTGTCGAGGCGGATACCGCTCGTGTGGACGCTTCACGACCAATGGGCATTGACCGGCAAATGCGTCTACTCGCACGGCTGCGACGCATGGCAACGCACATGCGGCAACTGCCCGATCCTCTCCACCCCGCCCGTGCTGCGGCGCGACCGCACCGCACTACTGATGCGCTACAAGAGAGCGGTTTACCGGCGCGCCGATCTGTGCGTGGTTTGTCCTTCGCGGTGGTTGGCCGACATGGCGCGACGATCGCACCTCGGCCATTTCCGTATCGAACACATCCCCAACGGGATCGACACCGCGCTGTTCCGTCCTCGCCGCGCGGCCGACGTGCGGGCGCGGGCCGGCAGCTCGACGCGCCGGCCGCGGGCGATCTTCGTGAGCTCCGATCTGCATTCGGAGTACAAGGGGTTCTCGGATCTGCAATCGGCCCTACCTGAGATCGGCTCGTCCATCCACTTGAGCACGATCGGCAGCAACCGAGGCGCCTCAGTCTTCGCCAGCGATGAGGACGGACACGAGCTCGGCTTCATCGCCTCGCGAGAAGACCTGGCCCGCGAGCTAGCAGCAGCCGATTTCTCGGTCATGCCGTCGACAGCCGAGAATCACTCGCTCAGCGCACTCGAAGCGATGGCCTGCAGCACTCCGGTGATCGCCTACCGCAGCGGTGGTCTGCCGGAGCAGATCGTCGACGGCGAGACGGGCATCCTGGTGCCGCCATCGGACCGCAGGGCACTGGTCGAAGCGATCCGCTTCATGGCCGACAACCCGGACGCATGCGCGACCATGGGCCGCGCGGCCGCCGAGCGGGTCGCCGACGGGTTCACCCGAAAAAAAATGGCGGAGCGCTACCGCTCCGTGTACGAGCGGGAGATCGAACGGCGCCGGGCGCGGAATCGAGCTGGCAGCGGCCCGCCCGCGGTGCCGGCAGCGGACCAGCCGTAAACGCTTCGCCGATCTTCCGGTCGGGGGCTACGGTCGATCGGCACCTGTCGCCACAGCCGCAACGGTCGCGGCAGCTGGTGGACCATCCCGAGAGAGATTGGTAGGGGGTGGGTGAGGTGAGGGCGAGGCGGTCGAGGAGGTGGCGTCAAATGAGGTTGCGGCCTGGCGCTGGGCTGGGGACGGCGGAGAAACAGCTCACTCTCCTGGTAGTCGGCGTCTGCGCGATCGCAGCCTGCCTGGCCGCCGGGTGGCCGTGCGCCTGTCACGCCGCGGCTGAGCGACCGAGCGCGCGCGCCGGCCGGCCAACCCTGCGCCTGGAGATGCTGCCGCGCGATCGCCCTGCATTGCGCAGCGGCTGGTCGAGGCTCGAGAAGTTCACGTTCGCCGAAGAAGGCGAGCTATCGATCGTATGGGGGATTGGGGCGAGATCGCTGCTTCAGCTCGAGACGCCGGGTTCGGGAGCCGCAACCCTCACCCTGCGGGTCCGGACCCAGGTGCGCGGGCAAACGGTGGAAGCTTTCTGGAACGACCGGCGTCTCGGTATTCGGGACCTACCCGCCCATCGATGGACAGAGTTGACCTTCGCAGTGCCCGCCTCCGCAATTTTCCCCGACGCCAACGATCTCGAGCTCCGCTACCACGGATTCTCTTCGAGCAAGAACGACAAAAGGCACATGGCCGTTCTTTTCGATTGGATCGATCTCGTCCAGGAACAGGCCCGGGGAGTCTCGGGCGACAGCGGCCGGGTTCACGAGATTCCCAGCGGCGTCGGCCGACTCGTCGTCGAGATGGACTCCAGCGCGAACACGAAGTCGGCAAAGGTAGTGGACGCGCTCCTCGTCTTCGACCGGCGAACCTACGGCTACGAGCGTCCCGCCAACACGCGCCTGGCGGCGGTGGCCGACAGCGATCGATCCGCCTACCACCTCACCCTCGCCATCGACGACAGCCACCACCGAATCGAGTTCGCGCCGGTGAAGCGAGATTTCAGACTGCTGCTCAAATCGCAGACGAGCCCCTGCGCAATTCTGCTCGGCCCCGCCGTGACAAAATCCCCCGCACCGTTCATCGCATTGACGAGTCGCGAGTTGACGGCAACGGATGAAACGGCGCCGCGGCGTCCAATCGCGGGGTCCCCCTGCACTCTTCGGATCTATTACACCCCACCCGCGTCCGAAACCGGCGCCGAGCGGCAACGCGGAGACCGGCGGTGATGTGCCGGAGCCGGCGAACGCTCGGGGTTCTGCTCGCGGGCCTGGTGCTCTTCGCGCCGTCCCCCTGTCACGCCGACAGCGGCGTGCTCGCAGTTTCTGGCTCGACCCAATACGTCGAGACGAGGCTCGACATGGGCAGCGCGCCGAATTCCGCCTACAGCGAGGGCTGGTCGGCGCCGAGCCACGCCAAGGACCGAGACGAGACGGCAAACGCAGAGCTCGCCACAACTCGCTGGGCACTCGGCGGTACGGCCGAAGTCGTCATCGATTTGCCCGCGGCTTCCGCGGTCTCGCTCCGCTACCGGGTGCGCACACATCTGCCAACCCAGCGCATCGCCGTCGACTGGAACGGCCAGCGGGTCGGCGAAGACCGTCTTTCGAACGCGGACGGTTGGATCGAGATCGAGCGGGATGTGTCGGCGACGTTGACCCAGCCCGGCGCAAATACCTTGAGGTTCGCCAGCGACGCCACCGCTCCCGCCGCCGCGGCAGCGGCAGCGGAGCCGGCTGCCTTTCAGGCGGATTGGATCACCGCGACCTCAATTGATCCGAGCCGGCGAGTAGATCTCCTCGAGTCTGCGCGGCTCGGCAGGCAGGTCATGTCCGACGTGCTACGTTCCACGCTACCTGGAAGCCTCAACTTCTCGATTCGGGTCCCGAACGAGCCGTCGAGCCTCACGTATGGGTTTGGCGTGTCGACCGTGGAACGACGCTCCGTGCGAGTGCCTATCGAAGCGATTCTGCGCGACCGCGGCGGCAACGAGCTGTGGCGCGAGGAGACCAGCCTCGACGAGCTCGGCGGGCGCAAGCGCCGCCTGCCCAGCCGGGTGACGGCCAGCATCAACCAGAGGGATGCCGGAAGACTCAGCGACGGCACCTACGGGAACTCATCAGTGTGGCGAGGGACGCCGGGCGCTCCCTCGACCCTCGAATTCGCCTTCGATCCGCCGATCCAGATTACCGGATTCGCGGTGAGCCGAGACGCATCGGCACACTCGCGAGACGGAATCCCCGCTGTGTTCGAGGTCCGTGGCACCCGCCCCGACGGCAGCCCGATCGTCGAGCGCAAGATCGATCACCAAAAGAACCCTGGCAGGCAGTGGCACCTGCTCGGCGGCGAGGCGCTGTCGTCGATCCAGATCACGATCGCCGAAACCTACGATGGCGCAGCTCCGACAATCGACGAAATCGTATTCACGGATGCTCCGATCAGTCCCCGCGATGCGGCCGAGTTGACCGATTGGCAGTGGCGAGATATCGACCTCGCGCCGTTCGCCGGTCGCGATCTCGTGCTCACCCTCAGCGCCGGCCACCCGACCTGTCAGCCCGCCTCGCAGAGGTGTACCGGCACGGCCTACTTCGCCGCACCGCGTTTGATCGAGCGCACCCGGAAACGATGGAACCTCCTGCTCGTTTCGATGGATACGGTGCGCGCGGATCATCTCAGCGCACTCGGCTACCCGCGCCCGACCACGCCCTTCCTCGAGAGCCTGGTCGCGCGCGACGACACGGTGACGTTTTCGAACGCGCGCAGCGCGTCGACCTGGACGCTACCATCCCATCTGAGCCTGCTGACGGGACTGACTCCGTCTCGCCATCGGGTGCAGATCCAGTTTCCGGAGTTTCTGGATTGGCTGGGCCGCCAACACCGGCAACGGATGCTACCGGCGAACATCGACACGCTCGCAGAGATTCTCCGCGACAGGGGCTACCAAACGGTCGCCCTCGCCTCCGCGGGGCCGATGCTCGCGGACTCGGGACTCGGCGACGGCTTCGATCTGTACGACGATACCGTCAATCATCTGCCCAACCGGCCACTCGATTTCCACGGCGAGCTCGAGTCCAAGGCGGCCCTGACGACGCGGTGGCTCGAGCGTCTGCGGGATCGTCCCTTCTTCCTGTTTCTCCACTCCTACGTCGCGCACGCTCCGTACAAGTCGCGGCAGTTCGCCGATTGCCGAACCACCCACGAGTCGAGTTGGTGCCACCGCTACGAGGCGCTCCTCTTCCCCGCTGCCAACCGGCTCAGCCGGATCAACGTCGGAGACCAGATCTCGATCGGTGTGTTCCAGATCCCGACGCAACGCGACCTCTACGACAGCGGACTGCGACTGATGGACTCCTACGTCGCTCACGTGTTTGCCGAGATCCAACGCCTCGGCCTCGAAGACGATACCCTGGTCGTGGTCACCAGTGACCACGGCGAGGCTTTCGCCGAGCACCTACCCGGGTTCTACGACGCGCACGGCCAGAGCTTCTACGAGGAGTATCTGCACATACCGATGTTCTTCGTCGTCCCCGGCCTCGGCAAAGCACGCGAGATCGAAGCGCCGGTGAGCTCGGTCGATGTCGTGCCCACGGTTCTCGAGGCGCTCGGGATCGACGCGCGACCGCCGACCTCGGGCACCTCACTATGGCCCGTGCTGCACGGCGCTTCCGCCAAGCCCCTCAGCGAGCGCACCATCTTCTACGAGGGGCTGGCGACCGAAAAGCACGAGGACTTCCACTTCATCGCCGCATCGCGCGGACGTTACAAGATTCTGGCCAACCCTTACGACCTCTACGACGGTCACCACGAGCTCTACGACCTCATCGACGACAGCGGCGAGCACGTCGACATCAGCAGCCGGTCGCCGGACATCGCCAAAAGACTTCTCAACGACCTCGATCGACATCTGAACGAGAGCCTGGGCGGCTTGATCGTCCTCGAGCTCAGCGTCGGCGACAGGCCGGTCGAGGTCAGCGGCACGATCGACTTCGATCAACCGGCGACAATCGTCGCCAGGGGGCGCCGAAAGAAGGCCGAGTCGACGGAACACCTGGAAGGGGGACGGCACGGCTATCACTTCCGTTTCGAGATGAAGCACGAGCGGCGGCGGCTCGGATTCTCGCCGACGCGGGGCCTGAAGCGGATCGGGTTGACCCTCGACAAACCGGCGGAATGCAAGCTTCGCGTCGCTGGCAAGGTGCTCCCCGCCGACCGGCTCGAGTCGCTCAGCCTCGCCGAGATCGAGGTCGATCAACCGACGCCCTGGCCACGGCTCGACGCGATCTCCGGTTGCGAAGGGCGCATCTACTACCAAATAGGGACTGGCCCCAGCGACCAACGCGCACCCGTCGAGAACTCGCTGTCGGCAGAGCAAGGCGAAGAGGTTCTCGAGCAACTGAGGCTACTGGGCTATGCCGAATAACGTCGCCCTACGCCGGCGGCTCGGCATCGCCGCGCTCTCGGTACTCGTCGCGGCCTGCTCCGAGCCGGCACCATCCGCAACCGGGACGCCGCCATCGCCACACCCCGCCAGGCCGGTCGGGGCGGCTGTGCGCGCGCCAGTCCACGCACCCGGGATCCAGGTGTCCGAGCAAACTCCAAGTGTGAGTATCCGCCCCGCCGAGGTTCGCCGTTACTCCTGGAGCACCCTCCCCCTCGACGGTGGCGGATCGGTGCGAATCGGGCCGGGCTGGGCGACCGACTCCGCCAGCGGACCGGACGACGGCGCCGCCCCCGCCGCCAGGGCGATCGTCGCCGCGCGGGCTTCGCTGCACTTCGACCTCGCGCGGGAAATCCCGACCGATCTATCGGTTCGGGTGCGGACGAGCCAGAACGGGCAGCGACTCGCCGTGCTCTGGAACGGCGAGGTTGCCGCCGAGACTCAGCTCACCGTCGACGCGCCGGTGCATATCGACGTCCCTCTGCCCGAGTCCACCCGACCGATCGACGACTACGAGTTGGCGTTCGAGCTCAGCGGTGGCCCGCCGGATCATCCCCGTGCAACCGTGGAATCAATTCGGCTCCGATCCTGGGTCGAGGGAAAGCCGACACACTTCATTCCCTACAAACGCCTCGGCAAAGAGAGCCAGGCCGATGTCGACGAGTTCCCGCTACCGGCAACTCTGGTCTACCGCCTCGGCCGGGTCCCGGCCCGGAGCCAGCTCACTGTCGGGGTCGCCGCTACATCGATCGACGACCCCGGCGCACAGGTGCCGGTCCGAGTCACCATCGTCAGCCGCGGCGAGAGGCGCGATCTGTGGAACACACCGCTGCGCAACCCCGCGGCGCACACGCACCTGAGGCCTGACTCGATCGACGGCGACGGGGAAGTCGACAAGCTCCGCGACGGATCGTTCGGCACCGCGTCGACCTGGTACGGCGTCACCGGTGGCAAGCCTCTGATCTTCCGCTGGAAGGAGTCGCACTCTCTCACCGCGTTCGAGATCACCAGCGCGACAGAGGCAGCGGGCGCTCCGACACGACTCCGCGTCGAGCTGAGCGAGAACGGACTCGACTTCTCCGCACCGATCGTTATCGACCGCAGCGATCGGCGGGGCACCCAGTGGCACCTGCTAGAGGGAGAGCCGATCCGGGCCCTGCGCCTGACCATCGAAAGGACCCGCGACGACACCACTCCAGCGATCCGTGAGGTCCTCTTCTCCGCGGCGACCGATCTCGGCGCATTGGCGAGCAGACTCGGGCAATGGAAGCGGCTCGACCTCGACATCGGTGAGTTCGCCGACCGACAGGCAAACCTGGAGATCGAAATCGGTGCGCCGCAATGCGCCAACGGCGGTTGCGCGGCGCACGGATTCGTCGCCGGGCTCCGCGTCCTACCGGAGCGCCCCGTCGGCGCGAAAAACCTGATCCTGATTTCCATGGACACGGTTCGCGCCGACAGGACCAGCCTCTACGGATACGACCGGGACACCACTCCTTTTCTGAAGGAACTCGCACACCGCCGCGGAGTCACCGTATTCACGAACGCGAGAAGCACCTCGACGTGGACGCCGGTCTCCCATCTCAGCATGATGACCGGCCTGACTCCGTTCCATCACCGAGTCAACGTCAACTTCCAACAGGTCACCAGTTGGCGCAAAGGCGAGCGGAGCCTGCGCGCGCTTTCGCCTCACGTTCCCACCATCGCATCAATGCTGCGCCAGCGCGGCTTCTTGACCGTGGCCCTCGCCACCGCCGGCTTCCTGCCGGGAGGACTGGGCCTGCAAAACGGATTCGACGTCTATAGCACCCCCGAGCAACACCTCCCCAACCGCGCGCTGGACTACTCTTACGAGCTGCAATCGAAAGCGGCCGAGACCGAATCCTGGCTCGAGACCCATCGCGACCAACAGTTTTTTCTCTTCCTCCATTCCTACGTCGCACACCACCCGTACCGCGACACCGGCCTCGTCGGATGCGACGCCGATCCGGCCCGGCAGCGTTGGTGCGAGCGCTACCGGGCCATCCTCTATCCAGCCGAGAACCACATGGAACACATCCAGGAAAAGGATCTCGGTCGAGCCGGATTACTACAACGCGACTTTGTCAGCGACGCCTACGACAGCGGCCTGCGGCTGATGGACGAATACGTTCGCACGGTGTTTGCGGCTCTCGACCGGCTGGGACTGTCTGAAAACACCATCGTTGTGATGACGAGCGACCACGGCGAGGCCTTCGGCGAGCACCTCGAGCCATTTTTTGGAGCGCACGGCTACGGCTTCTACGACGAATTCCTCAGAGTTCCACTGCTGGTGGCGCGACCGTCGACCGACGACTCTCGCCGCGTCGATCTGCCGGTGAGCAGCGTCGACATCCTGCCGACCATCGCCGCAGCATTCCAGCTGCCCATCCCAGCCGACGACGGCAGCTCGCTGTGGTCGTTGGTCACCGGCGAAGAGCACCGCGAGGATAGCGAAGCGCTTAGCGACCGACTCATCTTCTACGAAGGGATGTTGCTCGAGAACTACGAAGAACACCACTTCGTCGCCGTGTCGAACGGGTGGCACAAGCTGTTGGCCAACCTCTACGACCTGGGCGACGGCTACCAAGCGCTGTTCGATTTAAAAAGAGATCCGGGCGAGCTGCACGACATCAGCGCCGTCGAACCGGATGTCAGCAAGCGGCTGCTGCAAGCGCTCGACGAACACGTGGTCGACGCTTTTTCGGGGATGGTCGTCCTCGAGCTGCGGACACAGACCCCCGCTACGATCCGTGGGATCGTCGCCTTCGATCAGCCGGTCAACCCTTTTGAGATCGATATCCGTAGCGAAGCGGACTACGTCAGGAGCGAGAGCGAATCGTCGGTGTTTACCTTCCAACTCGAAATGGACCGAGAGCGCCGCTTCCTCGGCTTCGAAACCGGCGCGGAGGATTTCTCGGTGTTTCTGCGTTTGTCGGAGATACCCGACGACTGCACCCTCATCGCCGGTCCCGGTCAGTCCGCATCCGATCCCGCCTTCTCGCTACTCGACAAGCGCGATCTGTCCATGACCGCCGCGCAGCGGCGCACCGCCACGGCGCGCCGCTCGGGTTGTACCCTTGCGGTGTATTACCTCGAGCACGAAGCCGGCGACCGACGACCGCGGGGGGGCGGCCAATGGGAGGACATGAGCGAAGAAACGCGAGAAAGGACACTCGAACAGCTTCGGGCATTGGGGTACGTAAAATGATCTTCACTCGTCTCCGCCGCGCCGCCCGGCGAGCCCGCATCGCGACTCGCCCGGCAATCCACAGTCGTTCGCTTTGCGAGCGGGGCTTCCGGCCGGCCATCGCCGCCCTCACCGCGGCAGCTCTCGCAACGACGATCCAGGTCTGCGACAGCACGCCCGCGGCAGCGGCGACGCGAACACCGAAGACGGCTCCACCGCCCGCAGCGCGCCGCCCGTTCCCTGCCCACCCGGCGAACTCGGCGCCGGCAGTCGAGTTGCTAACCGTCGGTCAAGCATTCGAGACGAGAATCGAAATGGCCCCCGGCGATCGCGCGTACCTGAGGCAAGGATGGTCCAGTTTCGAGAAATTCTCTTTCCCCGACGAAGGAACCCTGTCGATCTGCTGGGCGACCGGTACCTTCTCCGCAGTCGCGATACCGCGCCGGCAGGGCCTGCCAACACAGTTGCGATTCCGTGTACGAACGCCGTTCGCGGGCCAGACGATGCGCATCGTCTGGAACGGCACAGCCGTGGACACGGTCAGCTTGCCAACGGCAACATGGCAGACCATCGAGCTAGCCCTTCCCGCCGCTGCGAACCCGTCGGGACCGGATCTACTCCGCTTCGCGTATTCCATTGCCAAGGCCCAGGGTTCCGACACGCGCCCGCTCGCCGTCCTCTTCGATTGGATCGAAATCACGGCACAGAAGGGCAGCATACCTTCGCCCCGGCCGTACAGGCGGCTCGGATCGCAGATCCAGTCTCGGGTGCACGAGCTGTCACTGCCCGGCTCGCTGACCTTCCGGATCGCACGGGTTCCCGATGACTCCAGGCTGAGTTTCGCGTACTCCACCACGACGAACCGAGACCCCGCCGGCAGTGTCGATCTCACGGTTTCGGTCGCTTCCGCGACGCACTCCGAAAAGTCGGTGCTGCGCGAGACACTTTCTAATATCGCTGACCGGGACCGGGTGGCGATCGCGAAGATTGCAACCGAGCCACCGAGCGAGGACGCCGGAGCGATGAGCGACGGCGTGTTCGGCCACCCCTGGCGAGCATCGAGCTCGGCGCCGTCGACGATCCGGATCGATCTGCGAGAGCCCACCGCGCTGACCGCCTTCGCCATCGGCAGCGACGAGATCGACGGCCGCCGGCGGGGAATCCCCGCGAGAATCGAGGTTGCCCTGAGCGGTGACGGAGTGCATTTCGACGAACCCATCCAGCTCGATCACGCCGAGCGGCCCCATCACCAGTGGCACGTACTACCCGGCACGCCAGTTCGCGCGCTTAGACTGACCATCGCACGAACCTACGACGGACAACCCGCGGCGATCGACGAGATCGTCCTGTCCGCAGATCACAACCTGGAAACATTGCAGAACCAGCTGGGGCGATGGCGCAATGAGTCGCTGGATCTCTCCGCGTTTGCGGGCGAAGACATTGAAGTGACGTTCTCCTATAGCGAGCTGAGCGCACGCAAAAACGTGCACCAAACCAGAGGACTGATTGCCGGGCCGCGGATCGAGCTTCCACGCAACGAATCGGATCTCAACGTCGTCCTGATCTCGGTCGACACGGTTCGCGCCGACCACCTGAGCGCGTTCGGCTACGAGCGCCCAACGACTCCCTTCCTCGATCGATTGATCCGGCAGCCCGGAACCGTGCGATTCACCAACGCACGCAGCAGCTCGACCTGGACCCCGCCATCGCATCTGGCGATGATGGTCGGGCAAACTCCGCTCCACTTCCACATCAACGCCACCTACCGGCGCTTCAAGGACTGGCAAAAGAATCGGCGGGCGCTCGTCCCACTCCCCCCCGGCTACCCAACCCTGGCATCCATCCTGCGCGACCACGGCTACACTACCTTCGCCTATTCCTCGGCGGGCGGGACAATGGGTGAGCTCGGTCTGCAGAATGGGTTCAACACCTACGACAACCCCTGGAACCTCCTCCCCTCCCGCAGCCTCGACTACTTCGACGAGCTCGTATCGAAAACCGATCGCACCGCGCGCTGGCTGGAAAATCACCGCGATCGGAAGTTCTTTCTGTTCCTGCACTCCTACGTCGCCCATCTGCCCTACAAAGCCGTCGGTCTAGCCGGCTGCGAGAGTTCCGCTCGCAACTCCGAGCGCTGCTCCAAGTACCTCGACCTTCTGAATCGCGCCGACAATCGGCTGCGGCGCGGAGGCGAGTGGGGCGCACATCGCGAACTCCTTTGTCAAGCGGGCGTGTACGATGCCGAGACGATGGGCGCGCTCTACGACAGCGGTCTGCTGGTGATGGATGCCTTTCTCGAAACCATCATCGCCGATCTCGACCGACTCGATCTCAGGAGGAACACACTGGTGGTCATCACCAGCGACCACGGCGAGCCGTTCGCAGAACACCACAAGGCCCATTTCGACGGCGGACACGGATGGAGTCTGTACGACGAGTACCTGCGGATTCCATTGATCTTCCTCGTCCCCGGTCTCGAGCAAGCGCAGCAATCGGCGGTGCCGGCGGCACTCGTCGACATCGCCCCGACCGTCCTCGACTTTCTGCAGATCCCGTCGCCGGCTAGCTTCGAAGGCCGATCCCTGACCCCGGCAGTCTACGCGAAGCCACACGATCTCGACCGCAGACCCATTTTCTACGAAGTGTTGTCGACCGAGCAGTACGAGGATCATCACTTCATCGTGGCGTCGCGCGGCAGCTTCAAGATCCTAGCGAATCCCTACAACCTCTTCGATCACCACCACGCACTCTACGACCTCGCGTCGGACCCAGCGGAGCGGATCGACATCGCGCACCGCGAGCCCGAGATCGCGCTCGACCTTCTCAGCGCGCTCGACCGTCACATCGCCGACGCATTTCGCGGCATGATCGTCGTCGACATCTCCACCCTGGGGCGCCGCGGTACAACCAACGTCAACGGAACGATCGCATTCGATCATCCCGTCCGGCTCTTCGAGATGGCCATTCGGAGCAAGGAAGACGTCGCACAGCCCACGGAATACGGCGGCGACACAGTGTACGAGTTCAACCTCGACATCGACGACGAACGACGCATCATCGGCTTTCGTCCGACGTCGCCCGACACCCGCATTTTCCTTCGCAACGGGAGCGCCGACCGATGCACGATCCGTTTCGGCCAACCGGGTCGACCCGCCGATGACGACTTCGTCACCGTCTCGACCCGTGAGATCCCCGCCGCAGCGCTCAGATTGCAAGCTACCGGCACATCCGGAACATGCACAATCGATCTCTACGCAATCGAGTCCGGCGACAGCGGTACGCCCGCGGCGCCTTCCCCCGCTATGTCGAATCAAATCTCCGACGAAGACAGGGAACGCGCCCTCGAGCAAATGAAAGCTCTCGGGTACATCAAGTAATGACCATCGGCGGAGCCGTCGAAAGCCGAATTGCTTCCTTCCTCGTCACCATCGCCGTCCAAATCGTCGCCGCCGCGCTGCTCGCCGGCATCGGCAGCCTGCTGCAACCGCGGGCCCGCGAAACAACGGGCGACGTCCGCGTGCTCGTCTACCAGTTCTGGATCGGACTGGCGGCCGTCGTCGCAGGCCTGCAGGTTTGGAGCTTCTTCGGCGGCGTCGACGCGTGGGCACTCGGCATCTTCGTCGCCCTCGCCGCCGTCGGCCTGGCCCGAAGCGCTCCGAGCGCGATCCGTGGGCTGCTCGGCTGGGCACCAGCCCACGTGTGGCCGTTATTGTCGATCGCCGCGGCGGGGGTTTGGTTTGCGGGCATCGGCCAGCTGTCACTTCGCCACGGCGACACCGGGCTCTACCACATGCAGTCAGTGCGCTGGATCCGCGAGTATGCCGCGGTACCGGGGCTGGGCAATCTCCATGTCCGACTGGCCTTCAACAATTCCTTCCACCTACTCGCGGCGCTGCTGGAGAGCGCGGGCTTGCCGCTGAACACCGGGCCGACTCTCAACGGGCTACTTGGCACGGCGACCCTGGCGACGCTGGCTCCCTCGCTCAGGGCGCTCCCCGGTAAATCAACGGCCCGTGTGCTGCGAGTTTTCGACGGCCTCTTGATCGTGCCGGCTCTGGCTGCCGCTCTGTCGCGGCCATTTTTCGGTCTATCGCCCGATCCCGCGATCCTATTCCTCGGCCTGGTCGTCGGCAGTTTCCTGCTGCACCACCTGGTCGGACCGGCTGACGACGAAGCTTCCCTTCGATTCTGCCTGATCGCATTACTCGCAGGCCTCGGGCTGACGATGAAACTGTCGTTCACCCCGCTGGCCCTACTCACGCCGCTTACCGCCATGTCGCTCGGGCCGTCGCTCGGGCCACCGCGGCGTCTGGGCGCCGCCCTACTCGGCTGGTCATCGTTGGTCGTGCCGTGGTGTGCACGCAACGTGATCTTGTCCGGCCATTTGATCTTCCCGGTTCCGATCACCCGGTTGCCAGTCGATTGGGCGGTACCGCGATCGCTTTCCCTGGCAACCAATAACATCACCATGGCCTGGGCCAGACGACCAGGCACATTCTGGACGCATGTCGGCAACTTCGACTGGATCCCACATTGGATCGCCAGCCTCACTCCCGAGCTCGCCCTGGTCGGAGCCACGTCATTGCTGTTCTGGCCGGCAACCATGAGAGTCACCGAGGCTGCCATTGCAGACTCGAAACGTCCTCTCTACGCGGTCGGTGCCGTATTTGGCGTGGCCCTGCTCTTCTGGTTTCTGACGGCCCCCGGGGCCAGATTCGTCGGAGCAATCCCCTGGGTTCTGGCCGCAGCCGCCGCCTCGATCCTGGCTACCGAATCGCGCACGACCGTGGCTCGTCGCATCGTCATCGGCATCTCCCTGACGGTATTCACGATCCCCTTGCCCCTCGGACTTGGGCGCGCGTGGGCCGCCCACCGGCAGAGAATCCCGCCGAGCGTGGCTGTCGAACGACGAAGCACTTCCGCGGGAATCACCGTATTCGTCCCCACCGACGGCGACGCCTGCTGGGACACCGAGATCCCGTGCACGCCCAACTTCCGCGCCAGCTTGACGCCACTGGGCGACGATCTCGGCGACGGTTTCAGGCTTCCGCCAGACCCCGTCTACGCTCACGTGAGAGATCCCTTTCCGCCGGGATTCCGATGTAGCCCCGGTATCGGCGTCGCGTTTCGCCCGGCCACCGGTTGGTCGAGCTACGACGAAGAGGACGATTCACGGACGATTCGCCGGCGCGCCGAACTGCTCGTTTTTTCGACGCGGACAGTCCGCGCATGAATCACCTTCGATGTCCTCGCCACGGTCCCGGCAGCAGGCGTCGAACTAGCCTTGCTTGCGAACGGCATCGAGCGGTATTCCACACAGGTTCGGGCAGGAACCTCCGTCGAGGTGCCGCTCACACTCGATGCCGACTTCACGCCAATCGCGCTGCAACTGAGCAAACCCGGCCGCGGCGGCCAGGGTCCGCCGCGAGTCGCGGTTTCGAAACTAGCGATCACCGTGCGCGGGAGACCAACGATCACACAACGATTCCAACCAGGGGCAGTGAAGTGAACCATACACGGCGGTCCCCTCTGACCAGCATCGGCGCGGTTGTCCTCGGCGCGGCTGGTCTACTCTGGATCGCGGTCTACAACGGGTTCCCGCTCGTCTTCCCCGACAGCTTTCGCTACCTGAACGAGGCGGTGAATCACACTCACGTCGCAATCAGCTCGCACTTTTACGCCTACTTCGTCCGCACCATCGCCCGCAACGACATGTGGGCCGTCGTCGCGATTCAGGCGGTGGCGGCTTCGGCGGTAGTCTTGTGGACGCTGCGCAGACCCTTCGCTGTCGGGCTACCCGGCTCACTCGCCATCCTGCTTCTTCTCGCCGGCACATCGACCCTTCCGGTGTACACTGGACTGTTGATGACGGACATCTGGATCGCCCTGGCCGTGGTGTCGGCGGTCAACCTGTACTGGGGCGAGGCCACGACGCGAACCGAAGTCGTCTTCGGCTTCTGCCTGATGGTCCTGGGGGTTCTCTTCCATCAGGTAACCGGCCCACTGTTGCTGGCGGTACTCGCCATTCTCGCCGGCCACTGGGGATTCTCCCGGCTGCGCGGCACCGAAGGTTCCGGCGGAGCGCGCTTGGTCGTGGCGGCCCTCGCCGTCGCCACCGGGGTCTTCATTCTATGCGCGAACAATTGGCGGGTCTGGTCCGTCTTCACTCCCAGTCCGCAGGGCCCCGTCGTCACCTTCGCATTGCTCCTGCGCGGGGGCGTGATGGAAGCCGAGATCGAGCGGGTCTGCCCCGACGGTCGGCTCCTCGTCTGTTCGGCGCAACACCTCCCCTACGGACCCGGCGCGTTCGGACGATTCCTCGCGCGCGACGGCGCCCTCGAGACGGAGCTCGGGGGTTGGCGCAACTTTCGCGACGAGGCCGGGCGGCTCGTCGTCACTTCGATCCTGCACCACCCCCGGGCGTATGCGCGGATGGCTTGGCACGCCGCCATGCTGCAGCTGCGACTGTACCGTTCCGACGGACATTTCCAGCAGGGATACCGCCGCGGGGCTGCTGGTAGGCGAGTACTCGACCGAGTCGGCCAAGGACATGCACTGCGCGCCGGCAAACAGGCGACGCGCGCCTTCGACCTGCGGCGCTACGACGTCCTTACCGCGATCACATCACTCCTCAGCGCCGCCGTGATCCTCTTCACTATCGGATGGAGTTGGCTATCGTCGAATCGGCGGCTGCCGCCGGCTGCCGCCGGCGCGGGCATCGACCTCCTTGGAGCCTATCTCGCCCAAGCCATCTTGATCGGGGCGATCACCGCTCCGGCGCACCGCTACGCGGCGCGGCTCAGTTGGATCCTCCCGCTCGCCGCGCTCGGCCTGATCGCGGCTATCCTCGCGCCGCGATCGCGAAGCGATCAGGGCAACACCGCCCAGACCTGAGCTTCGGCGATGGATAGAATCCCGCTACCCGAGAGCTGCACCTTGACGTAACGCCCCGCGGCGTCGATCGGGATCGAGGTCGGCGTGCCCGCTTCGATCGTCATCAGCCGCTCGAAAATCCCCGGATCGCCAGGTGCCGGGTCCGGCGAGCTCGAAACCATTACGGAGTAGTTCATCAGTCGGCTCGAGCAACAGTCGGTGCGATTGAAGAGATCGATACGGCTCACCTGGAACGTCCCCCCCAGGTCGACCTGCCACCATGGCTGGCTCTGGTTGGCCGTATGCGTCACGGAACCATTCGCGAACACACCGTCCGTATCGCCATCGACCGCTCGCGACGCGACCCCACTGTGAAGAGTGCTCGATTGGCTCGCGCTGGCAAGCACGGCGACGTTGGTCAACGTCGGCGGCGGCCCGGTGGGCGTCACCAGCACCTCGACTTCGGCAAGCGACAGGATCCCCGGACCAGCAGTCTGGATGCGCACGTAGCGTCCTGTCCCGAAGACGAAGACGTGCGTGGGCGATTCGGCGGTTGCATTCTCGAGGCGCGTGAACACGCCGGACTGCCCGGGCTGCGCGCCGGGCGAGTCGGACACCAACACGTAGTAATTCTTGAGACGGATCTTACAGCAGTCGGTGCGGTTGTAGACCGCGACACGCTCGATGAACTGCGACGAGCCGAGATCCACTTCCCACGCGGCGACCGCGCCGCTGGCGGTGTGCGTCACCGAGTTGTTCCAGAAATTCCCGTCGGTGTTGCCGTCGACGGCCCGCGCCGCGACTCCACCGTGCTTGGTCGTCGTCTGCGTCGCCGGGCGGCCCAGCGCCAGGTTGAGCGGCGCCGGTGGCGGAGCGGTGCGAGCCATCACCTGCACCTCGGCGAGCGCCAACACCCCTGTGCCCTGCTTGAGGATCCGCACGAACCTACCCGTGCCGTTGACCGGAATCGAAATCGAAGCACCGACCGCGGACGCCTGGAAGAACTGAAAGTTGGCGTTGCCCGGCTGCGCGTTGAACGAATCGGAGAGCAGGACGTAAAAGTTGCTGAGGCGCGAACCGCAACAGTCGGTGCGGTTGAAGATGTTGATCTGCTCGACCAACGTCGATGCCCCGAGGTCGAGCTCCCACCACGGCGATGCTTCGCTGGCGGTATGAGTGACGGACTTCGCCGACCAGTTTCCATTGGTATTGCCGTCGACGGCGCGGTTCGCCGTCCCGCCGAGGTGCGTGCTCGACTGAAACACCGGCATGCCCGCCGCGATGTTGCCGAGCGTCGGGGTCGGAGTCGAGGTTGGGGGCGAGGTAAAGGTAGCCGTCGGAGTGTGTGTCGGAGTCGCGGTATTCGTGGGAGTCCACGTCGAGGTCGGGGTGGATGTCGGGATCGGGGTGAAGGTCGGCGTCGCGGTCGGCCCGCTCGACAGACACGAGCGCCCAGCTGCGTAGTTGGTGATCGTCGTGACGGTGCTACCCGCGAACACGTCCTGCGGGCTGCAACCGATCGACGGCAGCATGATGCAGCAATTGCCGTGCGGGCTGCAGTTGGAGACGTGCGGGGCGTTGAAATTGTGGCCCAGCTCGTGCGCCAACAACGACGTCATCGAGCCGAGGTTGGTGCTGTAATCTTCCGAGACCCCCGTCCCGGTAAAACCGTTACAGATTCCGTTGAACCAGGCGATGCCAATCGTGTTCGGAATATCCGGGTTGGACTGGCCGCACAGCGGGCGCCCGGTGAACAGATGGGCGACGTCACTGTTGCTCACACGCCACGGGTAGTTCCCGCTGCTGCGCGTGCTGCCGAACTCACTCAAGATGTCGCCGGCGTAATTGCCCGTGCTGCAGCCGTTTCCAGAAGGCGAAATCGTGAACGGGTCGTTGTTGCTGGCGTATGTCGTGTTGGTGGTGATCTGAAAGGTGACTCCTACCTCGGACTCGTAGATGCCGGCGACCGAATTGATCACCGCCTCCATCCAGCTCGCCGCGGTATAACCGGAAGGCCAGTTGGCATTGGCTACGTACTCGAAATCGCCGACGACCGAGATCTCGGTCGTCAAGAACCCACCGCCCGCCGCCTGCAACACCGCGCCCTGGTTGGCGAGCTGCTGCAACGATTGCAGCGCAGTGCGCCGGCCCCCGCGCCGGCGGCGTCGATGGCGCAGCGATGCCCCCAGCTCGGCGGCGCAGGCAACATCCGGGTCGAATTCGACATCCGACATGCGATAACCGACGTGGGCGGAGTTGGTCCGCGCGAAACCCCACAGATCCGAGGGCTCAATCACCAGAATGTCCCCATCGATGCTGATGACGCCCGTATACTGCCCTTCGGCGACGGAGATCCGGACATGCGAATCGGGACGGCCGGCGACATGGCCCTTGTAGTGAACGGCGTTCGAAGCGATCTCGCGCTCCGAACCGTCCGCCTCGATCTCGGTAATGCGAGCGCTGGACGCAACCAGCTCCGCGGGCTCGAGGATCAGCGAGTAACGCTCGCCAAAGATCTCGACATTCAGCACGAAAGAATCCCGGTCGCCGTCGACCCCACTTAGCTGCGCGCTCGACCTCGATATCTCGACCGGCGAGATCACCGCGATATCGCCACTGTCGGCGATCGCCGGGAGCGCCCCCATCGCAGCCACACCCGCCGCCAGACAAATCGCAATCGTCCGAAATCCGGCCATTTCGCATCTGCGAGAATACCGCGCACCAGCTATCGCCATGGGCCTGAGACTATTCATATAGGGTGTCTATCAAGCCAAATCCATGCCAGTTTTCAGTACTTTGAACCCGCCACACAATATCCTACAGGACCACTCAACCCACGCACGCCATGCCCGAGTCCGCGTCAGGCAGGTGCCGAATCGACAGAATGCGCCAACGGGGGGTATGATCGCGCCGACTTGCGACATCGCACGAGTGGACCGCTTATACCGCAAAACCAAGACCTCCGGAACCTCGCCTCCCCCATGTCGATGATGCCCCTCGTTTCCATCGTCACGCCGAGCTTCAATCAGGCGGACTACATCGAAGAGGCGATCCGCAGCGTCATTCTGCAGGACTACGACCCGGTAGAACACCTCATCTTCGACGGCGGATCGACCGACGCCACGGCGGCGGTGGCAGAGCGATACGCCGACCGTGTGCGGTTCACCAGCGAATCCGATCGCGGCCAGGCCCACGCCGTCAACAAGGGTTTCGCCGCCGCGCGCGGCGAGATCGTCGGTTGGCTCAACTCGGACGACTTCTACTACCCCGGAGCGCTGCGAACGGTTGTCGACTACATGCGGGCCCATCCCTCGTGCGACGCTCTCTACGGGGCCGCCTATTACGTGGATGAGGCCGGCTGCCAGCTGCGCGCATATCCCACCGGGGAACCCGACGATCTGCGTTTCGGATGCTTTATCTGTCAGCCCTCGGTTTTCGTGCGTAGGACGGTGCTGGAGAAGGTCGGCCTCCTCGACGAGTCGCTCAGCTACTGCATGGATTACGAGCTGTGGCTGCGGATTCGCGACCGTCACGAGCTGCACCGGATCCCCGAGGCCCTGGCAGCCTACCGGCTGCACGACAGCTCGAAGACAGTCGCCGGCCAGCTCGACTCTCGCCGCGAAGTAGTCCGAATGATGCACCGGCGCTACGGGTCGGCACCACTTACGTGCCTGTACGGTTACGCGGACCTGCTCGTTCGCAGCAAGCTAGGGCGGCGCTATGGCTCCGCGGCGGGCACCGTCGTCAACGGACTGTCGGCGATTGCCGCCACCGCCGCCCTCGCCTTCGTGTACCACCCGATCCCCAAAGCGGAGGACTTCTCACTGATTCGACGGAGATGGGCGCGCGGTTCGGCGCTCGCGCCGGGTAGCTTGCCCGGCGCGACGCG
>Ga0114931_10000854_pt1 | contig 38285 bp, 29 predicted proteins | sample 2SBtaG_FD_89579 | JGI IMG/M metagenome (GOLD analysis project Ga0114931, IMG submission 89579) | Deep subsurface microbial communities from Kolumbo volcano to uncover new lineages of life (NeLLi) - 2SBTROV14_V59a metaG | ecosystem: Environmental > Aquatic > Marine > Volcanic | place: Kolumbo... | reverse complement strand
CGGCCTCACCAAGGGTCAGTACTCGCCGACCTCGCGCGCGGGGATGAAGACCAAATCGTCTCCCATGGGCTCGATCGACCATCCGGTCGACCCCGTGAGCTTTGCGCTCGGGGCTGGCGCGACGTTCGTGGCCCGTACGGTCGACGTGGACGCCCACCACCTCCAGGAGATGCTACGCCGCGCCCACGCCCACAAGGGCGCGGCCCTGATCGAGATCCTGCAGAACTGCCCGGTCTACAACGACGGCGAGTGGGACGCGGTCGAGGACAAGTCGACCCGCGACGAGTCCGCCCTGCGGCTGGTCCACGGCGAGCCCCTCGTGTTCGGCCCGGCGGGCCGCCAGCGCGGCATCCGCATCGAGGACGGAACGCCGCGCGTGGTGCCGCTCGAGGACGGCGCCGATCCGCGCGAGTCCGGGATCGTGGTGCACGACGACTTCTCGCCCAGCGTTTCCTATGCCTTCGCCCTGGCGAGCATGGCCCCTCCCGAGTTTCCGACCCCGGTCGGGATCTTCCGCGAGGTCACACGGCCCGCCTACGACGAGCTGCTCGAGCAGCAGGTGCGCGAGGCCGTGGCCGAGCGCGGCCCGGGCGACCTGAAGGCCCTGCTCGAATCCGGCGCCACCTGGACCGTCGAGGCCTGACGCCTGACGCGCCGGGCCGCGAAGCCCGCCCCCGCTAGCCCAGGTGCGCGTGCTTTCGCAGCGTCTCGCCGATCTCCGCCGGGGAAGGCGCCACGGCCACGCCCGCCGCCTCGAGGGCGGCGATCTTGTCACTGGCGCGTCCCTTGCCCCCGGCGATGATCGCCCCGGCGTGCCCCATGCGCTTGCCGGGCGGCGCGTTCTGGCCGGCGATGAAGGCCGCGACGGGCTTGCTCATGTTCGCCTTCACGAACTCTGCCGCCTCCTCCTCGGCGCTCCCTCCGATCTCTCCGATCATCACCACGGCTTCGGTGGCCGGGTCCGCTTCGAACAGGCCCAGGGCGTCCACGAAGGTGGTGCCGATCACCGGGTCGCCGCCGATGCCGAGGCAGGTCGACTGGCCGACCCCGAGTCGCGAGAGCTGATCCACCGCCTCGTAGGTCAGCGTGCCCGAGCGCGAGATCACGCCCACGGGCCCGGGACGGGTGATCTGGGCGGGCATGATGCCGATGCGGCACTGCTCCGGCGTGACGAGCCCCGGGCAGTTCGGCCCGACCAGGCGGGTGCTCGAAGCGGCCAGGGCGCCCTTCGCCCGCAGCATGTCGAGGGCGGGAATGCCCTCGGTGATGCACACCACCAGAGGAATCGCCGCGTCTGCGGCCTCGAGGATCGCATCGGCGGCGCCCGGCGGCGGAACGAAGATCACGGACGCATTGGCGCCGGTCTCCCGCACGGCGTCCTTCACGGTATCGAAGACCGGGATTCCCTCGAGCGTCTGCCCGCCCTTCCCCGGCGCCACGCCGCCGACCACTCGGGTGCCGTACTCGACGGAGAGGCTCGCGTGGAAACGACCCATCTGACCCATACCCTGGACGATCAGCCTCGTGTCCTTGTCACAGAGGATCGACATGCCTACGCCCCCGCGGCGGCGGCGACCGCCTTCTGGCCCGCCTCTTCGAGGGTCTCGGCGGGGGTGATGTCGAGGCCCGACCCGGCCAGGATCTCGCGTCCTTCGGCGGCGTTGGTCCCCTGGAGCCGGACCACCAGGGGAATCGTCAGGCCGAGCTCGCGGGCCGCCGCGACCACGCCCTCGGCGATCATGTCGCAGCGTACGATCCCGCCGAAGATGTTCACCAGGATCGCCCTCACCTTGTCGTCGCGCAGGATCAGCTTGAAGGCCTCGGCGACCTTCTCCTGGTCCGCCGTTCCGCCGGCATCGAGGAAATTGGCCGGCTCGCCTCCGCAGTAGGCCAGCATGTCGAGGGTCGCCATGGCGAGCCCGGCGCCGTTCACCATGCAGCCCACGTTGCCGTCGAGCCCCACGTAGGCGAGATCGATCTCCTTGGCGGCCCGCTCGCGCGGGTCCTCCTCCTCGGGATCGCGCAGCTCGGCCACATCGGGGTGACGGTAGAGCGCGTTGTCGTCGAAGTTGAGCTTGCCGTCGAGCGCCAGCAGGTCGCCCTGCCCGCTGACGACCAGCGGGTTGATCTCGGCGATCGAGCAGTCCTTGTCGAGGTAGAGGCGGAAGAGCCCGGACAGGAAGGCCTCGAACTTCTTCACCTGCTGCGCGTCCAGGCCGAGCCCGAAGCCGAGCTCGCGAGCCTGGTAGCCCTGCAGGCCGACGTTCGGATCGACGTGGACGGTCAGGATCTTGTCGGGCGTCTTCTCGGCCACCACCTCGATCTCGACGCCGCCTTCGGTGGAGGCGATCACGGCCAGCTTCTCCGCCGAGCGGTCCAGCACGATCCCGAGGTAGAGCTCACGGGCGATCTCGGAGCCCGCCTCCACGTAGACCTTGCGAACGAGCTTGCCCGCGGGCCCGGTCTGGTGCGTGACGAGCGTCATGCCGAGGATCTGGTCGGCCATCGACTCGGCCTCCTCGGGCGTCCGAGCGAGCTTGACGCCGCCGCCCTTGCCGCGACCGCCGGCGTGGATCTGGGCCTTCACGACGCAGAGTCCGCCGCCGAGGGCAACCGCCGCTTCGCGGGCCTCGGCGGCCGAGGTGGCGAGCCGGCCTTCGGGGACCGCCACACCGAAGTCGCGCAGCAGCGCCTTCGCCTGGTACTCGTGGACGTTCATGAGAGCTCTTTCCTCGGCTGGGCAGTTCGACGACGATGGTGACTAGAGCTGGATCTGCTCGACCAGCTCGCGGACGTGCTCGACGGAGGCATCGAAGAGCTTGCGCTCGTCGGCATCCATCTCCACCTCGATCACGCGCTCGACGCCACCCGCTCCGAGCACGCACGGCACGCCCACGTAGAGGCCGTTCACGCCGTATTCGCCGTCGAGCTCGCAAGCGCAGGGCAGGACGCGCTTCTTGTCCTTCAGGTAGGCCTCGGCCATCTCCATGGCCGACAGCGCCGGCGAGACGAAGGCGGAGCCGGTCTTCAGCAGGCCGACGACCTCGCCGCCCGCCTTCTTCGTGCGCTCGACCATGGCGTCGATCTTGTCCTGGGCGATCAGCTGCCGGATCGGAATGCCGGCGACCGTGCAGTAGCGGACCAGGGGCACCATGGTGTCGCCGTGGCCGCCGAGCACCAGGGCCGTGACGTCGGCCACCGAGACCCCGAGCTCCCAGGCCACGAACGCCCGGAAGCGCGAAGAATCCAGCACCCCGGCCATGCCGACCACGCGCTGCTTGGGGAACCCGGAGACCTCCTTGAAGGTATAGACCATGGCATCGAGCGGATTGGAGATCACGATCACGAAGGCGTCCGGCGCATTCTGGCGCACGCCCTCGGCGACCTGCTTCATGATCCCGAGGTTCGTCTTCAACAGGTCGTCGCGGGACATCCCGGGCTTGCGCGCCAGGCCTGCCGTGATGATCACCACGTCGGCGCCGGCGATGCCCGTGTATTCGTTGGTGCCGGCCACGTCCGCGTCCACGTCCCGGACCGGAGCACCCTCGGCCATGTCGAGCGCCTTGCCCTGGGGCATGCCTTCGACGACGTCGAAGATCACGACGTCGCCGAGCTCGCGGTAGGCGGCCTGCTCCGCGAGCACGCCACCGATGTTGCCGCCGCCGATCAGGGCGATCTTGGATCGAGCCATCTTCAAACCTCTCCTGATTCGTTCGCCCGCGGCCGACGGCGCGCACCGACGAGCGGGCGCTGGCGAGGACGGCTGCCGGGGCAGTGGGGTGGTGAGCCGCCCTAGCCCATGTTCTCGATGATCGCGTCGCCAAACTCCGAGCACTTGAGCTTGGTGGCGCCTTCCATCAGGCGTTCGAAATCGTAGGTCACCGTCCTGGCCTCGATCGATCGCGAGATGCCCGTCTCGATCAAGCCCGCGGCCTCGGGCCAGCCGAGGTAGGTCAGCATCATCGCGCCCGACAGGATGATCGAGCTCGGGTTGACCTTGTCCTGGCCCGTGTACTTGGGTGCGGTGCCGTGGGTGGCCTCGAAGATTCCATGGCCCGTCCGGTAGTTGATGTTCGCGCCGGGCGCGATGCCGATGCCGCCGACCTGGGCCGCCAGCGCGTCGGACAGGAAATCGCCGTTCAGGTTCAGGGTGGCGATCACGTCGAACTCCTTGGGGCGCGTCAGGACCTGCTGGAGCGTGATGTCGGCGATCGAGTCCTTCACCAGGATCCGACCCTCGGGCGCTTTGCCGCCGCAGTCGTCCCAGGAGACCGCACGGCCCTGGTACTCACTGCGCGTGACTTCGTAGCCCCAGTCGCGGAAGGCACCTTCGGTGAACTTCATGATGTTGCCCTTGTGGACCAGGGTCACGCTCTGGCGGCCGTTCGCGATCGCGTAGTCGAGGGCGGCGCGCACCAGCCGCTGGGTTCCCTCGCGCGAGACGGGCTTGATCCCGATGCCGGAGCTCCCGGGAAAACGGATCTTGTCCACCCCCATCTCGTTGATCAGGAATTCGATGAGCTTGCGTGCCTCGGGCGACCCCTCCTTCCACTCGATCCCCGCGTAGATGTCCTCGGAGTTCTCGCGGAAGATGACCATGTCGACGTCCTGGGGATTGCGGACAGGGCTCGGCACACCCGGGTACCACTTCACCGGACGCAGGCAGACGTAGAGGTCGAGGATCTGCCGCAGGGCGACGTTCAGGCTACGGATGCCGCCGCCGATGGGCGTGGTGAGCGGGCCCTTGATGCCCACGAGGTAGTCGCGGAAGGCCTGGAGGGTCGCCTCGGGCAGCCATTCTCCCGTCGCGTCGTAGGCCTTCTGGCCGGCCAGCACCTCGCGCCAGGTGATCTTGCGCCGGCCGGCATAGGCCTTCTCGACGGCCGCCTCGAACACGCGAACGGCCGCCGCCCAGATGTCGGGGCCGATTCCGTCGCCCTCGATGAAGGGCAGGATGGGGTGGTCCGGAACGACCAGCGCTCCGCTCGCGTCCTGGGTGATCGGCTCGCCTTGGCTCACGTCGAGCGTTCGCTCCCGAGTTGGCTCCGGGGCCGGGATCGACCCGGGGGCTGGGTGGAAAATCGTCGGAGGAAAGGGAGGTTATAGCGTACCCGACCCGCTTCCGGGGCCGGCCAACCGGGCCTGGAGCCGGGCCACCGGAATCGCCACAGGACACAGGGCCTCGCAGGCCCGACAGGCGCCGCAGCCGCCGGCCAGATCGCCCTCGAGGCCCAGGCGCGCGAGGTCGATGCCGAGGCGGGAGCCCGCAAGCACTGCCTCGCGCGGGTCCAGGGGCGGGCTCCCGGCCACGCGCGCGCACTCCAGCGAGCACAGTCCGCAGGCCAGACAGCGGCTCGCGGCCAGGGACAAGGGGCGCTCCTGGGCGTCGGGCAGGCGTACGCCGTCCGCCGAATAGTTGGCGAGGAACAGCGCCACGGGATCCGGCGGCCCCGACCGGCCGAGACTCCGCAGCACGTGCAGAACACCGGTGCGGACCTGCAGGCGCAGGGCGGCCAGGGTGCCCGTGTTCAGGATCTCACGGAAGAAGCCGCGATAGCCGTGAAGCCACCCCGCCCTCACGGCGCGCTCGCGAGGGCGGCCACCTGGCGAGCGGCCAGGACACCCGTCACCAGGGCGACGCCGAGGCCCGTCCGGTCCCGGGCAGGATCGAAGCCCGTGAGCCGATCTCCAGCCGCGAACAGGTTCGTCAGCACGGCTGCGGTTCCGGGGAAGGACACGGGACGAAGCCGGGCGTCGATCGCGACGCCCGCCGAAAAGAGCGGGTGGGCGTCCAGGTAGCGGCGCCGGAGCGCCGCTCGAGCGGGGCGCCCGTCGATCCGCTCGCCGCGCGCGTCGAAGAGCGGAAGGCCGAGGATCGGCTCGCACACGAGTCCGTCGCGCTCGCAGAGCCCGCCTGCCAGGAAGCGACCCGTGGCCAGGACGACGGCGTCGGCCTCGAGACGTCCGTGAGCCCCGCCGTCCCCGACGAAGCCGACCGCCGAGACGCGGCCTTCGCGGGTCTCGAAGCCCGTCGCCCGGCCCCGGTGGCGCTCCACGCCCGCCCGATCGAGGGCCGCGCCCAGGGCGCGGTGCAGCCGGAAGCCCGGTGTGGGGTCGGGGACCGCGGCCAGCGTCTCGGCCGTGGGACCGCCGAGCCGCTCGCGCAGGGCCTCCAGGTTCGTCTTCAGGTTCGCGAGGCCGAGGACTGGCGGAAACAGCCAGACGCACCCGGCCCGTGCCCCGCCGCGCGCGGCCTCGGCCGCGCGGGCCAGCTCGGCCGGGGCGTCGGGGCCATCCAGTGCGGCGGCGAGCCGGGCCGGCGAGCCGACCGGCAGGCCGTCGGGAAGGCGCAGCTCGACGGTTCGGGTCGGCACCGGCGGCAATCCGAGCGTGGCCCGCTCCGCGGCCAGACGTCGGAGCGCCACCGCGGGGGGGTCGGCCGCAAGGCCCGCGATCCGAACCCAGGCGATCTCGGGCACCTCTCCCAGGCTACCGGCCGCGGCGCCCGTGAACACGAAATCGGCCACCCGCATCACGCCGTGCTGATCGGCCAGGAGCCGGTTCTCGTCGAGCTGGCCCTCGACCCCGAGGCCGTGCGGGACGAGCGCCCGGTCGAGCTCCGCCACGGCCGCCTCCACGAGCTTCACGGGTGTCGCGACATCGTCGCGAACCGCGTCGCGTCCGAGCAGTGCGGCGTAGGGGTGGCTGGCGAAGGTCCCGATCAGGATTGCGATGCGGTCGGCCCCCGTGAGCGGCGCGTCCCGCAAGGGCGCGCGCCAACGCAGGCGCCGCGAGCCGGGCACCGCACCCGCCACGTCGAGCGTCCCGGCCGTGAGGGCGGTCGCGCCCGGAGCCGCCTCGAGAAGCACCGGGCTGAGCCCACGGCGCGCCAGCTCCAGCGCTGCCGCCCCGCCGGCGAGACCGCCACCGATCACGACCCCCCGCACGCCTAGAAGCGCTCGGCCTGCACGCTCAGAACTCCTCGGCCCCATGAAAGCCGCGCGCGCCCAGGAACGCGGCCCGGTGGATCTCGACCGCGGCGATCTGCCCCCCGGCCACCACCGGCTCCATGGCGCGCCAACGTTCCTCCACGAAGGACGCGATCTCGCGGCTCACGCGGTCGGCGGACCAGTCGAGCGCCTCGGCGAGCGTGGCCGCGGCTCGGACGCCGCAGCCGGCTCCCTGGCAGGCGCCGACCCCGAGGCGCACGCGCAGACGCGCATCGTCGAGGGTCTGCAACCCCCCTTCGCGAGCCTCGTGATCGAGCTCTGCGTCGAGCACGGGCTCGCACGCGCACACGATCCGGGGCGGGCGCACGCTCTCCGCCAGGACACCGCCGGCGCGCGCGCCGTGCCGGAACCCGAGCCGCACGGCCACCGGCAAGCCGATGCCAAACCGGCGCGAGAGCTCCGCCGGGTCTACGGCCGCCTCGCCACCGGGCAGCGGCACCTCGTGGGTCCGGCAGGCGACGTCCACCCCGAGAGCGCTGCAGAGCCGGTCGCTGGCGTCCTCGGCCATCAGCCGGTAGGCGGCGAGCTTCCCACCCGCCAGGGTCCAGAAGCCGGGAACCCCGTCGCGCTCGCCGTGATCGAACACCGCGTAGTCGCGTGACAGCTCGTCTTCGTAGCTGCCAAAGCCGTAGAGCGTGGGCCGGACCCCGGCGATGGCGTGGATCAGGCGGTGCTCGCGGATCCGCGGCAGGGAGCGCTCGACGGCCTGCAACACGTAGGCGACCTCGTCCTCGCCGACCTCCATGCGATCGAGGTCGCCGTAGAAGTCGTCGTCGGTCGTACCCGCCATGCTGTTCTGCTCGTGGGGAAACGTGAACATGTCGCGTCCGTCGATCCCCTTGGCGTACACGGCGAGGTTCGAGACGCGCCGCTCGAAGACCAGGTGGATGCCCTTGCCGGGACGCAGCCGGACGGGCGCGCCGGCCATCTGGGAGACCCGGGCCACCCATGGACCGGTTGCGTTCAGCGTCTCGCGCGCCTCGATGCGACGCTCTTCGCCGCGGATGCGGTCGCGGACCGTGGCTCCGCAGACCCGGCCGCCGTCGTCCTTGAGGAACGAGACCACCTCGGTGTGGGTCCGGACCAGAGCGCCGCGCTCGGCGGCGTCGAGGGCGTTGGCGGCACACAACCGAGCGGCGTCGATCCCCCACTCGTCCAGGGTGAACGCTCCCTCGATGGCGTCGGACAGGGCGGGCTCGAGCTCGTGAGCCTGGGCGGGCGACAAACGCGTGTGGGGGCGGCCGCCCTTGAAGGGCTGGTAGCGGTCGTACATCTCGAGGCCGATCTCGATCATCTCGGCGCCCAGCGGGTCGTCGGCGAAGACCGGCATCAGGAAGGGGATACGGAAGACGAGGTGGGGCGCGATCCGTTGGATGTGACCGGAGTCGACGCAGGAGTGGAGCGTCACCTCCGGGTCGTGCTGGAGGTAGCGAAGGCCGCCGTGGATCATGCCCGAGGAGGCCCAGGAGGTGCCCGAGCCGAACTCGCGCTTCTCGACGAGGGCCACGCGCACACCCCGCAGCGCCAGGTCCCGGGCGACCCCGGCACCGTTGATCCCGCCGCCGACCACCAGGACGTCGAAGGGGTCCGAGGCGATGGGCGGAGCCTGCACGCTCGAGAGGGGCGCGGACGCCCCGCTCACTCGGTGGAGGAGCTCGGGGAGCCCGGGGGCGCAGCGGCCACGTCGGGGCCCGGGGGCTTGCGGACCGGCGCCGCGAGGACGGCGGCCTCGCGGCGGATGCGCGCGCGCTCGCGCCGATCGGGGGACAGCTCGGGGATCGCGAGCTCCTGGCCCACGTGAAGAATCTTCGGGTTCTTGATATGGTCCCGGTTGGCCCAGTAGATCGCCGGCCAGAAGGCCGGATCTCCGAGCACGTCCTGGGCGATCACGGAGAGCGTCTGGCCGCGCTTCACCACGTAGCTTCGGCCCGGATCGGGGTCGTCGGCGCCAGCGCCGTGAGCGGCCCCGGCCAGCCCCATCGCGAGGACCGTCACGAAAGCGAACGGCGTTCGGATCATCCGTCCCTCCGGGGCACCCGACCGGGCGCAGACCGCAGGCCCAGCTCGGTCAGCTGGCCCGGCTCCACGGACGAGGGCGCGCCCATCAGCAGGTCCTGGCCCCGCTGGGTCTTCGGGAACGCCACGACGTCGCGCAAGCTGTCGGCGCCTGCCAGGAGCATCACCATCCGATCGTACCCGAAAGCGAAGCCGCCGTGGGGTGGAGCTCCGGCATCGAGCGCATTCAACAGGAACCCGAAGCGGTCTTCGGCCTCCTGCTTGGAGTAGCCGAGCACCTCCAGAATTCGACGCTGCACCTCGCTTTGGTGGTTGCGCAGGCTGCCCGAGCCGAGCTCGAGCCCGTTCAAGACGACGTCGTAGTGGGTCCCCCGCACCGCCAGCGGATCGGACTGGAGCTTCGGGACGTCCTGCTCGAGCGGGGCCACGAAGGGCTGGTGGGCGTAGGTGAACTGGCCGTCCTCGACCACGAACAGCGGGAAGTCCACGAGCAGCAGCGGATCCCAGCTGCGGCCGTCCACGCGGCCGAGCCGCTGGCCCAGGTCCGTACGAAGCCTCGAGAGGATGGCGTTCGCGCGGTCGGGTGCGTCGGCCTGGAAGAAGAGCACGCTGCCCGGCCTCGCCTCGGTGGCCTGGGTGATGCGGGCTCGTTCGTCCTCGGACAGGAACTTCGCGATCGGCGACTGCCAGGTGCCTTCGACCGTCACACGTACCCAGCCGAGCCCCTTGGCCGCCAGCTCCTTGCGCACGAACGACTCGAGCCGGTCGATCTCGCCGCGGGACAGATCGGTCGCATCGTGGATGGGCAGACACTTGACGATGCCGCCGGCTTCCACCGCACCGCGAAACGCGCGGAACTCGCTCTCGCGGAAGACGTCGGTCAGCTCCACCAGCTCGAGCTGGACACGGGTGTCGGGCTTGTCGCTGCCGTAGCGCGCCATGGCGTCGTCGTAGGAGAGGCGCGGGAAGGGGCGCGGCAACTCCACGCCCGCCGCCTCCGAGAAGCTCCGGGCGAGCAGATCCTCGATCACCGCGAGGACGTCGTCGACGCCGACGAACGACATCTCGAGGTCGATCTGGGTGAACTCGGGCTGGCGATCGGCGCGCAGGTCCTCGTCGCGAAAGCAGCGGGCGATCTGGAAGTAGCGGTCGAAGCCGGCCACCATCAGCAGCTGCTTCATGATCTGGGGCGACTGGGGGAGCGCGTAGAACTCTCCCGGCTGGAGCCGGCTCGGCACCAGGAAGTCGCGGGCGCCCTCGGGAGTGGCCTTCCCGAGGGTCGGTGTCTCGATCTCCAGAAAGCCCCGCTCGCTCAGCGCCGAACGCACCGACTGGTACAGCCTGTGGCGGATCGCGAGCGCGTTCTGGAGTGGCGGACGACGCAGATCGTGGATGCGATGGCGAAGCCGGACGGACTCCTCGGCCCCGGCTTCCGGCTCGATCGCGAAGGGCGGCGGCGTCGCGGTGTTCAGCAGCCGTAGCTCGTCGACCATCACCTCGATCTCGCCGGTCTCCATGCCGGGGTTGAGCGTCTCCTGCGAGCGGCGCGCGACCCGGCCGCGGATCGCCACCACGAACTCGGCGCGAAGCTGCTCGGCCCGGCCGTGAGCGGCCGGAGAGGTGTCGGGCTTGAAGACCGCCTGGACGATGCCCGTGCGGTCGCGCAGATCGACGAAGATCACGCCGCCGTGGTCGCGGCGCCGGTGGACCCAGCCGCACAGCACCACCTCCGCACCGACGGCGTCGGCGCGCACGGCGCCGCAGGGGTGGCTGCGCCGCAGCGCACCCAGCCCGTCGAGGTGGACCCTGGCATCGGCCACGGCGGTCTCCCGAGGGTCGGCCCGAGGCGGGCCGACGCGCCGAAGAAGGGGGCGTAGAACCGGGAAAAGCCCCGGAAAAACAACGGTTTCCTTAGCAGAGGGCAGTTCCGGCCGTCAAGCCGGGACGCCCGCCCCCCCCGCCGCGAGCTCGTCGGCCGTGCAGACCCGATTTCGGCCCAGGGACTTGGCCCGATACATGGCCTTGTCGGCCGCGGAGAGCAGGGTCTCGCGCTCGCGGCCGTGCTCCGGGAAGCTGGACACGCCGACGCAGACCGTCACCGAGAGCGTGCCGGCGCGGCCGCCGTCGAAGGGGGCCTGCTCGACGGTGGTGCGGATCCGCTCCGCGACCTCTTGGCCTCGGGCCAGCGGGGTGTCGGCGAGGATGATCGTGAACTCGTCGCCTCCGTAGCGGGCGACCGTGTCCACCTCGCGGACGCAGGCCGAGAGCACGCGACCGAGCTCCTTCAGGGCGCGCGAGCCCACCAGATGTCCGCACTGATCGTTCACGCGCTTGAAATGGTCGAGGTCCAGGAACAGGATCGACAGGGGCGATCCGTAGCGCTCGGCGCGGCGCAGCTCGTGCTCGATCTGGTGGTGGAGATAACGCGCGTTGTGGAGCTCGGTGACGTCGTCGATGAAGGCCTTCGCCTTGGCCTGGCTGTAGCGGACCGCGTTGTCGAGCGATGCGGCCGCGTGGCCGGCCACGATCATGGCACGTTCGAAGTCGCTGTCCTCGAAGGGGACGCCGTCGCCGAGCACCCAGAGCACGCCGGCGTCGCTCTCCTGGCCGCGCACGGGAACCGTGAGGGCCCGGTCGGTCTCGACCCCGGCCGTGGCGAATGCATCGAACAGCGGCCCGGAGCTCCACTCGTCGATCTCCGGGATCGACGCGACCGAAATCGGCTTCTCGCCGACCAGCAGCTCCCGCAAGCGCACGGCCTGGGACTCGCTGAAGCCGCGGAACGCGGCGGAATCGGGCATCGACTGATACGAGCGATTGAAGAGCGCGATGCCGCGCTTTCGCCAGAGAGCGTGGAGCAGCAGCTCGAGGGCAACGGTGTAGACCTCTCCCGGGTCGAGACAATCGGTCAGGGCCTTGCACGACTCGACGGTCTGTAGCGCGTCGCGCAGCCGGACGTTCTCCTCCAGCAGCCGCCGACGCGCGAGCACCCGATCGACGGCCAGAGAGAGTTCTTCGGCCGTGACGGGCTTCCGCAGATAGTCGGCAGCGCCCATGCGCAGCGCCCCCACCGCGCTGTCCACCGAGGCGTTGGTGGTCACGATCAGGACGTCCGTGCCGGGCTGCTCGCGGCGAACGCGGGCGAGCAGATCCAGGCCGTTGCTGCCGCGCAGGGAGAGGTCGGCGATCAGCAGGTCCGCGCGCTCGCGGCGCAGGGCCGCGAGACCCTCGTCGGCGCTGCGCACGCACTCCACGCGCGCCATCTCTTCGAGGGCGGCGCGCGCGAGCTCACGATCGGCTCGCTTGTCGTCCACGATCAGGACGCGGGCGGCTCGGACCACGGCCATGGGCGGCTCGGACCTCCGGGTGGGGGCTTGGGTCCTCCACGCCCGGTTCATCGGCCCTTCTCCGGCCCGCCTTGAGGGAAAACCCTGAGTTAAGATCGACGCTTCGAGGCGACGCCTGCCGGCCGGAGGCGAGCCCCCTGGGGCCCCGGCCGAGCTCGCGACCCACCGGCGGAGAGAGGAGCCAGGCCGTGATCGATGCCCTCGCGCGCCACCGGGAGCGCTGCCGGGACTTCCGCTGGGAGATTCCCGAGCGCTTCAACTTCGCGCGCGACGTGGTCGATTCCCACGCGGCGACGGGCGATGGCCCGGCGCTCTGGTGGCGGTCCGCCGACGGGCAGACCGAATGCCGCCTGCGCTACTCCGAGGTACGCGAAGATTCCTGCCGGATCGCCGAGCTGCTGGCCGGCCGCGGCCTGGTGCCGGGCGACCCGGTGATCGTGATGCTGCCGAAGATTCCCGCCTGGCATCTCGCCATGATCGGCGCGCTTCGCGCCGGGGCTCTGGTGATCCCGTGCTCGACGATCCTGCGACCGAAGGATCTCGTCTTTCGGGCCGCGCACAGCAAAGCGAAGGCGATCGTCGTGGCGGCAGGCCAGCGCGAGCTGGTCGACGGCGTGCGCGACGAGCTCCCGAGCGTGCAGGAGTACCTGCTCGTGGACGGGGAGGCAGACACGGCGCCATCCGGGTGGACCCTGCTGCACCAGGCGCTCGCGGGCCTCGACCCCGCCTTCGAGGGCCCGGAGACCCGAGCCGACGACCCGGCCCTCGTCTACTACACGTCGGGCACCACGGGCCCGCCCAAGGCGGTGCTGCACACCCATGCCTACACCTGCGCGCAGCGCGAGACGGCGCGGGTCCGGCTGGGGCTGGAGCCGGGCGAACGCATCTGGACCACGAGCGACACGGGCTGGGCCAAGGCCGCCTACAGCGTGCTGTTCGGACCCTGGAGCGTGAAGGCCGAGGTCTGCATGTACGAAGGCCGCTTCGAGCCGGGCCGCGAGCTGCGGCAGCTCGAAGCCTTCGACCCCGACGTCTTCTGCGCGCCGCCCACCGAGTACCGCCTGCTCGTGAAGGAGGATCTTTCGGGCCTGCGAGTGCCCCGCTTGCGCGAGTGCGTCTCGGCCGGCGAGCCGTTGAACCCCGAGGTCATCCGCGCCTGGCGCGAGGCGACCGGCCTGACCGTGCGGGACGGGTATGGACAGACCGAGACCATCCTGCTCGTGGGCAACCATCCGGGAATCCCGGTGCGGCCCGGCTCCATGGGTCTCGTCATGCCGGGGCACGAGGTCGAGATCGTCGACTCGGAGGGTCGGATCGCGGCGGTCGACGCTGCGGGAGACGTGGCGGTCGGCGGCTGGCCTCCGTCCCTGTTCCGCGAATACTGGAAGGACCCGGACGCCAGCGCGCGCTGCCGCCGGGCGCGGCCCGACCGGCCGGGAGAACCGTGGTACATCACGGGCGACCGGGCCAGCCGCGACGCGGACGGCTACTTCTGGTTCCTGGCACGCGCCGACGACGTGATCATTTCGGCGGGCTACCGGATCGGACCGTTCGAGGTGGAGAGCGCTCTGCTCGAGCACCCGGACGTGGTCGAGGCGGCGGCCGTCGGAGTGCCCGACCCGGATCGAGGCCACGTGGTGAAGGCGTTCGTCGTGCTCCGGGCCGGCGCAGTCGGCGACGACTCGCTCGTCCGCGCGCTCCAGGAGCACGTCAAGGCGGTGACGGCGCCCTACAAATACCCACGCGAGATCGAGTTCATGGAAGCCTTGCCCAAGACCGTCAGCGGCAAGATCCGCCGAATCGATCTCCGCCACCCCTGACGAAGGGGACGGTTCCATTCCCTGACGAACCGCCTGGCCCGGCTTCGGTCGCCGGGTGCTGTCCGTTTCGTCAGGGAATGGAACCGTCCCCTTCGTCAGTTCTTGGCGAGGCGGCGGGGTTGGGGGGGGAGCACCTGTTGCCAGTCGGCTCCCGCATCGGTGGTCTTCAGGATCATGCCCGCCTGGCCGACGATGAAGCCGGTCTTTTCGTCGGGGCCGAAGGTGATGTTGCGCATGAAGGTGAAGAACTCCGGGAATCCGCGGTCCGGCTGGCTCCACGTATCGCCCCCATCGTTGGACACCTGGACCAGACCCTTCTCGCCGACGGCAATGGCCCGCTGGCCGGTGGTGGCGACCGAGAAGAGCGCCTGCTTTCGGTCGGTCTTTCGATAGGCCCAGGTCCGACCGCCATCGTCTGACTTCAAGATCACACCGCCGAGGCCGGAGATGAGCCCGTGCTGCGCATCTTCGAAGTGGACTTTGAACAGGTACGGGTTCTGCGCCACGCGCACGTAGACGCCGGCGAACGAGCTCTTGCGCTCGTCGAGGTAGCGCCGCAGGAAGCCGGGATCGTCCTCGAGGAAGTCCTCGTAGTCCCACGGCGTGCCGTTACGGGTGCGGATCCGGTCGGAGAGGATCCCCGCCTCCTCGAGCACCTCACGAACCGCCAGAACGCGGGCATCGAGGATCTCGAACAGCTCGAAGGGATCGTCCTCGCGACCGAAGTTCCGGATCTCCCGAGCCAGGGCCACCGGCTCCACGTCGACGTTCAGGTGGTTCTGGTCCGCAATCACCTTCGCGAAGGCCGTGATCCGGGCGCGGTCCTTCTCGGAGATGTCCGTCGCGTTGTAGGGAACCTTCACGGGGTCCATCGAGATCTCGCCGAGGATCTCCGAACGCTGCCAGGACAGACCCAGGTTCTCGGAGTGGAAGATGTACCCGAACTCGCCGACGATCCAGCACTCCTGGCTCGGAGGGTCGAGGCAGAAGACGTCGTTCAGGCCGACGTCCTCGAACACCTTCTGGCCCTTGCGGACCATCTCCTGCTCGGCCGGCGCGAGCCAGACGAAGCGCGGATGCGTCTCGTCGATCGTGAGTGAACGGTCCTGCCAGGTCGTGCCGCCGTCGTCCGTGAACAGCCGGGTGCCCCACTCGCCGACGGCCCAGGCCGTATTGGCGTCGATGGCGTGCACGGCAAAGAGCTGGGATCCCTGCTTCTCCTTGTCGTTCTCCTGGCGCGTCCAGCTGCGCCCGCCGTCCTCGGTCCGGAGGATCAGACCCCGCTGGCCCACCGCCCAGCCGCGCCGGTCGTCGGCCATGGACACGTCGTAGAGCGACTTCTGGGTCCCCGTCGGCTCGAGGCTCCAGGTGCCGCCGCCGTCCGTGGAGACGTAGGCGGAGCCGAAGAAGCCCACCGCGACGACGTGGTTCGGGTCGGGCGCCGAGACGGCGAACAGGTCGTCGTAGATGGCGATCTCACCCGCTCCGTGGAGAGGCGTGAAATCGGGAACGTGGCATCCCGCGAACGTGAGCGCGAGGCCCACGACGAGGACGGACCGAAGCCAGTTCATGAGGTCTTCCTTCGAATCTCTAGCGGCCTTCTGCCGGTTAGCGGCCCTTGGTCAGCCGGCCGACGTCGATGTAACGGCGGATCTTGCCCTTGCTCTTGTAGGGCGTTCCTTCGTTGTCCCAGAACTCGATCCGGTTCCCGGTCCCGGTCTGCACGTTGATGATCGTATCGCTCACGACCTTGAGATCGCGGGGCTTCTCGACGCCCTCCCAGCCCTTGTACCAGTCGGCGTAGTCGTCGCTCCAGCGCTTGTTGTGCCAGATGATCTTCCAGAGCTCTTCCTTCTGGTCGTAGGCGAAGGAGTACAGCGGCGCCAGCGTCTGCTTGTCGAGGTAGAGATCCTTGTGGTGGTAGGGGTGATCCACCACTTTCGGCGTCATCCGGACCTTCACGGCGTGGCGAAGCTCCCAGGTGTCATCCGCGTAGGACAGGCCGTACGGTCCGAAGTTGTGGTCCTTCTCGTAGGGATAGGCCTTCACCTGGCTGTTCATGGGCGCCAGGATGTCCATCTCGCCCAGGCACTGCCAGGTGTACTGGGGGACGATGCCCGCGAAGCTGCGCAGGTCGTCGAACGTGAAGTCGGTGCCCGACACGGCGTCCGTCCGCTGGGCCGTGGAGATGCGGCGCACGCGGCGCAGCGTGGGAACGTAGACCCAGGTGTCGTCGTTCTTGGCCTGGGAGACGGGCTTGTCGGAGCTCTTGTAGCGATAGGTCATGACGTTGATGCCGCGGGCATCGAACGGAGCGTTCACCTCGATTCCGAAGGCGAACTTGCGCTTCTCACCGCGGAAGATGTCGCCGGCGTTCTTGGCGAGGTACTTCGGCTCGACGCGGTGGGAGAGCTGGACCGTCTTGGAGGTGCCCTCGTAGTAGAGCGGCAGCTGCTCGCCCCGATCCCAGTAGGAATAGAAGTAGTGGGTGTCCGAGCCGTCCCCCTCCCACTGGTAGTCGAAGTCCCACATGATCTTCACGCCCGCCTTGGGATCGCCCTGGCAGTCGATTTCCTTCATCGGGAACGGCTGGCCGGCCGTGTAGTTCTCGAGGCTCTCGTCGGGCCCGATCTTCGCCTGCCCGTCGAACTTCGCCGTCGCCGCCTCGTAGGCCGCCGAGGGCGTGTAGTCGCGGAAGAAGGGCCCGATCGCGAGACGCATGCCTTCGTAGAAGAAGAAGTCGCGGTTGGCCCAGAACTCGGGCGGCAGGAACTTCCGCAGCGAATCGATCTGATCCATGCCGATCACGTCGCCTTCCTTGAAGGACGGACCGGCGACACCGGCGTCCTCCTGGGCGCCGGCCGGCGCGACCAGCAGGACCACGAGCAGGGCGCCGAGCAGCGAGGCCAGGCGGTTGCGGGCAGACGAGAACATGAGAACCTCCGATGGGGACGCAGCGCCGGCGCGTTCCGGCCGGCGGGAACCCGTCCCGTTCTGTGCAAAGGGGAAGACCGCATGCACCCCGTGACGCCAAGCCGACGCAGGGTCCCCGTGGAACCCAGCCAGCCCGTGCGCCCTCCCCGCAAGACGCCCGCAAGCCTGCGCGGCGACTCCCCTTCGTAAAACACACGCCGCTGCGTTGTCAAGCAGAGACGGGGCGCGGGACGATCTGTAACCCCCTACCATTCAAAGCGCTTTGGGCCCCGCGGAGCGGCTGCGGCGGCCCCCCGACGACCACGGACGCGAGCCCTTGGCCCCGAACGAAACCGACGCTCCGGCCCCCCTCGGAAGAGCCCCTTCGACCCGGTCGCGGGGCAAGCCCCTCGACCTGCTCTCGCGATCGGGCCACGCTCCAACCCTTGGACGCCCGGCCCTAGGGGGCCGTTTCAGCGGCTCGGTGACCGCCCGCGCCTGGGGACTGACCCAGGCGTGGTCTCTGGCTCGCCTGGGATTTTCCCTCGCCTGGCTCTGGCTGCGTACCGCTCGCCCCGGCGGGACCGAGGCCCAGCGATGCAAAGTCCGGCGAAAGCGTCGGGAGGAGGCCAGCCGGCTCGTCGTCGCGACCCTGGGCCGGCTCAAGGGCGTCTTCGTGAAGGCGGGCCAGTTCGCGGCCCTCCGGCTCGACCTCGTGCCCCCCGAGGCCCAGGCCCTCCTGGCCAGTCTGCGGGACCGGGTTCCGCCCCGCCCGCCCGAGGAGATCCGCGCCGTCCTCGAGGCCGAGCTGGGGGCTCCGCTCGCAGGCCGATTCCGGGACTTCTCGGCAGAGCCGATCGGTGCCGCGTCCATCGCCCAGGTCCACCGCGCCACCCTCCTCGACGGAACGCCGGTAGCGGTCAAGGTCCAGTACGCCTGGCTCGCGCGCTCGCTCCGGGCCGACCTGTTCTGGCTGCGCCGCGTGCTGCGGCTCCTGGCCGGTCGCCGGCGTCGCTTCGACGCAGAGCGGCTGTTCCGGGAGTTCGCTCGCGGCATGGCGGAGGAGCTCGACTTCGAGCGTGAAGCCTCGAGCGCCCGGGCCATCGCGGAGAACCTCGCCTCCGAGCCGCAGATCCTCGTGCCCGAGGTCCACGCCGGACATTCGACGCGACGCGTGCTCACGATGACCTTCCACCCGTGCATTCCCGTGCTGGATCGGGAACGCCTGTCTGCACGCGGCATCGCGCCGGCCCAGATCGTCGCCCCGATCGCGCGCGCCTACTCCCGGCAGGTCTTCGTCGACGGTCTGTTCCACGCCGACCCCCACCCGGGGAACCTGTTCGTGGTCGACGAGCCCGGCGCCGCCGAGCGGCCGCGGATCCTGTTCGTCGACTTCGGCCTGTCCCGCCGGCTCGACCCCGAGCTCCGCGACGAGATCCGTCGCGCCCTCTACGCCCTCATGCAGCGGGACTCGGAAGCCTTCCTCGGCGGAATGGAGCGGATGGGCATGATCGCCGCGGACGGCCGGGAGGCGGCCGCCGGCGCGATCCGCACCATGTTCGAGCGCCTCTCGGGCGTCGGGGCCCCCCTCGGCCTCGGCAGCGAGCAGGTCCTGTCGCTCAAGGACGAGGCCAAGGCGCTGCTCCAGGAGACGCCCGGCGTCCAGCTCCCGAACGACCTGCTGCTCTACGCTCGGACCATGACCTACCTGTTCAGCCTCGCCCGGGAGCTCGACCCGGAGGCCGACGTCATGAAGCTCTGCCTCCCGCAGCTCCTGCGGTTCCTGGCGCAGCCACCGGGAGGGAGCTCGGGTGGGACGGGCGACGCGAGTGACGCCTAGGGCCGGCCTCGGCCACGAATGCGGAGGCCTTGCAGGCGGATGAAGCCCGCGGCGTCGGCCTGGTCGTAGCCGCCCCGTTCGTCGAAGGACGCCGTCTCCTGGGAGTAGAGCGAGACGGGCGATCGCCGGCCGGTCACGATCACGTTGCCCTTGTAGAGCTTCACCCGGACCTCTCCCGTGACGTTCGTCTGGCTGTGATCGACGAAGCGGCGCAGCAGCTCGCCCTCGGGGGCGTACCAGAAGCCGTTGTAGACGATCTCGGCGAAGCGCGGTGCGATTCGGTCCCGCTCGTGCATGACCTCGCGGTCGAGCGTGATCGATTCGATCGCGCGGTGCGCCACGTGCAGGACCGTCCCGCCGGGCGTCTCGTAGACGCCGCGCGACTTCATGCCCACGAAGCGGTTCTCCACCATGTCCACCCGACCGACGCCGTGACCACCGGCCAGCGCGTTCAGTCGGATCAACAGCTCCGCGGGCGTGAGCGTTTCGCCGTCGAGCGCGACCGGGGTGCCTCCCTCGAAGCCGATCGCGATCTCCGACGGGACCTCGGGCGCTGCCTCGGGCGACAGCGTCAGCTGGAACATCTCCTCGTCGGGCGCGTTCCAAGGATCCTCGAGGATGCCTCCCTCGTAGGAGCAGTGCAGCAGGTTGCGGTCGATCGAGTAGGGCTTCTTGAGGGTGGCCGAGACCGGGATGTCGTACTTCTCGGCGTAGGCCAGGCAGTCGGAGCGGGAGACCAGGTCCCACTCGCGCCAGGGCGCGATCACGCGGATCTCGGGCGCCAGCGCCTGATAGGTGAGCTCGAAGCGCACCTGGTCGTTGCCCTTGCCCGTGGCACCGTGAGCCACGGCGTCGCAGCCCTTCTGGCGCGCGACCTCGACGTGGTCCTTGGCGATCAGCGGGCGGGCCAGCGAGGTACCGAGCAGGTACGTGCCCTCGTAGACCGCATTCGCCCGGATCGCAGGCATCACGAAGTCCCGCGCGAACTCCTCTCGCAGATCCCGAATCACACAATCGACGGCGCCGCTGGCCTTCGCCTTCTCGGGCAGCCCCGAGAGCTCCTCCTCCTGCCCCACGTCGGCACAGTAGGCCACGACCTCGCAGCCGTACTCCTCGATCAGCCAGCGCAGGATCACGGACGTATCGAGCCCGCCGCTGTAGGCGAGGCACACCTTCTTCACGGAGCCGCGTCGGGTCATGAGGCCCCGGAGTGTATCGGGAAATCGCTCGGCTGGAAGGAGCCGGGAAGCAGGCCGGCTAGACGGCGGGCAGCCGGAGCACGGTGGCGCGCTGCCCGTCGGAGAGCGAGTCGACCTCGAGGACGCCGCCCAGGGCCGCCACGCTGTCGGCCACCACCGGCGGCGCGTCGACGCCCGCCCCGACCGGCCCGGGGTCGGTGAGCGTGATGACCACCTGGCGGGCGCCCTCGGCCTCCTCACTGCGGGCACCCAGGGTGAGCCAATCCGTGGCCCGGGTGATCCGGACGCGCAGCAGCGCCTCCAGCGCTTCCTGGAGCCGCTTGCCGTCGCCGCGCACGAGCGGCAGGTCCGGCGAGAGCAGGACGTCGATGCTCACGGCAGCCTCGGCCATCTCGTAGGCGACCCCGGCGACGGCGTCGCGCAGGATGCGGCCCGGATCGATCATGGCTTCGCGGCCGTGCTGGCGTTCCTGGCCCTCGGCCATGCGGCCGAGGCTCCCGACGGCGCGCCGACAGTCGCCCAACGCGCCGCGCGCGCTCGCGATCCAGTCGTTGCGTTCCCCGTCGCCGAGCTGGACGTCGGGCCGCGCCAGGGGCTCCAGGCAGCCCGAGAGCTGATCGACGGCGCGGGACAGCTCGCGTCTCACACGGTGCAGCCCCTCGGTTTCGAGCAGATCCTCGGTCAGCAGCAGCACGCTGCCGACGCGCTGACCGTCCACGGCGATCGGCGAGGCCAGGATCTGGAAGCCCCGCTCCTGGTGACGGATGCGGAAGCGGACCGATTGTCCGCGCGTGCAGGTAGCGGCCACGGCCGCCAGGACGGCCTCGCGGTCCCCCCCCTCGAACAGCTCGGCCAGAGCCCGCCCCTCGCAGCGTTCGCGTGTCGTGGCGAAGCCGAGCTCGAACGCCGGGTTCAGGAAGACCACCCGGCCATCGGGATCGGCGACCACCACGGGCGCGTCCAGGTAGTTGAGGAGCGACGGCGCGTTTGCGAGCGAGTCCATCCGCGTGCCTTCGCCCCTCTACACCTTGAGCGCGATCGCGTCGGGCGGGTTCTCTTCGATGATCCGCTGGATCTCCTCGTCGGAGAGCGTACTCGCGGCGTTCACTGTGATCGACTGCTCGAGACCCGTGGCGTTGTCGCGCGCCGACACGTTCACGATGCCGTTGGCGTCGATGTCGAAGGCGACCTCGATCTCCGGATCGCCCTTGGGAGCGGGCTTGATGCCCGACAGCACGAACTCGCCGAGCAGATCGTTCTCGGCCGCCACGTCGCTCTCTCCCTGGAGGACGCGGACCTTCACGTCGCGCTGATCGTCCCGCGTGGTCGTGAAGATGTGCGAGCGGCGTACGGGCACCGTGGTGTTGCGCTCGATCAGCTTGGCGAAGCGCCCGCCGAAGGTCGCGATCCCGAGCGACAGCGGCGTCACGTCGAGCAGCAGCAGATCCTTCTGGTCGGCGGTGAGCGCCTGGGCCTGGAGCGCCGCGCCGACGGCGACCACCTCGTCGGGGTTCACGCCCTTGTGGGGACGCTTGCCGAAGAACTCGGCGACGGCCGTCTGCAGGAAGGGCATGCGCGTCTGGCCGCCCACCAGGATCACCCGATCCACCTGGTCGGGCGTGACCTTCGCATCGCGCATGCAGGCCTCGCAGGTCTTCAGCGACTGGGAGACCAGGTCGTGGGACAGCGACTCGAGCGTATCCCGGGTCATCTCGACGTTCAGGTGACGCGGCCCCCGCTCGTCGGTCGCGATGAACGGCAGGTTGATCTCCGTGACGTCGCGCGACGAGAGGTCGCACTTGGCTTTCTCCGCTGCGTCCTTGAGCCGCTGCATGGCCATGGCGTCCCCGCGCAGGTCGATGGCCTCGTTGTCCAGGAACCAGGCGTTCAGGTGGTCCACCACGCGCCGGTCGAAGTCCTCGCCGCCGAGGAACGTGTTGCCGTTGGTGGACAGCACCTCCACGACGCCATCGCCCATGGACAGGATCGAGATGTCGAACGTCCCTCCCCCGAGGTCGTAGATCGCGATGGTCTCCTCCTCGCTCCGACCGAATCCGTAGGCCAACGCTGCGGCGGTCGGCTCGTTGATGATGCGCAGGATCTCGAGGCCCGCGATCTTTCCGGCGTCCTTGGTGCACTGGCGCTGGGTGTCGTTGAAGTAGGCCGGTACCGTGACGACGGCTTCGTCGACGGGCTCGCCCACGTATTCCTGGGCCACCCGCTTCATCTCGCGCAGGATGATCGCCGCGATTTCCGGGCAGGTGAACGTCTTGTCCGCGAGCTGGAGCCGGGCGTCGTCGTTCGAGCCGCGGATCACCTCGTAGGGGACGAGCTCGGCGGTCTTCTGGACCTCCTCGGAGTCGAAGCGCCGGCCGATCAGGCGCTTTACCCCGTAGACGGTGCTCGTGCAGTTGGTGATGGCCTGGCGCTTGGCCAGGTGCCCGACCAGGCGCTTGCCGTCGTCGGAGACGGCGAACATCGAGGGCGTGGTCTTGTAGCCGCCCGCGTTCGGGATCACCGTGGGCTGCCCGTTCTCCACGATGGCCACGCACGAGTTGGTCGTGCCCAGGTCGATTCCGATCACGTGTCCCATCAGCAGCCTCCGAGCGGCGTCCGTCGCGCCATCCGCCGGGTCGTCTTCAGTTCGAGCTTTGCTTCTTCGTCACGCGGGTCGAGCTTCACGGCCTGCTCGAGCTCGCGTTGGGCGTTCTTGTAGAGGCCTGCCGCAGCGTAGACCTGCCCGAGAGTCTTGCGATGAATCGCGACGTCGGGCTCCACCTCGCAAGCGCGCGCTGCGTACTCCTTGGCGGCCTTCAGGTCGCCCTCGATGCGCCAGGCGAGCCGTGCGGCCCGGTGGTTGGCCTCCACCTGGAAGGGGCGGCGGTGCAGCGCGTCGACGTAGCGTTTGTAGGCCGCGGCGTACTCGCCGAGCTCGTAGCTGGCGTCCGCCTCCTTGATGTAGCGGTCCGAGAGCAGCCGGTTTGCGTGTTCGGTGGCCTCGGCGAAGGGCTCCTTGAAGTCCGGGTTCGCCGGGTCGCAGGCGACGGCCAGCCGCAGCTGCTGCGCGGCCTCCACCCAGCGCTCCTCGGCGATCGAGGTTTGGCCGAGCTCGAAGTACTGGCGCGCCTTGCGGCGACGTTCCCGGCCGATGCGGGCCAGCAGCGAGAACGCGTGGGGCGTGCTGCGGCCCCGCAGGCGGGGAGCGGCGGGGCCGGCGGCCGGCGCGGCCTCGGCGGAGCGCTCCATTTCCTTGCGCGCCGAGGGGTCCGAGAGCAGCTCGAAGGCCTCGGCGATCCGGCGGAAGACACGCTGGATCCGTTCGGCGAACGGACCGAGCTCGCGGCGGAAGTAGCGGTCCGGGTGGAATTCCTTGGAGAGCGAGAAGTACGCACGCCGCAGCTCGGGGAGCCCGGCGTCGGGGGCGACCCCGAGGATCTCGTGGTAGGGGCGGTCGAGCCCCGCCTCGAAGGCGAGCACCTCGCGCTGGGCCGCGACCGGAATGTCGAGGCTCGGATCGAGCCGTGGGTCGTCGGGCCGCTGGGAGAGCCGTCCGGGCCCCGCGGGCCGCGGCGCGGGCTCGTGGGCCGTTGCGGCGGCCCGCGGCGGCGGCTCTTCGGCCTTTGGGGTCTCGAGGATCACGATGCCCTCCTCGGCGAGCCGGCGCAGGCAGGCGTCGACCTCCTCGGCCGCCATGCCGCCCAGCTCGCGCAACAGGCTCCAGGAGGTTCGGCCGTCGACGCGCGACAGCAGAAAGGCCTCCGCGGGCGTGAGCGTCACGCGTTCCAGATCGCAGTCGGCGCTCGCTTGCGGCACCACCGAGTAATCCTCCGGCTCTCGTCGGGGGCCCATCGAGACCTCTTCCCTCGTGATCCAGGACACGACCCGGGTCGCCCCTACCATCGGCCCGACGCGGCCGAAAGCTGAGCGCAACGGGTCGCAGACTGGCTCCATCGGTGGACGGAAAACCAAGCCATGTCGAGGTGATGCGTGATGGACCCGAGCCGCCTCGGGAGCGCCGGGCCGGGCCGCGCGGCACGGCTCAGAAGGGGCCTAGAATGAGCCGCTCGAGGATGGCCTTCTGGCTATGGAGGCGGTTCTCGGCCTGATCCCAGACGATGCTGCGCTCGCCGTCGAGAACCTCGCTGGACACCTCCAGCTCCCGGTGGGCCGGCAGGCAGTGCAGGAACCACGCCTCGGGTGCGTGCTCGAGGAGTCGGGTGTTCACCTGATAGGGGGCGAAGACCCTCTGGCGCTCGGCCTTCTCCTCCTCCTGCCCCATGGAGGTCCAGGTGTCGGTGTAGACGAAGTCGGCGCCGCGCACCGCCTCGACGGGATCGGCCGTGTAGGAGACGCGCGCCCCCGTCCCCCGGGCGAGGTGGGCCGCCCGCGCGCAGACCCGGGGGTCGGGCCGATGGGTCTCGGGCGTCGCCACACGGAGCTCCAGGCCGAGAATCGACGCGCCGAGGATCAGCGAGGCCGCCACGTTGTTCCCATCGCCCACCCAGGCCACGGTCGCCTGCTCGAGATCCGCGCGTTCGGCGATCGTCTGCAGGTCCGCGACGATCTGGCAAGGGTGGTAGCGGTCGGTGAGCGCGTTGATCACGGGGATTTCGGCGTGGCGCGCGATCTCCTCCACCAGCTCGTGGGCGAAGGTCCGGCAGGTCATGGCGTCCACCCAGCGCGACAGGGCACGCGCCACGTCGGCGGCCGTCTCGCGCTGCCCGATGCCCACCTGCTCGGGCCGAAGCAGGACGGCGTGGCCGCCCAGCTGGGTCATGCCGGCCTCGAAGGTCACGTGGGTCCGCAGCGAAGGCTTCTCGAAGTACAGGGCGAGCGTGCGACCCAGCAGGGTCTGAGGCCGCTCGCCGCGCTTGTCCAGATCCTTCAACTCGCGGGCGCGATCCAGGATGGCCCGCAGCTCCGGTGCAGACCAATCGGCGAGGGTCAGGAAGTCCCTGGGGTTGTCCATGACGGCAACGGGCCTCCTAGGCGATGATGAGGGTTCCGACCCCGCCGTCGGTGAAGATCTCGAGCAACACGGCATGCAGGACGCGGCCGTCGACGACGTGGGCGCTCGGGACGCCGCCTTCGAGGGCGTGCAGACAGCACTTCACCTTCGGGATCATCCCGCCCCGGATCGTGCCCTCGGCGATGTGCTTGGCCACCTCGACCGCGGTCAGCTGGCTCATCAGGGCGCCGCGGGCGTCGAGGACACCGTCCACGTCGGTGAGCAGGATCAGCTTCTCGGCGCCCAGGGCGACGGCGATGGCGCCCGCGGCCTCGTCGGCGTTCACGTTGTGGGAGAGGCCGTCTTCGTCGACGCCGAGCGGAGCCACCACGGGGATGAAGCCTTGCTGGGTGGCCGCCTCGATCGCGCCGCAGTCGACCCGGACGACCTGACCGACCCGGCCGAGGTCGTGCCCGCCGGGCCGCTTGCGCTCGACCTGGAGCATCCGGCCGTCCTTGCCCGTCAGGCCGAGCCCACGCCCTCCGGCGCGATGGATCTGGTCCACGATGGCCTGGTTGACCCGGCCGCCGAGCACCATCTCGACGACCTCCATGGTCTCGTCGTCGGTGACGCGCAGCCCGTCCACGAAGGTGGATTCCTTGCCCAGGCGGGCCAGGGTCTCGCCGATCTGCGGGCCACCCCCGTGCACGAGGACCGGTCGCAACCCGATGTACTTGAGGAGGACGACGTCGACCGCAAAGGACTCGCGCAGTGCCTCGTCCGCCATGGCCGCGCCACCGTACTTGATGACGATGGTCTTCCCGACGAAGCGGCGCATGTAGGGAAGTGCCTCGACCAGCACCTCCGCCTTGTCGATCAACTGCTTCACGTGACCCTCTCGCCCTCGTCCGGCCGGCACGACCGGGCCCCGGGCGGCTACCCCGCGCGCGGCGAAGGCCGAGGCGCGGCCGGGACCGGCCGAGCGGCGCTCTCGCGCCGGATGCGGGCCACCTCGTCGATGCTCGACCCCAGGCTACGGTACAGGAGCACGCTGCGCAGCGCCGCCGAGAGCGCGGCGGCAGCGACCTCGGCCGTGCGCAACGAAGGCGCCGCGCCCTCGGCCAGGAACAGCCGGACCAAGCCGACCGTGCGGTGTCGGAAGCGCAGCGGAAGGCACAGGAACGGGCCCGAGGCGCCCTCCTCGGGTCGGTCCACCTCTGCGTCGAAGCGCGGATCGGCAGCGGGGTCCGCCGAGGCCACGAACACCCCCGTCGACGCCGCCGCGCCCGACAAGCCGCGCCCCGCCGGAAGCCAGGGCCGGTCGACGAGCGCGCCAGCCTCCCAGACCGCCTCGCGCACGAAGGATCCGCGGCCCGGCTCGGCCAGGTAGAGAGCCGCGCCCACGGCCGACACGCGCTCCGCGACCCGGGCGAGGAGCGCCGCCGGAAGCGCCTCCGGATCCCCCGGCGAGACCACGGCTTCACACAGGTCGCGGGCGAGCTCGAGGTCGGCATCGGAGGCCCGGGATTCCGCGCCGACCCGGTCGCGGAGCTCGGCGATCTCCCGGTCCGCCCGCCAACCCCCCAGGGCGCGCTCGACGGAGAGCCGCAGCTCCTCCTCGTGCAGCGGCTTGGCCAGGTAGTCGCTGGCGCCCGCCCGGAGCGCCGCGAGCACGAGCTCCTGGCCGGCCTGGGACGAGATCACGATCGCCCGGGTCGGGGCCCCCTCGCAGCGGACGGCACGAATCGCTTCGATCGTGGCGGAGCCCGCAGCCTCGAGGTCGAGGATCACGAGCCCCACGTCCGGGTCGGCCAGATCGGCGGCGGCCGCCTCGACGTCGGCCGCCGCGCGGCACACATGGCCGACCGCAGCCAGGGTCTCGCAGATCGCGCGGCGGAAGAAGTCCGAGGCGTCGATCACGAGGATCGCGGGTCGAGCGGGCTCCGCCATCCGATCGGCTCCTAGAGGATGAAGCGGGAGAGGTCCTCGTCGCTGGCCAGGGGGCCCAGGCGCTCGCGCACCATGGCCTCGTCCACCACGACGGTCGTCTCCTCGAGGTCCGGGGCGTCGAAGCTCACGTCCTCCACGAGCTTCTCCATCACCGTGTGCAGCCGCCGCGCACCGATGTCGTCGGTGCGCTCGTTCACCTGGGCGGCGATCTCCGCGATGGCGCGCACGCCGTCGTCCTTGAACTCGAGCCGCACGCCCTCGGTGGCGAGGAGCGCCACGTACTGGCGGACCAGCGAGTTCCGGGGCTCCGTGAGGATGCGCACGAAGTCCTCTTGCGTCAGGCTCGAGAGTTCCACCCGGATCGGAAAGCGGCCTTGGAGCTCGGGGATCAGGTCCGAGGGCTTGGCGACGTGGAATGCGCCGGCCGCCACGAACAGGACGTGGTCGGTGCGGACCGGCCCGTGCTTGGTCTGGACCGTCGACCCCTCGACGATCGGCAGCAGGTCTCGCTGGACCCCTTCCCGCGAGACATCCGGCCCCTGCCGGCCCGAATCCCCGGCGGCCACCTTGTCGATCTCGTCGAGGAAGACGATTCCGGCCTGCTCGACGCGCTCGACCGCCATCTCGCGTACCTGGTCCATGTCCACCAGGCGGGTCGCTTCCTCGGCGACGAAGCTGTCGCGTGCCACCGGGATCTTCATGCGGCGCTGACGTGTCCGGCGCGGGAGCATCTGGCCCATCAGGTCCTTGAACTGGATGCCCATCTCTTCCACTCCCTGGGGCGTGAAGATCGACAGGTTGGGGCTGGCTCCTCCGTCCTCCACCTCCACGTCGATCTCCCGCTCGTCGAGCCCGCCCTGGCGAAGCATCGCGCGAAGCTTCTCGCGCGTCTCGTGCGGGGGCGAGTCCGACGGCGGCTCGGGCGTGGGAGCGAGGCCCAGGGCGGGCGCCGGGGGGGTGGGCGCGGGCAACAGGGCGTCGAGGATCCGCTCTTCGGCGCGTTCCTCGGCCCGGGCGTGGACGGCGCGCTTCTGTTCCTCGGCCACCAGGTTCACGGCCAGGTCGGTGAGGTCGCGAATGATCGACTCGACGTCGCGCCCGACGTAGCCCACCTCGGTGAACTTCGAGGCCTCGACCTTGATGAACGGGGCCTGGGCGAGCTTCGCCAGGCGGCGAGCGATCTCGGTCTTGCCCACCCCCGTGGCACCGACCATGATGATGTTCTTGGGCGCGATCTCGTCGCGCAGCTCCGCCGCGACCTGGGTTCGACGCCAGCGATTGCGCAGGGCAATGGCCACGGCGCGCTTGGCCTCGCCCTGCCCGACGATGTAGCGATCGAGCTCCGACACGGTCTCGCGGGGCGTGAAGTGGCGGATGGTCACGGAAGCCTCACGGTCGCTCTCACGGCAGCTCCAGGAGATGGATCCGGTCGTTGGTGTAGATGCACAGCTCGCCGGCGATCCGCAGGGAGGCCTCGGCGATCTCCTTGGCCGGCAGCGCGGTGTGACGCAGGAGGGCGCGGGCGGCGGCGAGGGCGAAGGATCCCCCCGAGCCGATGGCCGCGACTCCGTCGTCGGGCTCGATCACGTCCCCGTTGCCCGAGACCACCAGCACCGTCTCCGCGTCGGCGACGAGGATCATGGCCTCGAGCCGGCGCAGCACCCGATCCGTGCGCCACTCGCGCGCCAGCTCGACGGCCGCGCGCCGCACGTTGCCGGGATGCGCCTCGAGCCGGGCCTCGAGCCGATCCATCAAGGACAGCGCATCAGCGGCCCCGCCGGCGAACCCCACCAGCGCGCGGCCGCCCGCCGCCTCCCGGACCTTCTGGGCGCCGTGCTTCACCACGGCATCGCCGAGGGTCACCTGCCCGTCCGAGCCCATGGCGACGCGGCCGTCGCGCAAGACGGCCACCACCGTGGTCGCGCGCGCCTTCTCGTGCAGCTTCATGTCTCCTCTCCACGCGGCTCACGCCGCCCGCGGCGACGCGCGCGAGGATGCGCCCGGTCGTAGACCTGGAGCAGCCGCTCGGCGGACACCCCGGTGTACTTCTGGGTCGTCGAGAGGCTCGCGTGCCCGAGCAGCTCCTGGATCTCGCGAAGGTCCGCCCCCATGTCGAGCAGATGGGTAGCGTAGCTGTGGCGCAGACGGTGCGGGTGGATGCGACCGGCCACCCCGGCCCGGCGCGCCCGGCGCGCGAGGGTGCGTCGCACGTCGCGGGTCGAGAGCCGGCGGCGCTCGCCTCCGGCGCCCGGACGCAGCGAGGTGAAGAGGGGCTCGGCCAGGAATCCCGGCCGCTGGCGCGGACCGAGCCAGGCGGCCAGCGCCTCGCGCGCCGCCCCGGGCAGGGGGACGATCCGCTCCTTGCCCCCCTTGCCCCAGACGCGGACCTCGCCGCGCCGGAGGTCGGCGTCGCGCACGTCGAGAGAGACCAGCTCCCCGACCCGCAGCCCGGCGCCGTAGAGCAGCTCGACGAGGGCCCGGTCGCGCAGCCGCGCGGCGGGGAATGCGGCGGAGCGCGCCGGGGCGTCGGCCTCGGCGAGGGCTTCGCACTCGTCGACGGCGATCGGCCTGGGCAGGCGCTGCGGGCTGCGCGGCGCCGGGATCCCCAGGGTGGGATCGGCGGAGCACACGCCCTCGCGCGCCAGGAAGCGGTAGAAGCTGCGCAGCGACGCGAGCTTGCGAGCGACGGTCGAGGGCTCGAGGCGTCGCTGGAGATCTGCCAGCCAGCGAAACACGTCGGGAGCAGCCGCCGCATCGGGCCGCGCGTCCGCGCCCAGGAAGCGTCCGAAGCCCCGTACGTCGGAGAGGTAGGCGCGCCGCGTCTCGGGCGACGCCGCCCGCTCCGCCGACAGGTGGAGCTCGAACTCGCGCAGGGCCCGTTCGAAGCTCATCGCGCGCTCCGCCGGGCGCTCGGACTCCCGCTCACGGGTCGGTCCGCAGGCGGGCCAGGGCCGCGCGGTAGGGCTCGAGCGCCGCCAGTCCGCGCGCCGACATGCGTTCGTTCCGCTCCCTCTTCTTCGTGCCGCGCGGCACGTCGTCGAGGGGGGGGAACAGGCCGAAGTTCACGTTCATGGGCTGGAAGCCCTTGGCGCGCGCCTCGCGCAGATGGCGCAGCAGCGCGCCGTGGGCCGTGCTCGGATCGGGCTCGGGCGGCCGCTCGCCGCGCAGGGCGCAGGCAGCGTGGATCCCGGCCAGGAAGCCGAGCGCCGCCGATTCGACGTAGCCCTCGACTCCCGCCAGCTGTCCGGCCACGAAGACCCCCGGCCTCGCGCGAAGCTCGAGATCCGGCGAGAGCTGGCGTGGCGCGTTCAGATAGGTGTTGCGGTGGACGGAGCCGAAGCGCGCGAAGGCCGCCTGCTCGAGGCCGGGGAGCATGCGCAGGATGCGCTTCTGCTCGCCGACCCGAAGCTTCGTCTGGAAGCCGACCAGGTTGTAGAGGACGCCGCGCTTGTCCTCCTGGCGAAGCTGCACGACGGCGTGAGGTCGCCGCCCGCTGCGGGGATCGACCAGCCCCACGGGCTTCATCGGGCCGAAGGCGAGGGTCTTCGGCCCACGGCGCGCCATCTCCTCGATGGGCAGACAGGCTTCGAAGTAGAGCTTCGCCTCGAAGGGGTGAAGCGGGACCGTCTCGGCCTCGACGAGCGCGGCCACGAAGGTCTCGTAGGCCGTGCGGTCGAGGGGCAGGTTCAGGTAGTCGCCCTCCCCCTCCTGCCAGCGCGACGCGCGAAACGCCACCTCGTGGTGGATCGAGTCGGCGTACACGATGGGAGAGATCGCATCGTAGAAGTAGAGGTGCGACTCGCCGAGCCGCCGCTGCAGGTCGCCGGCCAGCTCGGGGTCGGTGAGCGGGCCGGTGGCCAGCACCACGAAGGGGTCGTCCGGGATGGACGACACCCGCTCGCGTCGGATCTCGATCTGCGGGTGCGCCTCGACGGTCTCGCTGAGGCGCCGGGCGAACGCTTGGCGGTCGACCGCCAGGGCCCCCCCGGCCGGGACCGCCGTCTCGTCGGCGGCCTCGATCACCCGGGAGCCGAGCCGCCGCATCTCCTCCTTGAGCAGCCCCACGGCGTTGCCGAGACTGGCGCCACGCAGGGAGTTGCTGCACACCAGCTCGGCCAGATCCGGGGAGGCATGGGCGGGCGAGAAGCGGACCGGCTTCATCTCGTAGAGGGTGACGGGAACCCCGCAACGAACGGCCTGTAGAGCGGCTTCACAGCCGGCCAGGCCACCCCCCACCACCACGAGCCGGGCCGAATCCGTCATGGCGCCGAAGATAGCCCACGACCTCGTCCCACCCGGAGCGCGCGCAGGCGGCCGTCGCGATCCTCCACGACCCGGCCGTCGAGCTCGAGGGGCAGCAGCGCCGCGGCGAGGGCGGGAGGCGCGAGCGAGAGCCGCCGGCCGAGCTCGTCGCGCGTGCAGGCCGCCTCGAGCAGCGCTGCCACGATCCGGGCGGCCGCGCCGGACGCGGGGTCGGGCAGGTCGGGGGTGGGCTCGGCTCCGCCGGGGACCGAGACCTCGGCCAGGACCCCGAGACCGGCCGCAGCCAGCACGTCGGCGGCCGACAGGGCGGGGGCAGCGCCATCTCGCAGCAGTGCGTTCGTGCCCTCGCTGGTGGGCGCCGTCACCGGGCCTGGCACCGCCAGCACCTCGAGCCCCTGGTCGAGGGCATGGCGCGCGGTCACCAGGGACCCGCTGCGAGCGCGCGCCTCGACGACCACCACCGCTCGGGAGAGGCCGCTGATCAGCCGGTTGCGGAGCGGAAAGTGCGCCTTGCGGGGTGGAGTTCCCGGCGGGAGCTCGCTGACGACCGCGCCGTCGCGCGCGATCCGATCGGCCAGCCGTCGGTGTTCCGCGGGATAGACGCGGTCCGGTCCGCAGGCCTGGAAGGCGACGGTCCGGCCGCCGGCGTCGAGGGCCGCGCCGTGCGCCGTCGCGTCGATTCCCCGAGCGAGCCCCGAGACGACCACGACGCCCGCGCGGGCCAGGTCGCCCGCCAGGCGGCGCGCCATCTCCCGGCCGTAGGCGGTGGCGGCTCGCGCGCCGACCAGGGCCACGCACGGCTCCGAGAGCACGGCCGGGTCGCCCCGCACCGCCAGCACCGGCGCTGCATCGCCGAGACGCCGCAGCGCGCCGGGATAGGCCGGCGAGGGGTACGGGACCAGGCGCGCGCCACAGGCGACCAGCGCCCTCAGGGCCTCGGCCGGCGCGGTCGCGCCACATCCGGGACCCCGGGAGCTCTCGAGCAGGCGGTCCGGATCGGGATCGACCCGCAGGCGGGCCACGGCCTCGGCCGGATGGAGCGCGAGCCGGCGCTGCACGGCCAGCCAGCGCGAAAGGGCGTCCCGAATGGTCGGAGACGGGCTCCTGGGGTCGAGGACCTCGAGCTCCATCGCGGTCGGATCGGTCTCGGAACGCACGAGGCGGCTCCCCGGGACCGGGGAGCCGCCTTCATAGCAAAGCCTCGGCGCGGGAGCCGCGCCCGGCTAGCGGGGGTCGTACCCGTCCAGATCCGGCAGCAGCAGACGCGGCAGGTTCCAGCCCGCCACGGCCTCGGGAAGGTCGACACCCGGCACCCCGAGCTCGGGCAGCTCGAGCTTCGGACGCGGCATCCGGGCGAGCAGGCCCTTGATCCGCGGCAGGATGAAGAGCCCGCCCTCGGGCCACTCGACCGACGGGCCGCCCACGGTGCGGAAGCGGTCGCCATACCAGAGCTCGGTCGTCGCGTTTCGGACGTAGGCCATGGCGGTCCTGGGCTGGACCGACAGCACGATCATCTGGGCCACGACCTCGTGGGGGATCTCGATGTCTGGCCGGCGCCCGTACCAGTTGTCCTTCCAGTGGGACGAGACCGGGCGGTACACCTCGAGCGGGCTGCCCACCTCCAGGCCGTCCTCGCTGCCGCGATTCAGGACGACGACGTCGCCCCCCGCCCGGTACTTGGGATCGACCAGCAGGTCCGCCAGCTGGCCCTCGACGCCCGGCGGGCTCGCCTTGATCTCGATCTGCGGGTCTCGGAGCTCGCGGGGCTGGAGATAGGCGCCCGGCACGAAGTCCGAGTAGGCCATCCGGATCTTCGCCTTCGCGGACTCGGCGTAGACCTCCGTGACCTGGAGCCAGCCGAGGATCTCCGTGTGGTACCCGATCGGCCGGCGGTTGCTCGGGTCGTAGACCCGCTGGCTCGTCCGGAAGATCACGAACTGGTCCCCCACGTGGGTGTCCGCCACTCCCAGGTCGACGAAGACCGTGTCTCCCTGGGTCACGAACACCTGCTCCTCGGTGGTGCCGACGATCTGGGCAAAGCCCTTGAGCTCCTTCTTGCGAACCAGGCCCACGCTCCCGAGCTCGCGGTAGTCCAGGTATTGCGACGCGCGCTCCGGAACCGGCACCGCCGGAACGTCCTCGGCCAGGGCCGCCGGCGCGGGCGCCTCGGGCTGCGAGTCCTTGGCGGCCGTGAGCGTGGCCGCCTCCGCGTCGCTGACCTTGCGCATCTCGGTGGCGCTCACCCAGATCTTGTCGCCGGGCAGGATCAGATGCGGGTTCTCGATGTCCGCGTTGTCCTTCCAGATCGACGGCCAGATCCAGGGCGTGCCCAGGTAGAGGTCGGAGATGTCCCAGAGCGTGTCGCCCTTCTGCACGACGTGGATCGTCCCGGCGGGATCGAAGGCCGGGCGCACGGGCTCGCGCGAGGGAGCCGGAATCGGCGGCACGGCGGTGGCGGCGGCGTCTCGCACGCTCGGGGTGTCGGCGTCGGCCGCGGCGGGCCACGGTCCGTCGAGTGGCGCCACCGGCGTCACGACCTCACCGGGAGCCGGGATCGGCGCCACGGCGGAAGCGAGCGGCGGAGCCGGAATCGGCCCCGGGGAAGCAGCGAGCGAGGGAGCCGGAATCGGCGGCATGGCGGTGGCGGCGGCGCCTGGCACGCTCGGGGTGTCGGCGTCGGCCGCGGCGGGCCACGGTCCGTCGAGCGGCGCCACCGGCATCACGACCTCACCGGGAGCCGGGATCGGCGGCACGGTGCTCGGCGCGGCGATCGCCGGGCTCTCACCCGCCAGGGCCGCGGGCTCTTCCGCCCCGGCGCTGTGGGCCACGAAGGCGACGACGACGGCGAGGACAAAGGACTGCATACTCCCCTCCAAGGGTCTGCGAGCGAGCGCACCGCAGCGATCTGCCGGGCGGGCGTCGCCTCCCGGTCCTCCATCGGCAAGCCGCCGATTTCCCTTGAGTTCTTGGCCGTCCGCGGGCCTTCGGCCGCGGCCGCCCGGGGCTCGATTTCCCCTGGGGGGGGCTAGCTCTGCTCGTCGAGCTGGTGGAGCATGGAGCGCACGTCGGCCGCCCAGGCCGGCTCCCGGCTCCCGGGCTGGCCGGCCAGCTGGTCCGCCAGGTCCTTCAGCGTCCGCTCGAGCGTGGCGCGAGCCTTGGCCTTCTCGCCGTTCGCCTGGTAGGCCAGGGCGAGATGCTGCCGGACGATCCCGAAGCTCGGGTTCCGGGTGCCGAAGCCCTGGTCGGCCTCCTGGAGGTAGCCGATGGCGGCCGACGCAATGCCCTTCTTGTAGAGCACCCAGCCGAGCGTGTCGGCGGTGTTCGGGTTCTCCGGAAGCATCGCCTTGGCCTCCTGGGCCAGATCGAGCGCGCGGTCCAGATTCTCGCCGCGCTCGGCCAGCAGGTAGGCCAGGTTGTTCTTGGCCGGGGCCAGGTCCGGATCGATCTCGACGGCGCGCTCGTAGGCGGCCTTCGCCTTGTCCGGATCGCCGCTCAGCTCGTAGAGCGTACCGACGATGAGCTGGAGCGGCGCCGAGTCCGGCCGCGCGGTCACGGCCTTCTCGTAGGTGGCGAGCATGTCGCCCGGGCGACCGGTGGCCTGGAAGTAGCGGGCCAGGCTCTCGTAGAAGCGCAGCTGGTTCGGGTCGAGCTCGATCGCCCGCCGCAGCTGCTTCTCCGCCTCGGGGCCATCCCCCGAGAGCAGCGCGGCGAGGCCCGACAGGTGCACGAGCGCGGCGTCGTCGGGCTTCGATTCGAGGATCGCGGCGATCCGGGCCTTCGACTCGTCGAGCCGCCCCTCGCGCTGGTCGAGCTCGAGCAGCGCGCGAAGCAGGTCGGCGTTGTCGGGACGCTGGGCCAGGGCACGCTCGAAGAAGCTGCGCGCCAGCTGATCGTCGCCCTGGAAGCGGTGGATCCGCCCGATGGCATAGAGGACCTCCGCGGTCCGGCGCTCGGGCGGAATGCGCTGGAGCTCGGCCAGCCCCTCGTCGAACTTCCGCTGACGGACCAAGGACTGCGCCACGAGGATCCGCAGGCCGTCGTCATCCACGTTCTCGGCGAGCACGCGGCGGCCCTCTTCGACGGCGGCCTCGTTCTCACCGAGGGACGCCTGCACCCGGGCCAGCATCTTGCGCGCCTCGAGCAGGCCGGCATCCACCTCGAGCGCCTGCTGGAGCTCGGAGCGGGCCGCCAGGTTGTCGCCGCGGAGGTAGAGCGCGGAGCCGAGCATCAGGTGGGCCTGGGCCCACCCCGAGCGCAGGTCCATGACGCGGCGCAGGTCGGAGATGGCCTCGTCGAGCTCACCGTCGGCCAGGTGCACCTTGGCCCGGACGAACAGGCCTTCGGCGCTGGCGCTGTCCTCGGCGAGGATCGCGTCCACGATGGCGCGGCCCTGGGCGATCCGGTCGCGCTTGCCCTCGAGGCTCCCGATGTCCACCAGCAGCTCGGCCTTCCGGAGCCGGGCCGGCACCGACTTGGGATCGATGGCCAGTGCGGCTTCCGCCGCGGCGAGCGCGCCCTCGCGGTCTCCCTGGCGGCCGCGGTAGAGCGACAGGATCAGCTGGGGCTGGACGTCGTCGGGACGCGCTCGGGTGGCCGCCTGGATCATCTCGTCGGCCTCCTGGCTCCGCCCCTGCGAGCGGTAGAAGCGCGCGAGCAGATAGATCAGCTGGAGGTCGTCCGGACGTTCGGTGATTCCGTCGCGCAGCACCTTCTCGGCCTCGGCGATGCGCTGCTGTCGGTAGTAGAAGCTCGCGAGCGTCCGGAACGCGAGGCTCTTGCGCTTGTCGTCCGCCGACTCGAGGGCATGCCGGTAGGCCTGCTCGGCCTCGTCGACGCGATCGGGCTCTTCGGCGAGAAAGCCCGCCCACGCCACCCAGGCCGCGAAGCTCGGCTCCTTCTCCGTCAGCTCGCGGAACAGCGGCTCGGCGGCCGCGCGATCGCCATGCGTCCGCAGGAAGTTCGCCAGCAGCAGGGTTGCCGCGCCTTGCTCGGGCGCCACCTCGTGGGCGCGGCGATAGGCGGCGAGCGCGTCGTCGGGCCGATCGAGGCCCTCGAGCGCCTGACCGCGGAGCATGTAGGCCGTCTCGTGCTCGGGCTCCAGGGCGATGATGGCGTCGGCCTGGGCCAGCGATTCCTCGAACTCGCCCGCGAGGCGCGCGAGCTGGGCGAACTGGAGGCGCGCCTCCACGTTCTTCGGGTCCAAGCGGACCGTCTCGCGGAGCTCCCAGTAGCCTTCCCGGAGCTTGTCCTGCCGGATGTACGCCTGGGAGAGGCCGTAGTGGGCGGCCGCGTCGTTCGGGTCGAGCTGGAGAGCGCTCTTGTACTCGATCGTGGCCTCGGGCCAGGCCTCCTTCTCGGCATAGGCGTCGCCCCGCTCGAGATGGTCCCGCAAGCGTGCCGCGTCGTCCTCGCAGCCGGTCGCCAGACCCGCCGCCAGGGCCAGCGCGAGCCAGCGGAGTCGGAAGCTTCGAAGGGACATGGGAGGGCTCCTCGCGGGTGGACCGAACGGTCGTAGGTAGTGGAAGCGGGCCGGCCGTTCAAGCGCCCGGGACGGCCGACCGCGCGATGCCGCCGCTCAATCTTCGGGCCGGATCCGGTAGCGCTTGCCTTCCTGTCGCAGCCAGCCGTCCTGCTTCAGCTGCTTCACGGCGCGGGTCACCGTCTCCCGGGAGGTCGCCACCATGTCGGCCACCTCCTGGTGCGTGAGGGCAGGCGAGACCCGCCAGCCCTCTTCGTCGGGATCGGTCGCCAGCCGACGCAGGAGATCCTGGGTGCGCTCCTTCACGCTCTGGTAGGGAATGTGGCTGGCGTCCAGGTTCGTGTGGCGCAAGCGCCGCGCGAGCTCGCGGATCACCGCCATGGCGAGCCCGGGGCTGTGTGCGAGCGCTTGGAGAAAGCCCTGACGCGAGAGCGCGAGCACGCGCACCGGATCGAGGCTCTTCACGGATGCCGACCGCTCGGGGGGGTCGAGCAAGGCCATCTCGCCGAAGAAGGCTCCGGTCCCCAGGATCTCGAGGATCTTCTCCCGGCCGGCGCCCGAAAGCTTGGTGACTTTCACACGGCCTTCGCGCAGCACGTACATGTAGTCGCCGGCCTGCCCCTCCTGGATGAGGGTCGAGTCGCGCGGAAAGCGCCGTTCGATCAGGTGGCCCGCCAGCTGGCGGAGATCGGGCTCCTCCACCTCGGAGAAGAGCGGCAGGGCACGCAGGGACTCGATGGCTTCCTTGGATCCCATGGAGGGTTGCTCCTACACCAGGTCGGGCCGCCGCCGGCCGACCCGCGCCACGACCCGCTTGAGCTCGGGGCTGCGGTCGAGGCGCGCCACCAGCAGCGCGTCGGGCGTGTCGATCACGGCCAGGCCTTCGACGCCCAACAGGACCACGAGCCGACCGTCCGCCCAGACCAGGTTCGCGCCGGCCTGCTCGAAGATCGCATCGCCCGCGACCGCGCGGGAGGCGGTGGCGCTCACGCCGAGCTCGCGCGCCAGCGAGTCCCAGGTGCCGACGTCGCTCCAGTGGAAGTCGAGCGGGAGGGTCCAGACGCGGCGGCTGCGCTCGAGGACCGCCACGTCGACCGGCAGCGCCGGAGCGCTGCGGTAGGCCGAGGCCAGGGCGCGGGCCGCCTCGCGGCCCCGCGGATGGCGACGGACCGGAGCCAAGGCTCGGTGCAGACGCGGCGCATGCTCCTCGATCTCCTCGAGCAGGGTGCGGGCCCGCCAGACGAAGATCCCGGCATTCCACAGGTGCCGGCCACCCCGCAGGAATCGGCGCGCCGTCGCGGCCGCCGGCTTCTCCACGAAGCGGGACACGCGATGCAGCCCCGGATGTGCGGCCACGGCCCGACCGAGGCGCAGGTAGCCGTAGCCCGTCTCCGCCCGGGTCGGAGGCACGCCCAGGGTGACCAGGACGTCGGCCTCGGCGGCCGCGCGCACGGCGTGGCCCATGGCCGCGGCGAAGGCCCGCGCGTCCGGGATCACGTG
>Ga0114931_10000853_pt1 | contig 38297 bp, 35 predicted proteins | sample 2SBtaG_FD_89579 | JGI IMG/M metagenome (GOLD analysis project Ga0114931, IMG submission 89579) | Deep subsurface microbial communities from Kolumbo volcano to uncover new lineages of life (NeLLi) - 2SBTROV14_V59a metaG | ecosystem: Environmental > Aquatic > Marine > Volcanic | place: Kolumbo... | reverse complement strand
GCGATCCGGGCCGCCTGCGAGAGCGTCACCCGCTCGTCCGGCTCCCAGACTCGTTTCGTTCGGCTGCGTGTTCGTTCGGTTGTGCATGCGGTGTTTGGCATGCGGGGACCTTCACCGACGATTCCGAGGTGTTACGGATTTCGCTCGGAGTAACACCCGGCGCGCACGAAAAACGGCCCTCGCAGTCGTGCAAGGGCCGGTAAATGGGGTGAAAAATCTTTCGGTAATTCGTCAGGTGTTACTGTTACTCGGGAGTAACAGGTCTGACCCCGCTATAGAGCGACGTGGGCATCACTTCCGACCGCGTCCTCCCTTGCCGCCGTTGCGGGCGGCGGCGGCCTGTGCGCGGGCGGCGAAGCTGCCCTTGGACACCTGCCCGCCTCCCGCCTTCGCAGCGGCGCCCTGGATACGACCGGCGGCCGACGAGGTCATCGGGGCGCCCTTCGAGTTTGACGAACTATTCTTCGACATTTGAAAATCTCCTATGGTCGAACCAGATCAAGCCGACAAGGCCCGATTGAGCTCGGCCCAAGTGGTGTGACAGATTCAGCCTCCGCGCCGATCACGGATGGGCTTGATGAGATGCTGTGAAATGATGGCGTCGGCCAACCCCGCCGGGTGTGGGCTGCGCCAGTACGCGAGAAGAGGAACCTCGCATTGCCTGCACAGGGCGCGAAGATCGTGCTTGTGCTGATGACGAAGCAGGCCGTGGAGGGCCACGACGAGAACGAGCTCCGGTTTCAAGACGACCGACGAGAATCGCCGGGACGACGGATCGGATTCCCGCATAGAAACCCACAAGACATCCTTGAGGTCAAAGGCGTCGGCGAGGCGCGTGATATGCGGTTGGCGAGGTAGCCCTCCGACAAGGGCAATCGTGCCTCCGTTGAGCAACATCTTGATCAGATGGATGGGGTCGGGATTGGACGGGTTTGGGGGGGCGTTGGTGATCATTATGGCCTCCAGACCTGTTTAAAGACCAGTCAGCGATTGCTGAGTTGGACTAAGGGGAGTGCTCGCGACGCCCAGTGGGCTGCGGCAACCATTTGATTGCCAAGTCGCGAATGATTGAATTGACTACGAGGATAGTTCAGATTGCGGGATTGTCGGCCCGCTCGGCCTCCTTTGTTCTTGTGAGTTCCTTAACGCGGGTTCTCTGGGCACCGTCCGGATCGGGCTGGATTCCCAGTCCAAGCAGATGTGCTTGCCTGCACCACCAAAGCGCCGACATGATGGCCCGGCGCGGCGACACATTCTCGGGCAGTGTTCCTCCGCGGCGGAGTCGCTCGTACGCCTGCCGCGCCGCTTCTCGAACATCTTCACAAGGGTCGAGCCTCGAAGAAGCATGAAGCGTTCGATGCCCCTTCCCTTCCGGGTTGATGCCAAGCGAAACAACGGCTCGGATGTAGCACAACCGCCACTCCGGGGAGCGTTCAACCATGTCATCGTCCGTCCGCTGACGGCCTGCGCGTTCCGCTGCCTCACGTTCTTTTCTGCCCCACCGATCGACCAGTCGTTCGAGACAGAACTGGGAGAAATCGCCTCGTAACTCGACAAGTTCAGGATCAGTCGCCTGCTCTCGGCCGACATAAACGTGGAACAGATTAATCGGCCAGGTCACCAGGTCGGACCACGGTTGTGGTGGATCGACTCGATCCCGCTCGGACCAGTAACGCAGGTCGTAAGCAACTGCCCGGGTGGACAGCGCACGCCAAGCGAGGAGCATCGGCTTGAGTCCCTTCCAGACACCGCCGAGTTGAAAGAGGAGCATGACACATGTCTGGAAGTGGTCCTTCTTCCACTCGAATTCCTCCCACGGTGCCCGTTCCTTCTCTTCGATTGGTCCTTCGATATTCTCCGGAATCAAGTGCCCCCAGCCCTGGCATCTTTCTGCGTCCGTGAGAGGGGCCAGCGGTGGATTTCCGGTTTGGACTGAGTACTGGATGGATCGATCTCTGTCTGCCTGAACAACCAATGGTTTCGGGAATGCGCGCGAGAGGAGTTTCCGCAGAGCTGCGATGTCCTCGTTGGCCGCACGCAGAACGATTTCCCGCCTCGTTGGTGGGAGATTGCGCCAACTGCTCGGGTCTGCTTCATAAACACACCACGCAAACCATAGCCATACGTGCCGGACTGCAGGATCGATCTCGCGAGGTCTTTCCGTACAGCGTTGTTCGAGTTCGTCCAGGTATGGCTTGCACGCCTCGGCGAGTTCAGCCCCGCCTTGATCGAAGTAAGTCCAATGTCCGTGCCGAACGGTCAGCCACTCCTCGATTGCGTCACGGACGGCAAAGGCCATCGCGGCGGCGTACCTGTCGTTCTTCCGTTGCTTGAATACCGGAAAGAACTGTTGGATGATGCCCGGGCCACTCCCGATCATCCATGTGGAAAGTGATCGGGCATCGGTTGACGGGCCGCTGCTTCTGTCAATCGGCTTCGGGACGCGGAGGTGACTCGCCTCTGGATCGTCCTCCTTCATGTGGTGGCTGCTCGCGTCGACAAGAGGGCCTTTGTCAATAACCTTCGAAAGATCAAGGCCCGCGTTGTCAACGAGCGCTTGCATCAGGCGCACAATTTCGGGCGTTCCGGAATCGTGATGTGGTCCGTGTCGTGCGTATTCCGCCAGGATGCCTTTGATCTCGGAACCAGTTCCGTAGTCGCCGGGCCACACTCCAGTGCGGATTGCACCCTCGAAATCTGCGCCATATTCTCGAAAACGCTCCGCCACATCAGCGCGTTGAGAATCAGGAAGCGACCAACGCTCCTGTGGCGGGCTGAACCCATCGTGTGACGGAGTTTTCTTGCCGAGCGTTCCGTTCTTCCCACCGCAGTCGCAAAGCCTTACAAAGACCATCACAAGAGCGCGATCGCGCACTCGATCAGCGTTCTCCCAGCTTCGAGCAAGCGTCTTCAAGTTGATCCGGGCCAGCTCGTCCAGCTCAGCGTGTGACGGCGGCTCATGCGGAAGAATCGCCAAACTCAGCGCCGCGAGCCATCGCGTATCTTCCGACGGCCACCCGGCCTTGCGGTAGATATCGATCGCCTGCTGCTCATCCGATGGGATATCAGCGGGCTCAACAATTTTGTTCTTGATTCGTTTCACTGCTTCCGCCTTGTTCTCCGAGCAAACAACCGCCCATTCTCGCCGACGCTCTACGAGCAGTCGGGAGTGTCGTGCGGGGCTGAAGGAGTCAGTCAATCCTTCTGGAACACGGCCCATGGTGAGGCCAATCGCTGCACGACCGTGATGTCTTAGGCATAGATGATGGCATTGTCAAGGAAGCAAGGATGTGCCGATAGTGTCGGGAGCAGAATCCCGTCAAAAACAAGGCGCTGCTGCGGACACTCACCCCACCCGCCGCATCACCTCGATCACCTTCCCAGCATCCCGCTCGGCGTATACCGCATCCGTGATCGTCGCGCTCGCATGCCCCAGAGCCAATTGGGCGGCCTCAAGCCCGAACTCCCGCCGGATCAGCGTCGCGGCGGTATGACGGAGTTGGTACGGGTGGAAGCGGTGTGCTTTTCGCCAGGCTTTCAGTTCGGCCTTCTGTTCGTCGGTCAGGCGATTCTGCCATTGGATGGCCGTCTCGTCGGCGCGCTGGGCCAGCGGGGGGGGCGGGGGGGTGGCCTTGTCGCAGGCCCGCTCGATCGCTCGGCGGTAGGAATCCACGGTGTACTTCGATTGCGGTTGGTGCTGCGGGGACTCGCGGCGGTTCGTGCCGGGGCGGTTGCCGCAGGAGAGGGGGGTTTGGCGGCGCCGGTGTTGCTCGGCCCGTCGCTCGGCCTCGGCTTCGGCGGGGGAGATGAGCGGGGCGTCGATGCCGCGATCGGCGAGGAAGGGGCGGACGACATTCTGGGCCTTGGGGCCGAGGTAGATCGTGCGGGCGATCCCCCGGTGGGCGTTCTTGTGGTCGGCGGGGGTGAAGAGCCAGACGCCGCCGGGGGCGTTCATGTCTAAGTCGATCGCCCGCATGCCGATGAGCTCGCCGGGGCGGGCGCCGGTGAGCAGTTGCAAATCGACAAGCGCCCGAACCTGCCTGCTCATGAACGGTCGGGCGGTTTCGACGAGGTGCGCCGGCGCCGGGCGGACGGGCTCGGTTTCGTGCGCCGTGGTTCTGCCCCGCTTGAGCGGCTCGACCGTGGCGAGCGCCTGATGCACGGTCGGCGGGATCATCTCGTGCGAGGCGGCCCACTTGAAGATCCTCCGGATTCGCCGCACCTGCCAGTTGATGTAGGGCCTCGCCCACGGCGCTCGCGGCGGGTCGGTGTCGGCGTCGCCTCGGACCATTGATTCGCGCAAGAGTCGCAGGCGGTTGGGGCCGAAGGAGGTCGCGGGCGTGGCGCCGTCCATCTGGCGGAGCAGGCGAAGCACCGGGCGGAAGGAGTTGGCCTCCTGCTCGCGGTAGTTCGCCTTGGCCCAGATCCAGAAGCGCTGCACGACATCGTCAACGCTCGGGCCGGCGCTCGATGCACGCACGGCGCCGACGGGGCGGTCGAAGTCGGGGTCGGGCAGGCGGCGGTTGAGCGACTCCCACTCGGCGATGACGCGGTGGTAGCGCTCCCGGCTCTCGGGTGAGTTGAACACACCAAGCCAGTAGTCGCGGCGCTTGCCGGTGGCAGAATCGGTGAGCGTGACGAGGGCCTGGTCGTAGCCGGTGCGCTGGCGGTACGAGGGGGTTTTCCGGATGGATTTCTTTTGGTTTTTCGACATGGAGCGTCTCCCGAACGCAGTTGCGCGGTGTAGCACCGCGCGGTTTTGCGTCCCGGGCCGCTCCGTCGGGGTCCGACGGGTTTTCGTAACGTACGAAAACGGCGGGGGTTGTGTGAAATGGGCCTGGGAGGATTCGAACCTCCGACCTCACCCTTATCAGGGGTGCGCTCTAACCAACTGAGCTACAAGCCCGCTTTGGCTCCGGCGTTGAGGGCAGGAGCCGCGAGGGGCAAGCGTATGGCCGGGTTGGGCCCTCGTCAACGATCGGCGCCCGGCGCGCGATCGGGGATCATCCCAGCGAGAGCGTCCGCGGGAAAAAGTCCAGCTTCATGGCCTCCTTGGCCATCCACAGCGTCTGCTCGGCCTGCTCGTTCGCCCGGGCCGTCCCGGATTTGATGATGTCGATCACCGTCGCCTCGCCCGCCGGGCCCTCGTACTCGGCACGCTTGTTCCGCATGGGATCGAGCAGGGCGTTGATCGCCTCGGCCACCTCCGCCTTGATGTGCCCGTCGCCGATGTCGTCACCGGCGGCGTATCTGCGTTTGAGCTCGGCGACTCGGTCCTTGTCGGTGATAAACGCATCGACGTACTGCAAGAGCGAGTTCGTGATGTCGCCCGGCTCGGTGGGGGACTGCCGGCCCGTGAAGATCTTGTTGACCTTCTTCTGGACCTGCTTGCCGGTGTCGCTGAGGTAGATGCAGTTGCCCAGCGACTTGCTCATCTTGTTCTTGCCGTCGGTGCCGACCAGGCGCGCGATCCGCCCGACCAGCCCCCCGGGGACGGGGAAGACGCCGCCCGCGCTGACGTAGTCGGCGTCCTCGGTGTGCGGATCGACGTTGCAGTAGAGCTGGTCGAACCGGCGGGCGACCTCGCGGCACATCTCGATGTGCGGGATCTGGTCCTCGCCCACCGGGACAAACTGCGGGCGGAAGGCGAGGATGTCGGCGATCTTCCCGACGGCGTACATGAGGAAGCCGAAGGAGTACTTGTCGCCCAGGCCCTTGACGTCGATCTCGGTCTTGATGGTCGGGTTGCGCATCAGCCGCCCGTACCCGAGGAGCATCGCGAAGTACCACGTCATCTCGGCGATGGCGGGGACCTCGGTCTGCAAGACGATGCACGAGCGTTCGGGATCGATCCCGGCGGCGAGCCAGTCGCGGACGATCTCGATGGTGTCGGTGCGGATGTCGTCCGGATGCTCGGCGCGCGTGGTGAAGGCGTGCATGTTGGCGAGCAGGAAGTAGCAGTCGTACTCGTCCTGGAATCGGACGCGGTTCTCGACGCTGCCGACCCAGTGGCCCAGGTGCAGCCGCCCGGTGGGCGTGTCGCCGGTGAGGATCCGTGGCTTGGCGTTGGTCGTGGTCATCCGGGGTGAGGGTAGCGTGATGCGAAAGCGTTTGCCGGGGTGATCTCTTTTCCTCCGTGGCGCGGGCGTCCCGCCCGTGTGCTCCTTTTCCTTCTCCCTCTCCTCGTCGCTCCGGCGAAGCCGTCGACTGTGGTGGCCCAAGAACACGGCGACTTCTTGCGTGTTGTTGCAGTGAAGAAGAAGTAGAAGAAAGAGCACACGGGCGGGACGCCCGCGCCACGGAGAAGGGAGTAGGGAGCCGTTCGACTACATCGAGATCACCACGTTGAACAGGTTGAACAGCGCGTGCATCGTGATCGGGATCCCGATCCGGCCCTTGCGCTCGAAGGCGATCCCCAGCGCGATCGACAGCGCGAACAGGCCCGGCAGCGCCCGCCAGTCGGCTGTTCCGATGTGCACAGAGGCGAAGATCACGCTGGTGATGACGATCGCCAGCGAGCGCGAGCCGGTCAGCGCGACCAGCGACGACTGGAGGAAGCCGCGGTAGAGCAGCTCCTCGGCGATCGGCGCCGCGATGACGACGCCCGCGACCATCACCCACCACCAGGTCGAGCCCGGCGCATCGACCATGAGCCGCAGCGTCTCGTGCGCGAGCGGGTCGGGCGTCTCGCCGGTCACCCGGGCCGCGATGATCGAGGCGAGATTGGTGATCAGCAGCACGATCGGCAGCGCCGCGATGGTGATCGCCAGCCCCCAGGACAGGTCCGTGGCGTGAAGACGGAAGCCCAGGCCCGACCTCCGGCGCGAGAGAACCCCGAGCAGCGCCGCGGCCGCCGCCACGCCGGCGACCGACGACCCGATGGTGGCGACGGCCATCGCGCGCAGGGACATCGAGCCGGCCTCGAGGGCGCCGAGATCACCCGAGATGGTCAGCGCGATCTGCGCCCCGAACGGCATGACGAGATAGATCATCGCCGCACCGATGGCCCAGATGCCCCAGCCGAGTTGCTCGGGGGTCCTCGCGGGCGGGCGGAAGGCGTCCGGGCCCAGGATCCCCTGCCGCCGCATGACTCCTACACTCGCAACCGTCGCGGCCAGCAGGATTCCGGTGAAGACCAGGCCCGGTCCGGCGCCGATAGCAGGAGAATCCCCGCCGGCCGAGGCGAGCGTCGGGGATGCGAACAGCAGCCCGAGGGCCAGAGGCGAACAGACACGGATGAGCGGATCGAGCGACAAACCGGCGGTGACACTCGACGAGATCGTCGCGCACAAGCGCGAGGAGATCGAACGCGCCAAGGCGCACCGCCCGCTGGATGATCTGAAGACGATGATCGGTGAACTCGGTCGGCCCCGGAACTTCTTCGGCGCCGTCACCAAGCACGACCGCGCCGACCACACGACGGTGATCGCCGAGATCAAAAGGCGCAGCCCCAGCGCCGGGCTGATCCGGCCCGAGTACGCCGACGATGATTTCGACCCGGCACGCATCGCCCGAGCGTATCACGAGGCCGGGGCCGCCGCGATCTCGTGCCTGACCGAGTCGCGGTATTTCGGCGGCGACCTCTCGTTCATCCACCGCGTGCGCGACGCCGTCCCGCTGCCGGTGCTGCGCAAGGACTTCATCGTCGACCCGTACCAGGTGTGGGAATCGCGCGCGTTCGGCGCCGACGCGGTCCTGCTGATCGCCGAGTGCCTGACCGAGTCGCAGATGGTGGACCTGATGATCCTCGCGCACGAACTGCAACTGACGGCGCTGGTCGAGACGCACGACATGGAGAGCCTGCTCCGCGTTCGGCCCCACGTGGGGTTCCCCGCGCGGAGCTACATGCTCCTGGGGATCAACAACCGCGACCTCAAGACGATGACCACGGACCTGGCGCACACGCTGCGGATGCTCGACATCATTGATGATCCGCGGGTGCTGGTGAGCGAGTCGGGGATCTCGACGCGCGAGGACCTGGTGAAGCTGCGGTCCAAGGGCGTGCGGATCGCGCTCGTGGGCGAGGCGCTCATGCGCGAGGCGGATCCGGGCGCCGCGCTGGGACGGCTGATGAACGGCGACCGCTGAGCACGCTCGGCGCCGGGCTTGCCACCGCCAGGTGATCGGGCGACAATGCGCCCGACGAACGTTCCGGGCAACGGAGAACCGCACCATGAACCGCGCCACGGCCACCTGTTTGACATCCCTGTGCCTCGCCCCGGCCCTGGCGCTGGGCGGCTGCGCCGGCTCGACGACATCCGGGACGGCGTACTCGCTCACGATCACGCGGCACGTCGAGGCGTACATCGCCTACGACCACGAGACGGTCTACAACACCGCGCTCGAGACGCTCGAAAAAACCTTCAAATACAAGATCGAAAAGAGTGAGCTCGACGGGCGGACGGGCTCCATCAAGGCGCGGACGGCCAGGGGGAACATGGCGAGCTTCTCCGTCACGCGCGACAGCAAGGCGATGTCGGAGGTCTCCGTCTTCGTCGGGCCCGTCGGGGACGTGGACGCGGCGCAGGACATCCTCAGCAGGGTCGAGAAGGCGCTGCGGGACCGGTGAGTTTGTGGCGGTCGAGTTACGCCCGCTCGTTCTCACGGCGGAGCTGCTGCCGCTGCAGATCGTTGACGTACTTGCACAGCAGGTCCGTCACGAACTTGCGGTGCGTCTGGTCGTGGTTGAACTCGAAGGCGAAGCCCGCGTAGACGCGCTGCTGGCTGTCGATGTGGGTGTGCGCCAGGCGACCGACCAGCCCGATGGGCGCCTCGACCATCGGGGTCAGCTCGATCTGCACCCAGAAGTGCTGGTGCGAACGCAGGCCCGGGGCGTCCTCGGGCTCGACGAGCATCCCGGCGCCGCCGCCGCCGATGTTGATGAGCTTCGCGGGGAAGGGGGGCCCGACCTCGGGGAGCATCGCGCTCTCGTCCTCGTTGATGACGCCCGCGAGCTGACCCTCGAGCATCATCTGGATCCGCGCCCGGTTGGCGTGCTCAGCGGCGGGGGCGCTCGATAGATCCAGCATCGGACGGCACTTGACGTTGGGCACGACCAGCCCGGCGGTCGAGAGGCGGTAGAAGTTGCGGCGCTGGCAGCGCTCGACGGTCTTGGGCATCTTCAGGCGCAGGCCCTCGACGGTCTGCTTGCTGTTGAGCGCCGCGTTGGTCTTGCCGAGAATCTGCGTGTGGAACATCTATCGGTTCTGGCCGATGGGCATGACCGCGACGAGCTTGACGCCGTCGTTGAGGTTCATGGGCACGCCCAGCGCGCTGGGGCGTTCGACCACGATCTCGTCGTCGTGCATCGCGAGGATCCGCACACGCCAGACGAGGTTCTGCCAGCCGCTCTCGTCGCCGCTGTCGCTCGTCTCGCGCGGGAGGGTGATCTCGAGCGCGCCGTTGCGCTCGTGGATCTGCTGGAGGCTCCGGCGCCAGTTGTCGGTGCGTGATCGGACTGCGGGCATGGCGTGCGCCTCGGTTGGAGAGGTGATCGTGCCCGCCGGCCTTGGCGCCGGGCGGGACCGGTGATTTCATCGGGCCGACCGCCGGCGCGCTTGACGCCCATGAGCCGATCGGCCGCCTGATCGGACCCCGGTTACGGATTCCCCCAGATTGTGATGAGAAGCGGCGTGGTTATCGGGCGCCCTTGAGCGAATCCACGATCCGTTGCAGCACCCGGTCGGCCTCTTCGAGCTGCGAATCGGTGAGCAGCTCGTGCCCGAACCGCAACCGGTAATACAGCGCCGTCAGCCGGGCGCAGTCGTCGGTGAGCGATCCACCCCGGCCCGTGATCGACAGCGCGTGCGCCATCGGCGGGGTCGACGCGCCGCGGGCGAGCCCGGCCGAACGCAGCGCCCGCTGGTACCTGCGGAAGAACGCCGACTGCCGGTCGCGGATCGCGTGCTCGGGATCATCCCGGAGCCGGGCCCGGCGCCGATCCCGCCGGTCGAAGAACGTGTCGAGCCGACGCATGAGGATGATCAGCGCAACAGATAATCCAAACGCGCCGATGACCAGCCCGATGATCTGGATCACGGCGGCGATCAGCGTGCGGTTGCTCGTCGCCTGGAACTCGAGGATTTGCTCGTCGGATTCGTCGTTCACCACGGTCGATGGCCAGAGGCGCTGGAAGAACGCGCGGATCTTCGAGGACTGGCTCCCGAGCGCCTGCTCCTGCCGGGTCCGGTCGTAGCCGACGATGTGGTCGATCCAGAACGCGTTGGCGGCCTTGAGCACATGCCGGGCGAGCTTGGCGATCCCCGACGGGGTCTGGTGCGCGGTGGCGACCTCGGCGCTGGGCGAGGGATCGTAGGTCCGCCAGCGGTTGGGCTCTGTCCGCGCCTCGACCCAGGCGTGCGCCTGGTTCTCGCGGACGGTGAAGAGCCCGGTCTCCTCGTCGAACTCCGTCGCGGCGTAGCCGGTGACGACGCGCGAGTCGATCCCGATGCTGCGGAGCATGCCCGCCATCGCCCCGGCGAAATACTCGCAGTGCCCGGATCTGGTCCGCTCGAGGAACATGTCGATCGGGTCCTCGCCCGGCTCGGGCGCGACCATCTCGAGCGTGTACTCGTAGTTGCGCTGGAGTTTCGCCTCGAAGAGGCTCGCGATCCGGTGGTCGTCGGGCCCGATGTGGACCTCCGGGTCGCGCGTCAGCCCCGCCTCCTCGATCCACCGCAGCGCCAGCGCGTGGGCGCTGGTCCCGACGAACTCGCGCGGGTAGCGCCAGTCGAGGTCTTCACCGGGCGGGATCCTCGGCGCGTCCGGCTGCGACCAGACGGTGTACGACGCGACGGCGTTGTTCGAGGAGTTGAACAGCGTGATGTCGTGCGCATTGATCCGGATCCACCGCTGCTCGGTCGAGTCCGGCTCCATGCGGATGGCGCGGTTCATCGTCGGCAGCCGCGCGCGGTCGGCCGTGAGGAACCGGTAGTGCTGGATGTACACGGGCAACCCGGGGATCTCGCTGGTTTCGTCGTCAACGCCACGGAAGACGAGCGGATTGTTGCGCGAGCGCGCAAACGTGCCGCCGCGCAGGTTCGCCAGGCGCCGGCTCTGGCGCCACCGCCCGTTGGTGTATTCGTCGAGCGTCAGCGCCTTGAGGTACAGGGGTTTGATGAGCGCGCCGAGATTCTCTCCCTGCGCGTTGGTGACGCTGACCTCGAGGACCTCCGCCTGGGAGGTGGTGATGATTCCGGATTCGCCCAGGCGGACCTCGTCGGGCACGCCCGCGACCGACACCGGGTCGACCATGCCGACATCGCCGAGGAACCCCTGCCCGTACCCGCGGGGCATGAGCAGGAAGACCACCACCGCGACACCCGCCGCCGCGAGCCCGGCGACCGCCCCGAGCCGGCGAAGCTGCGAGACCGCCTTGCCCGAGATCGGGTTCGCCCCGTCCCCGTCCACATCCCCGTCCTCGGGCGTGCTCGTGCGCCGCGTCTCGGCGTAGAGCTGATAGATCGTGATCCCCCACAGCGCCGCAGGCGTGTAGATCAGCAGCCCCACCCCGAGCCACATCGAGTTGCTCGTCAGGCACGAGCCGAGCACGAGAAAGACGCTCAGCGACATCGCCTGCGCGACATCGCCCGGGCGCCGCTTGTCGTAGAGCTTGAGCAGCTGGAGCCAGACGATGTAGCGCGAAACAGCCGAGACAAAGTCCTCGGGCGTCACCAGCGCCGACGCGAGCACCCGCACGGTCAGCCCCAGCGCGATCAGCCCGAGCACGAGCTTGGGGATCGATCGCCCCCGCCTGCTCATCGAAACAGGCCACGCCAGCAGCCACACGGGCAGCGTCATCAGTGAGAGCGCGACGTTCGACTCGGCGACGCAATAGACCTGGATGCCGATCCCGACCATCCAGAAGAGCGCCGATCGCAGCTTGCCGTCAATCGTCATCGGCCCGCCTCCCCCGCCCGGTCCGACGACGCCCGCGCCGTCGGGGCCGATCGCGCCGGTTGACCGGCAGACGCCGAGATGATGACCGCCGACGCGTTGGCGCCGATGAGCGCGGGCAGGTCGAACGGCTTGGGTTTGCACCGGGCCAGGTCGATGCGGGCGAGCTCGTCGAGCAGCTCGCGCTCCTTCCCGCGCTCGGCGCCGGCGCCGCGGACGCCCTGCCGGTTCGCCGGCGTCGGGGACAGCTTGAGCCCCGAGGCGGGCACGAGCAGGCCCGGGGCGGCGCCCGCAGAAGTGATACGGCCGATCGTGGCCGCGGCGAGATCGATCGCACGCTCACAGGCCTCGCCATCGGCCATCGCGCCGGCGCCGTCGGTCAGGTCCACCGCGACCCACCGTCGGGCCGGGGTCAGCGGCTTGCTGTCGCGGACGACAAGCTCACCCATCCGCGCCGAGGCCCGCCACGCGATCCGCCTCGGGCTGTCGCCCGAGACGTACTCACGCAGCGCCAGCAGATCGATCCCGACGCCGCGGCCCTGCCGGTTCGCGTGGTGCTCCTCACCCATGATCGACTGCCCGAGGGCCTCGTTGAGCTGCCGGGCGCCGACCCGCCGGGGATGCACGAGCCCGAGCGTGTGCCCCGGGATAATGATGGATTTTCGGATGATCCCGAACGGAAACCGTGTGGTGATGCGGATCGCCCCGAGCGCAAACTCACCGCGCCGCAGCGCCGGGCACGAGGTCGAAACCCGCACCGAAGCCCGGGGCGCCAGGTGCATGATGAGCGTGTCGCGCGCGGTGATATGCCGGTTGAACGTCGAACCCAGCGAACGGTGTTCGCCGATGCGGACCGCGAAGACGGGGTAGATGCGGGATCGGTTCTCGGCCTCGTAGCGGATGATGACGTGCTCGCCGGCGGGCGCCGGCTCGACGCCGACGCGCCGGACCCGCAACCCCATGAGCATCGCCCCGCTGACAATCCCGGAGATCAGCAGCCCCCCGAGCGCCAGCCCGAAGGCGCCGAAGAGCAGGTTGTTCTGGCTGTTGAGCGCGCCCAGACCCAGCAAAATAGTGATGATGCAGTACACCACGCCCGGCGGGTGCAGGTGGTAGCGCCGCTTGAGGATCATCGTGTTCTCCCGCGCGGGCGCCGGTTCGGCGGGGCTTCACTCAGTGGAACTTCTCGTAATCCGACATCGGATCGCTGCCCGACGGGCTCCGGTTGACGCCGGGCCTGAGCATGATCAGCACGCGACGATCGCCCGGCGGGAGCCTGAACTGCGAGGTGGCGTGCTCGAAGCCCGTTCGGTCGGCGCTGAGCCCGACGTCGTACATAAAAAACCCGGCGCCGACGCGATCGACCCCGATCGAGAACGACCCGTCTCCAGTCGAAATCGTCTCGCCCAGCGTCTCCTTGTTGAGCTTGTTCGGATCGCTCAGCAGCGAGATCGAGACCCCGGCAACGCCGGGCCCGTCCAGACGCGGGTCGTCCGGCGAGACCACCGCGATGAAGCTGATGTCCCCCTCGATGACCTTGCCCCGGAGCTGGTACCCCGAGCCGCAACCAACAAGCGTGAGACCCAGCAGCGGGCCCAGCGCGGCGAGCAGGAGCAGTCGCCAGCGGCGCAGGCCACCGAAAGGAATCCGGTTGGTTCGGAGTAGCGTCATCGGTTGGCACACCTTGTTCTACGGCTGAAAAGGGTCAGGGATCCGTCGGCTCTTGTGTGGGGTCGTCCTCGGCCCGGCCCGTTCCGGTCCGCTCGCCTGCAATCGGATCGGACGATCCGGTAGAAGCGGGATCCTGATCGGCGTTGTCTTTGGGCCCGTCTTTGGGCCTGTCTTTGGGTTTGGGCTTGAACCCCTCGGGCGCGGGCAGGTCGCGGACGCTGGCGATCCCGAAGACCTCCAGGAACCGCTTGGTCGTCCCGTAGAGCATGGGCCGGCCGACCTCCTCGGCCCGGCCCGTGATGGCGATGAATCGGCGTTCGAGCAGCGACCGGAGAACCTCCCCGCACGCGACGCCCCGGATCGCCTCGACCTCGGCCCGGGTGACGGGCTGGCGGTAGGCGATGATGGACAGCGCCTCGAGCGCCGCCCGGGACAGGCGCCGCTGGGCCTTGCCCGCCTGGAACGCCGCGATCGCGTCGGCGAAGTCCGAGGTCGTGACAGCGCGGTACCCCCCGGCGACCTTCTCGATGCGGAATGAGCGCCCGGTCTGCTTGTATGAGGTGTTCAGGCGTGCGACGGCGTCGTGGACAACCCGGGCGCCCCCCTCGTCGGCGGTGATCGAGAGGGCCTCGGCGATCCGGCCCGCGGTGACGGCGCGATCGGACGCGAGCAGGATGGCCTCGATCTCGCCGTCGCGCACGTTGGTGTCCTCGTTGGCTGCGGGCTCTTTCGTCTTCGTCGTCATCATCAGGCCATTCTAGCATGGCCCCGGAGTGCGCGTGCGCCGGGGATGGCTAGAGTGGCCCGGCAACGACCGGGAACCCACGCACCAATGCAGCGAGAAACAACGACATCCCGCCCCGGGGGAGGCCAGCGATCGCCGCTGGCGGAGCTGATGCTCGTCGCGGCGCCCTCGATCGCCGCGATGATGTCGTATCCGCTCAAGCAGTTCGTCGATGCGCGGATGGTCTCGGATCTGGGCGGGACCGAGTTCATCGCGCAAGGCGACGGCGGGATCATCGCCTGGGTCTACATCGCCACGTACTTCAGCGCGCTGTCGGTCGTCAGCACCTACGTCGCCCAGCACCTGGGCGCCGGCGCCCCGAGGCGAGGGGCCGCGTACCTGTGGAACGGGCTGTGGCTGGCGGCGCTGGGCGCGGTCCCGGCGTTCATCGGCGCGTACTTCGTCAAGGACCTGTTCGCGCTCTTCTTCCCGGATTCGCCCGAACGGATCGCGATGGCGACGACGTACTGCTCGGTGCTGCTGATGGGCGCTGTGTTCCCGATCTCGGCGCGGGTTGTCGGGTTCTATTTCTACGGGATGCACAAACCCTCGGTGGTCTTCATCGCCTCACTGCTCGGGGCGGCGACGAACATCGTGCTCAACTACGCGCTGATCTTCGGGCACTGGGGGCTGCCCGAGCTGGGCCTCCGGGGCGCCGCCATCGCGACGGTGATGGCCAGCGCCGCCGAGTTTGCGCTGCCCATGGCGATCTTCTGCTCGCCCTGGTGGGCGAGGAAGCTGCACGTCTTCGCCGACTGGAGGCCCTCGAAGCGGATCATCGGGGAGATCGTCCGCATCGGCTGGCCCGGGGGCGTCATGGTCGGCAACGAGATGGCGTGCTGGGCGATCTTCATGGCGGTCATCATCGGCCGCATGGGCGAGGCGCACAGCGCCGCCTCCTGGATCGCGCTGCGGTACATGACCCTCTCGTTCCAGCCGACCCTGGGGCTCCAGATGGCTGTCAGCGCGGTGGTGGGCAAGCACATCGGCGCCCGCGACCGCGCAGCCGCCGAGCACCGCGCCTGGCTTGGCATGAAGATCGGGATGGCGTACATGTCGTCGTGCGCGCTGCTGATGGTCGTCTTCCGCAGGCCCATGGTGGAGTTCTTCATCACCGCGCAGTACGAGTCCATCGCCCCGCAGGTGCTGGTTGTCGGCGGGGCGGTCATGATCTGCGCCGCCTTCTTCCAGCTCTTTGACGCCATGGCGATCATCATGGCCGGGGCGCTCCGCGGCGCCGGCGACACGATCTGGCCCGGGCTGGTGACCGCGGTCCTGAGCTGGACATTCATCATCGGGGCGGGCTGGACGATCGCGATCCTCCGGCCCGAGTGGGGGGCGGTGGGCCCCTGGATCGGGGCGGCGCTATTCATCACCTCGCTGGGCATCGCGATGGTCTGGCGATTCGCCCGGGGCCCGTGGCGGGAGATCGACCTCGTCCAATCGACCAACCGGGCGACCAACCCGGCTTGATCCCGGCGTTGGGGACCAGCCCCCTCCAGCGATGCCTGTCTCACCCCCGTCCACTCGGCTTGAGCGGGCCCGTCGAGCGGTCTATAACCCACCAGCGCCGGAGGGCTTGATCTTCCCCGTCGGGAGTGATCCGTGCGCGTGGCACACGCCAGCCCGCCTTGACGAGCCCGGATTAGCCCCCGACCGGGCCACCAGCAGGAGCACTGTGGATGAATCTTGATCCGATGGACACCGTGATCGGCTCCGAGGACGCCGTCCGTGGCGATGTCGAAGCCGCCAAGCGACACACCGACGCCGCCACGATCGCCGAGCAGGCGGGCGACCACGAAGGCGCCATCGCCGAGTTCCGCAAGGCGGTCGCCGCCGACCCGACCTGCCAGGATGCGCTGTTCCGCCTGGCGTATGCGCTGGACCTGCTGGGTGAGGAGGACGAGGCGATCTCGCTCTACGAGCGCTGCACCAAGCTCCAGCCCGCGCCCATCAACGCCCTGATCAACCTCGCCGTGCTCTACGAGGACATCGAGAACTACAACGGCGCCGAGAAGTGCCTCCGCCAGGTCCTCGACACGGTCCCCAACCACGAGCGGGCCCGGCTGTTCATGAAGGACGTGCTCGCGTCGCGCGATATGTACTACGACGAGGACCACGAGCGCGAGCTGCACAAGCGCTCGGCCCTGCTCGACACGCCCGTCACCGATTTCGAGCTCTCGGTCCGCGCCCGCAACTGCCTCAAGAAGATGAACATCCGCACGCTGGGCGACCTGCTGCGGATCTCCGAGGCGGAGCTGCTCGCGTACCAGAACTTCGGCGAGACCTCGCTGATCGAGATCAAGCACATGCTCACGCAAAAGGGCCTCAAGCTCGGCCAGCGCACCGACGACACACGCCGCGAGGTCAGCCGCGAGGTCTACGACCGCGCCGCCCGCGCCGGCGTCCAGGGCGACTTGAACCGCCCCGTGGGCGACCTGAACTTCTCCGTTCGCGCCCGCAAGGCCCTCCAGATGCTCGGGATTCAGTCGATCGGCGAGCTCGCCTCCCGCACCGAGGCCGAGCTGATGGGCGTCAAGAACTTCGGGCACACCTCGCTCGTCGAGATCAAGGAGCGCCTCGGCGCCATCGGGCTCAGCCTCCGCGAACTGGAGTTCTGATCCGCCCCGGGCCGATCCTCTTGGCGGTGAACACCTCGAATCCAACCCGCGCCGGCGCCCGATTGGGCGCCGGTGTTGTTGTCTCTCTCCTGGTGGCGATCGCGATGACGACCTCGTGCGCCGCCGTGCGAGCCGGGGCGTCACCGCCCCGCATCTCGTCCGCCTCCGTGGCGCCGGTCGCCAGCGATGGCCCCGGTCTGCGCATCCGCATCGCCCGGTCGATCACCTCGATCAACATCGATGGTGACGGGACGATCAACCCGGGCCCCGCCGGGGGCGAGGCGTTGATCCGCCGGCAGAACCCCGTCCTCGTCACACGCAGCGGCGCCGGGTTCGTTGTCACGGGCGCCGCCGCGATCCGGGGGACGGGCGTCCCCGGGCCGATTGTCTTCGAGCCCGCGCGCGGGAAGACCCTGACAATCAACGGCGCCGAGCACCTGGGCGCCGTCGAGCTCCGCGCCGCCAAAACGCCGGGCGCCTTCGATGTGATCGAGTTGATCGGGATCGAGTCGTACCTGCCGGGCGTCGTCGCGGCCGAGCTCTACCCGGGGTGGTCGCCGACCGCGCACGAGGCGCAGGCGATCGCCGCACGGAGCTACGCGCTGCACGAGCGGTCTCGCCAGCGCGCCGCCGGCAGCCCCTTCGATCTGGAGAACACGACGATCGACCAGGCCTACGCCGGCGCGAGATCGAGCCCCAAGGCGCGCCGGGCCGTCGAGCAGACGCGCGGGATCATCCTGACTTACCAGGGCGAGCCGCTCCGCGCGTACTACTCGAGCGCTTGCGGGGGCCGGCCCGCCTCGGCCCGCGACACCTGGCCCACCGAAGGCGAGTTCGCGTTCAACCTGGCCCCGCCGTTGCAGGCGCGCCGGCGCCCGTTCGCGTGCGGCTTTTCGCCCCACTTCAACTGGACCGTGTCGCGCGACGCCCGCACGCTCGCGCAGCGCCTCGCCCGCGCGGGCGCCGAGGCGGGTGAGCCGATCCGGGCCTTGCAAGCGATCGCTTCGATCCTGGCGGTCGAGTGGAACGAGGCGGGACGCCCGTCGCTGTTCGAGGTGCGCGATCTCTCGGGTGCGTCGTGGCGCGTGCAGGCGGACACGCTCCGGCACTGGTGCAACGCCCGCGTCGAGGGCTTGCCCGAGGTCCCGCGCGAGGCGATCGTGCGCAGCGGCGACATCGACGTGACGATTGTCGGCGACATCGCGCAGATCACCGGCGCCGGGTTCGGTCACGGCGTGGGGATGTGCCAGTTCGGCGCCGAGGGATTCGCCAGACGCGGCTGGTCGCGTGATCGGATCCTGCGGCTGTACTACCCGGGCGCGGGGATCAGCGCGGCGTATTAGCCGGATCGGGATTCGATGCGTCGGCGGCCGCCGTCGGGGCGAGACGGAACGTCTCCGGGACGATCGGCGCCAGGATCACGATCGACCGGGCCCGGCGCCTTGTCGGGAGCAGGTCGACCCGGCTCAGCAGCGCATCGGCCAGCAGCGGGATCCCCGGGGGCTTGGGCCCCAGCGCCCGCGTCTGGTCATCGGGCGCCCGCGCTGGAAATGGCGGCGGCGCGTGCTCGGGCAGCGTGGGCGCCTGCCGCTGGCGAGCCGAGTCACCCACGCCCCGGTCACCCTCCCCATCAGCCGTCCCCGCGGAACGCATCGTGGCCCAGTCGATATCCGGGTCTTCCGAGACGATGCAGTAGGCGTACTCGCCCGAGATCTCCATCGCGGCCGTGAGTGTGCGGAAGATCATCCCGTCGGTTTCGGGCCGGCGCAACGACGCCAGATCAAAGGGCGTCCGCGATGGCGCCGACAGCGACGAGTTGAGGTATTGCAGCGCCAGATCCGTGCGCAGCGTGGGCGGGCCCTCGGTCGGGCTGATCCACGCGCGAACGAGCAGCCGGAGCCGGCCGGCGCCGAGACGGATCGTCTCGCCATCGATCAGCAGCGAGCGCCGGCCGTTCCACGGCGCCCCCGGGGCGGCGACAGTCCATCGGGGCGATTGCCCGATCCAAGTCTGGTTGACCTTGTCCTCGATGGGCAGCGCCGTGAGCAGCGCGTTCATGTCGGCAAATGGCACGCGGACCATGCGCAGACCGTTGCGCCGCCAGTTCGCCCGCACCGTCGGCGGCAGGGGGGTCGGCTCGTCGGCGTAGGGCGCCAGCGCCTGCGCGAGCGCGTCATCCCGGGCCGTGACGGTCCACCACTGGACCTCCAGCCCGGCGCGCCGGTCGGCGAACACGCGCGCGATCGGGTTGGTCGGCGCCGGTCGTGGCTCGCTGGCGCTTGTCGCCCTCGGCGCGGGATGTTGCGAGGCGCACCCGGCGATCAGCACGAGCAGGGCGAGCGTGGTGGACGCCGCCGATGCCGTGATGGCGCCGATCGGGGCGTTCACGCCGGTTCGCAGTCGTTGATGCGTTCGATGAGCTTGCGCACGAGCCCGAACTTGTACCGGGTGTGCGTGAAGACGAGCCGGGGGAGGTCGAGGTGAACCTTCTCCTCGGGGCGGGCGCCCTGCTGGACGATCTCGCCGGACTTGATCAGCACGGCGAACTCCTTGGAGAGCTCCTTGACGTCCTGCTCGCGGAGCTTGTGGTTGATCCGGATGATCAGGTCATCCTTGATGTACCGGGATGAGTGGTAGTTGCGATAGAAGCGGTCGACAAAGTCGGCGGCCTCCTTGGCGGTGTGCGCGATGTGGAACAGGTTCAGATCTTCGGGGCTGATGAACCCGCCCTTGAGGCACGCGTCCTTGACGTACCGCTCCCAGACCTCCCAGTACCCGTTGCCCTCGCCCTCGATCAGGACGATGGGCATCATCGCGGCCTTGCCCGTCTGGATCAGCGTCAGCACCTCGAACGCCTCGTCCGCGGTGCCGAACCCGCCGGGGAAGACCGCGACGGCGTCCGCCTGGCTGACGAACATCAGCTTGCGCGTGAAGAAGTACTTGAAGTTGATCAGCTTGCTGTCGCCCTCGATGATCGTGTTCGCCGATGTCTCGAAGGGCAGGCTGATCGCCAGACCGAACGACGCCTCGCGCCCCGGGCCCTCGTGGCCGGCCTTCATGATCCCGTCGCCGGCGCCGGTGATCGCCTCCCATCCGCGCTTGGCCATGATGCCCGAGAAATCGACCGCCGTCTTGTAGTCGGAGTGCTCGGGCTGCGTGCGGGCCGATCCGAAGATGCTGATCTTCCGGGCGTCGGGGTACTGCGCAAAGACGCGGTAGGCGTGGCGCATCTCCTTGAGCGAGAACGCGAGCAGCTTGAGCTCGCCCGTGTCCCGCCCGTCGCCGATGAGCTTGAGCGACGTCGTGAGCAGGTCGCGGATGAGCTTGCCCTCGTACGAATCGGTGTCGCCACCGACCTCGCTGATCAGGGCGTCAACCTTGGACAGGAACGCTTCATCATGGAAGAGCCGGCGCGAGGGGTGCTCGGGGCCGAAGGGCTTGTGGGAGCGTCCTTCCGGGTCGTGGTGGTGCGCAACAGCTCGTGTGGTCATCGGTTCTCCGTCTCTCGTGTCATCCCCGCAGACCGCCCCGCGCCGTGTCGTCAGGGCGTGTCCGGGGGTCGCGTGGGGAGCACAGAGGATACCCCCTCGGCGCCGGCCGAGCGTCGGATCGGGCCCGTTTCCTTGTCCGAGCGGGTTTCATCGCTCCCGATCATCTCGTCGAACGCCGGTTTCGTGCCCGGGAGCGTCTCGGTGCGGAACTCGGGGCTCAGGAACGTCCCGGTGACGACGGTCGTGATCAGCCCGTTGCGCAGGCCCTCGACCAGGTCGCTGAGGATCGGCACCCGGTAGTTGCTCCGGCTGTTGAACGACATCTGCAGATCAAGCCCGGGCCAGGTCACCGCGCCCGTGCCGATGATCGAGATCGAGTCCGACCGCACGCGAAGCTGCTCGACATGCACGAGCGGCCCGTCGATGTACACCTCCGCGTCGGCGCGCTCGAGACTCTCGCCCGAGGGCGCCCGCAGGTTGCTCAGCTCGATGATCGGGACCATCAACGGCGCCATCAGCAGCTCCCCGCCCTGGATCCGGAAGACCCCGCGACCCCGGCGCGTCCGCTCATCATTGATGGAGCCGGCGACGGTCAGCCGGCCGTCAAAACGACCGGTGAAGCCCTCGATCGGCGTTGTTTCACCGCCGGTCTTCCCGTCAGTATCGCCGGCGATCGTCGCGACCTCGTTGAGTAGCGACTCGACCTCGACCCCGGCAAAGTCGAAGCCCGCCTCGTACCACACGCCGTCCGGGGCGTCGTCGCCCCCGAGCATGGACGCCTGCGTTGTCGTGTCGATCGTGACGAGCCCGGTGACGCGCCCGCCGTGCGCGTTGGCTGTGAGCTGATCGATCAGCAGCCTCCCGGGCAGGTCGACCGTGTGCAGGCTCAGCGCGCCGTCGGTCATCCCGACGCCGGCAAGACGCATCCGGTCGGTCGTGATCTCGATCTCGATCTCCGGGTCGGCCTGCTCCTCGGAGCGGTCGATCAGCATGACCGCCCGCCCGACCGCGTCGGTGATGTCGATCCCCGGGTTCCCGCTGAGTCCGGTGAACTCGGCCTCGCCGACAAACCGCTGCGAGTCGGTACGCCAGCGCAGCTCGCCGCGGGTCAGCCGCCACTTGTCGTTGATCCCGATCTCCAGCGACTGGAACAGGCCGGCCACATCGTCGGGCATCAGGGCCTGCATCGCGGGTGTCAGGTGGTCGGCGCCCATGGTGAAATCCAGATCCACCGCCGCCCGGTCGCCGTACCGCCACGAGCCCGAGAGGTCGATCGAGAGCGACTCCCCCTCCAGGTGGAGGTGCTCGATCCAGCCGCCATCGGCGCGGACGACGACGCTGTCGCCCGAGCCGCGCAGGGTGAGTGTGTCCTCGCCCGTCCGGATATCGAGCACCCTTGGCGTCAGCTCCAGCGACCAATCAAGGGCCTCGCCCGGGTCGCGCCGGGCCAGCAGCAGGATGTCGGTGATCCCGCTTGGCCGGCGCTCGTCGAGCCAGTGTCGCAGGGACTCGGGCGCCTCCTCGGCGTTGCTGAGCCTGTTCAAGAACGCCGCGTCGAACTCGGTCCTGGTGAGCGTCGCGTCGAGGTTCATCGCCCCGAGCTCATCGAACCCGTACGCGCCGTTGACCGTCAGCAGCCCGGTCAGGCGCCCGTCCAGCAGCGCCTGCCCGGCGCAGTTGAGCAGGCGGAGGCCCCCAGCGTCGGCGACGATCTCGCCCGAGAGCCGGTCGATCTCGACGGGGCCCCCGTACGCGACAAACGAGAGGTCCTTGATGTTCCGCAGCGTTGTGCGCACCTTCGGGGAGCGCCCCGGCAGCAGCTCGATCGACGTCGTCAGGTCCAGCTCGCCGGTGATCGATCTCGAATCGCGCAGCGTCGCCCAGCGTGCGGCGGCGCCCTCGCCAAGCAGCTCGATGACCGGGTCGACGCGCGTCGCGAGGTTGAACCCGTCGAGCTCGACCTCGGCGTGGATGGGGCTCGGGCCGGCGCCGGGCTCGGGTTCACGCCAGAGCCCGCGCACGGTCACGGGTGAGCCCCGGAAATCCCCGGTGATCGGCCCGACCACGACCCGCGTGTCGGTCACGGTCATCGGCCCGCGCAGGCCCGTGACCTCCACCGCCTGCTGTTCACCGCCAAGAGAGCCGGGCAGCGTCAGCCGGAGATCGCGCAGACGCAGGTCGGCGCGGAACCCGTCGGGCTCGGCCGAATCGATGACGATCGCGCCCGTCAGCTCGCCCCCGACGTCCAGCCCCGTGAGCGCGTCGAAGAGGTTGCCGGCGCCCGCGCCGCCGGGCGATGGCGTCGCCGCGAGCAGCAGCCTGTCAAACGGGGCGTGCTCGATGTCGATATCGATCAGCGTCGCGCCGGGTTCGCCGCTGTCCGTGTCCGGGAAGGTGATCGCCGCGATCAGGTCGGCGCGCGCCCCGGTCAGCCCGTCGAGCTGTTCGGCCGTCGCCGTGGCGCCCTCGGGCGTGACGACGACGTTGAAGTTCTTCGCGATGAACGGGTAGGGGAACGGCTCGGGGAGCAGCCCGGCGCGCTCGAGGCGGATGTCGATCGTCGTGTGCAGTTCATCGGTCGACCCATGACGCTCCATCAGCACCGTCGCCTCCGCGAGGCCCCCGACATCAAAGACCGGCGTTTGCAGCCGCCGGTCGATCGCCGCGCTCTCGCGCAGCAGCTCGACCCGCTTGACGGCGGACCCGTCGCCCCCCGGCTGGTTTTGCTCCAGCTCGCTCTCGATCGCTCCCCGGCGCTGCTCGAGCGCCGTGCGGTCGGCGCCGGTCAGCAGCAGCCCCCGGTCGCGCAGCTCGTCGAGCGCCGGCTCGTGGATCAGCGTGCGCAGCACACGCCGGGCCTCGGCTGGCATCGCTCGTTCGAGCGCTTCGTCGGTGGGGATGCCGCCGAGCTTCATCTCGACGTTGACCTCGGTCCCCTCGGTCGGCGGCGCGATCGTCCCCGACGCGATCAGCGTGGCGCCCGTCGGGCTCACACCGCGGATGTCGATCAGCTCGATGATGTTCTCGTCGAACCGGACCGCGCCGCTGATCTGTTCGACCAGGTAGGGGAACGCCTCGGACTCGCCCCGCCCGTACTCGATGCGCAGCTCCCCGCGGGCGACGATCGGCGCCGGCTCGCTGCCCAGGGGCGCCCCCCGGCTGAGCGTCACGTACCCCGACACCTCGCCGGTCGGCCCGCCGAACTTGTCGAAGAGATCGCGCGCCTCGGCCGGGATGAACCGGAGCAACCCCGGGTTCTCGATGACGCGGAACCGGTCGGTGGTGATCGTGCAAGAAAGCGGCGCGGTGACCCGCAGCCCGTCCGTTTTGAACTCCATCTTCACGGGGAGATCCTCGACGATCCCCACAAGCTCTGCGGACAGCCCGCCCGGGGTGAAGCGGATGACCCCATCGACATCGCTGGCGCGGATCAGACTCGCGTCGAGCCCGGGAGCCTCGATCGGCGCCGTCAGCCGGACACCATCGAGCTTGAACCACGCGGTCACGCTCGAATCTTTGCTGGCGGTGAAGCTGGCCTCGGCGATGCGCCCGCGGATGTCGAGCTGCTTCCACAGGGCCCGGGCCTCGATGGGCGCCGACCAGCCCCGCCAGTGGTCCAGATCCAGATCCACCATCCGCAGCTCGCCCGTGAGCGACTCGACATTGAAATCTCCGGTCAGCCGCATCGGGGGGCGCCCCGCGTGGTCGCCCGGCCCGCCCGATCCGTTGGGTTCAACCACCTCGACGAGATCGATCTCCTATTCGGGGATGGCGATCGAAGGCACGCGCACCTGCCCCTCGACAGGGATCGACGCCAGCGCCGAGTACACACCGGCGCTGTGCTCGCCGAACTCGACACGCCCGGAGACAAACTCAACCTCCGGCAGCGGCGTGACCGTTCGGCCCGCGCCGCCGGATGTTCCCCCGCCGGCGCCGCCGACGCGCAGCAGATTCAACTGCCCGGTCTGGGCGTCCTGACTCAGACGCACGACCGGATCGACAAGCCGGATCCGACGCACACCCTGCCCGCCGGCCAGCAACGTCGTCCAGTCGATCTCCGCCGTGGCAGACGCCGATTCAAGAAAGACTCCCCCCGCGCCCGGCACGCCCGGCGCCCGCAGGCGGACGTCGCGGAGGACGATCGAGCCCCCCGGTCCGATCCGCGCGGTCCTGATGGACACCGAGCAACCAACCTGCCGCGCGAGCGTGCGCTCGGCGACCTCGCGGATGATGATGGTGTGCCCGATGACCGAGACACCGAAGAGGACAACGATGGCCAACGCGAGCAGGCGCAGCGCCCTGCGGACCGGCCCCGTCCGCTTGCGGGCATTGGGCTTCGGGTTGTTCTGTTGTTGCTGACCCATTGCGTTGAGGCCCTCTGGCGCGTGCAGTGTACGCACGAAGGCATTCTGGAGTTTTTTTCAACAACCCGTAACCCCGTCGGGGCCTGTTTCATCTGATCCTGTGTCATGCGTGACAGAGGTCGTGGCCGAATTTGCCACAGGGCTCCTTTCGAATAATCGAGATCGATTTACGATTTCAGTAGGGCGCGAGCGCCCCGAAAGGAACCCAACCGATGAGCTCTCAGACCTTCACCAATGTTAGAATCAATGATTTGCTGGACTACATCCTCGACGGGCGGATCATGGACGCGATGCGCGAGTTCTACGCCGACGACGTCGTCATGGAAGAGCCCGCATACGGCAAGACCATCGGGTTGGAGGCCAACCTGGCGCGTGAGCAGCAGTTCGTTGACAGCGTCAAGGAATTCAAGGGATTCGAGGCGACGATAGTTGGCATCGGTGACGGCGCTTCGCTCTATGAGAATGTGATGGACTGGGTGGATGTCAACGGTCAGACAATCCACGTCGAACAAGCCGTCGTTGCGCAGTGGCGCCATGGCAAGATCGTCCACGAGCGTTTCTATTACGACATGAGCGGGAGCTGATCCATGACAATCAGCGCCACGGGCGTTCGTGTAATCAACGGTAGAGATCGTGGGAGCTCCGATCTCGGATGGCTCAGGAGCAGGCATTCATTCTCATTCGGAGAGTTTCGTGATCCCGCGCGGATGCGTTACGGCGTGCTTCGGGTTCTCAATGATGATGTTGTCACTCCGGGCGCTGGCTTCGGCGAGCACGGCCACAGCGACATGGAGATCATCAGCATCGTGCTCGACGGCGCTCTCGAGCACCGCGATAGCGCCGGTCACCACGAAACGCTGCGGCGAGGGGATGTCCAGGTGATGTCCGCGGGGTCCGGGATACGCCATTCAGAAAAAAACGGTTCGCAATCCGAACCTGTTCATTTCATCCAGATCTGGATTGAACCGGATCGCGCTGGCTGTTTGCCTCGCCACGCGAGCCTGCCCGCGGGCGACCGAGCATCGAATCAATGGATCGAGATCGCCTCTGGCGATCCGAGGAGCAGTGGGTTGCGAATCAATCAAAACGCAACGCTCTCGATCGTTGAGCTGGACAAGGATTCTTCGATCGGTGCAGCAGTCCCGGGCAATCGCCTCGGCTATGTGCACATCGCCACCGGTTCGGTCGATTTCGGCGGGTCACGGCTCGTTGCGGGTGACGCCATCGAGCTTGACGCGGGCGCCGCAGTGTTGCTCCGGGCCAGCGAGGACACCATGCTGGTCCGATTCGATTTACCACCGGCTTGAACCCTGCTCCGGGCTGGGTATTTCGACGCAACGGGGCGCCCGGAAAGGAAGATCCCGGCGGGCTATCCTCATTGCTGATTCAGCGCCCGTAGCTCAGCTGGATAGAGCAGCGGATTCCTAATTCGCAGGTCACAGGTTCGAGTCCTGTCGGGCGTATTCCGCGATACTGCCCGGGCGGCGGCGCATCCGCCGCCCGGGCGCCCGTGATCAAGGATCGGCCCCGCTGTCCAACGCGCGCGCACAAGACGGACCCGACGACCCGCCGTTTCTTGCCCAAGCCTGGCGGCGGGGCCATGATGGATCAATCAAGCGTTGATCCGTCAAGAGTCGATTCCTCATGACCTCGACGGCGCCGGGGGATGTGCAGGAGCATCAAGCAATGGTGAGCAAGAAGACCTGGCTCGGGCTCGGCGCGTTGGTGGCGATCGTCGCGGTGTGGGGTTGCTCGTACATGGTGATAGCCCGGCCAACTCCCGGGCCCGCGCCCGGGGGCGGCGATCAACAGACGCCCGCACCGCCGGCGCCAATGTCGGCGCACGGCTCGCGGTTCCTGGGTCATCTCGCGGTCAAGGGCTCGAACAAGACCAAGAAAAACCTGATGACCTCGATCGTCGTGCATCCGAAGCTGTGGGAGCCGAGGCCCTACGTCCTCTTTGATGAATGGGGGTTCGGGCACAAGTATTCCAACAGCGATCCGATGCGCATCAACATCGAAGAGCTCCGCGCCGAATCCGTCTGGGATGCGCAGACCGCGGCGATGTTCTGGTCCCACCAACCCGTGAACGTCATGGTCGACATCGAGGGCTGGGCGCCGCAGTACGACGCGACCCGCCAGATCATCAAGCGGCAGACGCCCGAGTCGGCCTTCAACCGCAAGGCGCTGCGCGTGCACCGGGCGATCCAGTCGGGCATCGAGGAGGGCTGGCCCGAGATCAAGGGATTCGGGTGGTGGGCGAAGATCGTGGATGTCGAGGTGGAGCGGAAATGGAAGCTCGGGCAGAGCGCGCTCGAGACCAACATGCAGGCGGCGCCCCTCTGGCGCCGGGTGACGTACTTCGCCCCGCGCGTGTACCAGTTCATGCGGCTCGTCGACGGGCCCGGGAACCCCGACCGGTACGAAGCCAGCGCCGAGCAATGGGCGAAGCCGTTCCGGGACATCGTGCAGTCGGCGATCGATCTCCGCGATGCGATCGGTGGCGATCAGCCGGTCCTGCCGTGCATGTGGGGCACAACGATGGTCGGGCGCCCCGGGTACGGCAAGGGCAACGACCGCTGGAACGGGAAGCTCAGCACCGGGCCCGAGCGCCGGCTGATGGTCCGGACGGTGTACGAAGCGGGCGCCGACGGGATCATGGTCTGGCAGCCCATCCGGGACGAGGCCGAGCGCGACGAGTTCCAACGGGCGATCGTTCAGATCGAAGCGGAGCTGGCGCTGATCAACGGCGACTCGGACCTCGGACCGACCGCCACGCTCGGCGAGCTATTTCACATCCGCAGCGATTGGCCCGGCCGCCCGATGGACTGGATGCGCAAGCACCAGTGGTGATCGGCGCCACCGGACGCGGTCGGCCGCCTGGCGCCGCCGGGTCCGGGAAGAACTGGCCTCCCGGCGCCCCCGGGGCGCGTCAAGCGATCGCCCGGAGATTCGTCACCGTTGACGCCCGGCGCGCCATCGGGACCGTCGCGATTGTGATTCGCGCCGGCATCCGCCCACGCCGACCCGCGCAACCGGCAAATCAACAGTCACGATCGTGCCGCCGCCAACGCCGGTCGATTGATGGGGTGTCGCCGGCGTGCTTCGCCGGGGGGAATCAATCAGTTCGGTGAGTTCGACGGAGGCCCAACCCATGGCAGTACGCATCGGTGAAACAATGATCCAGCTCGGCTTGCTCCGCGAGGAACAGGTCGAGGCCGTGCTCGAGTCTCAGCGCGAGCTACACCGGCCGTTCGGCGAGATCGCCGAGAAGATGTTCGGGCTCAGCGAGGCCGACGTCGAGCACGCGTGGTCGAAGCAGTACGCGCAGATCGCCGAGCAGGTCGACCCGTCGTCGATGGCCGTCGACGCCTGGGCGGCGAGCCTGATCGATCGGCGCCAGGCGTGGCAGTTCCGGATCCTCCCGATCCGTCGCGACGGCTCGGAGGTGATGGTCGCGACCACCGCCGAGCACCTGGCGCGGGCGATGCGATTTGCGCTGCGGATGCTCCGTGAGCCGTGCTACTTCGTGATCGCAGAGGAACGAGCGCTGGGCGAGGCGCTGTGCCGGCACTTCCCGATGCCCGGGATGACGCCCGAGCACGTCTCGCGCGGCGCCATGCGCACCCGCTTTGGCGCCGACGCGGCGTGAGTTTCAAGCGTTGATTCAATCCACAGTGGGGCGGTGTTTCATCCCGCCCACTGATTCAGTGTTGTCACGGGTGCTCACCCCGCGTCGCGTTTGAGCGCCTCGGCCTTGTCCGTCTTCTCCCAGTTGAAGCAGCCGTCCTTCGGGACGCGGCCGAAGTGACCGTGCGTCGCGGTGGGGGTGTAGATGGGCTTGCGCAGGCCGAGCGATTCGATGATGCCCCTGGGGTTGAGCGTGAAGTTCTTGCGGATCGCCGCGTCGATCTTCGTTTCATCAACCGTGCTGGTCCCGAAGCAATCAACGTGGACACTCGTCGGCTCGGCGACGCCGATCGCGTAGCTGAGCTGCACCTCGCACTTGTCGGCAAGCCCCGCGGCGACGACATTCTTGGCGATATAGCGGGCCATGTAGGCGGCGCTGCGATCCACCTTGGTCGGGTCCTTGCCCGAGAAGGAGCCGCCGCCGTGCCGACCCACGCCGCCGTAGGTGTCGACGATGATCTTGCGTCCGGTGAGACCCACGTCGCCGTGGGGCCCGCCGATCTCGAAGTTGCCGGTGGGGTTGACGTGGATGGTGATGTCGTCGTGCCACCAGCTATCACCGATGACCGGCTTGAGGATGTGCTCGATGACGGCCTCTTTCATCTCGCCCTGCTTGGGCGTCCACGCGGGCGAGTGCTGTGTCGAGAGGACGATCGTGTCCACCGCGACGGGCTTGCCGTTCTCGTAGCGGAGCGTCACCTGGCTCTTGGCGTCCGGGCGCAGGCCCACGATGTCGCTGTTCGCCTCGCGGACTTTCGCGTGGCGCTCGACAAGGCGGTGCGCCAGATAGATCGGCAGCGGCATCAGCGCGTTCGCGTCGAGGTCGTCCGTCTCGCGGCAGGCGTACCCGAACATCATGCCCTGATCGCCCGCGCCCTCGGCGTCCACGCCCATGGCGATATCGGGGGACTGCTGCTTGATGCTCACGAGCACCGAGCACGACTGGTGGTCGAAGGCGAGCGAGGGCTAGGTGTAGCAGATGCGCTCGATCGTCTTGCGGACCACCTCGGGGATCTCGATGTACGCCTTGGTCGTGATCTCGCCGGCGACGATCGCCATGCCCGTCGAGACCATCGTCTCGCACGCGACACGCGAAAGCGGATCCTGCTCGAGCATCGCGTCAAGGATCGCGTCGGAGATCTGGTCGGCCACCTTGTCCGGGTGCCCCATCGAGACGGATTCCGAGGTGAAAAAACGGGCCGCGGTGGTCGAGCCGGCGCCCGAAGCGGCGCCGCCGGCCTGTGTCATTGCCTGTGTCACGTGTATTCTCCCGTTGATCCGGATGAATGGATCAAGTGTTTGGGCACTCTATTCGTTCCCCATGGATCGGACAAGGATAGCAGGGTCTTGACGATCAATGCCGGACCCCTTGACGAACCGCCATTTCGGGGATTCCATCATCGATGCAGATTCTCTCAGGCCAGTTCCGTCGGCGCAAGCTCGAATCCCCCCGGGGCTCGGCAACCACCCGCCCCATGCCATCCCGCGTCCGGGAGTCCATTTTCTCGATCCTTCGCGGCCACGCCGAGGGGCAGAATATCCTCGATTGCTTCGCCGGGTCCGGCTCGATGGGGCTCGAGGCGATCTCCCGGGGCGCCGCCCGGTGTGTCTTCGTTGAGCGTGACAAGACCGTCGCGGGGCTGGTCCGCCGCAACATCGAGGCGCTGGGCGTCGAGGACCGCTGCGAGGTGGTCCAGGGTGACGCCCTGGGCGCCCCGGCGCTGACCAGGGCGCCGCGACCGATCCACCTGCTCTTCTTTGATCCGCCGTACAAGCTGGTCACTGAGCCCGAATCGCGCAAGCGCGTGTTCCGGCAGCTCAACCGGCTGATCCGGCTCCTCGATGACGACGGCTACGCGGTTTTTCGCACGCCCTGGCCCTTGTTCGAGGGCATCGCGACGCCCGGCGATGAGGACGACGACGGGGCGCAGGACCTGCTCGATGCGGACCTGAACTGGCGCCAGGACGAGGCGCCGAGCGGCGCGGTGATCAACCGCGCCCGGGTGGAGATGCACCTCGATGAGGCGCTCGGGCCCGAGACGCACGAGTACAACTCGATGGCGGTGCACCTGTACATGAAGAAGCCGGACGAGGGCGTCGCGGACTGATCGGATCGGATCGGATTGGATCGGATTGGATTGGATCGGATTGGTGCGGCGGTCAGCCCAGGTCCGGGCTGATGTCGCACATGTCCTGCTGGTCGTTGACCTCCCGCAGCGTCAGGTAGAGCGCGGTCCCGCCGGCGAAGAGGTAGCTGAAGACGCACGCCGCCAGCAGCAGCACCGCCGTGAGCTCCCACAGGCCCATCGCGTGCGCCGCGACACCGCTGGTCCCGGTCAGCGCCCACGCGTCGGGTTGAATCTGGAAGACGAACGGCTCGACGTGGCCCGCCATCTCGGTCGGTTTGGCGCCGAGCCACCCGGTCGTGGCGCCGGCGGCGAAGTTGATCGCGCCGGCGAAGATCAGCGACAGCGCCCAGTACGCCAGGGCGCCCTGCGTCGCCAGCGCCAGCAGATACATGACAAGCCGCCCGGGCGTCCCGGCGACGTAGGCGTAGACGCGCTGAACGCCGTCGAGCCAGTCGGTGCACTCGACCGCGACCGAGGGGATGAGCATCAGCCCGCCCAGGCACAGCCCGAAGACACACAACGCCGCGAGCAGCCCCAGCAGCAGCGCGACCCCGTACAGGATTGACGCGAGCACGTCGATCCCGGGGATGCGCAGCGCGACGGCGCCCACGATCGCCAGCAGCAGCGCGACGGCGCCGATGAACAGCGCGGGCCCGAGCAGCGCCATCGAGAAATCGAACCGCCTCCGCCACGCGAACCCGATCGATTCGCCGGGCCCCGGCGCGGGCCAGCCGGCGATGTCGCACGCCGTCGAGCGCGCAATCGCGCCGCCAAAGACTCCGAAGATCAGCATCGCCAGCAGCCCCAGCGTCACGGCGCCCGCGGTGTGCCTGGAGAACATCGGGACGAGCGTCCGCGACCACCACCAGGTGGCGGCTCGGGCGGATCGGGCCGGGCTGAGCGAAACGGCGCCCAGAACGACCTCGTTGAAGGCCCGGGCGGTGTTGCGCGAGGCGGTCTCGAAGAGCCCCGAGCCGCGCAATAGCTCGACATCGCGGATCGCGCTGGCGTAGGGCGTGCGGATCCGGTCCCACTGCACGCTCGTGATCGGGGCCTGCGCGTCGAGCTCGAGTTCGGTGGATCTTTTCCGGAACGACTTGATGATGGCGGCGCGGGCCTGCCCGGGCCTGATGGTTTCCTGTGCGATCAGGGCGCCGGCGAGCTCGGGGTCGACGACGTTGGTGTTGCTGACGATCCCGCGCAGGTTGGCATCGAGGCGATCGGCGGGCGGCCAGTCGGCGTCGAGCCCGGCCCCGGCGACGGCCGGGTGGCCCCGCCACGCCGTGTCGAGCATGTCGTAGACCGACCCGAACCCGAGCAGGACGACGAGCATGACCAGCGCCACGATGAGCCGCCCTGGGCGCGTGGCGATGGGCAGCGTGCGCCAGAGCCGGGGCCAGAGCAGCCCGGCGGCCAGCGATGCGACGGTGATGGGGGGGCGGTCGCCCGTGCCTGGCATGTCGTCTCCTTCTGATTCGGTCGCGGGGATCGTACCAGAGCAAGGGGATCGCCGAGTTGACTGTCAGGCAATCGACTCGCGCAGCGCCTCGAAGATCGCGTCCGGCTCGCTCATCCGGCCCTTGCCGCTGGTCCGGCACGCCTGCCAGCCCTCATCGGGGCCGATGAGGCGGTACCCGTCGCCACAGAGGGTCGCGATGTTGCGTTGGTTTGATGGCTGCGCCCACATCGAGGCGTTCATCGCCGGCGCCAGCAGGACGGGCGTTTGCGAGCGGTCTGCGGCGCTCAGCGCCAGCGTCACCACGTCGTCGGCCATGCCTGCGGCGAGCCTCGCCAGGCAGTGCATGGTGCAAGGCGCCACGACGATCGCCCGCGCCCGGCGCGCCAGGGCGACGTGCTGCGGATCGTGCGACGGCGCGTGCTCCCACGGGCTCGTGTAGACATGGTTGCCCGAGAGCGCCTCGAACGTGACCGGCCCGACGAACCGCGTCGCCGACTCGGTCATCAGCACCGTCACGTCCGCGCCCGCCTGCGCGAGACGGCTGACCAGCGTGCACGACTTGTACGAGGCGATGCCGCCGGTCACACCGACGATGATCGGGGTGTCCTTGAATGCGGCGTTGGTTGGCATGGCTAAGACGGCGCCCGGTGACGCCGGCGTCAGGACGCGGGGAAGCCGTTGGCTTCGAGGATCTCGCGCGTCTCACCGATGGGGAAGTCCTCGGGCAGCTCGCTCTGGTCCAGATCAATGGCGATCTTCTCGCGGAGGATCTCCTCGATGACCAGCTCGAGATCGGACCGGCCCTCGCGCTCGATGAGCGGGCGGGCGCCGTCCATTAGCTCGACCAGCCGGCGTTGGATGAGGGCGCACAGCTTGAACCGGCCGCCCATCTTCTCGACGATCTCCTCGCTCTTGAGCGCTTCGATCATGGTCTTGGGTATCTCCAAAGGGGTGGCGCTGCCCGGGTCTGGTTGACCTCGAAACCCCGCTTCAAGGGCCTCTGGCGGGCAGCGGCGAACCGGGTAGGGTATCCTCACCACGGACACCGGGCAACTCTCCCCGGCTCCTCGGACAGACCCGAAAGGCTCGCCACACCCGATCCGCGCTCTCCCGACGGGGCCCCGGGGGGCGATTGCGGACACCCGCTTTACGATGACCACCCAACGGTTCCAGTTCGGCGATCGGATCATCCATGCGGACAAGCCCGAGTGGGGCGTCGGCCAGGTGCTCGGCGCCGAGGATGTCGCCATCGACGGCGCCCCGGGGCAGCGGGTCAAGATCCGATTCGAGCGTGCAGGGCTCAAGACCCTCGCGACGCAGCTCGTCGATCTCAGATTGGCCGAGGCGCAGACCGCGATGGAGCGGGCCCAGGCCGAGGTGGTCCCCGGGCTCAACCCGGACGCATCCGAACAGGTCGCCCGGGAGGTGATGACGACAATCCCCGAAGCGGCGAGTGATCCGTTCGCGTCGCTGACTTCGAGGTTATCGGCGACCTTCGCGCTGTATCGCTTCGAGGCGACCGGGGCATCTCTAATAGATTGGGCCGCCGCCCAGTCCGGGCTCGCCGACCCGCTGAGCCGGTTCAACCGCCACGAGCTCGAGGAGTTCTTCCGGCGTTATGCGGCCAACCGGGACGAGCAGCTCCGGACCCTGCTCGGTGAGGCGAAGCGGTCCGATCCGCAGGCGATCGCCAGCGCGGCCCAGCATGCCCCGAAAGCCGGGGTCGAGGCCGGCCGGCGATTTTTAGGACGCGGCTGACCTGATCCCGGGGCCGGTTCCCGGACAGGTGTGGGCGCAGTTGCGGGTCGCATCCGTCCCACGCGCCCCAGCCCGACCGCAAACGGGCCTGAATCCGGTCTCGGGCTGGACTCGCCCCCGGGGCGGAGCATGCTGTGGTTGTGCTCCCGTGAGCCAGACGGCTGGTGACGGGGTTGGACAAACAACTCAAGAAACGACCACTGACGGAAGGCGAGTGAGAGCATGAAAGACCAGGATTTCCAGGGCAAGCTTGATGATCTTCTCAAGCAGATTGACACCCTCCCGGAAGGGGAGCGTGAACGACTCCAGCAGCTCGCCGATGAGACGAAAGAGCGTCATCACCGGATGCGCAAGACCGTCTCGCAGCTCCAGGAGTCGCTCGACTACCTGAGGCTGAGCGTGAAGTACCTCGTCTTTGATCTCGAGGCCACACGCAGAGAGAACCAATACCTCCGAAAAATGATCCGTCACGCCAGTGACGGCGAGTTGAACGAGGGCGCGGACTGATCGCGTCCCGCTCATGGCGCCGCGCCGGCTGAGGGGCCGCGCGTCAGGCGTAACGCTGCCCGGAGCGGAGAGAGAGCCACCCCAGAGGGGGGATGCGCAACGCATCCCACGGGAGGGCGCCATCGGCGTCAGCCTCCCACCCAGCCAGCGGCGGACCGACGACAAGTCGGTCCGCCGCTTTTGCTGCGCCCTCTGGCTGCGCCGCGTGAATCTTCACGGGTTGGATGGCCTTCGGGTTGACCCGGGCGTCAATGGCCGGGAGAATCGCTCCGCTGCGCCCGGATGACGATCCGGCGGCGATGGCGACATCGCCGAGCAGCCGTTGGAGAGGTGGCCGAGCGGCTGAAGGCGCCGGTTTGCTAAACCGGTGAGTCTCGAAAGGGGCTCCACGGGTTCGAATCCCGTCCTCTCCGCTTCGCATTCGAACCATCCCTGAGTGATTCTCAGGGGTGGTTTTTTGCAGATGTGGAGAAGCTTTGTGCCTCGGTTGAGTTCCGAGACATTCTCTGGTTTGGCCATTATTCAAAGGTTTCAATACTTGTTGGGAATGAGCCCAAAGCCAACAACTATCGCACACTCGGTTATCCTTCGCGCATCCTGTTCGCATAGAGATGATCTGTTTCTATGAACTAGATCATCTTTGGGTTTCGTCTACAAAGCACTCACTCCATGAGGCAAGCGTTATCAGCGTTGCATCAACTCTCCGAAGCTGCTTCCCGGATTGTTCGTCATGCGGTATCAGTTATTATTGACATATCTTCCAGAGAGCCCTTCCGCGGAGAGTACTTCCGCCAGCGGCAGGACCTCGCTGCGGAGCGTGTTGCTCAGGTGGGGTTCGACGAGGGCGCGGAACTGTTTCTGCTGGTCGGCGATGCTGCCGGTTGCGTCGATGACGTGCAGGCCGCACTCGGGGGCGATCTGCTCGTACTCGTTGTAGATCCGGCCCTGGAAGAGTTTGAAGGATTCGAAGGGGTCCTCGCTGAGGCGGAGGTCCATGCCCGCTTCGTAGTACTTGAGTTCTGGCCTGCCTGCGAGGATCCGGCTCAGCGCCTCGGCGAGGGGGACGCGGAAGTACACCGCGGCGGTTGGGACCGGGGCGATGTTGTACAGCGTGCGGACGTAGTCGCGGTCGATCCCTCTCGCGGCGTCGCGCGCGTACGCGGTGTAGATGTAACGGTCGGCGAGCACGATCGCGCCGGCGCGGAGCGGTGGGAGGATCGCACGCTCGAGGTGCTCGGCGAAGTCCGCGGCGTGGATCAGCGAGAACGTCATGGGGCTGAGTAGTTTGTTTGCTTTTCCGAAACTGGTGGTCCGCTTGACCACCGGCGACGAGTTCCATTCTGTGAAGTAGACGCAGTAGCCGTTCCCCTTGAGCCACTTGTGTAGAAGGTCGAGCTGGGTCGATTTTCCGGAGCCGTCGATGCCTTCGACAACGATGAGTTTCCCGGGGAACTGATTGCGGTCGCTCTCGGTCGGCTGGGGTGTCATTGCGGATTCCTTTTCGGTTTGAAAGATTCGGGGTTCGCAGCGGCGGGCTGGTTGGGTGGATTGTTCTCGGCCTCTGCGGCGCTCCGATCGATCGGCGTCGCGTGCTCCCACTGGCTGACGGCGATCCCGAAGTACCGCTCGTACTGGTCGGCCTTGTTCTCGCCGCCCCAGAGGTTGACGCTCGGGTCGTCCTCGCATTCGATCAGGAAGAGCATGCGGTCGCCGATGAGTTTCAGGTTGACCCCGGTCACGCTCTGGGTGTGCGTTCGGTCGAGGCCGTCGGCGATGCGGAGGATCCCGGAGAGCGCCTGGACGATCTTTTTATCTTTCGGGGTGAGTTTCGCGTATTGCTGGTGCGTGGACTTCGGGCACGAACGACGATGGTACCGGCACACGTTGGCGACGATCTCCAGTTCGCGGTGCGTGAAACCCTCGAGTTCGCTGTGCACGACGAGGTGGTAGCTGTGCTTGTGGTGCTGCTTGTAGTTGACGAGGTATCCGATGTCGTGCAGCAGCGCGGCGGCCTCGAGGAGTTGGCGAGTCTCGTCGGTTGCCCACCTGTCGCGGGATCTGGTGTCTTGCGCATTCGTTTGGTCGAAGATCTCCAACGCGAGGTGCGCCACGTGTAGGCAGTGATTTGATTCGTAGCGGCAGGATTTCGCGAGGCGCATCGCGGACTCGTGCCTGCTCAGCGGGGCGACGACCCCGGCGCCCACGGTCTGGTCCGGGAGCAGCCTGCGGATCATCCCGTCGCGGATCCCGCGGTCGTGGACGCGGAGGCGTTTCACGCGGAGGCGGCGCATCGTCCGCTCGATGATCGCGAGCCCCCCGACGATGATGTCTGCGCGGTCGGTGCGGAGCCCGGCGATCCTCGTTCGCTGATCTAGCGGGATCGAGCGGACCCAGTCGAGCCGGTTCCGGAGTTCGGATCGGCGCAGCTCGAACCCCCGCACCGACGGGGGGGGCGCCCCGAGCGGGTTGTTGAGGTTTCGCCGGAGGCAGATGTTGGCCAGGGTCGTGAAGGTGCCGCCGCACCCGATGATGAAATCGATTGGCGCCGGTGGTCGGCGGAGCGCTGATTTGAGTTCGCGGTCGAGGTATTCGGCCATGTCCTCGTGCCGGCGCCCTTGCGATTTGGGCGATCCGTTCTTGAACCGCTCGGTCAGCACGACCGCGCCGATCGGGAGCGAGACGATGTCCTCGATGACTCCCTTGACGCTGATGACAATCTCGGTGCTGCCGCCTCCGACATCGACGATCGCGGCGTTGATCGCGCTCAGATCAAAGGCGTGCTGCGCACTCTCATAGGCGAGGCGTGCTTCTTCCAAGCCGCTGATGACTTCGATCTTCAGGTAGGCGACATCGTGGACGAGATCGACGAAGGCGCCGCCGTTGGAGGCCTCACGGACTGCGGAGGTCGCGATGGCCCGGAGCTCCTGCGTTCTGTGCCCCTCGGCGATCTCACGGAGTTTTCCGATCGCTTCGGCGGAGCGTTCCATCGCTTCAGGATCGAGGGCGCCGGTCTGGTGGAGACCCTGCCCGAGGCGGGTGGATATCTTCTCGTCGTCGATGATCCGGTACCCGCCGCTCTCCCATGGTTCGGCGACGACTAGCCGGATGGAGTTTGTCCCGATGTCCAGCACACCGATCCGGGGCGGCTGGTCGCTCGCATCGTTCTTAATCGATTCCAGGCGTGTTGGTTCGATGGGCATGCTGTACATCTTAGGAGCGATGCTCCAACGCCGTATGGTTTGCGATAGTAGCGCCGCACACGATCGCGATGTTTTCGACGAAGCCCCTCCCGCCTTGCTCGGTCCACCAGGCCTGGGCGGCGCCCCGCAACGCGAGCGTTCGCTTGCGGAGTGCGGCAGTGAGGATCGCGGCGTTCTCCCTGACGAGGTCCGAGGGATCTGATTCACTCAGGAGCGAGTTGATCTGGTTCTCCAGTTCCTCCGCATCGTTCATTTCGCCGAGCATGTCCTGTGCCCTGGCAAGGTCCGCGTGCGCCGTGAGCATGACGTCCTTGTCACTCGCGCACCCGATGAAAATCTCGAGGGTGTACTTGAGTTTCTTGAGTTCGATGCGGAGTTGGTGCGGGTCTTCCAGGATTTCCTGCGCGGTGATGCGGTGGAGCCGGTCGCTGAATCCGGCGAAAATAGGGGACGCGAGCGCCGAGAGTGGCGATCCGGATGCTTTATCGCGGATCGATTCCAGGAGCGTCGCGCTATCAGTTTCGAACTTCGCGGCACGCTTTGGAGTGGAGTCGAGAAATCGGAGATACGCCTTGTCCCGATGACTCGGCGCGTGCTCCAGGCAGTGCTCGATCGCTGGGAGCGTCTGCTTTGTCGGCGGGTTGTCTTGCAGCGTGCGAAGCGATGCGAGCATCAGGTCGTAATCCCGGACGGCGCCCGCCTCCCTGCGGATTTTCTTGAGCCGCCTG
>Ga0114931_10000852_pt1 | contig 38326 bp, 39 predicted proteins | sample 2SBtaG_FD_89579 | JGI IMG/M metagenome (GOLD analysis project Ga0114931, IMG submission 89579) | Deep subsurface microbial communities from Kolumbo volcano to uncover new lineages of life (NeLLi) - 2SBTROV14_V59a metaG | ecosystem: Environmental > Aquatic > Marine > Volcanic | place: Kolumbo... | reverse complement strand
GAGCGTAGGAAAATCGAAGATACCTTTAGCGACAGCTTTGCAGGTCGCGTGAGGTCCCCTTTGGGGATGGGGGTATCGTCCCCCCTTCGACCTCTGTCTCCGACAACGGAGGAGATTGAGGGATGAACTATCAACTTCATCTCTATAAGATGAATAAATACTTGGAAAGCTAGTGCAAGTTGATATCTGAACTTTATGCTTGAATTTTTTCTTGAAAAAATAACGTTTACTTTCTCCACGACAACATTGAGTTGGACTGAGTCCAATTAGAAATTGATCTTCAATTTTTTAAAACCGTAAATATTCATAAAAAAATTAATATATTATTATATCAATCTTGATTTTGTTCTCCATTTTGTGCTGGCTTGATTTAAAAAAACGTTGTTGTTGTGATTGGTATGTGTTGTCTATTTGGACATCTTCATTGACACTCAATACCACCTTATTTAGGATTAACGCATCTTTATTAGATACTTCTGGGTATTCATCAGATATTTATGGGTATTCACCAGATATTGATATATTTGTATATATTGCTGGTACTGGCCATATACCTGCTCGGCTTAAAAGCCGTCGTTCTGTCATTGTAATAATCATTATTATATTCCCAATGAATTTAATATGTTCAATTTTTTCGATTAAATAAAAAATTTATATTATATACTAGATTGGGGTTGGGATCTTGGCTCTGGACGAGTTGCATGTGGAGGCATAATTCTCGATTCTCGATGTGTCGTTCGTACTGTGTAAGGCAATTGACCGTCAATACAAAGACTAACATGAATTTTACCTTTTTTGGCCTCATGAACATACTTATATCGTGCCTGTAAGCCACAAGGTCCAATGAGTTGTTGGAGTGCTTTAACACGTTTGACTAAACTAGCTGAATCATTAGATTCAACCATTTCTTTTTTGAATGGGGATTGATTTGTAAACTTTGCACGCTTCTTACGTGGTTCAGCGATTTCATCATCATCATCATCATCATCATCATCATCATCATCATCATCATCATCAGTTTGTTCGCCATCTTGTCCAAATTCGGATGGCATAAGCTCTAGGGGTCCTCCAATAGAATGTTCTCGAGCTCGAGTCAATACAAGAGGATAATGTGTTTTAATACGATTGAATACCTTTGGATCTTGATCATTTATTTGAACATCCAAACAGAATTCTAACCAAGCTCGATAAGCAAACTGACTTTGTCCATTGTGTTCTTCACATCCTCGAGTGTCGGTTTTATCTAAATTATCTGTACATACGAGCCAACGGTCTTTTTCTCCATCATAATATATAACCCCACAACGTTGGGTTCGTTTGCTGTTGTTAGTACGATGGACTACTACACGGGGATAGCTTTTATTTTCATCATTGGTAACTTGTGCGATGGAATATTTCCTATTCTCAGCTGAAATATTTTTACTCATCTTTGATACGTTAATCCTTAAATAATAGATTGGAATAAAAAAAATCAATTTTTTTCGGATTTTTAAAAAAATGATTTATGACATCCGAATAATTCAACTTTGAACTTTACACACAATGGTTGATAAATTTGATAGATATAACAAAATTGGTGATTATTTTGGCATATCCACAAGAACAGCAATTAATGATAACTTTAAATCTAAAGTGGTAAATTATGTTCAATATTTTCAGAAAGTTAAAAGACCAGAAATTTTAATCTCTAAAAACCTATGGAGATATATCATCCAATCAGTTCAATGAGTATTTGTATTTTCGGTATGTTAGTTTAAATTTCATAAAATTCCGTACCACAATACTTTGGAAGTAAATAATATCCTTGATCAGGTAACAGCCAATTTGGCAATCTATATTCTTCAAAGTGGTTATTTTTGTGACAATATCATACCCATTGTAAAAATAAAAGAATTCTCTGTATCAGAAAAAAAACCATTAAATTAATAAGTGGATAATCTGCTATCTCTGTTTAATAAATGTATCAAAGATACTGATAATAAATATCAGGAAAATACTCTATATAATATTTTAAATTGTGCAATGTTATCACAAATGAATTGTTTAGTGAACAAAGTACCTTTTAAAGATTGAAATTGTTTTTTTATTTTATCAAATATTATATATAGAATTATTGTTACGATGGGAGCAGGAGCAAGCGTTAGAAAGACCGCACCTAAAAAATGGAAACATCAAGATGCTGCTAAATATTACCAATATTTGGTTAAATGGTTAGGATTACCAACTGCTTATTCAAAATCTCCGGGTGGATTTGCAATTTGGAATAATAATACTTTGAAAAAACAAAAATATTATGGATTCAATATTTGTTTTAATGAAATTATTCTTCGAGATGAATCGATTAAACATTTATGCCCAATACCCCACAAAGATTTTCTCTATACTTCAGTTAAAATTAACATTCCCGAAGCCAGATTAATACAAGTGTTAAAACTATCTGGATCGTTATCATATGATCCACTCAAAAACTTATTGACAGCACGCTGTGGCAGTCTTGCTGCGAATATGGCAACACTCAAACTCGCAACGGATATTGCTGTGGGAAATGTTGATTGGCAAACTGTAAGAGATAATAATCTTTATGCTAGAGCAATTATGTGTACATATAGTGCCAAGAGTGCTGACAAAACGAATCATCCATTAACCAAATGGATGTATTGTAAACTATGTGGTAATTTGCAAAAAGGCCGTAAATTAAACAATGGTTACTGGCCAGAAGCATTCCCTGGTGGATGTCCACCTGGAAAGTACCGCTCTTTGGCAGATCTGCGAGGTATCAAAGATTCCTCACAGTACAAGGGGTTGGTTGGAGGAAAGAAACAGGCCGGAATTAAAAATGGGGGAAATGGTAAATCAGTGCCAATAGCGAAAGGTAATTTAGTTAAATATCCTACAAATAAAATAAAAGGAAAAATGCCTATTCCGACTAGATTAGACCAACAAATTAAAAAAGATATAGAAAAAATGACTGATTATTCTGCTACTAGACATAGAGGAGGATCAGGAGGTTACCCATACGGAGTACCGGAATTGTTGTATGTTGATAGTTACAAAACACCAATGATATATCTATAAACTAATTTAGGGTGTAAAAGATGATACTAAGTCAATACATTTTTTATAACTGGAATGGTTGGGGATTATAATTGTATTAATTAATTCGGCCTGTGTCAATCCGTCAACAGTCATCATTTCCAGATTATCAAGATCAAATTCATCTTGAAAATAATATGTAAATATTTGTTGAATAATATTTAGATCACATGGTCCAAATTCATACCTATCATCAATTCTACCTGGTCGAATGAGAGCTGGATCAATTTTTTCTATATGATTTGTAGTAAATATAATGATTGTATTATGTAGAAAATTATAACCATCTAAAATTTCCAATAATGCGTCCAAACTTATTTTATCTTTTTTTATTTCTCTATCATTTTCGTTAGACTTCACAGAAGTTTTTTTATATCGGTGATGTGTAGTGGTTATAACATCAATATCTTCAATCACTAGAATATTATTGGATGGAATCTCTTCTATTGCACTTCGCAGTTCAGTATTATTACTAATTTCACTCAATTTTATATCATATATATTTTTTTTAAAATCTCTAGCAATTGCATATACTGTGGAGGTTTTTCCACAACCAGGTGGTCCATAGAAAACAAAACCTCTCTTATAAGGTATTCCATTCTTTTTGTAAAATTTGCGTGAATCAATAAAAGTTTGAATTTGCGAATATATATTTTTCGAGATTTTATCATTAATGAATATATTTTCTCGGGTTTTATATATTTTTATCTTTCGTGATTTCCATTGGTCTTGAGTTGAAAACATGTAATATTCATTAATATTTTTTTGGTTTCCTTTAATGAATTCTAAATATTTTTCACAAGCCATATCAACAAAATCCTTAATATTTTTGATTTTATCAGAATAAATTGATATAATTCTCGTTTTAATTATTTTATTATTTTGTTCATTACTCTCATCTCTAATTATAATTTTAAATTTGTTTTTTTTTAATATAAATTCAATGGGTTTGTGGGAAGTACCTAGTTCATAAACTGGCATTTTTTTATCAAAAGCATTTCCTTGATCAGAATATTTAATTGTGGCTGTATGAGTACATCGTAATTTGTCTGCATTATTAATAACTTCTGTTTCAAGATACCACATTATTTTATTATAAGTATCATTCATACGACCATCGGAATGTCGATTTGTATATTCAACACATTTCATTCCATCTATCGACCTATGTTTTTTCCATATCATTTTTATGAAAACCAGACCTAATTGTAGTATCATCATAATTAAGGGTAGCATTAATACATAATGTGTCATATCTGTACCCCATATTAACAAAAGGGGTATTAGGGTTGTTAACAAGTTCTCCAGACGAAAAGCATTACTATTCATCTTTGTATTGGTAAAAAAGTGTATTAAAATTCATTCGTTTTTTGATTTATCAATTTTTTTCTAAGTGTCTAAAAATTGTTTAAAAAATCTATTATAATATATTATATAACTGTGTTTAAACACATTTTTATCATCTATAATGTGTCTATGTATTGTGTGTGGTAGTGATGCACAATCATCATATTTTTCAAACCCTGTTCTTAATAAAAGTATTTCAAGTGTTTGTGTGAAAAATCCTAAATTGGAAAAATCTAAAAAGCAAAAAAAAGATGGAGTAAAAAAGTGGTTGAGTGAATATTATGGATTACTTCCCCAAGGTAAAAAAGTGGTTGTACAAAAAGGAAATGATAATAATTATTATACAATAAATAATATTTTATTCACTGCTGAGAAAAGTAAATGGAATCTTAATCCCTATAAGTGTTTTGGAGTTTTGATTCATAAAGCTTGTTGGGATATTATAAATACAGAATTTGGTGTCGAACTAAAATTGGAAATGTTGGCCCCATATGTAAGTAGTAGAACTAATCTTTTAAGAAATATTGAATATTGGGAACAACCATGTTCAGTTGATGAAAATCATCAGACAAATCCTCTTAAAAAATCCGATAAAGGTATAGAAAATAAGAAGAGAATAATAGGCATATGGATAAATTTTTACAACTATCAAAAAAATACATATCAAAGACAACAATATTGTAACCGAATAAAACGAACACGATATAGAAGTTATAACACTCGTCAAATGACTAATTCTCAACAATCAATGTCAAATCAGGAATCTTCAAAAAGGATAGGGTTGCAAACTAATAATAAATATGCTCATCTTAACGCAATTCCAAAATCATCATCTATTAATAAATTCGATATATTTAAAAATAAAATTCTGGCTTCTTTAACTTAGATTAAATTATTTTTTTAAATATAGAAATGAAATTTATATTTGCTAAATGGTCTATAGTAATCTTGGTGATAATTTTATTTGTTGTGATAGTGATTTTTAATATAAGAAAAAAAATAGCCATAGAAAATTATCATCCTCTTATTATAAATCAAAACCATCTTCATGATCCAAATATGAATTATTATCGTAGTGTATTTAATCATAAATATAATTTACGTAGACGTAAACGTCGTCGGAGAAGATTATAGTTTTTATTTCAAACACCAAATTGAATAACGAATTCATATAGTTCTGATGGAGTGAAATTAGAGTAAATATTTTTTACTCTATTACTAACCCGAGGTATATTATATAAGTGTGCAATGATTAGCATTTTGGATAAATTAGTCTTGAAATAGTCATCATTTTTTTTACTTAATACTTCATCAATTTTTAATTTTAATTTCTTGAGTTCATATCTATTTGCCATATCTAGAATCTCTGTGACATTGTCTAGATTTTCACTTAGGTTTTTTACTTGTCCAGTATAAATAAATTGTATAACACATTTAAAGTTCTCGGCAGTACATTCTATAATTTTTATTGGTGATTCCCGGCTTTCTTTTAATCCACTAGTAAACATTGTCTTAAATACTGGTGATAATTCTGCCAAAATCAGACGATGAGCTGGTAATGGTTTTTCATTTGGTTGGTTGGGAAATGTAAATGTAACATCAGAAAACTCCTCTGAGTCGAATAATCTAGAATAATTGTTCATCCTTGTAGTAAGTTAATAATATTAAAAATAGGATATCAAAATTTCAATTTTTAATCAATTTTTTCAGTCAAAAAATATCTGGTGGACATCACATTGTAAAAATTGTTTTAAATTTTAAAAAATCGGATATTAGAAGGGTTTATTATATTGTAAGAACAAATAACAATATCATTAACTATAAAAGTAGAAAAAGTAAAAAACCTTTGATATCAAGTCTAATTTTTTTTTAACTTAAATAAATAGATATTAATTTCTATATATGGATCACTCATGCGATAGCATGTTACGTATTGTTCAGTATCAATATGAATTGTGGTCTGGTTCAACCTCAAAAGACCAAGGACATGGTACTGTTTATGTAGATACATTGAAAAATCTTAATCAAGAAGACATTATTCAACTTGTAAAAACAGAAATACGTTCACGTTTGCAACATATAAACTTTGATACTATTGATAAATTCATAATTAACATAACCAATAATAAAAATACTAAACTTTATAAAATTGAAAATAATTGGAACCATAATATTATATGGAATAGAATATTTATAGGAACTACATATAGTTTGTTTTTATTGGGAGGTCTTGTTTTAGGAAGAACATTATTTAGAAATAATGATTCAGTTTAGATGTAGTAATTGTAAAACAAAACAGACAATTGGGTCTAAACAATCATCAATCCCTAAGGAAACTTTAGCCATTAAACATTTTAATCCCAAAGAATCAATAATTATTTTTTCAGATTCCCATTCAACCCCAGACAAACCTATATTAAAAAAAGAATTTAGTCCTTATGATATTTTGAATTGTAAAAAACATATAGAAAAAAATACATTTATTTGTAGAGAATGTTGTTATAAAACACAATGTGCTATAAAACAAGAAATTATTGATTTACGATTTTGTATGTCTAAATATCTTGAATCTCGCGACAAATTAATAACAAATAGTCCATTGAAATCGAAATTAGAAGATTTTCCGGAAGTGAGTAATGAGATGAAGAGTCTTGTAGATAATTTAAAAAATATAAACATTGATAAGACTTTAAAAACAAAAGAAATTCAGGAGTTGAAAGACCTTTATAAAAAAAAATTACAAACATATTGGGAAAATTTTAATAACTCACAATTTACATTACATAATATCATTGAAGATAATTCCCATAAAAATCAGATAATTAATAATTGTCATGATCACATTGAATATTTAAAATTATCAATACCAATTTATTCTACTTTTAGATTTCAAGATTTCGTTGAAGAGAAAACAGATGATTATGAGTTTATAAAAGATAAGTATATAATACTAGTTAACAATACATGTAATATTTATTATAATATACTTGATTGGGATAATGTTAATTTTGTCTTAGGTGAGTTGGCTTTTATGGTAAATTTAATATTGGTTAAAGGCAAAAATCGAGAATCAAATTATAAGATTATTACTATGGGAGACAAATCATATATTGCAAATAAAATTTACAATGTTACATATCCTCTATATTATTCTAATAATAGGGCATCTTTTGCAACTTTAATTACTTCTGCAATAGTTAATCCTTTTACTGATTCTATTGATCCATTTAGTTTAGGCATGAAAAATTTACATCAATGTGTAAATGATATTTATAAATCAAACATAAATTATCAACCAATTTATCGTATGCAAGATGATAAAATTGGAGAAAGAGAATTTTGCATATCCTATAATAATGACTATAATACTTGGTTATTTGCACTGAAATTATTAGCCAAAAATATAGTTAATTTGATGGAATAGATATAATTATTTGTATTTATTGAATATTTCAATTTTATTTTTATTATCAATAATTAAATTATTTTTTAAACCTAGCATTACTCTAGACACACAATAAACTGTTGCTCCAAGGGGTTTAAGTATAATAATAGGGATTGCACGTGGTAAATCAAATAGATTTGTAGTAAAAGGCATAAGTATAATATTTCCAGTAGTTTTTAATTCTTGAATTAAATTAATACACGCATCACTTATTCCATTAATAATATTATTTGGTTGATGACTAAATTTACTTTTTTCTGGTAAGGGACATGCTTCTGGATAAATAACAAATTGACCCCACTCTAATATAGAATTTACATTTACTGTAAATCGTGTTATAATATCAAAACTTCCTTTTGTTATTTTATCTATGCCTGATATTACACCATTGCTAACTGCAGTTAGTATATTTATATTTTTTTGATACTACTCATAAGGTACTGTAAATATATCTAGAAAACCAGTCATAATTGTGACTAAAGAATTAATCATAATGATACTAGACAAATATTTCAGTGATATTTTATTTAGAACATCTTCTGTCCATTTATTTTTCCAATAACACAAAACTCTCATCCTTTCTTGTTCTGTTATTTTTATTGATTTTAGGGTAATATGTAGATTTTGTAAAGGAAATATGTTCAGTAACTCAGAGTATTGAGAATCCCAGACATTTTGGATATTAAATCGTATAGGTCTATAATCTATTAATAGAGATACTTCACTACAATTTAGTGATTTTATAGTATAATTAAAATCACTATTGGATGTAGATTTTCTAACTTTTTGTATTACAGATATTAAATAAAATAATGAATATTGATTTATAAATAATCGCAATGGATTAACTTTAAAGTTCAATTGGAAATCAAAATTAGTATTATTTCGTGATATTTTAGTTGATATATATAACAAATATTTATTACCTTTTCGAGTTACATCACGACATAACATTTTATTCCACTTAGATTTTTTAATACCATCAATTATTTCAAAATCTGTTAAACTCAAAATACATTTTATAAACTCTGAATCATAGGTTTTTCTCACAACACATAGATTTGTGGGAATATTTTTAGTTGCTTGCAATTTTAGATTATGTATTTTCAATATAAATTTATCAGATTCTGAGTTGGCTACTTCAAAGATACCGTTGCTAATTTTAATTTTAATTATATTAAAATTAGTGAGAATTTTGTACCAAAATGGATCAGTTAAAGTATTATTATTATTAAACTTTTTATTTTGCCAACATTCCAATAATGATGAACGATTTTTTATATGAGATTTTGTATTGGCCGGGGATAAATAATTATCAATAAAATTTATTTTATCCATTGTTAATTTCTGTACAATACAATCACTCTTCAATTTATCAAATAAATTATCAATTATATTAATTTTAATTTTATCTATAAATAATTGTAAATCATCATCTATTATTCCAGTAATATTTAATATACTCAATACTGCTAAATCTTGATCAATAACTATTCCAACTGAATGTAATAAAAACTTTAACTTTGCCCGATAATAATTAATAAATTTCTTTTTAATTCTGACTAATTTTGCATTTTGCATCATTTTTGATGAAAATATTGAAGATTTCTTAATTGATGAAAGGATAGACGACGATTTTAGATTTTCTAAATTGTTAATAGTATTATTAATAGTCAAAAATTTCATAATGTCATTAGAATCCAGTTTTATAAATATATTCCCAACTTCCATTCGTGATGTTAATTGAATACTACTTTCTTTTAAATCTAAATATGATGATTCATTAAGATCTTGTTCATCAAGCCATCTTTTCTTCAATTCAATTTTTAATTTAAAATCGGATATATTCATTAATGATTGTAAATTAAAAGGAGAAGTTACATGTATTATATTTGTTTTTAATTGTTTTATTTTGGAATTCGATTGAAGATTATTAAGTAATATTAAAGGAGTATATATTTCTATAGGAGGGTAATAATTAGATTTACATATCAATTTCAAATTTTTTACTTTTACCTCTATATTAAAAATAATATTTTCTAGCAAATATGATAATTTATTGATAATTATCTCATCATTACCAAATATTTTACTATTATCATTTTTTATTTTTTCAAAAGCATAATCTCTTAAGTTATCAATGGACATATCAGATATATTAGATAGATCAATCATTAAAGATTCAAAATAGTCCTTGAAATCTAAAACTATTACCAAATTATCTAAATAAACCATTTCTTTTTCTATATTGACAGACTGTTTCATATCACGACAAAAAGGAAATTTAAATTTCTTTAAAATTGGAACTTTTTTTAAATATTCTGTATTAAACCTGATTTTTGATATTGAAATTGACTTAAATTGAAAATTAAACAATTGTATTAAATTTTGTACAACTTCTAATTTATTTATTTCATTAACAGCAAACTCAATATTATTCAGAGATATTATATCTGAATTTATAGTAATATTATTAATAGACGGTTTTTGTACTAGATAATCACCAACATAATGATTTATGGCTTCAATAGTAATATATTTTAGTATATCCATACAAAAACCTTGATATATTAATATGTTATTAATTTAATTATTTATATTAACTTAAGTTAAAAAATTGAAAATTTTATATTTATACATTATATCATATCCACATTTCATAATTACTTGCAAAAATGAGTGTTTTACCTATTAACAAAGTTGAAAATGAAGTTGAAAATGAAGTTGAAAATGAAGTTGAAGTTGAAGTAAACGAAGTTGAAGTTGAAGAAGAACCTAAAATTACTCTTGTTAGTAACGATGGAAAGTCTTTTGTTATAACCAAAAAAGTTGCGTATTCTTCCAATACCATTAAGAATATGTTAGATGGTACAGATGATGAAGATATGGATGAAATTCCATTACCAAACGTTGATGGTAAAACATTACGCAAAGTAATAGTTTATATGGAATATGAAAGTGAACATCCTACTCAACTAAATACTGAAAGTGGAAAACTTCCTTTGGAAACCATTAGAAACTGGGACGTTGAGTTCTTCAAGATTGAAAAACCATTTTTATTCAGTGTTTTAAAGGCAGGGGATTATTTAGATATCCCAGCATTAGTAGAATCTTCTTGTAAAACCATTGCTGGTATAATGGCTGGTAAGACCCCAGTTGAATTAAGAAAGGAATTTTGTATTCCTAATACTTGGAAATCTGGTGAAGAAGAAAAAGTAAAAAAAGAATTTGATTGGGCAACAGAAGGTGGTATTTAATTACTAGTAAAAGGATTTTCATCATATTCATCTAAAAATTTAAATTTTTTCCATATGAATGTTTTTTTTCCATTTCTTTCATCTTGAACTGGTTCTTCTTTAAAGTAATGTTGTACAAATTCACTTTTTGCTTTTCTCATTCCATCTAATCTTTTATATGGATAACCTTTGCTTCTATACCAGGTTTTATATTTTGTATATAATAATTTGAAATCTATAAAATCTATATTTTTGTTTGTTTTTTCTAAATGATCACTACAATATACAAAATATGTATTGTTTTGATTAAGATATAAATGGGTATGTTCAATAACATTTTTCGGTGGTGTTAAACCTTCCTTTAAATATTTTGGATAATATTTTCTAATTAATAAAGTAATCAGTTGTTTTGCTAAATTTTTTATATTTCCATCACTAAATAATTCTGCATTTTTTCTAAACTCATTGTTTTCTGTAGGATTATCAACGAATTTACTAGGAAAATTAATTTTCCTAATTCTTCTCCATGTTGCGTAATCAATTGAATTAACCTCTGGTAAATCGTTACATAACATTATAAATTTAGCCTGAATTTTAAATTCAATTTCGTTTTCATACAATCTTCTAGCTTGAAATTTATCACAACCAGTTATTTTTTTAAGTAAACCTAAATTTAAATTTGAACCCTTGTTGGGTTCAGATAAACCAACACAACGTTTACCTGGTAGTTTTGAAAATCCGGGCGTGGCATCATCAGCATTTTTATCTTTTCCCATTAATGATGTTGGCTTTAAAGTTACGAAATAATCACCCATTGCTTTATCTAAAATATTTATTAATGTTGATTTTCCATTCGATCCCACTCCAGTAAAGAAGTGAAATAATTGATCATCAGTAACTCCCCTTAAACAACTTGCTAAAAATCTTAATAAATAATCAAGAGCTTCTTTATTTGGAACTATTTTTCCAAGAAATTCGGTCTCTAGTTCTGTAGTATCTATATCTAAATCTAATTCAATACTTGTATTAAAACTAACATAATCTTCTGGATATCCCTCTCTTAGAATTCCTTGTTTGAAATCATAAACTCCATTTTCAAACACTAATAAGTCCGGATTTGCGTTCATTTTATTTTTAAGATCAGAATCAATAAAGAACTGTTTACATTCATCAACAAGACTTTTCTTATAACCATTACTGGAAAGTTTAAGAATTGTCTTTTTGCAATTTAGTATTTTTTGGTTTAATTTTTTTATTTCCACCTTATTATTTTCTTCATCATCATCATCACCATTACCATCATCACCACCATTATCAATTTCATTTTTCTTTTTTTTAAGATAATTCATTAGTTCTTCGTATATTTCAACTAAATCCACTGATATTTTTTTTTTAAGATAAATACAACCAAAATCGGGTCTAAATCTTACTCCATCAAATACATACCAATATGTATGATTTTTTTCATCAATCATACAAACAATTGTATTATTAAATAATTCATGAATTAATTCAGCTGTTTTATAATCATTATTAATTGCTCTATATGCCTTACTCAAATAATTTCCAGTTATTATTTTTTTATATTCTTTCGGATTATCACATTTTGCCCAATAATAGAGTGACCCAATTCTATATTGTAACCCAGATTTTTTAAAACTACTCCAGATTTTTTTACATACATTTAGTTGAAATTTTTCCTTACATTTTTTACTCCATTCGATCCATAATTTAAGTCCGTCATTTTCTCCATCAAAATGATTATAAAGTGCATTTCCCACAAATATCCATGAATAATATTCATAACATCTTTCATAAGAATAACAATTCAATAATTTTTTTATTAAAGGTATATTTATTTGGGCTTTTTTATCATTAATTATAACTGATCGACATTTTCGTGGAACTTGATGACGTATATTAGTTGAAATCTCTGGTTTTTTTATCAAACTATCAATATTAAATATTGTTTTCTCTTTACTGATATCTGTAATAAACAAATAATTAAAATTTTTCTCATTAAATTTCTTAATAGGGACCTTTTTATTAGATATAATGGGATATAAAATCCTGTTATCTTTTTGACCACTTTTATTAAATAATCCTTTTGAGGAATATGGAATCCTCATTAGTTGCCAACTCTTATAAACACTAATATCAATTGGAATACCTTTCTTAGTTCCAATAAGACGATTACATATTATCGGATCATTTTTCTCTTTAAGAAACTCTATAAATGCATTAATAAATATTCGACAATCATCAATATTTTTTAAATGACCTACTTTTAATAATGTAAAATGAAATGAATTTTTAAATTTCTTTTTGTCTGGACACATACCCGAACTATCCATTACGAATATGCTTGGTTTTTTATTAAATTTTTGTTGCATAAATTCAATTAAATATTTTTTAATACATTTAATAAATATTGATGATGTAATTTGTTTATCATAATATTCAACTTCCAGATACGGTTTTAAAGGCAATGGTTTATCTTTTCCTAATGCTATAATTTCAAAAAAATGTCTTTTATTTGTATCGTATTTGTTATATTCATTCCAAAATTGTGAATATGAAGAGAATTCTCTAAATTTTAGTTTTTTATTAAACTGAGCAACATGAACGTTATTTTCATAATCTTTGTTTAAATTACTTAAATATTCATCTTTAGATGAAGCCATTGTAAGTGTCTTTTACAAAAAAAAATAAGTTTAATATCCCGTCAATTTTTTACTCCAATGAATTTCATTTTGATGGTTTTCTTTGTAGTTTTAGGCCTGTTAGACCAAATATATTGAGTAAGTTTACTTGATTTATCTTTATCACCATCATAATATTCATTAATTAAATCTCCCAACAAACTGCAAGTAAGAGTTTTTGTAGAATTTTGTTTTGTTAAAAATACCTCATAATCAGTTTTTTCATATTCAACTGTCCGTGTTTTTGTATCCGAATTATCAAAAAATTCACTAAGTTTTCTTTCAACCATTTTAAGATCTTTCACCACATTTTTCTTTTCATTACCAATACGAATATTTTTCATACTGAGTTCAACATACTCATTGAGAGTTAATTCCATTTCATTAGGTGAAACTTTGGTACTTAAATCCATTATGATTTTATACAATTAAAAATAAAAAAATAGGTTAAAAATCCTTTCATTTTTTATTTGTTATTAAATTATGACGACGTTGGTCTTTTATTAAAGATTCAATTATTTTTTTCATTGTCTTTTCTCTATTTTCATACATATAGTTCCAGTATATTTCACAATCATCATCATCAAATGGTGAATGGCTGATTGACCACTTACACCAAATATCAAAATAAGATAATTCAATTTTATTTGGAAACATATCATCTATTTCCATATTATTATCTTGTATCTCTTCATCACAATATAATAATCCAAGTCCAACTAATAACCATTCATGAAAGTGTATTGTATTGAATTTATTTAAAACTACATTAAAATTATTTTTACTCCTATCGGATCCTATTGTAGATTGAATACCTAATGAATTAAAAATTGTATTCATAATTAAATTATAATTTATATTGTTTTATATTATTTAAGTTTTATTTTTACTTCTTCTTATTCTGGGTTTAGTTATTTTTACGTCGGTCACCATCTCTGTTGGTCTATTATTAAATAAGTATTCTGTGATTTCTTCACATTCCTTTTTTGAATTTATTGCAGTGTGTCCTTTGGATATAAAATATTTTAATGTTAATTCTTCTATTACGGTTCGACTTAATCCTTTGACTCTTTTTTTCTCATGTAAACTTATTTTATATGAATCAATAATTTTAGATTTAATGGTAGTTTCATTTTCCAGATATTTTTTTATTTCTTTTTCTAATCCTTTTTTTACTTCTGTTCTTTCTTTTCTATCTTGAGTTATTTCTTCTAATTCTTCATTCACATCGATATATTCTCTGATAATATCGTCCATTTTTTGTAGTAATAACGTTAAGTAATACTTTAGTATAAGGTTATTATATATTTTATTTTTTAAGTTAAACACTTTGTATATTTTCTATGATATCATTAATATTTTTAGAACCATTTAAAGGACTTTGTCCAAGTGGTAATGATGACATGGGGACACTTCCAACTTGAGGACTATCCATTCCTCTGATTCCAGAATTAATTATGTTTCGTGGCCGGGATCCAATTATATCTTGTGGTTTTGTTTTATTATATTCACTATAAATTTTTGAATTAGAAATTCTTCCATCTGTTTTGTATAAATTACGTAGATATTCACAAACTACTGTAAATACGGGTATATTAATAGTATGTGCATATGATTTTGCTATAATACTTAATTTTCGTGCTGATATATCTGATAAATCAATAGGTAATTTATCAGATACTACGAACTTTTTATTAGCAGGATCAACAACTGAATAATCTATTTTACATTTTTCCACATCCTCATCATAAACTACAAATACTTCTGATACACACGCTGGAACAAATATATTTATTATTCCATGGGCATTACCAAAGTATTTAAATTTATAAATCCAACTTTTTCCATGTCTTTGATGTTCGGTACATACAAGAGTTTCTATATTAAATTCAGCATCAGTCATTTCTTATAATATATTTATTTTTATTTACTTATATTAAAATATTAGAATATTTTTTAAAGTTACTAGAAAGTGAAACTAAAAAGTAGAAATTAAATGTAGTTTTAATATATATTAGTTTCTGCAAAATGGGTGCCGGTGGATCAAAAACTAAAAATACCACTGAAATTGTAAATGAAACTATTACCAATGTTATATTTGATACATTACAGAGTTGTCGTGGACCTATCAGTCAAGATCAAATAATTAGTATTAAAAATGCCAAAAATATTATTATTAGTAATGTCAGTATGCAACAATTTGCTTCAATCGATATGCAATGTTATCAATCTTCTAAGAAACAAACAGATATTCGTAATAAACTTCGAGAAGTATTAGGACAAGTTGCTGTAGCAAAAGCTCCGTCGTTTTCCTTTAGTACCACTAAAAGTGAAAATATTAGTAAAACTATCAATAAATTAGTAACAACTGTTACAGATGCAACTACTCAAAATTGTATTGTGAATGTAATACAAAAACAAGGTATTTTTGTCGATAATTCTGAAAATGTCGTAATTAATGATATATATTTCTCACAAAAAGCTAATGTTATATTAAAATGTGTACAAAATAGTCAATCTGTTGCGAAGAATGTCAATGATTTATCAATAGAAATTGATCAAGAAGCCAAAGCGGAAACAAAAGGTATTCTAGGAGAATTATTTTCTGGATTAGAAGGATTATGGATTGTATTGTTACTTATCCCATTAGTTATTATAATTGCTTTAATCATTTATTTCTTGTCTTAACCAATTTTTTTGAATTTAAAAATATTTTTACATAAGTAAATATAGCTATTTATTTTTCTAAAAGAAATATTGATGTTTGAAGACTTTGTAATTGATAAATATAAATCTGATGGAACAATAATTGGCTCTGGATCTTTTGCTGATGTATGTAAGGGATTAAATATTGAAACAGGTGAAATAGTTGCAATAAAAATTATAAAACCTCAATTTGAAACTAAATCCGAAAAACATCGTCAACAAATTGAAACTGAAATAAAAATAATTAAATCATTGAATCACCCCAATATTGTTAAATGTCATGGAGTTTTTCGTCATCCAAAAAATAAATATTTATGCATAGTGATGGAATTTTGTGATGGTGAAAATTTAGAAAAATATATTCAGCTTAAAGGAGGTAAAATAAGTGAATTTTATATTAAAAATATTATGCGACAATTAGTCAAAGGTATTACATATTTAAAATCCAATAATATAATTCATAGAGATTTAAAACCAGACAATTTATTGATTAAATATACACACTTCCCTAATACAAATAAAAAACAATTTGTATTGAAAATTTCTGACTTCGGTCTGTCCAGAATTCTATCATCTAAATATGAGCTTGCTCAAACACAATGTGGTAGTCGTCTTTATATGGCTCCAGAGATTTATTTGGGAGAAAAATATTCTTATAAAGCAGATCTTTGGTCTGTAGGTGCTATTTTGTATCGAGCAATTACAGGAAAACCATTATTTAATCGATTACCTTCAATCAAACAATTCGCTCCACATGCTAAAATATTCAAGCCTCGATCAATCACAATTGAAATTTCAAAAGATTGTTTGGACTTATTAACAAAACTTCTTCAAAACAACCCACAATTTAGAATAGATTGGAATAATTTTGTTAATCATAGATTTTTAAAAAAATCCTGTTTTGAGGGACTTGATGAAAAAAAATTATTTGACTTTTGCATTATGGATTTAAATTCCGATGACAATGATACTAATTATCCCAATATTCTTGACGATGATGTAACTGGTTCTTTTATCACTGAATGTGAAAATAATAATATTAATTTAAATGATGATGAGTTAGAACAGTTAAAAATCTTTGATATTCATAATTCCCTTTTTCTAAATCAATCAGGTTTTTTTGAAAATATTACTCCCACCCAAGAGTTAGATAAAAGTCAAAATGATCAGAGTTTAAATGACAAATCAATAGACCATCTTGCTAAAAAAATTCAAATTAATTATAATATGATTTTAGCTATTCTAAAATTAGGTAAAAAAAAACACACAAATTCATATCTTGATGATGCATATGTAATTTATAGACAAGCTTTATTCTCAATAAAACAAATTCTAAATAACATTGATAAAATTGTATCCAAAAAACCTAGTTTACAAACTAAAAAAGTTAAAAGTATTATTAAAGAAATTTATAACACTTTCTCAGTATATATTAAACAATTAAAGAATATTGAGATAAATGTTGATAAAAATAGTTTAGATAGTGTGATATATATTATAATTTCCTACACTCAATCATACGCCAAAAAAGCAGAAATATCTATTATGTTTAATCATTACAATACATCTAAGAAAAAACTACAATTTTGTACAGAATGTTTAAAATATCTTAGTAAATTTGTAGTTACTAATATGCCAATTAAATCATCAAAACAAATCAAAAATGCTAATATTGGAAATATAGAACTTAAAAAAATTTTACAAAACAAAAAGTTAACAACAATATTAATTAGAAAGTATATTACTTCATTAAATTCAGTTAAATCGTCTTTATTATAATATTAATTGCATTAATAAAAATTGATAAAAAATTAATATAATTTTTTGTTTCTACTATATTTGCGCCTATATTCATTAAACAATGAGTAAGTCTATTTATGATTATGGAAAAGAAAAAAAGAATAAATTATCTTATTCTTTAAAAACAAATGATAAACAAATATCTGCACAAACAAAATGTGATGAGCTTTACGTTTGTTCTATTACTAAAAAAAATTGGAGAGAATGTCATCTTGGTTTACCTTTGGTTCAAAAATTAGGTAAACTCGATGTTATATTTGAATATTGGAGTATTGAAGGTTTCAATAAAAAAGTAAAAACAAATAATAATAATGATATTAAATACTTTTGGTTACCACTAGTAATTAATAAAACTAATTGGAAATATAACAAAATATGGCTAATTTCAGCAATAAATTACTATTCTAATTCTCAAAAAGGAGAAAATACTTGTAACTCCAAAATTAATATTGGAGCAATTTTAAAATTAATAATTCAAGTCCTAAGATATCTTGTTCAATTGTTCTATCTTTGTCAAACTAAAAATCCAGATAATGAAGAAAATATTACGAAAAATATTATCAGGTATCTAGTAAATGTTCATCACTTATTATTAGTAATATGTAAAAAATATCCTGAAATAAGAGATTTTTCTGATAAGTTATTAAAAAATTATATATTCTCTAATATGAGAGGCGATGATAATTATTATGATGTTATTCTATTGTTAGTCACAGCAAAGAATATTGAATGGGATCAATTAAAAGAAACCATATTACTAGAATATTTTAGAACAATTGCATTAGTAGTTAAAGAAAAACTATCTCCACTATTAAATCATAAAAATATTATTGATAAGACATATGATGATGATTATGTATTTGATATGTGGTTAGATTCTCTAAATAGTTTATCTATTAATGATAATTATAGAAAACTCCTATATTATTATCATCTTATCGAAACATTGAAATCTGAATCAACTTTAGATAAATCTCTCCATATATACGATGAATGCTGGGGTTATTTTGGAGATATATACCAAAAAAACTTATCAGAAAGCATAAGAGATAATTGTGATGTTAATAATATCATAACTCTCCCAGATCTATTTGAGGCATTCGATATTAAAACAAAAAAAGAAAATATATCTAAATTATTAGAGTGGTGTTGGGATCAAACTATACAAAGTGATGATAATTTTGCCTAAAAGCGCTCCCTATCTTGATATTGAGATTGCTGTTGTCGCTGTGTTTCGAGAGCAACAAGTCTTTCACTCATATTATTAACTTGTTCAATTAAAGCTTTTTTATCAGCGTCAAGCATTTTAATTTGGAACTGTTGCTGTTGACTTAATAACTGTCCCTCATGTCTAATTGTTGCCACCTGCAACTCCATTTCCGCTTTGTGAGCCCTCTCAGTTGCATTTCGAAATTTTTCATTCTGAAGGTTAATTTGCCCTATTAACTTATCAGTAAGTTCTTTATGGTCATCTTTATCTTGTCTATAGAGAACCATTGCATCTTTTTTTGCTCGTTCATAGGCTTGAGAATATGCAATTGCATCCTGAGTTAATTGCCAACTTGAGCTTTTTCCAAAGCCATTTCCGCCATTGAAGCCATAACCACCGCCATAGCTACACATTGGTTGTTGTTGTTGCATCATATTTGATAACATTATTGCTGAAAGAGGGTTCATTTCGTAGGAAGTTGTTTTACAAGATAATTGTTTGTTTGACATTGAAGTTCTAAAATCGAAATTTAGTCAAACCCTGATTTTAAGCTTTCAATTTTTTTTTTATCGTATTTATACCTAATATAGGTTATTAATATAGAAATGGCAAAAAAAAACGCATATAAGCGTAAAAGTCGGCGAAAATCAGTAAAAAAACGTAAAAAATCAAGAAAAAAACGCCAAAAGGATCATTGTCCATATAATCAATTAAAACCCATTCTCAAAATTCGTCCTAATCAGTGTAAGGGTAAGTTAACTCCTAAAGGAATGGTGACATTCGAAAATCCTCAAATTCATCAATTTAATAGTTTATTTTGTGTGATAGCCAAATATAAACCCGTAGCTTGGATTTTATTTACTGATGGAATGATTGAAAAATATCGCAAACAAGCTAATTTAATTAATAAAATAATAGATATTGGTAATGAATGTGGTATATATGCGATAATTAATTCTTACGATAATGTTCGTTATTTTGTCGCCTTTTATAAAAAAAACCTTCAAAAAGCCCTTTTAGTCCTTTATTTATCAACCACATATCGGGGAATGAAATTGAAAACTCATTATTCTATGGGAAAATTATTAGGATATACGGATACAAACATAAAAGCATTTTATAAAAAAATAGGACGACCTCACGAATATCTAAGAGACAAAAAAATCAATAGAAAACTTTTGAAAATAATCAAAAAACATGCAGATTATGATAATTTTGTAATTATTCAAAAAGGTAAAATAATGAAAATACCTAATATTAGTTCGTAATTACATCAAAAATATTTTATTATTCGATATTTGATATACAATGAATAATTTCGATTTAGAATTTATAAATAATCTACCACATCATCTTTTGAATAAAATATTACTTTATGCATTTTCAATTTCTGACTATTTGAATATCTCTAAATCATGTAATTTATGGAAAAATATTATTTTCTCCGAGTATTTTCTCACACAATTGATTAAATGTGGACGTATTTCACCAGAGACTATTCTTAGTAATGAAGGACTAAGAGACATTATTGTTAATGGGAGATTTTATAATGTTATTGTTTGTCTTTTAATTGATTCTACATATGACCCGTCATCTAATAAAAATTTCGCTGCAAGATGGATTACTAAAGCTGGAAATGATCGTTTATTCAACAAATTATTAGATGATCCACGAGTTGATCCATCTGATAATAATAATAAATGTATTCAGTTAGCTTGTAAAAATGGAAATTTTAAAATTGTCCAATTATTATTAAATGATATACGTGTTGATCCATCTATTAATAATAATTATTGCATACGAATTGCAACTAAATATCAATTTCCTAATATTGTTCAATGTCTTATTAAACATCCTCTGGTTGATCTAACTGTTAATAATAATTATCCTTTTAAAAAAGCTATTCGAAGTGGTAATTTTAGACTAGTTCAAATATTTTTAGATTGCAATAAAATAAATTATCAAATTTCAAATCACTATGCTATTAAAATTGCATCTACAATTTGTCAATATGATATTATCAATATATTGTTATCTTTATACTCACTCACTGATATTATTAAAGATCTATCATTAATCAAACGTGTTTGCAAAATATCCAAAAAAAATAGGTTTATATCTGAGGATATTAGAATTAAATGTATAAATTTATTAGTTAATTTTGGTGTAAATCCATTAATTGATGCCCATAAAAGTTTGCTATATTGTTCAAAAGCTGGATATTATAGAATTATTCAAATGTTATTAAGCTTTAATTGTAAACCTAATATAGAACACTTAGAAGCTGCATCTAAAAATGGTTATTTGGAAATCATTAAATTGCTTCTTCCTTTAACCGAGATTAATTGTCAATCAGATAAATTTGATGATTTTATGATTACTTTAACTGATGTATTTTATAATAATATTGAATCTGAAAATTATAATAATATCATTAATACTTTTATAAATGATTCTCGTATAGATCTATCTGCAGCCAATAATTATTTATTGAGACAGTCCATTAAATATCAAAATAAAAATCTTACTAATCGCCTATTAAAAATTAATAATTTAATTAACTTTTAAGGATATTTCTTAAAAATATCTCTTATTTTTTGTTTTGCATCTATCACATATTTTGGATATTTATTAATTGTATTTGCAGTTGTATACATGAAATTCATGTCTCTAGCTGTTCTTGGTACAATATGTATATGTAGATGATCTAATATTGAACCACCACTGTCAGTACCTGTATTGATTCCTATATTGGACGATTTTATATCTAGACTATTCATTACCAATTGTTGAGAACAAGACAATACATCTATTATTTCTATTCTCTCTTCTTTAGTACAATCTGCTAAACTAACTATTGGACGTTTACTAACTATCATTACATGACCTGGTAAATAGGGATATTTATTAAACATTACGAAACAATGCTTAAATTCCTTAATTACATTTTCTTTACTATCAAATTCATTGCACAAACCACATTTATGTAATTCAATATCACATTTGGTAAAGTTACTTTGTGGTTTAATATTATTCATTATCTATTATTACTCTATTTACTTTCTATTTTAATAAAAAAAAAATTCAATTTTCTTTAAAATCCAATAGTTTGTAACAAAAGGCGATAGAAGATTCTATTTTTTTTATACCTACAAGCCTTAAACATATGTTTCCTTGTTTATCTTTAATTTTTATAGGATTATCTTTTGTTATAATACATAGTATGTCAAGTGTTTGCTTTAATATATTAATATGATAACTTGGAATTTTGTTTACATTATCTAATTTATTGATAATATTTTTCTCAATAAGATCTAAATATTCTATAATCTTATAACAATGTTTATTTAAATTTAACGATAATATATTTTTATTTAAAATTGGATTATAATTGAAATTTTGCACTTTAAATTCAGGTAGCCTAATATCAATTGGTTTACTACCCGAAGAAACTATGTTTCCCTTTATTTTTATATCCAGAGATTCTATCAAATTGCTAACTTGATTTAGATTATTTTGAAGATAATTGTTAACTTTAATACCACTGAACCGAGAAAATTTTGAGCAAAATGTAGGTGGAACCATTTTGTCATATAAATCTGATGGATTTTGGCTAATATTATCCAGACTAATATTAAATATCCGTGATATCAAAAACATTACCCTATTATCAGTTTGTGTTTTATCTGGATAATAGTACTTGTTAAGTTTACTAATTACTGCATAACTATTTGTATTCCATTTATGATTTGGTGTTAATTGACAAAACTTCTTAGATTTATAAATGGTTATTTTATTGTTATTAATTAAATTATATCCCATTATTGATGTTTTATAAGCCCGGCATTCTATACATCTAGTAGTTATTATTTTTGAACACATTGTAACATAGTATTTTACAAACTTATGACTTGCAAAAACTAACCCACTCTTGTAAAATACTTGGACATGTGACATGTCAAAATTATTAATAATCTGAAATGGCGTATGATGTTCCGTATTAACAATTTGAATATTTCTAATTAGAGAATTAGGTGTCGAACGGATAAATATTGTTATTACTGCTTTTTGTAAACCAAAGAATGCATTCTTCCCATATTTTTTTCTAAAAAAGGTACATAAATATTTTATTTTTTCTATCCGTATATGTCTACTACCATAAACAAACAAATCTAAATCAGAACATATAGGGAAATCATTTTTCTTTATTTTTGGATTAAATAATAATGATAATGAACCACCACTATATATTACATTATCCCAATTTAAACCTTCTAGAGATTCTTGAGTAAAATATTTAAATTTATTCACAAATTTTGGATGTGAATCTATTACTAATTCTCCTATTTTAAAACCTAAATCATTCAGTGTCTTTACAGTAATATGGGGAGGATTTTTGTAATGTAGAATGTCATTAATTGTGTATAAATTAATCAGAAAATTATCAATGATTGGGAACTCTGTCCATTCCTTCTGAATTCCCACGCTTTTTGAGCTTTCGCTAAAACAGAGAGATTTATGGAAGTTTGATTTTGGGGACACCTCAGAGGTTTTATAAATTTTCTTTGCAACATGCTTACTATTAATTATTTTTATCATTTTTATAATTAGATTAAATAGATCTGACTTAGTGTTAAGTTTATCCAGTTTAAATTTAATATTTAATCTTTTCCTTATCCATAATAACAACACTTTACTCTTTTTCTCCAAGCTTTGATTATAAAGATAATAACAAAATAATTCTAAATTTTCATCTAATACCTTATTAATTTTTGGACTTTTAAAGAATTTACATAATTTCATAAACCTTATATAATTATCAATATTAGGTTTAGGAATATTTTCAATAATTTCGGCAATTATTGATTTATCTATAACCTTTTTATTTAACCAATTAATAAAAATTTTTACATCTTTGGCTAAAACATCACATTGATGCTGAGTCCAGGAAGAACTATTTTTAAAATATGATGGAAGTTTTATGACTATATCTTCATTATAAATACTTTGCGTTCCTACTCCTTCGAAAACGATTTTCTCAACTTTAGTCGAGTCCCCGTCCATTCCTACTCCTCCGGAGTTCCCACGCAATATTCTTTGAGTATTTCTAATGACAGCACTATCACCGGTGCTTTGCACGCTAATTATATGTTTTATGTTTTCGGAGTTTTTATAAATATTAGAATTTACTATTGTCAGTTTAATCCTTTGGTCATTTTTTAAAAGTGCAACATAAATCGTAGACACTGAATGGTTTCTGTTATATTTTATTTGTTTTAATAGTCCTCCTGCAGTTTTGGGTGAACTTTCCTTCTGAAGTGAATTTAATAATCTATTACGACGATTTTGAATATAATTCATCATTTAACGATACTACGTATTTTATATAATTTAATGAATTTTTTCGTTCATTTTTTTATTTTGTTAAGTCATTTATACTTCACTCATTAGGAAATGTCTAAATTACAAACTGTAATTATTAAAAGTCATCCCACATCTAAAAAATTATCTACTATCATGATAGACTCAAATCAATGTATTAATAATATTAAATTAAAATCTTATATTATAGATTTGTCTACACCTCCTGGTGAACCTCCTGGTGATATATTATATCTTCAATTCATAGACAAATCTCCAGAATTATGTCCTTTGGGATCAATAACAATAAATAATTCTAATAATAATGTTCTATTAAATACAATACCTATTATAAATAATGCATCATCAACTTACATAAGTAGAATTTTTAATCAACACTATATTGATTATTCAATACGGTCAAATTGCTGTATTTCTAATAACTGTAAAGTTCATTCAACCAATCAACATAAAATTAAATTAGAGGTTCATTTAAAAGATTCAAATTTAAAACCTATGAACTTTCAAAAAATAAATTTAGTTTTGGAGATTTATTATCAATAAATATTGAACTATTTATTAATCAATATGATGATTACATACATTTTATAACCATTAAAGCAAAAGCTAAAACAGAGATTTCGGAGTAGGAATGTCTTCTCCTAAAATAATAGGTTTGTGTGGACGTATGGGTTCCGGTAAATCAACTGTTGCAAATATTCTTTCAACACAGGGATTTTTAGAGATGTCATTTGCAATGCCTTTAAAACAAATTTGTAGTATTTTAAGTGGAATAGATTCAGAAATATTATTGGCTGGAACAGCAGAAAATAGGAAATTAAGAGAAACAATGAAAGATAATATTTTTGGAAAAACGGGTAGGGAATGGTTGGAAGATGTTGGAATGATATTTCGTCAGAATTTTGATTCTGATTTTTGGGTAAAAATATTAAAACGAGATCTAGAAAAAGGAATAAATAGTGGTAAAAAATATATTATAAGTGACTGTAGATTCGAAAACGAATATAATATGCTAAAGGACTTAAATGCAGATATCTGGATAATATATAAAAATCCAAACGATTTAATTATTAGAGATGGAGAAATAGAAAAAGATCATATATCAAGATGGAAATTTATTGAATTTATTCAAAACACTGATAAATATATAAAAAATGATAGATCAAAACAAGATTTAAAAAATATAATACTTGACACATTATAATTTTGAAGAATGAGAATAAAAGGAAGATGTTAAGTAAATATCCTCCTGTTCATCCATTCTTTCATTCATTTTTATTAATAATGATAAAATATTATTATTTTGATCAATTAATTTTTCATATTTTTCATTTAACTTGTCTATATTATCTTGTAAAATATTTAAACGATGACTAATTTCATCATCATCACGATTATGATCACATACAATTATATCTGTTAACTTACAATCATAATCCAAATAAGTTGGAAGCGAATTACTAAATAAGTTTATTTTATTTTGTGGTTTAATTCCAATAATTTCACTTTTAACAAATTGTAATTTGTCAGTGCTGTGAACACTATTGTCTGGAATATTGTTACGTTTATAACTTAATGTGGTTCTCATTAGAGGTGTATCAGTTTTTTTTTTATTACGATTACGTTGATTATTTTGTACTAAACTCAATGAATCATCACTACTTAAAATACTATCCGAATCTGTATTTTTTTTAGATGTTGGGACTGAAATATTAAATATTGAATCATCTTCGAAAAATGTTGAAGCAATTGATTTTCTAGGAGTTTTTTCCTTAGATAAGATATTATCTATATACTTTTTTTTACAACTCATCACACTTTACATACACAATTGATACACTGGAGATAAACTTGAATATAATATATATATATATATAATTGTTGTGGTATTAACTTTAAATTCAATATAAATTATATCTTTGAATTAATATATAAGTATCTAAAGAGATCATTAATTATAAATGTCGCAACGAGACAAAAAATCTAAAGGTCGTCGAGGTCGTGCCTCAAAAGAAAGATTAAGCGATTTAGGAGTCGATAAATATACAGGAACTAGAGACGAAGTATGGAATGGTATTGCATACAAAACCTCAGGAGATTTAACTAAAAAAGACTTAGTATTAAATCCAAGAGGAAAGGTAGTATCAAAACGTCGCAGAGACTTAGGCCTTAAAAATAAAAAATTTTTAGTAAAAAAAGGCTATATTCCCATCCTTAGCTCAAAGCTACGCGTTCCTTTAGCGACAGCTTTGCGGTCGCGTGAGGTCCCTTTCAGGGATGAGCGTAGGAAAATCGAAGATTTAGGGAAAAAGAAAAAGAAAAAAGATGAAAGCGATAAAAGCAATGATGAAAGCGATGATGAAAGCAATGATGAAAGCGATGATGATAGTGATGATGAAAGCAATGATGAAAGCGATAATAACAGTGATGATGATGATGAAAGCGATGATGAAAGCAATGATGAAAGCGAACAAAGTACCGATGAAAGCGAACAAAGTACCGATGAAGATGAAAGCGATGATGAAAGCAATGATGATGATGATGAAAGCGATGATGATAGTGATGATGAAAGCTATGATGATAGTGATGATGAAAGCGATGATGATAACAGTGATCAATCATTATATTGGGGTGGTAAACGACGAAAACGTAGAAAATCTTCTAAGAAAAAACGACGAAAACGTAGAAAATCTTCTAAGAAAAAACGACGAAAACGTAGAAAATCTTCTAAGAAAAAACGACGAAAACGTGGAAAATCTTCTAAGAAAAGGCACCGAAGAAGACGTAGAAAATCTTCTAAGAAAAGGCACCGAAGAAGACGTAGGAGATGATTAAGTGATAAATTAAATATTTTTTTAATTTAAAGTAATATACGATAATTAATAATAATTAATATTATTCAATTAATATGACTGAAAAAAATCTATCTAAAAATGTTCCATATTATCACTCACACTTTTTAAACTATTATACACAAAACAATGATAATGATAAAATTCTTGATCCAATAAGTTCTATTGTACGCTTAGCACTTTTGCGTTATAAAATCAGCGGAACAAAAATTAGTGTAGAAAGCAATAGAATTATTTATAATAAACCAAATACATGGGCTTTTGAAAATTTAATTAATTATCAAGGTTTTTATCGTGGAATTTTTGGATATAGTCGTCTCGATTTAGTTTTACTTTATCCCCCTATACTTAGGGCAATGTATTGGTTTTTAAATTTAAAAATTGAAAATGAAAGTGATATAATGCAAAGCATCGATGAAAATGAGAGTAAAAATGAAGATAATCATAATAATGTAAAGAATATACTTAAAATTGGTAAATCCGGATTAGTTCTATTGAAAGATTTATATGAACAAAATGATGGAAGAACTGAATTATTCTTAAATCATTGTATTAGTAAAATTAATTCTTGTCTTGATAATACATTCGAATGTGATGCATTAGATAATCAAATTGTTTTAGATGAAAGAATTAATTTTAATCTCTTTAATACTATAAAAATGTTATGGTCAAATAAAGAAATTAAAATTATTAGTGATAAATTAAGTGATATTGAAGAACATTTACAAAAACATAAGACTTTAGAATGTCAAGCTGTGCAGAAATATATATCTATGATTAATGAAATTTTAGAAGAAAAAGATAATGAATTTAAAAATATGTTAGTATTTAATAAGGTTGGGAATCAAGTTTTAAAAAATTAGAATTGTTTTTTTTTATCCTACTTTATTATAATGTTTTAAGGAATGAATAATAGGAAAACAATAACTGGACGTCTTGATATCTCTAAAAATATTTACAAATATTTTAATAAACTCACAAAAAAAATTAGTGTTCCAAAACAATCTATTTGTGTGAGAAAAAAAGGTAATAAAAAATTATTGGTTAATGTAAGCCAAAATAAAGTATATTATGGAGTTTCAAAACGTTTAGGTACAGGAGGTACTGGTGATGATAGAGAAAGTTATTTTGGAGAAGTTTATCAATTATATTTTCCTCCTAATTTAAAACAAAAAGATATAAAATTAACTAATACTCTTGCTGGAAAAATAATACCATTAAGTGATGATGACTTTAGAAAAAAATTCGATATATTCTTGGATGCCTGGAAAGAATTGATAATATTACAAAAAATAACTAAAGATCTTCTTAAGAAAAAAATATCACCTCATTTTTCTTTATACTATGGTTATTTTCTTTGTAAAGATGGAAATATAACAGACTTTTCTAATATTAATATTATTAATAAAATGAAATTAAGAAATCTTTTGGCTAAACTTAAAAAACGCTATAAACAAATGATATTTGAACTTGATGATTTTGATTCCGCAAATAGAACAGCAATTGATATGGTTAATAGTATAAATGTTAAAATTCGAGCATTAGGTTTAGAATTAGAAAAATATGAATATAATGTTAAATATCCTAATCCAAAATATGGCTTAATCGTTCTAATGGAGCTAGAAAATACTACATTATCAAATGTTATATTTCCCTCAGATGATAATCTATATGGTCAAATTCTTATCCAATTTCAACTTCATTTAGCCAAAAAATTCAAAGATAAATTCTTTATAAAAGAAATTAAAAAAATTATTCCATCTGAATTTCTTGATAATCCAAAAAAATGCCCTGACTTACATGGTTCTATTTATACTGACCGACTGTTTATATACTCTATGGTATTTCAAGTTGCTATGGGTATTTATAGTATGAGTCGTATAGGTATAGCACATTTAGATTTACACATTGATAATGTTCTAATATCATTTAATGAACAACCACGTGCAAAAGTATTTAAAACAAAGAATATTGAGTTTTGGAAATATAAAATTCGGGGAAGAACCTATTTAATTCCAAATTATGGATTTCAATGTAGAATTGCTGACTTTGGTTTATCTGAAACTATGGATTCATTTGTTAAAAAATCTAAGCCAGAAAAAAGGGAATTGGGGATGTATATAGTTGATAAATTAGCATATTTTGTCTTAACACAACAAGATGAACGTCGTGTAGATAATGCCGCAAAGAATATTATTAATAATATTGTTAATCAATCATCTAGAGTTATATTTGACTATTTAAGATTATTTGATATTATGATTTTTTTAATATCATTAATTGCTGAAATAGAATTTATCGCCAAAGAACTATATTTACATTTACAGGAAAAAGTCAGAATAAAAATTCGTCGTGCTAATATCAATATCGCAGAATTATTAGATACACATCATTTTATGCCAGATCACATTAATACATTAAAATTAATATTATCCTATATGCTTGATATTTTCTTGAGTAATTTAGGACGACGTACAAGAAGAGGTAATATTCGTAAATATAATTATTTTGATATATTAAGTGATATACTTGATCCATTTAATGAAAAAAATATTAATCTCAAAAAAGGAGACTCAATTATTAATAATAATCCATATCGATAAATTATATTAATAAATTACATTGAATTATGTATAAAATCTTTTATACTAAATTCTCTTAGAAAATTTGAATTATTTGTGGGAGTTTCAAAGAAACTAAATATAAAAATGATAATAAAAATGATCAAAATAATTTTCCAACTGTTAATCAATTGCCATAGTAACATTTTTATAATTTAAACAAAAGAGTATTATAAAGATAATTGAATATAATATAAATATATATTATATTGAAAAATGTCTGTCTGTATAAAATGTAGTAATGCATATAAATTTATTCCAAAAAAAAATGATTTATATAAAAAATGTCGAGTGTGTGATTTTGAAGAAAAAGCAAAGGTAGAAGATTATAAAATATTATCGGAAGATTTTTCAAAAAAAGGAGATAATTATGTTTATAACCTTTTAAGTTCTACTGATGATATAACATGTCCCATTATTGAAATTAAAAACAAAAAAGGTAAAATTCAAAAGTTTACTATTAAAGTAGAACCAGATACTTTACAAAGAATTTATATATCACATGACAATAAAAAAGCATATACAGATATTTCACAATTTAGTGCTTAATATGCCATTTCATTTAATAACCAATCTTCAAATAATCCGTCTGGTAAATAACGCCTAACAATTAAATTTATTTTTCTTTCTTGCATTTCTATTAATGCAACACGTTGGTAAAAAGCTGAACTATAAGGTATTGAGTATTTTTTTATGTTGATTTTTGGTTTAGCACCATGTCGCAATTGTTCAGCTCTCTCAGATATAATACGAGTTTTTTCATACTTTGTTAAAACATTCCTAGTTGTTCGTTTATCTATTGGTACGCGAATAGCTTCTTGATTTTTTATCTTTTGATAACGTGTCATTGCTACATCTTTTTGTTTTTCATCAAAAATTATTGTTGAATCCTCTAATTCAACAGTATTTGACAAATCTTCTTCTTCGCCTTCAACAGAAATCATAATATATATATATATATTGATAACTTATAACTCTAAGCTGTTATCATTTTCAATTTTGTTATTCACAAATTAATATAACTTAGAAAATACAATCAAAATTAAAATAATTAGTTAAAATAAAATGAATTTTCCTATCCCATCATCCTTTATGACAATTTTAATAAGATTTATTGGCATAAATAATTTAACATATATGTATGTTCATTTTAGATATTATTGGTTACTCACGAAGGAAACTTTCTATTCAAAAATAATTAGTAATATTACACGATTTTTTAGATACTTTATTCCTTATTCAAATAATTTAAAACAAGAATTAATAGATATTAAATTACTTTCCAAAAATTTAAAAGGAAAAACAATATCTCATTCATTAAGGGAAAAAATACCACCAAAGAAATCAATTTCATTATCCGATATTCATAATGCCATTCAGAATAATGTTGATACACCAAATCTTCAAGATAGTAATATAGAAATAACCTACAAAATCGGTTGTAACTGTTATGTATACACATTTCCCATTTATATTTCCCAATCTTCAGTTTTAACTGGTCATATTGACACAGCTATATTTCCCATACATACCGATGATGATCTTGATAACATCCAAGACCAACCTGAATATATTTATGCTAATTTTACAATATTAAACAATCATAATACTATTGAATATGACTGTCCCGATTTATTACGAATGTATTCTGGTCCTCATGGCAATTTTTATCAAGATAGACATGTTATTACTATTACTAATAATCACAAACTGACAAAAGTTCCCTACAAACTTTCCATAGATATGGTCAATCTATCCCATTCATCTCTAAATAAATCACGGTTAACTGGTGCTTTGCACACTGAACATCAAATAATATCAATTGATGCGTTGAGAGATGATAATGTTGATATAAATGTTGATCTAGAAAAAAAAACATTATTTAACGGTTAAACAAGAGATTTAAGAATAGTATATTTATCCATTGACGGTCCCTTGAGACCCATCAACATCTGATAATTTTTCATATATTTTTTTAAATCTTTTTCGGCCTGACGGATTAAATGAACCAAATATTGTACTAAATCTTGATCACCAGAGTGATATGCTTCATAAATTTGTTTTTGTTGGAGGAGAGTTTTGATTCTTTTGATTAGAATTAATTTTGGACGAATTACATTGAATAGATAATTATAATGATTTGCAAGACCATTTTTATAAACAGTTCTTTCAGTGGCCTCATCAAATTCACCAGTACCCTGCAATAGTTGTTGCATGTCTTGATTATTTTTATCCATCTGATATTGAACCAATTCTATTTGCATTTGAGCATCTAATTGACCAACATTAGCTGGTTTTAAAAATTGCATTATGTCTGTCTCTGTCCATTTATCCGGGGATTTTCCAGTCGGCCAATTAATTTTACCTATCTTAGAAGATGATGTGGATTCATTTAAAACACCAATCTCTCCAATTGCCACATCTAAAAGTCCACTGTTAGGTAGATATTGAGCAATTTCAACGTCGTCTATGTAACTATCCATAGATTTTCTGAATTTTATATATATAAATCATATATTATTTTTTGGTTTAAATTAAAATTGATTTACTTTTTAACCTCAATATTTATTGTTATCACATAATAAATTCTAATTATGGATTCTAAAGTCAAAGAAATCTTCATTAAACACTTCAAGTCTGAAGAAAATTTGTTTAATTATAAATTCGTTTGTCCTCCACGATTAATAGTAAATTGGTCTGGTGGTGCCAAAAACTCTGCAAGGGCCTTAGGGAAAAATGCATGGATGCCGCAAAGATTGATGTGTTTAAAAACACACATAATGAAATTTATATATTACAATATGAGGTTTTATAGCCTACTGAGTCAAAGAGTAATCTGTGTTTATGAATTTATAATTTATTTATCAAAACACCCTAAACAGTGTAAACAATGTTTATTAATTCTTGATAAATTTTATGATGAAATCGATACCTTTGTTGCTCCAAATTTGGTAAAAGATGAAGTATTGAATATCGTCAAGATGCCTGATAAAGCACAATCTATGATGGAATATAATCCAAAAATGTTCAAAAAATGGGTGCTAAATATCCAACCAAATTGGAGAGATAAAAACATATTATTAAGACTTTCCTATTCCAACTATGATATTTTTAGATTCTTAATTGATAATGACTTTAGAGTCACAAAACAATATTGCACCTCAAAAACACGTAACACATTTGCTCTTAAAGATATCACATGCGAAAATTTGATAATAGATTTAGGATCATATAACCAAAATGCAAACAGACCAGATTTATTGTATTATAGAAATATAAATAAATATTTTGGTAAAAAAGATATTGTTAACCGTCCATTTGACAATTACAAATTGGATTTAAAAAAATATGATATTACTGAATTAAGATTGATAGAGTTATTGGTAGTTCATGATCAAAAAAGTAAATTACTCGAAAAAATATTAGACGATAATGTATTCAAAAAACCAATACGTATTAAACGTCTCAGCATTTATAATGGACCTGTTTATCAAAGGAACAATATATGTCTATTATTTAAAAAACAGATTAATATTAATAGTGATGAAATATTATTTAATGCATTGACAAGGAATATTAAAATAGCTAAAGAAATAATACCTTTTGTAAATCCAAATATAAAACAAAAAAATGGCAAATGGTTAATATTTTGCATAATAGATCTCGAAGATTTTGAATTATTCAAGGAATTTTTAAAATTAAAACCAGATCTAACTGTGACCTGGAAAAACCAAAATATTGATGAATATCTCCAAGCTGAACTTCAACGTAAATCTCCTCTATTCGAGTGTTACACTTACTTGCAAAATTACACAGTTCCCTGTTAATTTCCGAAATAACTTTTGACTCGTGGATTTATTTTAATTTTTTGCGCCAGAAATCCACCGTCTAAATAAATACCATCTAATGTTCTAACACGAGACAAAGCTACATATACCTGATGATATGCAAAACATTTGCTTAATGAAATTATGGCACTATCAAATGTTAATCCCTGTGAACGATGTATACTAATACTCCACGCTAAAATTAGTGGAATTTGAGTAGCCGTTGCCTTTTTTATAACCCATTCATTATCATCAGGGATGGGGGAAAAAACACCACTACCGGTGCTTTGCACAGGGGGGTATCGTCCCCCCTTCGACCTCTGTCTCCGACAACGGAGGAGATTGAGGGAAGAACTATCACCGTTACCATCTAATAGAAAATCAAGAGTAATTTTTTTATCTTTTACTTTTATTTCTCTTTCCCAAATATTTTTTTCAATTACCAATATTTCTCCATTATCAAATTTTACCTTCGGCAATCCTCGGCGAAAGTCAACAATAGTTCCCAATGTTCCATTACATAATCCAGCAGATGTATCCAAATTAACAGTTAGCATTACCCGCGCACCTCTCTTTAGAGATATTGTATTCATATTTGATTGTCTAAATTGTAATTCTAAATCTTTTTTGAGATCCTTGTCGCCACGAAAAGTAACACTATAGTCTATACTTATTTCATTAATTTCTTTTAATTTATTCATGTTTTCCTCGAAAACTTGTTTATTTGTTGGATGTAATTTGATTATACTTTTTTTAACATTTTCTGATTCAAATTGCACACGTGATTTTATTTTATATACATCGTTTACCGTATGATTTCCAACTCTAAGTCTATTTAATAATGATTGAAATTCCATATCAGTTTGACGAAATATTTTTGTAAGATTGATTATAGTTGGTACACACTCACCCCAGATATCAGACTCAAAGCAAAATACTTTTTTATCTTTTCGAGGTTTATCAATAATTGGTGTCAATTGAAAAAAATCTCCCAATAATACTAACTGTATGCCACCAAATGGATTATCATTTTCACGAATAGTACGCGCAACAAATTCAATTTTTTCAAATAATTCACAACTGATCATTGATATTTCATCTATAACTAACACATCAACGCTTTTCCATCTATGAGACGCCTCTCTATGTCGTTTTACCTTTTTAATCAAATCATTCCCACTTTTCTGAGCCAATCCTACTCCGGCAAACGAGTGTAACGTCATTCCACCAATATTTATTGCTGCAATCCCAGTACTTGCTGTTACATATAGACATGAATTTGGGTGTTTACGTGGCAGAAACTTTCGGATTAATTTCACCAGTAAACTTTTACCAGTACCGGCTGGACCACATATTAATACATTTTCTCCTTGTAACACAGAATATAAAGCTTTCTTTTGCAAAATCGACAATTTTTGCATTTTATTAATATATATATATACTCAAATCTTTAAGTATTTAATATCAAACCAGGTATTACTGTTGTCAATTAGTTATATTTTAATGCATTATCAAATATTAGGTATTATTGTATATTATTAAAATTGATTATTCTTTTTATCAGTTTTAACTTTAATTACTCACCCATTCGCATCGCGTGGACCGCTACCGCGTCTTTAGCCGTCCCTAAAGCTGAAAATAATAATAAAAATGTTACACTATACCCGCGAAAAAAAAAGAAAAATAAGTAATAATTTACTTGATCTTCCGGTTCATCTAATAATTAAAATAATAAGATATTTGGATGATCCCGAATGGGCAAATTTGCAAATAGTTAATAAATTTTTCAAAAATATTGTCTCTGAGACTGATGCACAAGAACGTAAAAAAATCAGTGAAGGATGTCATCATCATAAAAAATGGTGTGGGAAATTATGCTTTAGTGAGAAATATCAAATATTTACCTGTGATAATTGTAAACGGTTTAGATTACATACTTTTAATACAAACTGTATAATATGTACCCGGTTTGGAAGTTGGCATTCTCGATCATCACACTGTATAGGAAGTCCTGTTAATAATACTTTATGTATGGACTACAATAATTATTGTAAAATCGGCCATATTTATAGCGACTACTTCTCTACTACAAGCTTTGGAGATATAAAAAAGAGGTCTCATACTCATAAGATGATGAAACAATATTTCCCTGATATTAAAAAGGAAATAAAAAAAAAATCCCAGATCAACAAAACGTATTTATCGTAAAGAGATTATTAAAAGATACCAACAAATGCTCAAAGACAATGAGGATAAACCAAAATTACTAAGATGAAAAAGGAGAGAATAGATAATTATTATTTATTCGATATCCCAATTAATTTAACATTAAAAATAATAATATATTTCGACGATCCTGTTCTATATATCTGTTCATTTTGAATGTTTAACCTATTTTAAATATATTTTTTTTTAAATGTATAGATGCGATTATATAAATACTACCTTGACTCATTTACTAATATTATAATTTTATATTTTTAAATTAAGTATGTTTGATATTCCATCATTAACTAATTCTATATAATTATGTGTTGGTTCTCCTCTATATTTTAAACATTCAATTTCTTCTGGAGATACATTATTCTTTCCTCTAGTTTTCATGTTATCCAAACACAAATCATATGATTTTCCAACATGTACTCGAGTTATTTCTTCTGATTTTTTAATTTCCCAAATTATGTCTCCATTTTTGTCTTTTCCAATGGCTACTTTTACTTTATCATTTTTTGATTTTATATTATGATTATATGGATGATCTGGATGAAAATGAATAGTTTTAAAAAGATTAACATCCCCTTCTACTCCCATTTTTAAACATTTTTTAATGGTATCAGCCGTAATATAACTTATGTCCTCTTTCCCAAAATAATTCAAGTTAATTGTTTGATTAATAGTGTTATTTTGTGTGATATTTTGAGTAGTATTGTAATTATTAGTAGTGTTATTATTTGCAGGAATTATTCTTGAAGTATTAATTATTTGATTTTTTAATTTAATATTTTCATATTTTAATTTTTGATTTTCTAATTCTTTATCCCGTAATTGAGATATAATATAACGATTATAGCATCGACTTCCATTATGATAATGTTCTTTAAATTTACTATGTTGTTTAAACTTCTTTCCACAATGAGGACATTCAGAAATTTTATAACAAATAGTTTGTTTTGATAAATGTCTCTTATAATTATATTGGCGAGAAAATTGCTTAGAACATTTATTACAAATAAACATTATATAAATTATTTATATATTTTATGTTTTAAGTCATTTCAGTTAAATCAGGACACTCAAATTTTCTAAGTTTTTCTTTATTTTGAGTAAAAATATATTTTTTATACACATATGTCATAGACATTTTCTTTCAACATGTTAAAAACTCATTTTTTCAAGTTTGTTCGAAAACTATTTTGTGTGATTAAATTAAATGAATGTATACTGATAATTTTATATTTTTGCTCATTTTTTCGAACTATTCAAATTATTCAAATTCCAATTTTCAAGTTTAAATTTTTTGAAAATTTTTCTACACACAAGGATGTTTTACGTAAATTTTGACATGATGTTTTTTGATAGATTTATGACTGAGTTTAATACTAATTATAATTTACGTAATTTTTACCATTAGTAAATATGCAAGTAGAATATATTGTTAATATTAATGAAATCTATTATATTTTTGATTATATGCATGTTGTATACAATGTGTAATTAAGAAACATTAATTTATAAATAACAACAGTAATATGATAGAATTGTTCATATAAAATAATTTAACAATATGATATATATATTATTTTTGATTATATGTATGTAGTATACAATGCGTGATTAAGAAACATTAATTTATAAATAACAATAGTAATATGATAGAATTGTTCATATAAAATAATTTAACAATATGATATATATATTATTTTTGATTATATGCATGTGGTATACAATGTGTAATTAAGAAACATTAATTTATAAATAACAACTGTAATATGCAAGTAGAATATATTGTTAATATTAATGAAATCTATTATATTTTTGATTATATGCATGTTGTATACAATGCGTAATTAAGAAACATTAATTTATAAATAACAATATTAATATG